>ERZ835080.160-NODE-160-length-77815-cov-8.086227_pt1 | contig 77815 bp, 67 predicted proteins | sample MGYA00519688_ERZ835080 | MGnify/ENA primary metagenome ERZ835080 (study PRJEB31850, sample SAMEA3708770) | human gut metagenome | biome: human gut; feature: human-associated habitat; material: faeces | place: China | collected 2014 ... | reverse complement strand
CACACCGGCCAATCCGCCGCCTAATGGTGATAAAAGACCTGATGATGATTCTGATATCCATGAGGGGCTTAAGCCTGTCCCCGATGACTGGTCCATGGTTGAATCGGAAACAGCGCGTGTAAAGAGTGAGCCTTTTAAGCGATTTCTGCGTGAACATGGATTTAATCCCAAAAAATGGGTAAAAGTTATGGAGAAATACGGAAGTCCGGATGGTAACATTTATCAAAGACATTATTGGACAGATGGAACACATTTCTTCTACCACGGCGAAGGTATTGAGATTTTTATTCCACATTAAGTAAGGTGATATACATGAGGTATAATTTGGCCGTCTTAAACGAACAAATCGATATGTATTTTTCGAAAAAAATATCTTCAGATGAATTAGGTCAATGGGCTAAAACAGCATATTATGATTTACTTAAAGGGGGATATATTGAAGTTGATAAATTATACTCTTATCCTTTCATAAAAGAAGTTACATCACTCTATTCTTGTTCAAACGAAAAAGAAGATTCAGCTTTTTGTAAAGATAAACGACTTATTGAAATCCAAAATGTCTTAAAACATCAAGAAGATTACATTTTCTCTGTTACTGTCAGATTGCCAGAGTTACCCTATAAATTTTTAGATGATAGAATTTCATTGAATGAAGAAAAAAGAGCTCTGTTTTTGAATTTACAACTTGAAAATCTTCAATCCATGTCGAGAGGTTCTAATTTGGCATTATCCGATTTAAGTGAGGGAGAAGTTAAAGCCGTTGAGAGGATCTTTTTGTTGAATCCAAATTCTGTCACACTTTTTGATCTTGTCGAAGAGAAAATATTACGAATGGTAAAATGCATTTATGAAACTAATGAAGGTGTTATAGAACGTAGAAACAAATTGAAACTATATTCTTCGGATGAAAACCTTGAGCTGAAAAATTTGTCACAATACATTGATTACTATTCGGGCAAACAATCTTTTACAGCTTTGGTTTCCATTGGAAAAAGACAAATTTGCGATATACTTTAAGAAATGAGAAATCAAGGGTTTCTCTTCGAGACAGCATATCCTATCATTATTTTTTAAGAATCAGAATCAATTCAAATCACCTTGCCCCCCAAGGTTTCTAATCTTGGGGGGCATTCCTAAAACCAAACATGTAAAAACGGAATTGAAGAATCTATGAATAACGGTTTTAACAAAGAGCTTTTCATCCGTGAAAACGGATTGAACAAGTACACAAAACTGCTGGACTTTCTGAAGTGCGAAGTAACGCGGAACACATACCGGGAAATCGTGGCGCTGCTCTCCAGCCGCCGCATCCGAAAATTCGTCTACGACGGCGAACGATACCTGATGTTGCGCGAAAGCGTCAATATGCCCGTGCGTATATTTGAAAAATCCGCTTTGGAAAAAGGTTTAAAAGAGCATCAAGCCAAATTCGACATCCCGGCAGAAGATCTCCTGAGCCTGATCGCCAGATATCAAATTTAAATCGCCTCCTTCCACCACTGCACAGTGAACGCGCCGTATTCGCTGAAACCAATAAAAACCTTTGTGGCAGGCGCGGCAGCGTGGTACAATTGTTAAAGGACGGCGCTGTCACGCAGGAATACGCCTACGATGCATACGGCTACATCAATGCCGATGAATTCGGCATCCAGGCTCCGTTCTATGGGTACAACGGCGAGGAGCAGAACCCGTTCACGGGCCTGCAGTATCTGCGCGCGCGGTATTACGCCCCGCAGAACGGCGGCTTCATCACACAGGACAGCTTCTCCGGCGTGCTGACGAACGCGCTTTCACAGAACCAGTACACCTATGCCCACAACAACCCCGTGAACTACGCCGACCCCAGCGGACACCGGTATGTAAAGGGGAGTGAAATTGGCGATAACCTGAAAAGCTCCTCTGCCAAAAAGCAGCCGATAACGTCCGGCCGCCCGCTTTCCCCCGGTCTGACGGGTGCTGTCGTGAAGAAAACGACAACGAGCAAAAAAGCGCCTGTGATCTCAGGCAGCATCGCGGCCAATGCAGCTTTGTCTGCCGCTCGTGCAGGTGTCCCCGTAGGGGCCAGTTCGGCGGTTGTAAATGCGATACGGCAGGAGCCGTACATCTCCATTCAGAATGCTTCTGGGCAAACCGTGACGGTTCCCAGCCATTTCTCAAACATTGCAGAGGCTGCCAAAAACTTTATCCGCCACGAACCAATTCTTTGATCTGCCCCTTGATTACTTCCTCGTTTAGCTGTACAATCTTCTCAGACATGGTTTGCTGTCTCCTTTCAGAATGGTGTGTCGCAACTTCATTCTACCAGAGATCTGCAAACCATGTCTCTTTTTATCCTCTATTCAATTTGCGCAATTTATTGTACCTTATCGATTTGGTTTGTGACATAATGTGTCATAAACCAAAATCCATGCAAACCCTATAGAGGGGAAACCATAACAAAAAGACCGCTATGCGAAAACACAGCGGTCTTTTTGTGTAATAGCGAAACACTATTCTCATCTAAGTCAACCAAGTTCAGCAATAGTACTATATTGGAAAGCGCAGAAAACGACGATTGCAATAATCCATACGATAGTATAATTCTTGATCCTTGTTAAACACATGCTGCGGTACCTTTAGAAGTTCATCTGTCGAAAAATCATCTTTCAATAAGCAGGTGTTTTCACAGCTTTCTAATCTATGTCTGCAAGTATCACACCTCGAATAATCAATCGCCTTTGCCATATTTTGAATCAAGGCATTCCAACTGGGCATTCCGTCTACATTGCAAGACACTCCCGCACCTACAAAAATAACTAGCTTTCCTTGCTCGGCTTTTTCTCTGAACATGCTGATATAGTTGAGCAGTTCATCGTTGTCCATAAACACATTCACCTTCTTTATCTATCAGGTGTAGTGAGAAAAATGTTTGATATGTTTTATTATACTGCAAGCTATTCTTGGCAACGCTTTGCTACAATAGCCTCAACACCGACAAAGGAGCTGAGGCCATGCCGACCACCTATCCCACTGAACTCAAAGTAAAAACTATTCGCCGTTATGAAAAAGGCGAATCCATTAAGGCACTGAGTCAGGAACTACACATCTCTCAAAGCACCCTGTATAACTGGCGCAAAGAATATTGTTCGATCAAAACGCCCAACCGCACCTACACCCCCGCTGAATTCAACGCAATCTCCCGCCGGCTGCAAAAACTGGAGCACCACATGGAGATCATCCGCCTGACTGGGTATTTGTCCAGTATACCTTTGCAGAAAAAGCTCGCCACCCTTGAGAAACTCTATAATCGGCCGGACAATCCTTTTAGCGTCCATGAACTGTGTGATGCCCTTAATGTGGCAAGGGGAACCTTCTACAACCACATCTTCCGTCAAGCAGACCGAAGCAAGTATCAAGAGGAACAAGCTCAACTCATGCTGATGGTTAAACAGGTGTTTGATGACAGCGAACAACATTTTGGTGCGGAGAAAATCCGTGTCATTTTGGCTGAAAGCGGCATTCGTGTGGGCAAAAAGCGTATTTCCGCAATCATGCAGGAGTTAGGTCTATGCAGTGTCCGAACAGATGCAAAAAAGCAGTTTAAGCGTAAGCAACAGTATGCAAAACAAAATCTGCTGAAACGGGAGTTTTCAGCAGAGCATCCTAATCAGATTTGGGTCAGTGATATTACATACTTCAAGGTCAAAAGCTATTGGGTCTACCTCTGTATCATTCTTGATCTATATTCCCGCAAAATCATCGGCTGGCGTGTATCGAAACATATGAGTACACATCTGGTCACAGCGACCTTCAAGGCCACTTACCGGGATCGGGGACGGCCACAAAACCTGACCTTTCACAGTGACCGGGGTAGCCAGTATGTTTCAAAAACACTAACCGGTCTGTTTCAACAGTATGATGTAAAGCAATCTTTCTCTGCAACGGCCAAACCATTGGATAACGCCGTAGCCGAAACCTTCTTTTCCTCTTTCAAGCGGGAGGAGGCTTACAGAAAAGACTACACCTCCGAACAGCACTTTCGTAGGAGTGTGGAGGAGTATATTCGGTTCTACAATGAGGTGCGTCTCCACCAGACGCTGAACTACAAGACACCGCAGGCATTTGAGGAAAACTACAAGCCCATTTTATCGGAAAGCGATGTCTAAATAGACGCCACATGTAAAAATAATAGTTTTGCGTTTAGCGAGTTTTGGAAAGACGGCATCTTAATATAAAAAAGTGGAAATCCCCGTATTACAAGGATTTCCGCATATGGCAAGTCCCGCTTTTCGATAAAATGGTTCGAAAAGCGGGACTCGTTCATATGGTGCGCCCGCCTGGATCCGAACCAGCGGCCTTCCGGGTCGGAGAACTGTGACAGACAGATTTAAATGGCGTAACCGTGCTGCTTTTAGATGAAGTGAACAAGTTGTAAAGACTAATAAAAAGCTCGCGAAGCCTGATATCAGAAGGCTTCGCGAGTTTTTTGTATATTGGTAGTCGAATAGTAGTCAGCCAGTTTTCAATTTGGACTTCTCATTCGTTTGTTAGATGTACAATTTTTCTTAATAGGAGGACAATCAGATAAAACTGAAAGAGATTTTAGGACTTATCTGATCAAACAATGTGATGAGTTCTTCATCGTAGCCTTCTTTGCAGATACACTCGCGGTCAATGAGCATGGTATGATGGTGCGCGGCGCTCATCGTCTCCCATTGGGGAAGATACTTGTTGTTCGGATTGCCGTATTTGGTGAAATTCAGTACCAACGTGCTAAAAATGTTGGCCAGTTTCTGTCCGTAAATCGGCTCGTTTAGAACAAAAACCTTGTCTTCGTTCATGAAAATATAGCAGACCTCGCCGCCGTGCCAAAGCGGGATCCATCCATTTTCCGGGGCGCAGTAAGCAGCCAGAAATACATAGGTATTATCTTTGTTGTTTTTTGCGTGTTCCAGAGCAGTTGCGACGGTGGGAATGCGCACCATGGAATCCATGTAGGCAAGATCCAGAATGTCATGTGTAGGGTAGGCTTTGCGGAACAGATCAATCAGGTGATCCGCCTGTGAGCCGAACCGCTCCCGCAGGAAGCGGAGCTTTTCCTCCTCTGTCATGGCCATCTTTTCATCAGCATCCAGAGGAACATTGGCGAATTCGCCCAGCGTAGAACCGTAAATGATGGGTTTGTCAGCAGAGCCGGGCGCAAAGCCGACCGTTCCGGGGAAACCGGGGAAGTAGTCATTGGGGACAGGGCTCCAGTTACAGTTTACGCCAGCTTCACGCAATTTGGGCGCGGCCTTTCGATATGCTGCCACCAGTTCTTCATACGGAACTTCATAAATCTTTTCGATGGTTTCACGTGTAATGCCCAGTTCTTCCAGAATGCTTTTGGCGATTTGGCGGCTATCGTGGTCGCTCATCTCGAGGGACCCTTTTAGCGCGCCGCTCAGCACGATACCGCGCTGGAAATAAGGGGCGGCTTCTTCAAGCTGATACATGCACTGTACTTTTCCGCCGCCGCCGGAGTGCCCGCAGAGCGTTACGTTCTCCGGGTCGCCGCCAAAGGCGGCGATGTTTTCGTGAATCCACTTCAAAGCGGCCACCAAATCGGCGATGCCGACATTCACGGAGTTGGAAAATTCTTCGCCGTAATCGGCCAGATTCAGGTGCCCCAGAATATTCAGGCGATGGTTGATGGAAACAAAGATCACATCTCCGTAATGTGCCAGATTGAAGCCGTCAAAAGAATACTCTTCCAATGCGTTTCCGGCAAAGTAACCGCCGCCATGCATCCAAACAAAAACGGGCTTTTTTTCGCCGTTCAGGGATTTGGGTGCCCAAATATTGAGGTTCTGACAGTCCTCGCCTTGCTTTTGCAGCATATGCAGGCCGCGATAATACGGCGGCGGATTCGGCGGCAGCATCTGAGGCGTAATAGGGCCGTAAGTATAGGCGTTTTTGATCCCCGTCCACGCCTGCGGTTCCTCAGGCATATGAAAGCGTTTGGCGCGTGCATAAGGAATGCCCATGAAAATGTTGACGTCGCCGTAGGTTACGCCGCGCAACTGGCCGAATTTTGTCTGGACAACCGGTTTTTGAATTTCAAAAGTATATTGATTCATAGTAGTTTCCCTCGCATTCATAATGCAGTTTGTGCGTGTTGTTTATTGATGCATCGTAAAGCAATTGGCCCCGGACGGATCTTTTCCGACGATGGAGAAGGCACCGGTGCGCAAATCGGCTTCAAGGCAGGCAGCATGGTCAAGATGGCGCCAGATGATTTGTATCGTGCCGGGAGCGGGACAGAGAAACTCCATTTGGGCGTCAAACCCAAAAGCGGGAAACTGATTGCGCCATTTCAGCAGTTCAAGCTGACGCTGAACCACGGGCCGCTGCAGACCATCCTCGATTTGAGCCATGGTCAGATTGGTTCGGTTGATCTCCTTATGGCCGCCCGCACCGGCACGGGCGACGGCCTCGTGATCGTTTTTGCCGGCGAACAGATCCAAATACCATACTTGCGGCTTCCCGGGCATAAACAGGTGCAGTGCGCGTGCAAGAAGCATTTTTCGGTCGTCTTCGCCCAAAGCGCTGTAATAGGTGGCGTTCACCTGATAGTAGATGTTTTTGGCGCCGTGCAGGTCTTTGACAAATCCACCTCTGGAGACGACGGTATCAATCAGATTTTGGATGCGTTCGTCAGGAACAAGCCCTTTCAGATCCAGCAGAGGAATGCCGTCATGACAGCCCAGCATGGTTACCGAACGAATGCCGTCGCATTTTTGTTCTTGGGCCCAAATCTGCAGAAAATGTCCGTCTGCGTTTTCCAACGCATCAATGATAAGGCCCGGAAGGAAGAAGTCATACGTCATATACCCCTTTTGGGCGATTTGCGCGTATACTTTTTCGCCGTAGCTGGCATGAATTTCGGGAAGAAGCGTCAAGCCGTACCGGTTGGCGAGTTCCTGCACTTTCTCAAGAAGATCCCATGTGCCGGGAACATTCATAAAGTTGTGGGCACCCGGTTCTTTGGGCGCATAGGCGAAGGCGTCTAGGCGGACAATCCGGGCACCGTATTCGCTCAGGCGGCGCAGGGTGTCGTCATAAAATTCCCAGACAAGAGGGCTTTGGATATTCAGATCCATTTGTCCCAGATAACGGCGCCGGCTTTCCAGCAGCTGTACAACAGGCTGCTTCCATTGCTGCAGCGCGCCAAACGCAATGTCGTCCGGAATGACCCCGGAAGCCAGTGCCGGATTCACCAGTTTGCATACGGCATCAGCAATACCGTACTGCATGCCGAGAGAATGCATCAATTCCTGAGGCTCCAGAACGGGGTAACGAACTTCCTGATAAAAAGTATTCCAATAGGGAACGTCGCGTCTGTCGGGAAAACGCACCATCAAGATGGGCAAGCCCGGCTTACGAAAGAACATTTTTTGGATGAGCGCATCATCAGGTTGAATGTATCCGGAAGGCGTCATTGTTCCGTGGCCTTCCCAGAATTTGTTCCAGTTGATAAAGAAATCCTTGTAGGGAGAGTTTTCGCCATTTTGAATGATGTCTTGAAACTGCGGGCTTAAAACAGAGGCGTGGTTCAAAATGAAATCCAGTTTTAGGTCGATCCCCTGTTCCCGCAGGGCGTCAAGATCCTCGGGAGCAGCCAGCAGCTGGTTGAGAGAGTAATCAATCACGGAAAAGCCGCGATCGAGATCGGTGTGAAACAAGCTGGGGAGAATATAAAAGGATGTGAAAGCGCCGCGCAATTCAGGACGGGCCAGCAAAGCTGCAATGTCAGCCAGAGTGCCGCCCATGCTGTCCGGGTAAGCGTTCAGCATAGCGCCGCTGTCAGCAGTGATCGGAGATTTCATAACATCCTCCTTTAACTCTGCGCCATTAAGGCACGGTACTGCGCATAACTCAAAAGTTTGCCGCTTTTGGCAATAATAAAGGCGGCTTTGTGCGCCTGCTGCTCCAGCAGCCGCTGCTCAATTTCCAGCACCATTGTGGTGAATGCGCTGTCTGTCTTGCCGTCTCGGTTGCGCAGTTTTCGATAGGCGGCAGTTTCCTGCGGGGTGCTGTTGAGCAGGATGGGGATATCCACGCCCGCATAATAATCGCTGTTGCCGTGCGTCCATTCGATTATAAGTACGCGCACAGCGGAGAAATCCACATTCTCATAATACAATTCGGTGTCTGAGCGGCCCATGCGCTTGAGCCAAATTGTATCGGCTCCGTTTTTAAACTGGCGCACAATTTCTGTCAGCTGCGCAAAATCCTGTTCAGCAGGATGCCCCAGATAACCGGCCAATGCGGCGCGTCCGGCTTTCTGATAGAGGGCAAGCCACGGATATTCTTTTACTTTGGCGGGGGCGGCGTCCTCCTCGCTGCACCAAAGCTCCCGCAGAATTGCTGCGGCGTCGGCACAGTAGACCCCGCTGGTGATCAATCCCCGGATGCCACCTTCACGGAAGATGCGCAGGCGTTCGGCGTCGTTGTACATCGGGACGCGGTGCGGGTAGTTGTCCCCGCTGAGGGTGTAACTCCCAAGCCCGGCTTGTGTGAAGTAGTAAGATAGCAGAGAGGCGGTCTCGCTTTTGCCGACACCGCTGCCGCCGCAAACCGTCACAACACAGCGCCCGAAAGGATTTTGCTGCAGCACGGCTTCGGCTTTTTCAAGCAATGCAGGAAAAACACGGTTGGCTTTGGCAATGTGGTCGTCACCGATGTGAACTTTGTCGCCCGGCATATCTCCGTGTGGAATCTCGGACGGCAGGGGCGGGGCGGTCCATGTTTTGAAATCCGGCAACAGTGCAGCGTCTAATTTTTTCATGATAAATTCCTCCGGCATTCGGCAAATAGATAAGGGAGATAGTGATACAGGTACTGATAGACGGCTTCATAAGCGTGCACCTCGCCATTGGCCAACAGAAAATGCAGATTGCCGCAGGCGCAGTCTTCACTGAAATGAAACACATCTGTCAGCTGTTTCATTTCTTCAATTTGCGGAGTGAGAGATTGATTGGCGGCATCCTCTGTGCCGGTGGCGGCAAAAATGTGAAAATCCTCTGGGGCGAACGCGGAATTCCGGATCAGATCATGCAGGAATTGAGCGGTTTCTTTCGGCTTGGAACGACCGCCCAGCGGCTCAATTTCCCAGCAGTCGCCGCTGAGCGGGACAAAGCGTGAGAAATATTCCGGACAATGGGTCAGCACGGCCCATGTGGTGGCGCCGCCCATTGAGAATCCGCCGAAGGCCCGGTGACCGCGCGCGGCCAGCAGGTCCTTTTCCGAAGTACTTTCGGCGTAGGTGTGATAGCGACCCTCTACGGCGGGCATCAACGCGCAGATGAGTTCCTGCAGAAAGAAAAGCACATTCTGATATTCATAGTTGGCGTCCCGTTTTCCGGTGCGAGAGATGGTTTCTTTATAAAAAGAGGGAAAAACCACGATCATCGGTTCGGCTTCGCGGGTGCTGAAAGTGTGATCCAGCATGTTCTTGATCGGGCAGCAGTCCAGCCATGCATCCGGATTTCCGCCGCTGCCGTGCATCAAATAAAGGATGTTATAGCGTTTTGCAAGATCGGAAGCATCGTATCCGTAGGGCAGATAGACATTGGCGTATTTGTTCAGAATCTTGCCCGCCGGGGTTGTGACCGTATAGATAACGCGTTCAATGGTGCCGCGAAAATCGACATCATGATAGTGATATTGTTTCATAAGCTTTTACCTTTCCGCGAGGGCGCTGCAAACGCAAAAAACGGCAGTGTCTAGGATTTGAACCTGATTTGCAAGGGGCATGGGAACAAGCGGGACGCAGGCGTGTCCCGCGCCTACAGGCCCAACGCCTCATATGTGAGATCGCGGAGCGTGGGATGAATCTCGCTGTACGCCTCGATCATGCCCAGAATCTCGTGTGTATAGAATATGCCGATATGGTTTATAGGATCGACAAGACAGTAGGCGCCGGCGGCGCCGTCCCATCCGAATTCTCCAAGGGGACTGCGAGAGGCCGAGGCGTCGATCAGCGTGCGTACCCCCAGACCGTAACCGTAACCAACCTTTCCGCTCGAGCGGGTGAAATCCGCGAGTTCTGTCTCATTCAGCCAGTTGCAGCTCATGGCGGCAATCGATTCCGGCTTGAGGATGCGCTGCCCCGTGCGACCGATTCCGCCGTTTGCGAGCGCTTCGATAATTTTGCTGTATTCGTCGACGGTGGTGCAGATTCCTGCCCCGCCGCTTTCGTAATTCTTGGTAAAGCGGAAGCGCATCTCACGATTGGGAAGCACTTCGCCCGTGTTCCAATTTTTTGCGTATTGGGCGGACACCCGGTGCGCCTCATCCGGGGGGACCTGATAGAACATTTCAGCGATGCCCAAAGGTTCAAATACATGTTTGCGCATGTACATGCTGAAGGTCATACCGGTGACGACCTCGACTACGGCCGCCAGCACATCGTGTCCCAGCGCGTAGGAATAACGCGTGCCCGGCTCGCATAGGAGCGGCATTTCCGCCATGGCACCAACAAGCGCGCGTGTGTCGGCTTCGCCGTTGGTTTGCTCCACAAGACGCCGGATCGGCGCAGCTCCCGTGTCATAGCTCATGCCGGCGGTCATGGACATCAGGTCGTGAATCAGCATTTTGTTTTTCGCCGGAACAAGCGTCGAGTCCTGCGTCGGCCATGTGATGGGAAAACGTCCGATGGGGAAATCTACCGCACACTGCATCTGGGCAAATTCCGGCAGATATTTGTCGAGCGGGTCGTCAAGGCCAATGCGTTCTTGTTCGACAAGCTGCATAACGCCAACCATAGTGATGACTTTGCTGGCGGAATAAATGTCGTACAGATCCCGGTCGGATACCGGCACAACGCCGTCGTAGTCGCTGTGGCCGATCATGCGGCGATAGACTGTGTCGTGCTCTTTTGTGATTTTAATATCCAACCCGTGTATACCATAGCGCTGTGCCAGCGTATTCAGGTACGCCGTCAGCTTGGAAAAATCCATTGTGATCGCTCCTTTCCGCTTTTGGAAAAATGATGAAAAAAACTATGCCGGCTGGCAAAAGTGCTCGATGTATGATTCTCCCCGGCGTTCCGTGATGCAAAAGCTTTTGTCGGCAAGATCGGCACACAGTGTAATGGAACAGGCACTGTTTGTCCAAGTGATCGTCAGCTTGCTGTTGTCACCGCCTGTCTTAACGCAGATGTCTCCGTTGAAGGCGGGGCAGGTGTTACGCAGTCGCATCAGGGCCTGCAGCCGGCGCACGATCGGTCTTTGCACAGATGCGGCAATCTCCTGCTCTGTAAACGGATGCCGGTTGACGGCACGGGGATCGGGATTGGTGCGCAGTTCCTCCACATCGTTCTCGCCTGCCAGCACTCCGACATAGTACACCTGCGGGATGCCCGGAGAAAAAAACTGAATGGCGCGCGCCAGCAAATAGGCGCGGTCATCGCAGCCCAGAGCGGAGTAATAGGTCGTCATCATTTGATATCGCTGCACCGGTTTGCCCGGGACGCGTACGACGGAGGGGAACGGCAGATAGGGTCGAATGTCGGCGGTGAGCGCATCGACAATTTCCTGCGTTGCGTCGATCTCGTCGCCGGTCAATAATCCCTCTGCGTCTACAAGGCCGATGCCGTCGTGGGTGTCGAGCGTGGTGAATTGCTTTTGGGGACAGATATTCAGCCAATGGATCAAACAATCGGCTCTGCCGAAATGCAAGCCATGGAGCAGGAGCATCGGAAGTGCAAAATCATAGACCCAATGTCCCCGCTCTGCCATTTTCATTTGAATCGTATATTTTTCGTGAATTTCCGGGAGCATTTCCGCCCCTGCTTTGCGCAGGGGCTCCATACCGATTTCAAGGATGTTCCAGATATCCGGTTCAACAAAAAAGCAGGATGTTCCGGGCCGCTTAGAGGCGTAAGCGAAGGCATCAAACCGCACAAGGGGCACATGGCTTGCCAACAGGCCAAGATTGTTTTGATAGTATTTCTGCGTCGGTGCGGCATACGGATTGATGTCAATCTGTTCTTCGAAGAAGGTGTTCCAAAGGCGCACTGTCTTGCCGTCGTCCCGGACGAATGTCCGATACGGGCCGCCTGCTTTTCGGCGATAAAGAGTGTTCAGTTCCTCCTCGGACGGTTCTCCGCCCGGCCAAAATGTATCCCAGTGAATGAACATCTCACGAAAGGGCGAGGCGTCGCCGCGGTGCATATAGTCCCGGAATTCCTCGCTGCGGATCGAGATGTGGTTCAGCATAAAATCAGCCATAAGGTAATATTGCTGGCCAAGCCGATCCACGTCATCCCACGTGCCGAAGCGCGGGTCTACAATGTCATACCGGATTACGGCAAAGCCTTGGTCGCCGGACGAGGGAAAAAACGGCAGGATGTGGATGCCGCCGAACGCGCCGGGAAAATACTGTGCCAACACGCGTTCCAACTGCGCAAGGCTGCCGCCCAGCGTGTTGGCATACGTGATCAGCATGATTTTATTTTCGATTTTTTCATAAGATGCAACCTCCGGCGGGCATCTGACAATCAACAAAAAGAGAAAATACAGACCGCTGCTCAAAGCTTGGCAGGTCGGCCGATTCGGATGGTGGCCGACGCACCTTTTTCGGAGAGTTTTTTCCAGAAGTAGGCGTATTTTTCCTGCTGCTGTTCGGTGAGCATATGGGTGTTGTTGCCCAGCTCGCACACGTCGAAAGCAGAGGTATAAGGATCCCACTGGGGACGTCCTTCGCCGTTGGGATCTCCGCTTGCGGCAAACTGATACCAATAGCCCTGAATTAGTTCCATGAAATCGTAGTCCGCGCCGACCCAGTGGTATAGGAAGAACGGATTGCGCTCTCCCGTATCAACGCGGCCAAACAGGTATGGCATTTCGGCGCAGTGCGGAGAGCCGTCCCGATGGCCGCGCTCGGTTTCGTTCTCTTTTGTCATCAGCCAGACATATGCGCGGCGCCCGGTGCGGTGGCATGCGTCTGCAAGCTTTACGGAGCTCATCAGGATGAGGTCAGATGCAATAGTAGACGCCATTTTCGCGGCTTCCTGTGGCGTAGAGGCAGGGAACCAACGTTTCATATTGTCTATATTGTCGGGGAAGGATTCCTCCAAATAGTGCGCATATTCCTCGAGTGGCATTCCCTCCGGCCCTGCGACGGGGAATTCCTGGGCGCAGCTGCCGATCATGACGTCAAAATCATTGAATCGTCCGGCATCGATACAGTCCGTGTAGGGCTCCGGAAGGAACGTCCCGTCGATGCAGAAGGAAAAGCCTTTGTCGAGAGCGCCTTTGGTGATTTCCTGATATGCGTCAAACAGCTCCCACGCATCCCGCTTGCGCAGCTCATCGATGGACTGACAGCCGACGCGCTCCATGAATTCCACACCGCGCTGTTCCATTGCCGCAAGCGGCTGCGGCTGCATAAAGCCCCAGTAGATCGGTCCGCTCTCAATGGAGACGCGCTGAATCAGCCCTTTCATGAGCGGCGAGGCGTGCAGTGCACCTGTGGCCGCCGCACCGCCGGACTGACCGGCAACGGTGATACGATTCGGGTCTCCGCCGAAGGCGGCAATGTTGTTTTTGACCCACTCGCACGCCTTGCGCATATCGAACAACGCATAGTTGCCGGAGCTTCCGTCGCCCTCTTTGGTCAGTTCGGGATGTGCAAAGAACCCAAAAAAGCCAAGGCGATAGTTGATCGTCACGACGATGACATCGCGTCGCTTGGCAAATCCCTCTCCATCACATACGCACTCCACGCCTGAACCGGCCACCATGCCACCGCCGTGAATCCAGAGAAAGACGGGCAGTTTTGCGTCTGACGTTTTGGCGGGGCTCCAGATGTTCAAATACAGGCAATCCTCCTCGTACTGGGAAGGCATCATCATTTGAGGCACACCGTGGACGTTTGCGGGGAGCTGAGGATTCTCTTGAACGACCTGGATTGCGGCGGCGCTGTACTGCACCGCTTTGCGCACACCGCGCCAGCGCCCTGAGTCGACAGGACGGCGAAAGCGCAGTGCGCCTACCGGCGGCGCGGCATAGGGAACCCCTTTGAATATTTTCAGTTCTCCCTCCGTGTACCCCTGAAGCCAGCCCTCACGGACAAGAACCTTCGCGTTTTCGAAATCGGACATTACAGACAGCTCCTTTCATAGCGATGAAGAATTTGGTTACGTCCCCCATTAAATCATGAAAAAATGGGGGAGTAAAGCATGTGCGGAAAGGTTGGCGCTGCGGGAAAAGAAAATAGCGTTTTTTTGAAAGAACGGCTGTCCGGTGTGTGTGCTATGATATAATAAACATAGGAGTGATAATATGAGACTAAACAGACAAGCGGACCTCCAGCAAGGCGAAACCGAGCTGCGCAGAAGCAAGCTGCAGAAAAACTCCATTGTATTTAAAATCAGCATGGTTATTACAGTGCTTTTCGCGACAGTGATTTGTCTTTTAGTCGGATACAATATCTACTCTTTTTCTGCAGCGTCACGCGGCGTATGGGAACAGCAGCAGCGAGTGCTGAACATCTACACGCAGAAGATGGGCACACTGCTCGGCGATGCAACCACGATGCTGGACGAGCTTGCACTGGATAATTTGGGGCGCACCAGCACGATGCCGAACACGACAGCGTTTCAGCGGTATATCTCCTCCATTGATTTGGCAGGAGTGCTCTCTACGCGCGTGGACCGAAATCCGCGTTTGACGTGCCTGTATTTTCTGTATCCGGAGATTGATGTGCTGCTGATGCGTTATAGCGTCACCCTTGACTGGACGCAAAAATTTCAGCTCGATGATTATCTGCGCGCCGAGCATGCATGGAACAATGATGCACTGTCCGGCGTGTGGCATGTGCGGGAACTGGGCGGCTCATTTTTCTTGCAGCAGAATTATCGCATCGGCGAGGCCGACATGGGCGTACTGATTAAAGCGCAGGAGCTTTTGATGAGCGAGGATAGCGAGAGAAGTTGGAAATCCGTGTATTTTTTGACGGACATGGACGGCCGGATCGTTGCGACAGAAAACGCAGAACTGTTTCCCGTAGGAGAATCGGTATCAAACGATGAGGCGTATCACTTGGAAGAAAATATGGTGCTGTTCACCGATGCGCTGCCGGAGGGTGGCCTGCGCCTTTCGTGCGCCGTGCCGGGCAGCGAGGTCTATGCCGGCTTCGGACGCACGCAATTCTATTTCCTCACCATCGGCACGCTGTTTGTGTTCGCAATGGTGTGTATCAGCCGTTACCTGAGCCGGAATATTGTCGACCCGCTCAAGGAGCTTTCACGCGCGACGCAGGAGCTTGAAAGGGGGAATATCGACTACCGCATTCAGACGGATCGCGCGTATGCCTTTGAATTTTCCGACCTGTTTTCTCTCTTTAACCATATGACACAGGAGATTAGCGCCCTGAAAATACAGAATTACGAGGAGGCACTGGAGCGAAAGAATGCCGAAGTCAAATATTTACAGCTGCAGCTCCATCCGCATTTTTACCTGAATGCGATTACCACGATTTCCAGCCTTTCCATGCGCGGAGAGAATGAACAGATCCAGAGCTTCATTCGGGCGCTGAGCACATACCTGCGGTATTTGTTTACGGACAACCAAAACGCTACGACGGTGGAGTCTGAGATTCGGCATGCGGAGGACTATATTCGTTTGCAGCAGATTTCACATGCGGATACGATTTTTTACTATACTTCCGTAGATCCGCGGGCGGCGCAGGTGCCGCTGCAAAAGCTGCTTGTGCAGACATTTGTGGAGAATATTTTCAAACACGCGTTTGACGGCGAGGCGTCCATCTCGATATTCATTCGGGCAAGTATCGTGGAGGAGGACGGCGAGTCGTATGCACAAATTACGGTGGAGGACACCGGGTATGGCTTTCCGCAGGAACTGCTCGATAAAATGCCGATGCCGGACGAGAAAAAACACGTCGGTATTTACAACATCTGTCAGACGATGAAATTCACCTACGGCCGTACCGATCTGATTCGGCTGAGCAACAATAAGCAGGGAGGCGCGTGCGTTGAGATACACGTGCCGCTCGATGCAGAAGGAGAGTGGACAAATGAAGCTTCTGATCGTGGATGATGACATTCCCACCACACAAGCGGTGCGCAATTGCGTATTGGCCATGAGCGAGCTGACGTTTGATGTGGTTGAGACGGCGTACAACGTTGTGACGGCAAAGGAGATGATACAGGAGGAACAGTACGATATCGTCATCTGCGATATCGAGATGCCGCGCTATAGCGGGATGGATCTGCTGGAATGGGTGCGTGAGCAGGGGGGAACGGAGGAATTCATCTTCCTCACATGTCACGAGAGCTTTCACTACGCGGCGCAGGCCATCCGCTATAAAGCCGAGGCATATATCATCAAGCCGGTGGATTATGAAACGCTGAAGGACACTCTCATCCAGACGGTGAAGAAGCTGATTCAGCAATCGGAACAGACGCGGCGGAGCGTGTACGGAACGCTGTGGCTTGAACACAGCGAGCGGATAGAGAACACGCTGTGGCGGGAGATTTTATTTGCAGACACGGTAATAGGCCTAAAAATAGACAAACCGCGCGAGGAGCACATCAAAGCCAACATCCGCTTTGATATCGAATACCAGCTTGTACTCTGCGTCGTATTAAATACGAATTTCACGCAAAATCAATGGGATGCCCCCACATTCCGTTGCGCTGCGGGAAATGTCGTCGGTGAGATCCTGTTTGGCACACCGAGCCTCGCGCGCGTATTTGATTATAGCCGCAATGGGCGTGTCTATGTCGCTGCTATCGTGGACGCGGCACAAGAGAATTCCGCGCGTTGTGAGCGGCTTGTGCAGGTGTGCAGGGAGACGTTGCGCTGCAAGATGACAGTTTATCTGGGCAGGCCTTGTTCCATCGCGCAGCTCTGGGAGCGCAGGCTGTTCTGGGAGCAGATGGATCTGGATAACGTCACGCGGACGATATCTGTCGTACAGAGCGAGGCGCAGATTCTCCCACAGGAAGAAAGCATCACGCTTGACACAGCCCAATTCGCCGAGACACTCCGGCAGGGCAGAGCCGTGGAGGCGGTAGACATGATACGCCACATATTGGATACGGCGGAGTACGGCGGCTTGATCTCCGCACAGGCGCTGCACAGTGTGCGACAGGATGTGATGCAGATTCTATTCGCGTATCTTATGCAGGAGCATATTCTTGCGCACGAGTTGTTCGAGGACAGGAATGCAAAGCAGCTTGAAGCAACCTGCAGCAATTCCGTATTCGATATGCTCAAGTGGGTGGACTATATCGTAAAAAGGGCTATCGACACGGTCGCACAGGCGCGCCAAGGTGAGTGTGTTGTAGAAAAGGTCAAGAGATATATTGAAGAAAATTGTTGTAAGGATGTCACGCGCGAGGAGGTAGGACGGTACGTGTTTCTCTCTCCGGGCTATGTTGCCCGCCTGTTCAAGCAGGAGACGGGGAGATCGCTGCGGGATTATGTGAACGAGTGTCGTATTACCCGTGCGAAACAAATGCTCGCGGCAGGAGGAAGAAATGTGAGCGAGATTGCCGCTTCGGTGGGCTTCGATAATTTCTCTTATTTTTCTACGCTGTTTAAGAAATACGTGGACTGCCCGCCCAGCGAATATATGCGCAAAAATGAATGAATAATTGTACCGGTGATCGCCTTAGACAATCATCGGTACTTTTTTAAGGATGAAAATGCCGCGAAATTGAAAGGAGAGTGCCGCATTTTAAAAGAAGCAGCGGACAGGATGTGTTACGATGAATACAACACATCCGGCGGAAAATCCGCTGAAAAAGGAGGATATTATGAAAATGATGAAACGTACGCTTTCGATTCTGCTGACGATTGTTGTGGGAATCGTCCTGCTGACGAGCTGCGGACAGAGTGGAAGCTCGCAGCCCGCAGTTTCCGCAGGTGGTGCTTCTGCCGGCGATACGCAGAGCGCATCTGACAAGGGCGAGCCGACGAAGGTAGTTTTTGCCATGCAGACGTTCAATGTCGTACCGCCCACAGAAACGATTCAGACTGTTGCGGACGAAGTGAATCGCTATATCCGAGAGACATATCCGGAGGTGAATATCGAACTCGAATGGGTGCTGTACGGCCCCGGAGACTACACCAAGAAAATCAACCTTATGATGCAGAGCGGCGACCAACTCGATATTTTTATCCCTTCCAACATAGCGACGTCGCTTTCCACAAACCAACTCGCTCCCATTACTGAGGCATTGGAGACATACGGCCAGGATCTGACGGCGATCATCAAAGAATATTGCGGTGACGATGTGTTCGAGACTGTGACGCAGAACGGCGAGATCATGGCCGTACCCGCCAACAAAAATATGGGCCTTGCTGCGGCACTGACGTATGACAGGGATATGCTGGCCGACGTGGGCTTCAAGGATGAGGATATCACCGATCTCGACAGTCTTGAGCCGATTTTTGAGAAGCTGCGCGAAAAGTATCCGGACGTGTATCCGTTTGTCTCTACAGATGTCGCGAACAAGAATCTGCCGTATTATTTTTACGCAAAAGAGCAGATCGACTCCATCGGCAATGATTTCGGCGTCGTGTTCGGCGATTCCGGAAAAGTCGTTAATCTGTTTGAGACCGAGGAATACCGCGCGCTGTGCGAACAGATGAAAATGTGGTACGACAAGGGCTTTATGCCGCAGGATATGGCCACCTCGACCATGCGAGGAACGGAATATATGAATGCCGGGCGCGGCTTTTGTACGTATGCGAGCTACGGCGTGCGCGAGGACTACACCGATTTTGGCAAAATGCAGTCCAACAGCACCGGACGCAACATCGGTGCGAAAAAGATCGGTGATCCATATCTCACCACGGATTTCGCTTCTGCGGTACTCGGCATCCCCAGTACGTCCAAGGCCGTGAATGAGGCCATTCAGTTCCTCAATATTGCCTATACGGATGAGTACGTGTACAACACGTTGCTCTGGGGACTTGAGGGCCGCGATTATGTGAAGGTGACAGAAGACACTGTCGATTATCCGGAAGGACTGACGGCGGACACCGTACCCTACTGTGCGTTCATGACAATGGGCGAATGGGGAACGGAAAGTTATATGTGGGGGCTTGAGGACGGCAAGACCGAGGAGGAGAAACAGGCGAATCGTGACTATGCGCTTACTGTTAATAAGACGATTCCCAAGTCCCCGTACTACGGCTTCCGTTTTGACGGCAGCGACGTGAAGAACGAAATTACCGCACTGACGAATGTGTTTGAGCAATATGCCTATCCGCTCATGTGCGGCAGCGTGGATGTGGACAGCACGCTTGAAGAGTTCAACAAGGCGCTGTACGATGCAGGCCTTCAGACCGTGATGGACGCCAAGCAGGAGCAATTGGACGCTTGGGTCGCTCAGAATAGCTAAATCGCTCAACAAACGATCCCACACGGAGGCCGTCAAGCGTCTCCGTGTGGGATTTTTAGAAAAAGCCTTTTATGTCTCTGAGGAAAGGAATGGGGATATTGGAACTGAACAAGAAAAAGCGATTTACAGATTTGAAAAAGAACCTGCCGCTGCTTGCGCTGACCATCCCGGGTATGCTCTATCTTCTTATCAACAATTACTTTCCGATGTTCGGCGTGTTTATTGCGTTCAAGGATCTGGACTATTCCAAAGGAATCTTTGGGAGCGACTGGTGTGGTCTGAAAAACTTTGAGTTTCTGTTTAGAACGTCGGAAGCCGGGAGAATGATCCGCAACACCATTTTATACAATCTTATTTTTATCATCCTCGGTACGGTACTCGCCGTACTCGTGGCGCTGCTGATGAGCGAAATCACCCATATGACGATTTCGAAATTTTATCAAGGCAGCATGATCCTTCCAAACTTGATATCTATGGTCATCGTCTCCTACATCGTGTATGCGTTTCTCAGCCCGGAAACGGGTTTGCTGAATGCTGTCATCAAATCGTTCGGCGGTGAGCCGATCAGTTGGTACAGCAAAAAAGAGGCGTGGCCGTTCATCCTTGTAATCGTGCAGATGTGGAAAACAGTCGGCTACAATTCCATCGTTTACATCGCGGCGATCACAGGCATTGACCCAAGCCTGTATGAGGCGGCGCGTATTGACGGAGCAGGCAAATTCAAGCAAATTTTCCGTGTGACGCTTCCGCAATTAAAGCCGATGATTACGCTGATGATTCTCATGAGCTGCGGCCGCATCTTCTCCTCTGATTTCGGCCTGTTTTATCAGGTCCCGCAGAATTCGGGTGCGTTGTACAGTGTGACGCAGACAATCGACACATATGTATACCGAGGCCTAATGCAGCTTGGCGACGTGGGAATGTCCAGTGCTGCCGGCCTGTTCCAATCGGTCGTAGGTTTCCTGTTTGTTTTTGGTGCAAACGCAATCGTGCGCGCGACAAACAAGGAAAACGCCCTGTTCTGAGAGGAGGAAATGTTTATGAAAAACGCAAAGCTTCTGACAAAGGGCGAAATCGCCTTTCGAAGGCTCTCCGTTGTTGTGCTGGGGTTCACGTCGCTCATCGCCATTCTGCCGTTTATTCTGATTTTTATGGCTTCCATTACTGAGGAAAAATCGCTGACGCAATACGGCTACAGCTTTTTTCCAAAACAATTCAGTTTAGACGCCTATAAATATCTTGTGAATCAAATCTCCACGGTAGGGCGTGCGTATCTCACGTCCATAGGGCTCACAGTAGTGGGTACAGTGGGCAATATGCTGCTAACGACAATGTTCGCCTATCCTCTGTCAAGAGAGGATTTCAAGTACCGTGGGATATTCGCATTCATCCTGTTTTTCACCATGCTCTTCAACGGTGGTATCGTGCCTTCCTATATGGTCTGGACACGGCTGTTGCATATCAAGGACACGTATTTCGCCTTGCTGCTGCCGAATCTGCTTATGGGCGCGTTCAATGTGCTTTTGGTGCGCAATTATTATAAATCCAATATTCCGGCTTCTATTGTCGAATCGGCGCAGCTTGACGGCGCGGGCGAGCTGACGATCTTCTGGAAGATCATGCTGCCGCTCTCCGTGCCGGTCAACGTCACTGTCGGCCTCTTCGCCGGTCTCGCGTATTGGAACGATTGGACGAACGCGCTGTACTACATCGATAATACGAAATACTACGGCATTCAAAACATGCTCATGCGCATCATGGAAAATATTACGTTTCTTACGTCCGGGCAGGCCAGCCGCGTTGTGGATACGAGCGCGATTACCGTGCCAAGCGTCGGAATGCGCATGGCGCTTGCAGTCATTGGTATCCTGCCCATCCTCGTGCTGTATCCGTTCCTTCAAAAATATCTCATTAAAGGCATCGTTGTCGGTGCAGTAAAGGGGTGAACTACAGATGCGTGCAAATAAGATAGAGCAGATTATACGTGAGCACTATGCGGGTGTGAATCCATCCATGCCTACATGCGACGGGTTTGTCTGCGGAGACCCGGATACCGATGTTACGGGCGTTGTGACGACGTTTACCGTCACGGCCGATGTCCTTCGGGAGGCAGAGCGAAAAAATGCAAACATGATCATCACGCACGAGCCGACGTTTTTCATCGAATGCCAGGGCGCTTGGACGCAGACGGATGCCGTATTCAGCGAGCTGCGCCGGATGGTACGGGAAGGGCATTTTGTAATCTGGCGATGCCACGATATGATGCATGCGGCTGTGCCGGACGATATTTATGAGGGGTTTACAGATGCGATGGACTGGCGCGCGTACGCACAGCCTGCCCGTGAGAAAAGCGGCAATCTGGACCAGTTTGAGGAGGACTTCTTCGATTATTATGATATCCCTCAGACGACTCTGTCCGGATTGGCGGCAGAGGTGAAACAAAAGTTGGGCTTGCAGGCTGTTCGATGCGCGGGAGATCCGTTGCGGCCGTGTACGCGTGTCGGCGTGCTCGTTGGCGGAGGCAGCCTCGGCTTCGGCCGGATGCCGGAGCTCCCCCTGCGGCTATTGCAGAAAAAATCAATTGACGTACTCGTCTGCGGGGAGATCATGGAGCTTTTACTGGGTACGTATATGGCGGATGCCGCCGCGCTTGGGGCGCCGGGCGGTATGATCGTACTTGGCCATGAGCGCAGCGAAGAATGGGGAATGCGCGCCATGCACTCGTGGCTTGCAAAAGAGCTTTCGGTTCCCGTCACGTTTGTAGATGCAAAAGAGCCATTTTATTATCTGTGAGAAAGGAAGAGGACCATGGCGGTTTTTCATATTACAATGTTTTCAAATGCACTGCACCGGTTGACAGAGATGACGGCAATCGTACCGGTTGAAATCAATGAAGGCGCGTCGGCGGGACAATGTCCGCAGCCGGAAGGCCCTATGAAAACAGTGATGCTGCTGCACGGCTTTTCGGGAACGCACAGCGATTGGCTGTTCGGCTCGCGGATTCAGCAGCTGGCTATGAAATACCACATCGCGGTACTGTGTCCCACCGGAGAGAACGCTTTTTATGTGGACGACACGAAACGCGACGCACTGTATGAACGCTATCTGTGTGAGGTGCTGGCATTTGCGCGCAAGGTGTTCCCGCTCAGCGAAAAGGTGGAAGATACAATAATCGGTGGCCTGTCCATGGGCGGCTATGGAGCGCTGCGCAACGGGCTGAGACATCCGGAGTTGTTCGGCGGCATCATTGCACTTTCCTCCGCGCTCATCACAGACGCACTGGCACAGCAGCCGGAGCATCAGGGAAACATGATGGCGAGCGCCGATTATTACGAACACGTGTTTGGCAAACCGTCCGAGATCCTCGGCAGTGATCGCGACGTGAAATATCTTGCGCGGCAGGCGCAGTCCGGTGCATATGCCGTACCGGAGATCTTCATGGCGTGCGGCACAGAGGATTTCCTTCTTGCGGCCAACGACGATTTCAGTGCATATCTTGATTCCATCGGTGTGCGGCATACATATATCAAGAATCCCGGCATACACGATTGGGCGTTTTGGGATGCACACATAGAGATAGCACTGGAGCAGTTTTTCGGAGGCGCGCAATGAGAAAAGAATTTGAGCGTGTGACGCCGGAATCCGTCGGAATCCGCAGCAAGGCGATTATGGATTACATTGACGCCTTGGAGCGCAGCAATACGGAAATGCATGGCCTCATGATCATGCGCCATGGAAAAATCTGCGCCGAGGGCTGGTGGCAGCCGTTTGCGCCCGGTCTGCGCCATGGCCTGCAATCCCATACCCATCACAAGGAACGAAGTCCAGCGCAAAGCTGCGTAATCGCCTACTGTACAGGTGCTTAATCGTATCATTTCGAGGCATAACGCTAATGCATTTGCACGCTTTGGTATGAATTTCAGCGACTTTCTCTTGGCTAAAATTGTACCCCTGCTTTTTGCACATCTCAAGTATTTACCGGAAAATGTTTTTGGAAATCGTTCCGAAATGCACGGGCGGTGCCAGAAACGATGCAACAAAGTCTCCCCATTTTGTCACTGTCATTGGTACGGGGCGGATCGCTGAATAAGTGGGTAACCTCCGGGAATACCGCATCCAACAAAGAGGGCAGATTGTTTTTTATCTTGGTACTGCTGATAGCAATTTTTCAAAAGCAACTGGGTATCCTCCGCTGGAACATATCTTGGCAACGTGCGGCAGTGGTGAAGACCAGAGTTGGCCAGTTTTACAGAGTCCTTCTTGTCTGTCTTGACCCGTCTCAAATTGTTGTTTCCGTAACTATGTACCAGTATTGCATTGACTGCGGAGATATGGAGTCCATCATCGTGAGGCAGCCTAGCTACTGGTGCATGGTAATTGCGCGTGGATTCCATAACCACACAAATTTCACCGTCCAGCTTTTTGAGCAGCTTTGCCAATCTGCTCAATTCACTAGCGGTGTGCTATGCTTCAAAGGGTGAGATTATCACCTCTTCAAAGGGACGCATGACGGCAATCATGCTCTTGCCTTTAGAAACATCAATACAAACGCAGTTCATACACGTTTCCTTTATGTGCAATGACTGTAATCGGGAATACATCTTCTCTCATTACAGCTTAGGCACGAGATGGAAAGAAAGCCGGACTGACCGCCCGACTTTCCTGTCCCAATTTACTGTAATAGGGAGATGTTGAAGTTGCTGTTCGATGCGCCGCGCGGGAATCTCTTACCGTGTTTCGACCAAAGGGCGGGTGAATCACAACGATATCCCAATGCAAAAATCGAGTGTCGCAAATTTTGTGTACAGCACGGCCGATTCGCGGTAGCGGAGAGATTGGAAAAGGGCGTGTCTGGCTCAAGGTGTCAACGCAGAAGCGGGATGCAAAGCAATTTTTCCAAATAGGATACGCACGCAATATTATATGCCTGGACCATCCAAAGGGAACAACTTTTCCAAAACGACCCGCGCCATCTTGACTCCGCCGTGCCAGTTCGGGTGTACACCGTCGCCCAGATGCATGCTGGCCTGCATCCGGTGCGAGTCATCTGCGTCGCGCAGCACGGCGTCCAAATCCACAATGCCTTCCGCAAGGCTGTCGGACCGGATCAACTCATTGTACCGGCAACGAAGCACCTCCGCCTGCGGCCGCCAGAACTCGCCAAACCCACCGAAGGGAGGGATGGTGCACACCCACACCTTGCTGCCCTGCCCGTGCGCTTGTCCAATTACCTCGGCCAGTGCCTCGTAGATATCCTGTGCCGTGGGAATTTCTGGCTCGCCGAATACGATGCTGTGGGTACAGTCGTTAACCCCCTCCAAAATCAGCACCACATCGGGGGAGGCTCCGTCATACAAATCGCGCAGAAAGCGATTCTTGCCCGCGATGCCGAACTGGTGTCCCTCGCCGGGGAATCCCTGCGGGCATGGGTGCGATTTCTGAATCCGGTTACCGGAAATGCCTCCGTTGATGACGGAGCATTTCCCCGGAAAACGCCGATACAGCTCTGTCAGCAGAGAATCACTGAAATACGACATATGCGTGATGGAATCACCGAACATCGCAATCAGCCGTACATCGTCATCCGTCAGCACGGCCACCTCGCAGATGCCCGCGGCAAACTGGTTAGGGTAGGGGTCGGAAGCCAGCGTGGGTGCAAGCTGGGATTTGAACGTGTAGCCCAGTGCGTCCGTTTCGTGAAAATTCCCTGTGAGGTGCGTACTCTGCCAGCTGAGAGCGGCGGAGGTAACGCAGACGGAACGAAACGCCGTCTTCCTGCGGAAATACATCGAAACCAAAATATCGTCCTCTGGAGTGATCTCCATCGGCACTGGGTCGGAATAGGGCTGGCTGTTTGCGCAAAGCCAGATGGTTTCTTCGCCGTCCAGTGTGACGGTCTGCCGCGTCGAGCGCCTGCCCGTGACGCGGTTACTCAGTGAAACCGTCACATAGTCGATCGCTATGGGCGAGTTGCTGTAAAGGTTGTTGAAGCGAATGCGCATCTGTTCGCCGCGCAGATTGTTGATCATCAGGCAGTTTTGGGTAATGTTTTCAAATGTGGCGACCTCATAGTTGTAGTCGATTGGCACACTGCGCCATGCTGGGATCCATTTACTCATAGGCGCCTCCCTTTGTCGTACTGTTTGTTTTGAAACGTCTCGCGTTCTGAAAGCCCGCGATTGCCGCGAAAATCTGCGCGCCAGCATCCCGGCGTATGCGGATACAGCGCGCGACCGCCGCAGATAGTTTTTATTTAAAATCATTGTACCAGATGCGCGCTGTCTGCGCTAACAAATTTCTGCTGCATATTGATACGATTCTGACATTCTGATAAACCTGCCGAGCCTGCCAAAGCCATGGCGGATAGTTTAATGCCTGACGGGAACAACGAAGAAACTGCAGAAAGCATTCTGTTTCCGGGGGCATGGTTTCACCGCGATGCCAAAAAACTGTTCATCATTCCCTAAGAAAAGAGAACATATCAGAAAATTGCTATTATCCGTCAGATTTTCAAAATATTGAAACGCGTTTTTTTGGTATACTGAAAATAACGATAAATTTTTAGGTGATTGCGAAATAAGGGAGAAAAGCCAGTTGAGAAGCAAGGACGAAACTCCAAGAGAGAATGGAGCATGAAAATGGCGCAAAAACAAAGCTGTCCAATAAGGTGGCGGAAGGCAGGTGGATAGATATCGCCTGTAATTATATCCAATAAGCGGAGGAAATTCAGATACATTTGAAGCTCTAAACCTTGTTATCATAGGCTTCCTTGTGTTTCGCAGTCACCCAAAACTATGTAGCAGGAGGTTTCTTATGAGTGAGTCAAAGACAAACAATTTCACCGTCACAGATTTTGAGCATGCCAAGATCAGGGTAGAACAGGGCTGGCTTCAAGGCTATACTGAAGAGGTACCGAACGGGACGCTGAAGATCTTCAAGGGTATTCCCTACGCGGCTCCGCCCGTGGGCAATCTTCGGTTTCGTCGCCCGCAGAATCCCGGCCGTTGGCGGGGTATCCGACGCGCCACCCAGTACAGCGCCGCCGCTGTGCAGCACGTGCAGGAGTTCGGGGACGAAAAAGCGAATGTGCACGGCGTTCCGCAGATGTTGGCTCCCTCGCAGTACGAGGAAGACTGCCTGTATCTCAACGTCTGGTCACCGGCGAAGACGCAGGAGGATAAGCTGCCCGTTTTCATCTGGGTCCATGGCGGCGGCATGATCGCCGGCTCTGGTGTCGAGGTGGTGTGCGCGGGTGAGGGTCTTGCCGGGCGCAAGGACGTCATCGTCGTGACGCTCAACTACCGGCTGGGTCTGTTCGGTTTCTTTGCGCACCCGGAACTGGCCGAGGAGGGCGGTGGCACCTGCGGCAACTACGGCCTGTATGATATCCGTAAGGCGTGCTTGTGGGTGAAGGAGAACATCGCCGCGTTCGGTGGAGACCCCAACAACATCACAGTGGCCGGCCAGTCAGGCGGAGCGCGCGCCACGGGCTCCCTGCTGGTGTCCCCGCTAATGAACGGGATCGTCCAGCATATCTCTGTGGAGAGCGGCGCGATTACTTTCGGCGGTGCCTGTCCGATTACCCGACAGGAGGTGGAGGCGGCCTGCCAAGAGCTGATGGACTATGTGGGCGCGTCTGGCATTGAGGATCTGCGGAAAATGGACGCTTGGGATCTTTTCGACGCCTACGAGAAGGTCGTGCCAACAGGCGCTCTGGGCAACATCCGCTTTTGCATCGACGGGGAATTTTTGCCCGAAAACTATTACGAGCGGATTACTGCGGGCAAGATCAACGATTTTGACGTGATGATTGGCAGCTGCGCGCAGGAATGGCTGGTACGCCGCGGCAAGGGGCTGCCGCTGGAAGAATACCATAAGCACCTTAGGACCGCATTTCCGGATGCATACGAGCAGATGAAGCAATGGTACCCCGCCACAAATGAGATTGAGGCGGAAAAGGCGTGCTCCACCATTGCATCCGACATGATGGCAATCAGTTCGCTGTATGTGGCGAAGATGTGCCACCGGAAGGGCAAAAAGGCGTATGTGTGGATTATGAACAAGGAAAACGAGACAAAGAAGGGTCACGACTTGGGATGCCCTCACTGCGCGGAAATGCCGTATGTGTTCGGCCGTGTGGATTCAGGCGAGCGCGATCCGTTCTTCCACTATCACTGGGTGGGCGCGGATTACGACTTCATGGAGCTGATTCAGGATTACTGGTATCATTTTGCGAAAAACGGCGACCCCAACAGCGAGGGTCGTCCCGTGTGGAAAAATTATACGGAGGATTTCGACGTGTGTATTCTGGGCAACGATACGCATATGCTGCCCAAAGAGGAACAGGCGCGCTATCGCTATCTTTTCGACCGCATCTCGGCGAAGGGGTCGGATACCCGGATGGTCGGAAGTGTGGTCGGCCTGCCGGCAATCGACTGACGATCGTTTCCAGTGCGCCGGTTTTGCCCGCAGAAGGAATCCGCGCAGGGACGGGATCGGCGGCTTGAAAACAGCCTGTCCGGTGCTGCGCGGTTCCGGTTCGCCGTGAAAATCTCCCACAACCGACAGGAGGCGTAAAATGAGTAAAAAAGTATTTATCCGTCCGGGTACGCCGGACGACGACAACCGCGATTATCTGCCGGAGCGGATCAAAGGCTCGGACATTGTCGTGAACGAAAACGGCAACAACTCCCAGCCCTACCCGGAGCGACTGCGGGAATACCGCGCCGTTCTGGACGAGGACGGAAGAATCGTGAACGACCCGAACGCCGGCATTGCGGGCGTGTGGTACGAGTATGTTCCCGAAAGTTTTGACCCCGCCAAAAAAACGCCGTTGGTGGTAAGCCTGCACGGCGGTTTGATGACGGGCTGGGGCCAGTGCATTTACAGCAGCTGGTCGATTTTGGCCGAACGGGAGGGCTTTCTGTGCGTATTCCCGAACGGCTATACCAACCGATTCTGGCAGATGCAGATGTTCCCCACGCGCGATGGGACGAAGCCGCCGCCCCTCGCCGGGCTGGAGATTCCAGACCCCGCGCCCACCATCGAGGAAAACACCGACTGCAATTTCCTATTGCGGTTGATTCGGCACATGGAAGAAAAATATCCTGTGGACAGGGGACGTATTTATATGCAGGGCATGTCCAACGGTAGCGGCATGACGCAGCAGTTTTCGCGCCGGTATGGCTATCTTCTGGCCGGGGCCGCCTGTTCCGCGGGCTCGTGTCGCCTGCGCCCGTACCTCGATAAAGATACCCGCGCGCTGCTCAATCAGGGCGGCCCTTTGGCCGTGTGGGAATCGCACCCGGAAAATAACGGATACGGCAACGCCGACAGGGAGGCGGAGGCCCGCACCGTACGGGAGAGCCGGTACTATTGGATGCGCGTCAACGGGTGCGGCCCGATGCCGAAGATTCGCATCGAGGGCGAGGCCAACATGGCCTTTTACATGGACGGAAAGGCGCCGTATGTCTTCAACGACATCAAGCTGCGCGACCATGGGCAGGCGCTGGACGAGGCGTTCTTCTATTGGGATTACCTGTTCGCCGGTACGCGGCGTGCAGAGGACGGCACGCTCCTGCAGGAGAAGACGCCTCTTTCCACCGAGGGAGATGCGTTCGCGGCCGCTTTTGTGCCTGGGTTGAAAACGGTTTGGTGGAAAAACGAGGTGACGCAGCTCTCTGCGGCACCGGTGCGCTGGCAGAAGCTGAAATACCACGGCCTGAACGGGGGAGAGCTTGTGCGGGGCGAATATACCTGTGTGCCCGTGCGCTTTTTGGCCGAGATGGCCGGGGGAACGCTTTGCGTATCGGAGGATACGCTTTCGGCGGTGGTAACGCTGCCCGACGGCTGCGCGCTGCAGTTTGCCCGCGGCAGCATCGGCTGCATGATCGACGGCCGGATGCGTGCCATGTATTGCGAGGCGTTGCACCGCGAGGGCGAGCTGCTCATCAGTGTGGAATGGTTTGCCCGCGCCGTTATGGGCTGGACAGCCACGGAGTGCGGCGGCGTCGCCTATGTGACGGATCATTTTGCGGAGCTTTCCGCCTTTATGGCGGATCTGATCCGGGACCTTCTCACCGATCGCGCGTTTCCGGAGAATTTTATCGACGAGGCTCTGCAGGACCGGGCAACGGCCCTCTGATATCCTCACTTCTGGCAAAACTGTCTGTCTTCCTCAAGAGCATTTTCCCGGATGGGCAGGCGAGCGCAGAAATACGAAAATCCATTCAATCGGCAGTTTCAGGCGGACAAGTCCAAAGCAGAGGAGAATCAAACCCGCATCGGTTTTCCGGACAGTCTGGCGTCAATGTCAGACGTAGTTTCTTGCGCAGTTATGGCGGGGTGTGTTTAGAGGGAGCTTTAGTCGCCTTCGCTGCAGGGACAACGGGCAAAAGCAAACAAAAGATAATTGTGGTTGTCGTGCTGATGGTGCCCATTTGTGTCGGGTTTGGCGTATTTCTGATTTTGGCCTGCATTTCGCTGGAATAAATTTTTATGAGTTACACATAGCGCCCTTTAACGTCCTTTTTAGCAAGAGGACTTTCCGAAAAAGGGCGCTGTTCTTATATTTTGCCAATTTTGGAAAGTTACACAATTTTTCAACAGAAAAAGACAGAAAAATGAAAGAAAACGCCAATCGCTTTTCTTTATAATAGTATTGTGAAGGTGCGCGCATTCCTCGGCGTTTTCCCAACACCTCCAGCAGATTGCGCGCAAGACGGAGGAATCTTTATCGGAAAGGAAATGGTTATGAATCACAATGTGTTTGAGAGAGAAAGACCGCTTGCTCACACCAAACTTGGCACGCTGCGCGGCGTTACATACGGCGATGTGAACATCTTTATGGGAGTTCCGTATGCACATGCCAGGCGTTTTCAGATGCCCGTCGAAATCGAACCGTGGGAGGGCGTTCGGAACGCGTACCATCATGGCCCGATTGCCATGCAGGCGCTGGATACCAATCCCTTCGCGTACTACAGGGGTCTTCACATGCTGGAAAAGCAAAACGAGGACTGCCAGAATTTGAACATCTGGGCTCCCCGGACCTTGAACGGCGAGAAGAAGGCAGTTTTTGTCTTCATTCACGGCGGTGGCTTTTTTGCGGGCAATGCGTTTGAGGAGATTTCCTTCGACGGCTTTAACATGGCCCACAACAGCGATGTCATCTTCGTATCCATCAACCACCGCTTGAATATTATGGGCCACTTGAATCTGGAGGAGTACGGGAAAGAATTCTGGAACTCCGCCAATGTCGGCATTGCGGATCTTGTTGTCGCGCTGAAGTGGATTCACGAGAACATTGCGGCCTTCGGCGGAGACCCCGCGAACGTCACCATCTGCGGCCACTCCGGTGGCGGCGGAAAGGTTCAGTGCATGTTTATGCTGGAGGAAGCCGCCCCCTATTTCCAAAAGGGCATGGTGATGAGCGGCGCAAGGGAGCCTTCCGTGTACCCGGCGGTCGACAGGGAAAGTAGCCGCAAGATAGCGAAAGATATAATGAACGAGCTGGGCATCACAAAAGAAAACATCGAAAAACTTTATGACGTTCCCTTCTCCGAGCTGGCAAGAGTGGCCCGCAAAGTAGCGCAACCGTTCGGCTGGGGGCCTGTCGCCAACGATTACTTCCCCGGTTTCCCCGTAGAAGCAGGCCTTCCCGCGTTTTCTAAGGATAAACCCGTTATTTATAGCTCCACCTTGGGAGAATTCCCGGCCGTTTCTATTCCTGCCGAGGAGAAGCTTACCATGACGGAGGAAGATCAGGTCGCGTATCTGCGGAACCTGCTTGGCGAGTACACGGATTACATGATGGAACTGTTCCGCAAGGCGTATCCCGAGCACCAGATCATTGATCTCGCGTTCATGGATGCCGGCCGGCGCCACGCCGCGGTGGCATCCGCTTTGGAGCACGCAAAGAAGGGCTGTGAGAATGTATATCTGATGATGTGCTCCTACTGCGTGCCCGAGGACGGATGGCTTCCCATCTGGCACGGCGGCGAAATGGCCTACATCTTCCAGAATGAGGACAAAGTCCTCGTTTTGAATGAGGCGGTGCAAGGCCAGAGGTATGCGCAGATCCTCAGCACACTGACGGTCAACTTTGTGAAATACGGCGACCCAAACAACAAGTATCTACCCGTTTGGAAGCCGGTTCGAAACGGCGAGAACAACACTATGATAGTGGATCTCAACTGCCGCAACGTAGCGCATCACGATGACGAGCTGATCGAACTGTTCGACAAATACGGTCCAAAGGTCACTATCAAGCTGAGCCATTCTTGATTTTCCGGTATCCGGCCGGCAAAACCGATGCGGGTCTGCTTCTCCTCTGTGAAGTACGGATTCAATTGACGTGTCATCGGCTGTGTTTGAAACGTGTGGTTGTCACGTCGCCCACTTCAGATAAGAGCCTCTCTAAGAGCCTAAATAGGCTCTTAGGATAAAAATGTCGCAGAAACAGCAGCAGAAAGTTTGAAAAGCTACGGAATGAATATGAAGGGATTGGAGAAGACATGAAACATGCGCTTTGTGGATAAATACATTGAAATGGACAAAACTTTCTATAAACGGCTGCTGACCATTGCGATTCCCGTGGTTTTGCAAAGCGTAATCACCAACGGCGTGAATATGGTAGACAACATCATGTTGGGGCAGTTTACCGAGGCGGCGCTCAGCGGCTCCACGCAGGCCAATCAGTTTATCATGCTGTTTTCATTCACCATTATGGGTGTCAGCATGGGGGCGTCGGTACTGTCCTCGCGTTACTGGGGCGCAAAGGATTTTACCTCGCTGAAAAAGGCCGTCACCATCGCGTTGCGGTTTGGGCTTGCTTTGGGGCTTGGTTTTACGCTTGTGGATGTTTTTCTGCCGCGGCAGGTCATGGGGCTATATTTCCGACCAGAGGCGGTTGCGGAGATTGAAGCGGGTGTGGAGTATTTGCGCTGGTCCACCGCAACCTTTTTGCTGATGGCGCTTTCCTTCGCACTCACGAACATCATGCGCAGCATGGACCTTTCCAATGTGCCGCTCATCGCCTCCATCTTTGCTTTCGGCGTGAACGTGGGCGCGAACTATGTGTTCATCTTTGGTAAGCTGGGCTTCCCGAAGATGGGTGTGGCCGGCGCGGCACTGGGTACGGTGATTGCCCGCGCCATAGAGACAGGCATAATTGTGGGCTGCTTTTTAAAAAATAAAAAACTCCGCTACCGCCTGCGCGATCTGTTTATGCCCTGCGGCGATCTGGTTATGGATTTTTTGCGCATCAGCATACCCGTGATGCTATCCGACTGCCTGCTGGGCCTGGGCGATAACGTGCTGGCCATCATTATGGGACAGATCGGCTCTGGCTTTGTCTCGGCCAATTCCATCACGTCGATTTTGCAGCGCGTCAGTACCATTTTTATTTCCGGTCTTTCGTTCTCCGGCTGTTTTTTGACGGGCCAGATTCTGGGCGAAGGCCGCACGGAGGACGCGCGCAGGCAGGGTTATACCTATCTGATTTTAGGAGCGATCGTGGGCGGCTGTGCCGCGCTGATCATCCGACTCGTCAGCGACCCGGTGATTAGCGTGTACAATATTACTGATGAGACAAAAGCCATCGCGCGCGAGCTGATGAACGCGCTGAGCATTATCGTTATTTTCCGCTCCACAAACTCGATCCTGACGAAGGGCGTTTTGCGCGGCGGCGGTGATACACGGTTTCTTCTGATGGCGGATATGTTTACTATGTGGCTCATTGCCGTGCCGCTGGGTGCGCTGGCCGGGCTGGTGCTACACCTCCCCACGTTCTATACGTATGTTTTCCTGCATGCCGATCAGATCATCAAGGCAATTTGGTGCGTGTTTCGGCTGCGTAGCGGAAAGTGGATTAAAAAAATCAAAACCGAAACAACAGAGTAATTTTATTGCAATAGGAGGTTGCGATTGTGGGCAAACGGTTCGATTCTCTGGTATTCCCCGGAGGAAAGGGAAAGGCCTGCACGCTGAGCTACGACGACGGTGTGGTGCAGGACCGACGCCTGGCCGAACTTTTGCGGCGTTACGGTGTAAAGTGTACCTTCAATCTGGGCTCTGCGTTGTTGGGCCATGAAGACAAGGGCGGTTTCCCGGGGAAACCCAATCTGGATATCTCCAAGGTGAGTCCCGAAGAGGTGGAAACAGTATATGTCGGCCACGAGATTGCCGGACACGGCCTATACCATTCCGGGCTGAACAGCGTCGGCACGCCGCTTGCGGCCTATGAGATCGTGGAGGATAAGCGCCGTTTGGAGGCGCTGGTGGGAAAGCCGCTGCGTATGTTTGCCTATCCCTTCGGCATGTATACCAAAGAGACGGTCCGGCAGTTGCACCTTGCGGGGTACATGGGTGCGCGAACCATCCGCTCCACCCATGCGTTCACGATTCCCGAAGATTTTTTGGAGTGGGATCCCACCTGCCACCACAACGATCCGGAGCTGATGGAGCTGGCACGACAGTTTCTGGCCGGCCCGCCTTACTTCCCGATGCTGTTCTATGTGTGGGGCCACGCCTATGAGTTTGACGATGATAACAATTGGAACGTCATCGAACAGCTGGCGGCGCTTCTGGCGCAGCACAAAGATCGAATCTGGTTTGCCACGAACGGCGAGGTGATGGAATACATAACGGCGTACCGCCGGTTGGAGTATTCCGTGGACGGTTCGTTAATCTACAACCCCAGCGCGATGGATGTGACCATCCGTACCTCGATCGGGCAAACGGAATTGGTCAAAGCAGGTTGCTGCGCCCGTATTGCGCCGACGCCGTTGTGAGTCGGATATTTTACAATCCTCTTTTTCCGGAAAGAGGATTTTTACAATAAAAGTTTTTTCAAAAGGTGCCGGTTCAGATCGAACGTTGCTTTACGCAGCCATAAACAAACAAGAGTACTGTTGGGGGGATTAGAGAAATGAAACGCCAGTACTCCGGCAAAAAGCTTGTAATCGTGATTTTTTTTGTGATGCTCACGGTTGCCGTTTTATGCCTTACGGTGTGCGGCGGCTACGCGCTCTACAATTCCATGCAGGATATGATGACATACAATCGAGTCGCGCTGGATCTTTATTTGAACGACCTGGTACACGTCATGGGGGATATGCAAAATTTTAATGAGGATGTTTTTGCAAACGATCTGGATTTTACCGCGCTTTCGCGGGAAAACCGGTTTGTTTCGGCGGCGCAGCGCATGCAGGTGGAATTCAATCTGCGCCATATCATCCAAAGCCGGACGCAGGAAATCACGGGCATCCTGCTGTTTGACACGAAGCAGAATACGAATTATTATTGGTTCGGATCGGATTTTCTGGGCGGACGTGTCAATACCAAAACCATTGAGGAGATGCGGGCAATTCGCAGCCTGTGGCTCTCGGACGGCGCGCCCGCGACTCAGCGCTGGGTGAGCTATTCCGACGAAAGCTGTACGTTGCTAATGAATGCGTTTCGGAAAAGGGATCTTTACCTGTGTGCGATGGTGGATGTGCAGGCATGCGCAGCCAGAGAAAACCGGCTGGAGGGCAGTGGGTTTGCCTTCTTCACGCGGGACGGAATTCTGTCAAACGTTTCCGGTGCACAGGAAAACGGCGTTTTGCTGGAGGATATGCTGTCCGCCATAGACGGCACGCTTTTCAAAAGAGGTTCGGTCATTGTGCAGAGCCGCTTCAACGAAGAGATGGGCATCGGCCTGTGCGGCATAATCTCGTTTGCCAGTGTGTGGGAGTATTTGCGCGTATACGTGATTATGCTGGCCGCTTCACTGCTTTTTATCTGCGTCCTGTTTATGTGCATGTATCGTCTGCTGCGGAAAATGCTCATCTCGCCGCTCAATCAGATTATTGACGCCACTCGGCAGATTGAAGAAGGCGTGGCGGCTGTTCAGAGCGAGACGAACCCTCTCCGGGAGATGGCGGAGATTCAGGAGGCTTTGGCAAAGCTGGTGGAGCAGAAGGTGACCCTGGCAAAGGAGAATCTGTGCTGGCGGGAGCAAAAGGAACACGCGCTGCTGCAATATTATCAATTGCAGACGCGCTCGCACTTTTTTTTAAACTGCCTCAAGAGCATCCACGGCCTCACCGTGCAGGGAGAGAGGGAAAAGACCATCAATATCATCGGGATGTTTTCCAACCATCTGCGGTATGTGTTCCACGACAGTCTCAACTTTGTGACGGTACAGGCAGAGTTGGATGAGGTGCGAGATTATTTCGGCATCATCGAAGCCGAGCGCAGCGACCACATTCTGTTGCAGCAGAATATCGACCCCGATCTGCTGGATTTTCGGGTGCCGCCGCTGATCATACAGACGTTTTTGGAAAATTTTAACAAGCATAATGCGCAAGGCGGCAAAATTTTGCGCTTCGGTATCCACATCGACAGCGTGGAGATGGAGGGGAGGCAATATATGCGCATCCGCATGACGGATAACGGCGTGGGCTATAGCGAAGAGGCGCTGCAGAGCCTGCAAAGTCAAGACGGTCTGTTTGAACAGTACCACGTAGGCGTGCAAAACCTGTGCCGGAGAATCGATATCCTGTATCATGGACAATACGAAAAGGCGTTTTTCAACAGCCCCTGCGGAGGAGCAGTGTCCATCTTTTATTTGCCGTTTTCTGCCGGAAGTGGTCCGAAACAAGGGGAAGAATCATGAACGTGCTGTTTGTCGATGATCAGAGCAGTGTGCTTGACGGAATTGCGGCGTGCATTCATTTTGAAAAGCTAGGCATTGAAAGGGCTTTTTATGCCTCCAGCGCGGCGGGCGCGCTGGAGAGGCTAAGCGTCCATCCAATCGACGTGGTCTTGACCGATATTGAGATGCCGGGCGAGGACGGGATTTGGTTGATTCGCACGATCCGAGAGAGATACCCGGAGAGCCTTACCGTCATGCTTACCTCCCACGCAGATTTTGAATACGCGCAGGAGAGCATCCGCTTGGGTTGCTTTGATTATCTGGTGCAGCCCGCGCCGCCGGAGGAAATCGAGCGGGTGCTGCAGCGCGCGATGCAGTATTTGTACGAACGCAATAAGCGCAATCAGTTGTATGAAGTGGGCAGGCGGATGCAGACCGGTGCAATGGAGCTGCTGGACGGTGTAGCGATGAATCTTTTTTCCGCGCGGAAAGAGGAGATACGAGCCTCGCTGGAGCTGCTGGAACTGCTGGGCTATCCGGTGGCGGAAGAAAAGCACGCGCGGCTGCTGATGCTCACATTTGAACAGTTCCGCCGCAGCGATACGCCGACCGTATCGGAAAAAGAGATCCATAAGCATCTGGCGCAGGCGTTGAAAGAGGCAGAGTTTTCGTTCCCAATTGTTTCGCTGAGCACGGTAAACCATGAAAAGCAGTTTGTACTGCTGCTGTTTTCGGCGCTGGAGGATGTGCCCGAATTGGCTGTGGACAGGCTACACGACTTTTTTGAGAGACTGTGCAAGGCAATACCGAAGGAGGTGATCCGGTGTTTTGTGGGAGGCGCCGCGCCCTTCAAGGCTCTGTGGTCAGAATATCGGCATGTGCGCGACGTGATCGACGGAAAATTAGAGGACACCGGCATTTTGCGGTGGGAATATGAAGCAAGTCATCCTTCAGCTGCGGACTCTGTATATATCACGGGAAGCGGCGCCCGCTGGCGTTCTCTTCTGGCGTCCGGGCAGCACCGCATTCTGATGAACGAATTTGAGCAGTGTCTGGAGCAGATTGAAAAAAACCTCACGTTGAACAAGGCAAAAGCGCTCTGTGATCTGCACCAGCGTGTGACACATATGTTCTTCAATTATTTTTACGAAAACAGGGTGGATATGCACGAGCTGTTCCACAACCAGTATAGTTACAATACCTATATGAACAGCTATTCTGATGCCGCTTCGCTACGGAATGCAATGACCTATATGATGAAGCAGGTGAAGGAATTGCGCGCCTCGCAGGCGCCGCAAAGCGATGTGGAGAAGGCGAAGACCTTTATTTCCGATCATCTGGCTGACCACATCACGGTGCGGGACGTGGCCGAGCACATGTGCCTGAGCGCGGAGTATTTTACTAAGTTGTTCAAAAAGGAAACCGGCCTGAACATCAAGGAATATATCACGCTCACGAAGGTAGAGGCCGCCAAGGATATGTTGGAGCGCGCGGATATTCCCGTCAGTATGGTGGCGCTGGAGTTGGGTTATACAAATTTTTCCCATTTTACACAGGTGTTTAAAAAATATGAGAAGATCACGCCGAGCGAGTATCGAAGCAAAAGCCTGGAAGAACAAAATAAATAGCCGCCAAAAAACACACCGTATCAGGGCGAAGCCTTCCCTGATACGGTGTGTTTTTTGGCGGCTTATATTTGTGGTCTGCCGCGTCCCTGCGTCTGCGCTTTCAGTTTAGTGTCTGCAGAAACGCGGTCAATTCGTCGGCCATTTTGGCGTGCGTATCAAGGGAAGGGTGCCCGTCCGCGCCAAGACCGTCGAAAGGATGGATCGGAGCAAAGCGCAGCAGGCTCACGCGCGCGTCCCCCATCTGCTGTTTATAGGTATCCACGGCGACGGCAATATCGTGGAACAGGTAGTAATTCATCGTGCCCAGCGCACACACGATGTATGTATCGGGTCCGTTCAGTTGCCTCACGTGCTTTAAAAATGCAAGGTAGGCGCCCGTAAAGCGCTCCAACTCACTCGCCTCGGGGCAGAACAGGATGCCGAAGCAATCGTTCGTGCCCAGATTCAGCACCACGACATCGTTTGGTGCTTTTGTAAAATCCCAGGGCTCCGGGGCAAGGCCCAGTTTTTCCTGATACACGCGGTCGGTATAGGCGTAAAGCTCGTTCATGGCATAGTCGCCCATCCAGCCGGCGTGCCTGACGGCGGTGATTCCCGAGATGCTCACGCACGAGCAATCCCAGCCCAGTCTGCGCGCTGCTAGGGGGCCGTAGGCCTGCCACGCATCCTCGTCGGCAGAAAAAAAGTGCCGGTTTGGGTCTTTCACAAGGTTTCCGTAGCCGCAGGTGATAGAATCGCCCACAATTTCCAGCCGTTTTGTGGGCATTTGTTCCACCGGAAAAAATTCGCCCTCGGCGGAAAACCCGGTAATACCCAAGAAGGTTTTGCTGTTTTCCGTCAGTTTCACCAGCCGGATGCGATGCGTCTGCGGTTCGGGGCTATGGTGCAAAAGCCAGGTCTCATTGGGAGACGCAACCTCGAATTTTCGCACGGGCGCGGGGTTGTCGTCCAGGAACACCGCCACCCAAGGCCAGGTGGCGCGTTTGGGGACATCCGGGTCGCTCGGCGGGCCTTCCAACTCCCAGCCGCAGCCAGCGCGAAAGCTGACGTTCAGGTGTGTGCCGGAAAAGATGAATTCTACGGTATCGCAGCTCCAGTTGAAGAACAGGATATCCTCTTTCGGTTCACGGAATGTGCGGCCGTGCGTGACAAGATAGCCGGAAAGGTTGGAAACGGTAAAGCGCTGCATAATGATTCTCCTCTCTTTGCGGACGGTTCCGATGTCTGTACACAGGGAAACAGCGTTTTTCGCCGGAGCGTAGCCTGTGTGCCGGCGCTCGGGATTTGTCCGCGGCTTTTGCAAAACAGAATGCGAAGGGAAAGCGGCTGTATCACAGATTTTTTTTGGTCTCCGCGTTCCTTGGGAACATCACGTAGAAATAACCCAGCGCAGCCAGCATCAGCGCGCCGCAGAAGCAGAACAACACGCGGTAGCCTGCAAGCCCCGCAATCTGCGCAAGAATAAAGCCGCCCACCATCGGCCCGATGCCCTGCCCGATATCGCCGCCGAGGAAATAGGTGCTCGTGGCTACACCGCTGCGCTCGCGTCCCACATGGTTGATGCAGCCTGCCTGTAAGGAGGGCTGCGCTGCGCCCTGCCCCAGCGCCCGCAGAATGCCCGTGAGCAGAATCAGCCACAGCGAATTGCAGAAGCCCAACAGGAACAACGATGCTGCGCACGCTATCATGCCGGGGAACACTGTGTACTGCAGGCCCTTTTTGTCCATCAGCTTGCCCGAGAAGGGGCGTACTAGGAACACAGCGACAGCGTACATCGTAAAATAAACGCTCACCTTTTCGATGCCGTATTCGTCGGCAAACATCACAAGGTAACCGTTGATCACGCCATTTGCAAACGAAAACGTTGAGTACGGAATGGTAAAGGGGACAGCGCGCCGTTCGAAAAAATCGCCGAAGGAGATACCCTTTTTGGCTGCTTTCTTTTTGGGCGGCTGGATGTCGCGCAAAAACAGCAGCATCACGGCGGCGGCAATGGTAAGAAGCGCCGCCGCGAGGAATGCCGCGGGCATCCCCAACCGGTCGGCGATTTCCAGCCCGACAGCCGGCGCGCAGGCCGAGCCGATGAGTTGGCTGATGCCGATGTAGCCGATGCCCTCGCCGGTGCGGTCCTTCGGAATGAAATGTACAATCAGTGCCATCTGTACCGTGCCGTTGATGGAAAAGCCGACGCCGTTGCACACGCGGAACAAAATCATCAGCGGCATGCTGTTGGTGAACGCGAAGCCGAGCAGACCGATGCTCATCAAAAGGTTGCTCACAATAAGCAGCCAGATATTATTCAACCGGTCAGCCATGACGCCGCAGAACGGGCGGCACACGAGGCTCGTGATGGAAAAAAGCCCCACGACGAAGCCCGCAAAGGTGATGCTTGCGCCTAGCCCGACAAGATATTTTGACAGGATGGTCGCGACCATGTAAAACGAAAACGAGCTGAGCGTGCTGACAGTCAGCACAAGGATATAGGGGATATTCCAGAGCTTTTTGGGCTCTGTAAGGGGACTCTGCGTCATTTTTTTTATTCCCTTCTGTGTTTGGATTCAAAAGCTGCCGGGGCCGCACGCCGCCAAAAAGAGAGCCGAAAAGCCGCCACGCCGCACGCAAGATGCAAAAAAGGGCCGCCGCACAAAATACGCTGCGCAACGGCCCCTTTTGTTTTACGGATTTTTTCGCAAATTATTTGCTGGCAAGCCAAGCATCCAGCTGCGCCTGCTTTTCCGCAATGATGTCGTCGATGCCGGCATCGTGCAGAGCCTGCTGGAATACGGGCAGGATCTCGTCGATGTCCACCTCGCCGTTGATCAGCGGCAGATAATACTGCGCGTAGACGTTGCTGCAGGCCGTAACCTGATCGGCAACAGGAGAGGAGTCAAACACAAAGCCGAGCGCCAGAGAGGGCTTCGCGTTTTTGTTGAACTCCATGTACTGATCCCACAGGTCGGCCGGCTGATAGAACCAAGATGGGCAGCCGGAGGCGTTGGGCAGGTTGTAGGAAGCGCCCTGTCCACCCCAGCCGCGGGTCATGGAGTCCTTGCCCTCGGGAAACTCGATCATGCCGTCGTCGCGCATGATATAGTTTTCGCCCTCGATTCCGTTGCCCAGCAGATTGCACAGGCGGGGGTCGGTGTAGAACTCGGCCAGAACACGCATGGCGACATCCTTCTTGTCGCAGAAGCTGGTGATGTGCCACAGATAGGTGGTAATGTTGCCGGTGCAGATCAGGCTTTCGCCTAGGTTGGTGCCCACCAATTCGTCACCATACTGCATCTGGATATTGGCCTCGTAGCAGAATTCATCCGCGTCAACGCCGTAGCCGGGCGTAGCCTCGCACAGGCCGTTTTGCAGACTCATCAGCGTGGGGTTCGTGTTGGACATCGGGTCGGGCGTAATGATATCGTGCTCCTGCCAGATGCGGACATTCTCCATAAAGTTGATAAAGTAATCGGATTCGTAGTAGTTCTCAACCGTCGTGCTGTTCAGCGGGTCAGTGAGAACGCCGAAGAAATAGTTGTCGCCCAAATAGTCAATGTCCTTCGGGATCCAGTAGGTTTCGGTCGCGCCGGGTACATAGTAGTGATCTGGGTTCTTCTCTTTCATCTTTACCATGGCCTCGGTGACGTCATCCAGCGTGTGGATCTGTGAGAAATCAATATTGGCCGATTCGGCGTCCGTCTTTTTGCAGAGGAACAGCATCGGGGAAGCATAGGGGGCAACCGTGGGCAGGGCATACATTTTGCCGTCGATCTTGCAGCAATCCAGCACTTCGGGGTAATCATCGAACAAAGCGAGCATTTCGGGATAGTCCTCGATCAGGTCGGTGATATCGGCGATCTGCCCGTTGGCGACCAGCGTGGAGAGCGGCAGATACCAGAACGATGAGAAGATGTCGATGGTGTCCTTGCCGCCAGAGAGCAACAGGTTATACTGCTCCTGCATGCTGGAAAAGTTCACCGCGACGAGGTCAATCTCGGCGCCGCAGCTTTCGCGAAGGATTTCGTTGATGGCCTCCTCAACGGCCGACTCGGAATCGTTGTTCCACATTGTAGAGTAGGCCCAGCGAATCACGGGGTAATCGCCGGAGCTGGCGGACGATGTATCGTTGCCGCCGGACACAGAACCGCCGCCGGACACGGGTGTGGAGCTGCCGGAGCCGCCGCAGGCGGTAAGGCTCAGCACCAGAACGACAGCCATCATCAGTGCAAGAAGCTTTTTCATCAGTCTTTCTCCTTTTTTATTTTATAAATGTGGGGTAACACGCTGTAACGCGTGCTGCCTCTGTCGTTTTTAGTATAGCAAGCGGCCGAAAGGCTTTTCTATAAATTATCTGTTCTGTTTTATTGTGTTTCTGCCAATTTGCAACAAAAAAGTGTAAAGGACATACAAAAATGTTCTCTAATGTTAATTGATTATTCGGATAATTGATAATTCATGGCAGAAATTTGATAGCGCGCGGGAAACAGTTTTTGATATCCTTTTCAGTAGGGAAAACGCTTTGGCGGCAGCCAAATAAAAGGATGGAGGAAACATACTATGGAGCAAACCATGAAGCAAAAAAAGCCTGTCCTGCCTGAAGAAGAAAAAAACCGCACCCGCAGCCGTAAGAATAAGAGGATCAAACAGTTTTTACCGCTTTACATTATGCTGCTCCCGGGCATTGTTTATCTGATCATCAACAACTATCTGCCGATGGGTGGGCTTGTCATCGCGTTTAAAAAGGTAAATTATGCGGTGGGCATTTTCAACAGCCCGTGGGCAGGGCTGAGCAACTTCAAGTTTCTGTTCAGCAACAATGACGCGCTGAACGCGCTGCGCAACACAGTACTGTACAATCTGGGCTTTATCCTGTTCGGCAACATTCTTGCCATCACTGTTGCCATCGCGCTGGATTGTGTGAAGAGCAAATTCTTAAAGCGGTTCAGCCAAGTGGTGATTTTGATTCCGTATCTGCTGTCCACCGTCATCGTCAGCTACATCGTTTACGCGTTTTTAAATCCCACGAACGGTTTTGTGAACAATTCAGTTCTGCCGTTGCTGGGCATCGACCCTATCAAATGGTACAACGTACCCAAATACTGGCCGGTGATCTTAACCATCGTTTATCTGTGGATGTCGTTTGGGTACAGTTCTATTTTGTACTATTCCACGATCATCGGTATCGACAAATCCCTATATGAGGCGGCTGTGATGGACGGTGCCACCACGTGGCAGCAGATCTGCCACGTGACGTTGCCTAGTCTAAAATTCACGATCATCACGCTGGTGCTGCTGGCCGTGGGTCGCATCTGCTATTCCGACTTCGGCCTATTTTATCAAGTTCCTCAGCACAGCGGCCTTTTGTATTCCACCACACAGACAATCGATACGTTCGTATACCGCGCATTGCTGGAGCTGAACGACGTGGGCCGTTCTTCCGCTGCAGGCTTCCTGCAGTCAATCCTTGGCTTTATCATGGTGTTCACAGCCAACACGCTGGTTTCTAGGATCGACAAGGAAAGCGCCTTGTTCTAGAGGGAGGAGTATAAAATGATCAATGACAACAAAGCGTATGCCGCCTTTTTCAACGTGCTGCTGGTGTTCTTGGTGCTGGCCTGCCTGATCCCGTTCTGGCTTTTGATCGCCAGTTCTTTCACCTCGGAAACCACGCTGGTGCAGAACGGCTATTCGCTGTTCCCACAGGAGTGGAATACCGGCGCCTATGATTATCTGTGGACAACGCGCGGATCGATCGGCCGGGCCTACATTATGAGTATTGTGTACTCTGCCATCGGCGTTACCGTCAACGTGCTGATGACAATCCTGTTCGCCTATCCGCTCTCGCGCAGCGAGCTGCCCGGCAAGAACTTTCTCTCGCTGATGCTGTTCTTCCCAATGCTGTTCAATGGCGGCTTGGTGCCGACCTACCTAGTATACACCAACATTCTGAACGTAAAGGACAGCATCTGGGGCATGATTATCCCTTATTTGCTGTTCAATCCCTTTCTCGTCATCATGATGCGCACGTACTTTACCTCTAGCATCCCGAACGAGGTGATCGAGGCTGCCAAGATTGACGGCGCCACCGAGACGCAGTGCTTGGTGCGGATTGTCACTCCCATGAGCAAGCCCATCATCGCGACGGTGAGCCTGATGACGCTAATCGCCTACTGGAACAACTGGACGAACGGCATCTACTTCCTCACGACGCGCACCGACCTGTACGGCATCCAGAACTATCTGAACGACGTGATGAACAAGGCATCCTTCCTGCAGAGCCATTCCACGGGCATGTTCAACGCCTCCGATATCCCCAACACCGGCGTGCGCATGGCCATCGCGGTGATTGCCGTCATTCCGCTTCTGGTGGCTTATCCGTTCTTCCAGAAGTACTTTGTCAAAGGCATCACGCTTGGTTCCGTCAAAGGCTGACCGGCGGCAAAATCAGTTTTTGAGCGGCCGGCATTTTGCCTAAAACGCTGGCCGTAAAACAAAAAACGCAATTTTTTGGACAGGCTCGCAGGGAAGCGCCGGCCGCTCGTTCCGAACGCGGCCGATGACACTCCGATTGATCCGGGACTGAAATAGGGAGGGAAGAATATTGAATCAGCTTTTTCTGCGCGCGGGTACACCGGATGACGACAACCGCGATTACCTACCGGAACGCATCAAGAATAGCGATATCGTCGTGAACGAAAACGGCAACAACTCGCAGCCGTACCCTGAGCGTCTGTGCGAATTTCACGATGCGCTCACGGACGACGGCAAAGAGGATACTTGGTACGAATATATCCCCACCAGCTACGACCCCACAAAAAAGACACCGCTGGTAATCTCCTTGCACGGCGGCCTGATGACGGGCTGGGGGCAGGCCATCTACACCTCGTGGACGATGATGGCCGAGACGCATGATTTTATCGTGGCTTTCCCGGATGCCTCCGAAGGGCGCGTCTGGTGCGTGCAGTGGGGCAAATGGCGCTTTGACGGCTCTGCGGGCACGCACGAGAACGAGGTGCCGCCCCCCGGCGCGAACCCTGCGCCGGAAAACGCTGCGGAAAACCGTGATGTCCGGCTGATTTTGGGCTTGATTGCCTGCATGAAGGGAAAATATAACATCGACGAGGAACGCATTTATCTGCAGGGTATGTCGATGGGCAACCTGATGACGGCACTTTTCTCGCGCAACTTCGGCCATCTGCTGGCTGGTGCGGCGGGATCCGGCTGTGCCAGCTTTACGAATCTGCTGTTCGAGCCGGACGGCACCGTCAAAAACAAGGGCGGGCACCTGCCTGTCTGGCAGTCGCGCCCGGAGAAGAATGATATCCCGCCGGATAAAGAAGAATCGCTTTTTGTCAATAAATACAACCGCTATTATTGGATGAAGCTGAACGCATGCGAACCGCTGCCGCAAATCAGCATTATTGGCGAGGACAACATGGCCTTTTATAAGGGCGAAAAGGCCGATCTGGTGTATCTCGATATCAAAAACCGGGACCACGGCCAGACGCTGGACGACGCGGCACTGGTGTGGAATTACCTCTTTTCCGGCGTGCGGCGCAAGACCGACGGTACCATTGTGCGTGAGGAGAGCAACCTGCCCCGCACGGGGGACGCGCTTGCGCTGGCCGTGGCCACGGGCTGCGGCTATGCGTGGGCCAACAACCGCATTCTGCCCATGACGGCGGCGGCCCGCCCTTGGCGGAAGCTGAAATACCACGGTCTCGACGGCGGGCAAAGGGTGCGCGGCGAATATTGTATGGTGCCGCTTTCGCTGCTGGCGGATTTTTTCGGCGCGCAGTTTGTTTATAGCGAAGATACCCTCACGGCCCGTATGCGGCTGCCGGACGGTCGCCGGCTGCAGTTTGCGCGCGGCAGCATCGGCTGCGTGATCGACAACGACCTGCGCAGCATGTACTGCGAAGCGCTGCACCGGGAGGGGCAACTGCTTGTCAGCATCGAATGGTTCTGCCGGTATGTTTATGGCCTTACCGTTACCGCGTGCGACGGCGTGGTGTACGCCACCGACCATTTTGCCGAACTCTCGGCCAATATGGCCGATCTGCTGCGCGATCTTTTGCAAAACGGCGGCGCGCTCGCCGATTTTGAAGCGTTAAAATGCAGGGAGTAAGGCAAAAAACAGGCGCTTAAGGCCGCCGTTTGAAAAAGTGAAATTAAAAAAGAGTGAGGAGGCCACCCATGCAAGGAACTGTGATTCTCCGGGCGGGGACGCCCAACGACGAAAATCGCGACTATCTGCCCGAGGCCATCAAGGGCAGCGACATGGTCGTAAACGAAAACGGCAACAACTCGCAGCCGTATCCCGAGCGGCTCGTGGAGTGTACCGGTACATTGACAGAGGACGGCCTTTCCGATCGATGGTATGAATATGTCCCGGAAAGCTACGACGGCAGCGAGCCGGTGCCGCTCGTGGTGGGCAACCACGGCGGGTTAATGACGGGCTGGGGCCATGCGATTTATACCTCGTGGACAATGGTGGCGGATCGCGAGGGCTTCATCTGCGTGTTCCCGGACGCGCACCAAGCGCGTATCTGGCAGGTGGAGGGCATGTTCAATGACCATACGCCCACTTTTCTTGGCGACAGGCAGCTTGCGAAGGTGCCGGCCGATTACCACGAAAATCACGACCTGAATTTTTTGAAGGCGCTCATCGCCAAAATGCATGAAAAATACAAGATCGACGCGGGCCGCATTTTCATGCAGGGCATGTCGGCCGGCAACCTGATGACCGCGCAGTTTTGCCGGTATTACGGCAATATTTTGGCCGGGGCGGCCGGTTCCGGCGGGCCTACGCAGTTGGACATGCTGTTTACGGACGACGGCGCGATCAAAAACGCCGCGGGTCCCTTGCCCGTCTGGCAGGCAAGGCCGGAGACGAACGGAACGCCTCCGGGCCGCCCCTACGGTGAGCCGGTACTGAACCGCTTCAACCGCTTTTATTGGATGGCGCTGAACGAGTGCGAGAAGACGCCGCAAATCAGCATTGTCGGCGAACACAATTTCGCGTTTTACAAGGGCGCGAAGGGGGATGTGGTGTATCACGACATCAAAAACCGCGATCACGGCCAGACGCTGGACGAGGCGTTTTTGTACTGGGATTACTTCTTCTCCGGCCTGCGCCGCAACGCGGACGGCTCCGTCACGCAGAGCGAGACAATCCTGCCCCGCACCGGCGATGCCTACGCGTTCGCGGTGGCCGACGGCACCGATAAGGCGTGGTTTTGCAACAAGGTCGTGCCGATGCGCGTTCCCGCCGTAAAGTGGCAAAAGCTGAAGTACCACGGATTGGACGGCGGGCAGAAAGTGCGCGGCGAATATCTCTGCATTCCGGTAAGCTTTTTGGCCGAGGTGTGCGGCGCAGAGTACCGCCCGGGCGCGGACACCCTCACCGCGGAACTTGTTTTGCCCGACGGCCGCCGGTTGCAGTTTGCGCGCGGCAGCATCGGCTGCGTGATTGACAATGACCTGCGCAGCATGTACTGCGAGGCGCTGCACCGGGGCGGCGAACTTCTGGTGAGCATCGAATGGTTCTGCCGGTATATCCTGAACCTGCAGGTGTCCGAATGCGACGGCGTGGCGTATATCACCGATCATTTCAGCACGCTTTCCGCCAATCTTGCGGACGTTATCCGCGAACTGCTCTACGGCAAGCCGTTCCCGCGGCATTTCCGCTACATGGAATACGAAGAAGTGAAACAATCATCTGCAAATCTGCAAGGGGAGAATGCGAAACCATGAATTTTTCCAAGCTGACGGCATATTTGAATACGCTGGAAGAAAAATACGGCGTCCATGGGCTGGATATGAAAATCACCCGCGGGCATGAAACGGTATACCGCTGCATGCTCGGTCACAGCGATTACGAGCGAAAAACGCCTGTGTCGGAGCGGGATCTGTATAACATTTACTCGGCGTCCAAGGTGATCACCATGACGGGCGTGATGCAGCTCATCGAGCAGGGAAAACTCGGCCTGAACGATCCGCTGGAAAAATATCTGCCGGAGTTTGCCCATATGCGGTACGCAACGGATTTCAAAATGGGCGAATTCCCGTTCCGGTGGCCGGATGAAAATTCACAGCTTGTTCCGGCGCAGAACCCGATGCGCATCCACGATTTGATGTCGATGACGGCCGGCATGAGCTACGACGTTGCGTCCACCCCCATTCGCAAGGTGGTGGAGGAGACGCACGGCGAGGCCACCACCCGGCAGGTGGTGACCGCTATGGCACAGATGCCGCTGCTGTGCGAGCCGGGCACGCGCTATTCTTATGCGCTGGGCCACGACGTGCTGGCCGCCGTTGTGGAGGTTGTGACGGGCATGACGTTCGGCGCGTACATGAAGCGGAACGTGTTTGAGCCGTTGGGCATCACCGAGATGTATTATCAGGTTCCGGCGGGCGAGGAACATCGCCTCTTCGCCCAATACGGCAAGGACTGGGATACCGGAAAAATCAAACGCGACGAGAGCATGATCTACCGCATCACAAAAAATTACGAGAGCGGCGGCGCGGGGCTATGTACTACCGTAGACGAATACACGAAGGTGCTGGAGGCTCTGGCAAACGGCGGCGTCGGCCGCACGGGCGGCCGCATCCTGAAACAGGAATCCGTTCTGGCAATCGGTCGCAACTGGCTGACAGAGCAGGAACTTGCCGATTTTTCCAGAACGGGTAAGGAAGGCTACGGCTACGGCCTCGGCGTGCGCGTGCTGATCGACGGCACAAAATCCAAAAGCCCGGTGGGTGAATTCGGCTGGGACGGCGCGGCGGGCGCGTACGCGCTGGTCGATCCGAAAAACCATATCGGTATGTTCTATACGCACGAAATTCTGGGCATGATCGAGGCTTATAGCGAGATCCATCCCACGCTCCGCGATCTTGCCTACGAGGCGATGGGGTTCTAAGCGACGGCAAGGTAGGATAAGGAGGGAAAACGCGAAATGGCAAATTTCAGGCTATATTATTTTTCCGAAGTACTGAAAATGAAGGTCGGCGTCAATGTCATTATCCCGGAAAGCACTTGGGGGCATTCGCTGGCGGACCGGCCCAGAGGATACCGCTATCCGGTGCTGTGGCTGCAATCGGGCGGCGGCTTTGACTACACCGACTGGCAGCGTTACACGGCGCTGGAGTTATACGCCTCGGAGGCGGGCGTCGCGGTGGTGTGCTCGGGCACCTACTGCTCTGGCTATATGGATACGTACCACGGCGATTTCAAATATTTCTCGCAGCTCTCCATTGAGACGCCGAAGGTGGTGCGCCATCTGTTCCCGCTCTCCGAAAAGCCGGAGGAAAATTTCCTCGCGGGCTTTTCCATGGGCGGCTACGGTTCGCTGAAATGGCTGGTGCGCGACCCGGAGCGGTTCGGCGCAATCGGGCTGTTTTCGGGACTGAAAAACATCGCGGACCTGCCCATCGACGACGAGATCAAGGCGAATGAATCTTTTTATATGTTTGCTTCTGCCTTCGGCAAGCAGGAGTATGTCGTCAACACCGAAAACGATATTTGCTATATGATCGACAAGCAGATGGCCGCGGGCAAAAAATTCCCCCGCGCCTATATGGCCACCGGTGTGGAGGACGCGCATTATCAGGACAACGTCCGCTTTATGCAAAAATATGCGGATCAGGGGATCGACGCATACCGTGTGATCGACCACGGCTATCACAATTGGGAATATTGCGATAGACATGTAAAGCAGTATTTAGATTGGCTCGTCGCGGAGGGCAAGATCAAAGAGACCTTCGTCCGGGCCAGCGAGTGAGGAGGGAAGAACATGGCCCAGATTGAAATGAACGCGCTGTCCGTCATTACCGGCGGCTCGTTTTCCGCGCGTATTTTTTCACCGGAGATGAACCGGCTGTCGCTGGAGGACGCAGGGCATGAGAAAAAGTACCCCGTGCTTTGGCTACTGCACACGGAAGGAGGCGCGGCCCTCGATTGGCTTTCCACACCCGCGGAGGCCTGCGCCGCCCAATACGGCATTTTCATCATCGCGCCGGACCAGCACCACAGCCTGTGCACCTCGATGCGGTACGGCCCGCGGTACGAAGAATTTATGAACTCCGAGTTGCCCGGCATCTGCCGCAACAACCTGCCCATCAGCGATGATCCCGCGCAAAACTGGATCGGTGGCGTGGGAACGGGCGCCTATGGCGCGGTAAAAATGGCTCTGAAGCATCCCGAAACCTTCTCCAAAGCAATCGCGCTGAACGGTATACTGGATCTGGAGGCCGTGTGCCGCAAGGCCTGCGCCGGTCAGGAGACCGGCATCTTCCACAACAAAGCCTCGCTCGAAGCAGTGTTCGGTGATCTGAACGCGTTTCCCGGCAGCGGGCACGACCTGTATGCGCTGGCTGGAAAGCCCGTCCAAAGCAAATTTTTCTTTGCCTGGGAGCAGGGCGGAGGCACGGAGGAGGAAAATCGCCGGCTGGCTGGGATGATGGGCGACGCCGCCCAGACGCAGGAGTTGGAGGCTGGCGCGGACCTCAGTTCGTGCCAGCGCAGCTTGCCCGCCGCGGTGCGGTGGGCCACCGGAGGAGGAAAGGAGCAACAGCCATGAAGATCAAATTGCGCCCCGGTACGCCGGATGATGCCAACCGGGATTACCTGCCCGAATCCATCAAAGGCAGCGATATTGTCGTGAATGAAAACGGCAACAACTCGCAGCCGTACCCCGAGGGATTGCGTGAAGTGACGGGCACCCTTGCGGACGGTGTGGAGGACCGTTGGTATGAATATGTCCCCGCCGGCTACGACGGAACCCAAAAGGTTCCGCTGGTGGTGGGCGTGCACGGCGGCCTGATGACGGGCTGGGGACACGCCATCTATACCTCGTGGACGCTGGCCGCGGATCGAGACGGCTTTATCTGCGTGTTCCCAGACGCGCACTCCCAGCGGATGTGGACCGTGGAGGGCGTCTTTGACAACTGGAATCCGAATGACGCGCCCGACCTGCCCGTACAGCTTGCGCCCAAAAGCTGGCAGGAAAACCACGACATGAAGTTCCTCGAGGCGCTGATCGGCCGCATGAAGGAAACGTACAACATCGACGAGGGCCGCGTGTTCATGCAGGGCATGTCTATGGGCAACTTGATGACGAGCATGTTTGCGCGCTACAAGGGTAGGCTCCTGGCGGGCGCGGCAGGCTCCGGCGGCCCCACCCAGCCGAAACTCCTGTTTGATGAGGACGGAAAGATTCGCAACCTTGGCGGCCCTTTGGCCATTTGGCAGTCCCGCCCTGAAAAGAATGGTCTGCCTCCGGGAGGGCACTACGACGAAGCCACCGTGAATAAATACGCCCGCTTTTACTGGATGAAGGTCAACGAATGCGATCCCATTCCGCAGATCCATATCGAGGGCGAACATAACATGGCGTTCTACAAGGGCAAGAAAGCGGATCTTGTCTATCTGGACATCAAAAACCGCGACCACGGGCAGACACTGGACGAGGCGTTTTTATACTGGGATTACCTATTCTCCGGTATCCACAGGGAGCCGGACGGCACTGTGGTGAGGGGCGAATCCGTCCGCCCCAGAGTGGGGGATGCGTTTGCCATGGCATTTTCCGCAGGGTACCGCACCTGCTGGTTTGAAAACCGTCTGCGGCCGCTTGCCGCCGCACCCGTACAGTGGCAGAAGCTGAAGTACCACGGCCTGAACGGCGGACAAATCGTACGCGGCGATTACCTGTGCGTACCGCTCAGCTTCCTGGCAAAGGCCGTGGGTGCGGAATACCTTCCGGGCGAGGATGCGCTGACGGTAACGCTGAAGCTGCCCGATGGGCGCGAGGTCCAGTTTGCGCGCGGCAGCATCGGTTGTATTGTGGACGATACGCTGCGCAGCATGTACTGCGAGGCGCTGCACCGCGAAGGAGAACTGCTGGTGAGCGTGGAATGGTTCTGCAAATACCTGTTCAATTACCATGTGTCCACGTGCAACGGCGTGGTCTATGTGACGGATCACTTTGTCGATCTTTCGTTCTTCATGGCGGATCTCATCAAGGATCTATTTGCCGGGAACGCAATGCCGGAAGATTTTACCAATATTGTAATCGAATGACGGAAAAATGATTCCAAAACAATCCCGATTCGGTTTTAGATTGCAGGCGAAAGCGTCCGGGTGCAACCGCCGGTTCGCTACCGGAATTTTTTTCGGCGGTAATCTGAAGCCGGAGGAGAGAAAATAACGAGAGGAAACGGCTATGAAGATCACACTCCATACCCGAATGCAGGATTTCGGCCAGATGGTGGACGGCATCACAATCGAGCTCGACCAAATCGCACCCGCGCTGCATCCGGAAGATTTTCGCTGCACGGATTGCTTTTATGATATAGGCGCCTCAAAGCCGATTTCGGGTGTCAAATCCGTGAAAGCCGAGGGCAATGCTCTGCATCTTGAAACCGATTCGTTTTTGTACCGCACCGATTTTGCAGTGGAATGCGTTTCGCCGAGGCTGCCCGTGAAGATTGATAAGGGCAGCGCCGACAAGGTAGAGCTGTTCCATGAGAAAATGTTCCGCCCCATCATGGAAAACGGCGTGCGCTACCGGCTGTACGAGCCGGAGCGTACGGGGCCGCGGCCATTGATTTTGTTTTTGCACGGCGGCGGCGGAAGCGGCGAGGACAACCTGCTGCAGCTGACAGATACCGTCGGCGCAATCAAGCTGGCCGAGCGCTTGCCCGATATGTATATCATGGCACCCCAGGCACCCGCCGGAGGCCTTTCGATGGACGAGATGCTTGCCCGCATGATGGCCAAGGGAGACCCGTACAAGGTGATAGTCGGCTCTGACCCGGATAACGACAAGGATGACCGCGGCTGGAACCGGGAATATCTCGGCCGCGTCTGTGACTTGATCCGTGCCATGATCGCCGACGGCCGCGTGGACGCGCACCGCGTGTACGTGATCGGGATGAGCATGGGCGGCTTCGGCACGATCAAGGCGGTTTCCATCGCGCCCGACCTATTTGCCGCCTGCGCGCCCATTTGCCCGAGCATGAACGGAGAGAGCTACCCGATTCTGGAAAACTTCCCCGACGTGCCCGCGTATATTTCCTCTGCCTATATCGACCATCAGGCCGGACGCCACGCCTACATGCTGCGCGCCGTACAAAAGCTGTGGGATAAGGGCCGCAGGAACATTCGCTACACTCTGTTTACGCCGGAGGAGCTGGAGGCCTACGGCATCGGCATTACGCCGGGGCTTTCCATGAAGGAGCTGTATATGGAAAACCACAACAGCTGGATCCTTGTGATGCACAACGAATACGGCATTCTGGATTGGATGCTGTCGCACCGCAAACCATGACCACGCATGGCCTGCGGCGGAATGCCTTTCTATGCGTAAAAATGCAGCGCTGTCGACGCCGGGAAGGATGTGGCCGGCGAGGTGCGCCGCAAACAGAAGGGGGAGAGCGCTATGTCCTATAAAATCGTGCTGCAGCCGGGCGAACTGAACGATGCCAACCGGGATTATCTGCCCAAGGCCATCAAGGGCAGCCGCATGGTGGTAAACGAAAATGGCAACAATTCGCAGGTGTATCCTGCCCGGCTCACCGAATATGTCGAAGATATCTTAGGGGATGGTATCCGGGACGTATGGTACGAATATGTGCCGGAAAGCTACGACTCCGGCAAAAAAACGCCGCTTGTGTTTTCCATGCACGGGGGCCTGATGACGGGTTGGGGTCAGTGCATCTATACCAGCTGGAGCCTCGTGGCCGAAAAAGAGGGTTTCCTCTGCGTGTTTCCCAACGCCAGCGCCAACAAGATGTGGATGATCGAGTGCGACGACGAAAAAATGGACGAAATCACCACAAGTGAGAAGCTGGCTGGCTCCGGCGTCCCCGCGCTGAACCGGCCGACCGGCAGCGTGCCGGAATTTCACGATGTGCGCCTTGTGATGAAGCTGCTGGAGCGCATGCGCGAAAAATACAATATCGACGAAACGCGCGTCTACATTCAGGGCATGAGCATGGGCAACGCCATGACCAGCCAGGTGGCGCGGTACATGGGTGCGCACTTTGCGGCGGCGGCCGGCTCGGGCTGCCCCACGAACTGCAAGCTTTTGTTCGACAGCGAAAACCGGCTCATCAACGCCGGCGGCCCGATGGATATCTGGCAGTCGCGTCTGGAGCACGATAAGACACCGTACCACTACGGGGAGGACGACAAAACTGTGGTACAGGGTAATGTCAATTACTGGCGGAGGCTGAACGGGGCGCTGGGCCTGCCGGAGATCAGCATCCGCGGCGAAAAAAACCTGCTGCTTTATCGCGGAGATAAGGCCAACGTAATGCTGATGGACGTACACAACCGCGACCACGGCCAGACATTTGACGACGCGCAGATGGTGTGGGACTACCTGTTCTCCGGCGTTTCCAAAACACCGGACGGCACGGTGCGCCATGCGGCCACGCGCCGCGCGTTTCGTGCGGATGAACACGCGCTGGCTCTAACAGAGGACGCAAAACAGGCGCTTTTGAACGGGAAGCCCGTTCCCTTGGGGGGCAAAGTGTTCCGGCGCGATAAGCTGAAATATCATGGACTGAACGGCGGGCAGCTGGTGCGCGGCAGCTACCTGTATGCGCCCGTGACGTTTTTGGCAAAGGCGTTCGGCGGGCAGGCGTTGTCCGACGGCGACACGGCCGAGGTTCGGCTTTCGGACGGCCGTTTGCTGGCCTTCGCGCACGGTTGTGTCGGCTGCACCATTGACAATATCGTCGAGGCCATGGTCTGCGAAGCCATCACTGTGGATGGGACGCTCTATGTTCCCGCCGAGTGGTTCTGCGCAGCGCTCTATGATTGGCACGTATCCTGCTACGGCGATACGCTCTATGCCGCCGATCATTTTGCCCGCCTTTCCCGCTATGCCGCGTGGATGATCTCGGATATCCTGCTGGAAAAAGAAGGCGGACAGCGCGGTATGGTGTAACGAAGCGTGATACTTTTACACTTCCCTTTATTTATATCCGCCCGATTTATTTCAATGAGGTGATGAAAATGAAATTGAGACTGCAGGCAGGCAACCCCAACGACGCAAACCGTGACTATGTCCCGATGGGCATCAAGGGCACGGACATGACCGTGAACGAAAACGGCAACAATTCACAGGTGTACCCCGAACGGCTGCAGGAATGCACCGGTGTTCTGGCGGACGGCTTGATCGACCACTGGTACGAGTATGTTCCCGCAAGCTACGACGGCAGCAAAAAGGTGCCGCTCGTCGTCAGCAACCACGGCGGCCAGATGAACGGCTGGGCGCAGGCCGTATACAGCTCATGGACGCTGCTTGCAGAGCGCGAGGGCTTTATCTGCGTGTTCCCCGATTGCCACGAGCTGCAGATGTGGATGGTGCAGGGCATAGCCGAGCGCGTGCGTGCAAACCCCGAGTTGGTACTGCCCATCCCAATGGATCCTGAGGATTACCACGACAACCATGATTTGAACTATGTGAAGGCGCTCATCGTCCATATGCAGGAAAAATACGAGATCGACGCTGGGCGCGTCTATATGCAGGGCATGTCGATGGGGCATATGATGACGGATCAGTTCGCGCGGTATTACGGCGATGTGTTGGCGGGTGCTGCCGGCTCCGGCAGCGCGGCCGTGGACTCGCAGCTATACACAAAGGACGGCGAGATCCGCAACTGGGGGGGGGCCGTCCCCACTTGGATCTCGCATCCCGAGAAAAACAGTATGGACGACTTTCTCGAGGCGGAAAATGCCGCCCAGAAGGGCGGCCGTGAATATTGGATGCAAGTGAACGGCGTTCACAGCGCGCCGCAGATCCGCATCATCGGAGAGGATAATTTTGCGTTCTACACGGGTGAGAAGGCTGACCTTGTCTATCTGGATATCAAAAACCGCGATCATGGTCAGGCGTTGGACGAGGCGTTCTATTGTTGGAACTATATGTTCTCGGGCGTGCGCCGCGCGCCGGATGGCACGCTGGTGAAAGAAAAAACAATCTGGGAGCCGGTGGGCGACAGCTTTGCGCTGGCATTGACGTACAAAAGCCAGAAAGCGTGGTTCCACAATGCCGCGGTGGAAATGCCGGTGCGGCCCGTGCTGTGGCAAAAGCTGAAATATCATGGACTGGACGGCGGTCAGATGGTGCGCGGCGCGTACCTGTGCGCGAGCCTGCGCTTTTTGGCCGAGATATTCGGCGCGCGGTACGAAACAGATGAGGATGGGCTGGAGGCGACGCTGACGCTCAAGGATGGGCGTACGGTGAAGGTATCCCGCGGCGTGATCGGCTGCCTTGTGGATGACAACATGGTCGCGATGTACTGCGAGGCGCTGCACCGCGAGGGCGAATTACTGGTGAGCGTGGAATGGTTCTGCCGCTTCCTGTTCAACATGAACGTCTCGGCGTGCAACGGCGTTGTGTACGCAACCGATCATTTTGCAGAGCTTTCCACGTTTATGGCCGAGATTATTCAAGAACAGCTTGTTTGATGGGATGGGAAGATCGATATGGAAAAACAGACATTGGCCACGCTGGCAGCATCCATTGAAAACTGGCGTGCGCCAGAGGTTCCGGCGGATATCCCCCACGGGGATATGCCCGGCGACAAGGTGGAAATCAATCAGGGACACATTCAAAAAGCAAATCTGATCTTTCCGCTGCTGGTGCCGCTGGCGGCAAAGGCCGCAGAGATCTCCAGCCGCGTGGTCGTCGCGGTGTGCGGCGGCTCGGGCGTAGGAAAATCCGAGACAGCGTCGCTGCTGAGCCACTATTTCCGCAGCGTGGGCGTGGGCGCATACACCCTTTCGGGTGACAACTATCCCCGCCGTATCCCGCAATATAACGACGCCGAGCGCGTGCGAGTATTCCGCACGGGCGGCATGCGCGGCATGCTGCAAAAGGGCGTTTATACCAAACAAAACGGTTGTGCGCTGCAAAAGCTGTGGGCGGCGGATGTGGACGCCGACCCGAGCATGGCGCTGGACGAGCCGTGGCTGCAGGTGTATCAGGCTGCGGGCCGCGCAGCACTGGCGGACTACCTTGGAACTGAGCGGGAGCAGGATTACGACGAACTCAGCGCTATTCTTGCCGCATTCAAATCGGGCGCGCAGAGCATTTGGCTCAAGCGCATGGGGCGCACCGAGGACGCGCGCTGGTACGAAGCGGTCGATTTTTCGGAGATTTCGGTTCTGATGATCGAGTGGACGCATGGCAACAGCGATTTCTTACAGGGCGTCGATATCCCCGTGCTGCTAAACAGCACGCCGGAGGAGACACGCGCCCACCGCCGCGCCCGCAACCGCGACGGCAAGATTGACAGCCCGTTTACCACTATGGTGCTAGAGATTGAGCAAAAAGAACTAGACAGCTGCGCCCACAAGGCGAAGCTCATTATATCCAAAAGCGGCGAACTGCTGCGCTATGACGAATACCGCGTCTTAATGGACACGCAGGGGGTGTGAGTATGAAGGCAAAAAAAGCGTCTTGGGGCGTGATGCTGAACGCCTATCCAGACAGCATCGGCGGCACGCTCGCCGATATCGTCGGGCTGCTGAAAAGGCCGGAATTTCGGGAGGCTTTTACGTCATTCTATATCCTGCCCAGCATCTTCAATACGGATTTGGACCGTGGCTTTTCCCTGATCGACTACGGCCTTTCCGAGACGCTGGCCAGCCCCGAGGCACTCGAGGAGCTGAAGGCGCTCGGCATCGATCTTGCGCTCGATTTCATTCTGAACCACACGTCCGTGCTGTCGAAGGAATTTCAAGATATTTTGAAGCGCGGCGATGATTCGCCCTACCGCGATTTCTTCATTGATTGGAACCGTTTCTGGGACGGCCATGGCACGATGACGGAGGACGGCTACATCCAGCCAGACGCGGAGCTGATTCGCGACATGTTCTTCCGCAAGCCCGGCCTGCCGATTTTAATGGTTCGCTTTCCCGACGGCCGTGACGTGCCATATTGGAACACCTTCTATCAAGAGGTGCGCTACGACCCTATCGACGCGCAGGACCTCATGCGCGTGATGCCGCTGCAGTACGGTACGGCGGACGTGCTGGCACAGTGCGTGAACGCGACGCTGGCCAGGGGTAAGACCCCAAAGCAGATAGATCTCGGCCGATGGAACGCATACAAAGCGCAGGTGGCGGACTATCTGGAAGGCCACCGGAAATATCTGGGCCAGATGGATCTGAACATCCGATCGCCACTCGTGTGGGATTACTACCGCGATACGCTAAAAACGCTGGTCGGTTACGGCGCACGGGTCGTACGGCTGGACGCCTTCGCCTATGCGCCTAAGGAAGTGGGCGCGCGCAATTTCATGAACGATCCCGGCACATGGGGGCTTTTGGACAAGGTACAGGAGATTGCCGTGCCGCTCGGTGTGACGCTGCTGCCGGAGATTCACGCCAGCTATGCGGAAAAAACGTATGCGCTTTTGGCGGATAAGGGCTATATGGTGTACGATTTTTTCCTGCCGGGCCTTTTAATCGACATGTTCGAGCGCAAAAGTGGGGAGTATCTGAAACGCTGGATTGATGAGATTACGGAAAAAGGCATCCGCACCGTCAACATGCTGGGCTGTCACGACGGCATTCCGTTGTTGGATCTGAAGGGCCTGCTGGACGAGGGGAGCATCCAGAGGCTGATCGATACTGTGGTTGCGCGCGGCGGATATGTGAAAGATCTGCACGGGCAGAAGAACGTGTATTACCAGGTGAATGCAACTTATTATAGCGCCTTGGGAGAGGACGACCGCCGTATGTTGCTGGCGCGCGCGGTGCAGCTGTTTATGCCGGGCAAGCCGCAGGTGTGGTATCTGGATCTGTTCGGGGGCAAAAATGATTATGAAGCCATGCGCCACGCAGGCGCGGGCGGTCATAAGGAGATCAACCGCACGAACTTGACCGCCGAAGAAGCCACGGCGCGGCTGGAAATGCCGGTGGTGGCGCGCCAGTTGGAGCTGTTGCGCATGCGCAATCGCTTCCCGGTCTTTTGCGAAGAGGCAGACATCACGGCACAGACCGAAGCAATCCGCTTTCGCGTTATCTGGCAGGCGGCAGGGCAGAAAGCCGTGCTGGACGCCAATCTCGTGAGTGCCGCGTTTGATATCGTTATTACAGAGGGAGCTGCGGGTAAAGAGCTTTTCCGATTCGTGCAGGAATGAACCTTCCGAAACGCGTCCGGCGCACTCCGGCACAGCTCCTCCAGCATCGTCCCGTATGTATCCCTGTCAATATTCAAAAGAGAAAACAGAGGAAGCGGATACACATGCTTCAAAGCCCTGTTCAACTGGCGCTGCACGGCAGCGGCCAGCGCGGGGCTTTTTTCTTTGTCCCGGGCAAAAAGAGAGTCCCGCACGATGGAAAAAAGCCTGACGGCTTCATCATGCAGCGCAAGCTGCTCCAACAGAGTGTAGAACTGGAACAGCAGAAAATCCTGTCTGGATTCATGCGGGATGCCGGAAAGCTTATAGGCGGCACGGCTGTATGGGGCGGCTATCTATTCACCAAAGGCCCCTTTGGACAACTTGCCGCTTTCTTACAGGGGACTGTAACTGCTGTTGAAGATGATCTTTCCGCCCCGCTACATTCTTTGGTAGTGCGGATCAATTTGGGCAATTTGTATAAACTGATTTGATAGCAATTACTTGTAAAAGAAGAGGCTCCCTCAATAAAATCGGTGGAGCCTAAATTTTTTGAAAAAATTTGATATATCCGCAAAAGATGCCCATACAAAAAGTCGTATGGCCATCTTACTTTATTCGTGAGCCTGCAAATAAAAAGTCAAGCTCAAAATCGAACTTGGCGAAAGAAAATTTTGCAGGTGGCAGGTAAGTAGAAATGAATATAACAAATAGGCCACCGTAAAGCGCCGGCCTAAGATTTAGAGGTAATGGAGTTACTTGTTCAGCCCAGTGGAGTCCATATCCACAGGCGGCAGGCTGTCTAGGGAAGCGAGATAATCCCGCACCTTGGCATAGTATCGCCGCAAGAACTTGTTCGAAGCGGCCATCATGTAGACGTAGTATGGTTTCCCACCGGCACGCTTCGTGTCCAAGAACTGATACACCGGCTCGTTTGCGGGTGCACGCTGAAGATGAACAGTCATAATGTTAAACAGCGTTTTTCGCAGATACGGCGAGCCCCGTTTGGAGGATTTGTTGCTCCTCACATTCTTTTCTCCAGACTGGTTCGGCATGGGGTCAATACCGGCAAAGGCAACAAGAGACTGTTTGCGCTCAAAGCGACGCACATCTCCAATCTCTGCCATAAGCTGAGGGCCGAAGGATTCCCCAACGCCGTACATCTCCATGACAACGGGATATTCCGGCAGTTGGGAGGCCAGACGGTTCATCTCAGTGCGGTAGGTCTCCACAGAACGTGAGATACTGGTAAGCTGGTTTGCAGCCTCTTTAATCAACACTTTCGTTACTTCAGTTTTGGAAACTAGTACAACGGCGGATTTAGCCAGCTCATACACCTCATCTGTTTTCTCCGTGCTGAATTGGTAGCGATTTCGCTTGCACCACTTGCGGTAACGCTCCGCAAAGGCGTTCAGGCTGAGCTTCCGAACGCAGTCTGCGTGCCAGAATGTATGGGCAAAATCCACCCACTTCTGCGTGCCGTCCTTGCGTACAGGACCTTCAAAGCACTTACGAATACCGGGAAAGGATTGTTCAAGCAGGGCAATCAGGTTGTTGGAGGATGCTGTTTTCTGCTTGGAAGCCAACTGGAACTGGCGGTTCAGGGTTTTTAAATCATAACGAACTGTATCCATAGGAGTATAGTCCCGCAGATCGCACCAGTTGTCAAGAGCATACCGAGCGATCTTCATAGCGTCGGCCTTATCTGTTTTCACTTTACGCAGAGAATTACCGCCGTACTCTTTGATGGGAAGAGGATTGACTGCGCTGACGTAAAGACCTGATTCGTGCAGCACATTAGCAACGGACTCGTAATACCGACCAGTATGCTCCATGACTACACGGGTTTCCCCGTCAATCGCCTTGAGTTGCCGTGCCAAGGACGCAAGCCCTTCGGCTGTGTGACTGACCTCAAAGGGAACCTTTACTACCTCGCCGAAGGGACGGAGGACGGCTATGGTGCTCTTTCTGCTGGAAACATCAATACCTGCTGCGTTCATATTTAATACTCCTTGTCGATGAAGTTTGTAATGGAGGATGCCATCTTTACCCATTGCCGATTCCATCTGTTTGCTGACACGAACGCTCAGGCTCTACCTGCACAAATCGAACACTGCGAACGGGAGGATGGCTGACTGACTCACGAACGGACGTGAAAGCCCTTGGGGGCGAATGTCAGACCATTACCATCCCATTCTAACAGTTTGGGCAACGAGACGTCCCATGCCTATGGCTGGCTGCCATAAATCAAGGGGCAAATATATAGTAACAGAGGGCTTGTGATTGTCACATGTGAAGCAGGAATTCAGAAAGCAGTCTGGATATAAGATTAATCTCATATGTGTTATCTTGATTTTTGGGAGTATTTTTTTGAACGACTTATGGTGTTTCCCTAAACTTCTGCTGAAAGGTAGAAGTTGGATACCCCATGATAACCAACTGCTTTTACAAATTCACTTGTGGACATATCGCTTTTTCAAGAAGTTCCAGAGTAAGCTACATTCGTAATGTTCGAATGTATACTTGCCATCAGAATGATTTCTTCATTTCAAAAAAAAGAGGGAGAGCCGTAAGGGCCCTCCCAAAGCATAGTATTTGCAATATTTCAACAAATCAGCCTGCCAAGCATTCAACCAGCGGATCGCCATATGTACCTTTGCACGGCGCATCCAAGCTTATTGTTTGTGGACGTCGGTTCTGCTTGCGTCTCTCGGTGTTGACGGCAGATTTCATGGCGGACACAACCAATGTGGTAAAACTGTATCGCCGCAGTTCCGGAAGAGTGAACCAGCGCTTGACCGTCAAAAGATAGCGTAAGATAACAACATCAAACCAGTCGTCGGCCGGTAATTTTTTCTCGTTGAGGAACCACCAGACAATTGAGAGATGTTCCTCTGAAAAATCGGCTTCCTCCTGTGTGAGTTTCCGCTCGCGCAGGACTTTGAGTTCTTCAAAGGAAAGAACCGTCCGACCTGTCTTTGTATCGGCCACGCAGTTAATGTTATTTGTGCTGTTGCTGTTCCGTTCCATTTTATTTCCTCCTTGCGCCGCTGTTATGCGGCATATTTTGTCAATGTTTGTTCATCAATCTCACAAATTGGGTATGACGTGTATCCCAATGTAATGGTGGTGAGCTTTTTCTTGACGAGTCCGATGCGCTGCATCTGTTTTGTCAGTTTATAGTCGGGGCTTGTAATATCCTTGATTGCGGTGCAGTGGTTTTTCATCGGCCCAAGATTTATGGTAAGAGGGATAACCGGCAGGACTCCGAGGGTCGTTCGCCGGCAGATTGTGATTGCCAGTGCGCCGCTGTTTTTGTAATATCCTGTTTTAAAGCAGCATTGGGGGATGTACATTCCGTTTAAGTCCAGCGGAAATGATTTCTTCAATCGCAGCCACCCTTTCAGGCACAGGGACGCAAAGGCTTCAAATGTGCGTGATCAATACGCACCTGCAGCTCACGTGCAAATCCCTGCAATGTATTGAATTCTCCGTCCACTTCAGAAATTTGGCGCTGGAAAAGGTCTTCATAGCGTCTGCGTTTTTCACCAAGCTCACAAATTTTGGATACCCAGCGTGCCATGATAGCCGGACTTTCGCATCCGGTATTGATCAGATGGCTGGCCCGTTCCTGATATGTCTCGATCTCCTTTTTGAGCGCAACATAAAATTCGTGCGACATTTTTTCACGTTGGCGCTCATTGTCCACGACATACATACTGTTCACATCCACCTGATTTTCGCTCAGAGCATGTTCGTTCATCGTTTCCAGAAAGTCCTCAAAAACATCGATTCTCGCCATATGCTGCCGCGGGACAAAATACATACCGCCGCGTGACTGTATCTTGACGGCCTCCATGTCATCCAGCATTTTGCCGAGCACGGTATCCATCTGCCTGCGGTTGACGCAGCGGCGGTACAACTGAAAGCTTTCCTGAACCTGGTCAAAGTACGGCTGGGAATCCACAATCGGATTGTAAGCTGCGTCCTCCAGAGTGATGATTTCGCTTTCCTTATCCAAAACAATGTTGGCGAGTTTGGTGTACATATTGGTGGTGGAGTCCACTTCCTCCAGCACCAGTTCACGGCTGATGGTATGACGGCGCTGCCGGTTGTCACGGCAGTACACCTTATAGATTTGCGTGCCGCGCACCAGCCTGTCGTGAAGATCGCCAGTTGCGCTTCGGAATGCATCGGCAGGGGTACTGCGGAAATTGGTCGGCGCAGAAAACTGGCAGGCCGCCCGCAGCCGCTCAAATTCTTCCCGGTCGATCATGATACCGCCGAGACCGTAAAAAACGATTTTTCCAAAAACACCTTCGCCATCGCTGGCTGTGGTCATGATTTCGCTGAGATTGACCGTGTTGTTCGCAATACTCATAAAATTCTCCTTCTTTGTTAAGCCGCAAGCGGAAGCCGGCGGCTGTGCAGTTTGTAATCGTCGATCCCGTTATAAGCGGGGTTCCACATTTGCTGGATATAGGGGATGCCCAGAGGTTTGAGCGTATCCTGCATCCGCCGCAGTGCTGCGGAATACTGTTCCTGCCGGATCTGATCCATGTCATATTCTCCTAAAAGGCGCTCCACAGAAAGTGAACGGATGGCCGAGGGAAGGTACTTGATTGCATTGACCCCAGGTGCGCATAAGTAAAGCGCTCCATTGGACAGACAGCTCGCGGTATCGCCCTTGAGCGCCCCCTCTGTGATGGAAGCGGTTGTGCTGTGGACATTGCCCGTGATATGGATCCACCCGTGCGCTCTTGTTCCACATGGATAGAGCGGACTGCCGTCTTTCTGGTATTTGTCCGGGTTACTGGACACCCATACATAACAGCGTTTTCCACCAATCTCCGCACGGCGCTGCAGCCCTTGGATATACCCTTTGGCAGTACAATACGGGATAAGCAGTCCGCTGTTTCCGGACAGGCGCCAATCACCGTTTTCACTGCGGTAGAATCCGGGAACACCATGGAGATCATGGGTGCGCGACAGCGTCTGTGCAAGTTCGCTGCGGGGTTCCACCCTGGCCGGCATGGAGCGGTACATATTCTGCTCGATGGAGTCCAGCGTAAGGCCGCGGCCGAGCAAGTCCAGAAAGTCATGCTCTGACAATGACAGCAGCGCCAGCAGGTCGTAGTAGACATCGTGCCGCTGTTCCAGCGGGGCCATATATTCCTGCCTTGGCTCCTTGGGTGCTGCCTGCGGGAACATCTGGAGATTGCTCTTTTCCAGTTCTTCAAATGCTTTTTTATTGGAAATCCCGCGAATTTTGGCATACAGCGATACGCTGTTTCCGTGTTCTCCGCACCGCTGGCAGAAGAACCTGTTTTTTTCGGTGTTCAGATAAAGATGCGGATTCTTCGTCCGTCCCAGGCAGAAAGGGCAGAACGCCTTGACTTCATACCGTCCTGCCTGTCCATCGGCGATGCGGACGCCCGCACGGCGCGCAGCATCGAGAATCGGGACGGTTTTGTATTCTGGAGTCATCCGCTCACCCGGCCTTGGGCAGGTTCATTGGTGTATTTTTCGCTTGCACTTTAAGCGGCTGATCCGCCACTTTTTTGGAAATCAGTGCCTGACCGGAGGGACGTGGAATATGGTCGACACTCTCCGAGTCATCAATGAATACCGGATAGCAGCGCCCTGTCAGACGCTTCAGCAGCTCCACAACTTCCAAACCTGCCAGAATCTTTTCCGAGCGGGAAAGACACTGATAGCTCGTTCCCCGGTAACGGAATTTCCAAGCCGGCACAAGCTCACCTGTTTTTTTCACCACATCATAGAGCTGGAATTCCACGTTCGGCGTGTGAAGCGCTTTGAAAAGCAGTTCATTTCGTACAGACGCGTAATCCACTACAGCGGAAATCCGCGCATTCACATCGTTGAGCTGGCTTTGGAGGATGTCGCGCTGTGAAGCGACATTTTGATTGGGCGTATTGCTTTCTTGGGAGAGCTGCTCCTGTACGGCGGCTTTGGCTGTGACCTCCTTTCTCAGCTCGGAAAGCCTTTCTTCTTCTGCCGACGTCAGATTTCCGCAGGAGAGCAATACGTCAATCGTCTGGCGGCGTGAACTGATCTTTTCCAGCTCCGCCGTATAGTCCGCCTGCTCCTGTGCGGCCTTCTGTGCTGCTTTTTCTTCTTCTCTGTAAAGCTGCTCAACCTCTTTTTGAATCTCGGCCATATCGCTGTTTTTCCAATCCTCAAAGGTCCTGCGGCTTTGTGTTTCCAGCGCAAGAAGCTCCTGCTGCTTGAGTTTTATTCCGCCGCCCTGTTCCTTGCACTCTGCGAGAGCGCTTTTCAAGCCTACTTCACAATCGAGAATTTCGTCCTCTTTCACCGGTCTGCGGCACTGCGGGCAGATGATGCCGGGCTTGAGCGCGGTCATAAAAGCCGCCATCTGGTGATATCGGCTCCTCATAAAGGCCAGCGCTTTCTCTTGTGCTGCAATCTCTTGTGCGAATTTGCTCTCGAATGTTCTTCTCTCAGCTTCCGATAGCCTTGTGCGAAGCTCCGTTTCCCGGATCCGATAGGCGGCTGGATCAAATGCCAAGGGCTTTTCATTGAGCATCTCATCGTACCGCATGGTCAAGGAAGCGAGTTCCAGGCGCAGTGCGCCTTCGTCAATACCGGTTTTCTGTTTGGCTTCCAGCCCGGCAATCTGCTCTGAAAGAGCTTTGATTTCCATCTGAAGCGCCTGGATACGGTCTTGACACTCCTGATTTTGCTGTGCCAGCAGGTCGGATTGGCCATCCAGCGCCAGCATGGCGTCCGCAATCTCACGCTGTTCTGCGCGCAGATTGGACAGAGCCGCCTCTGGAGACAGGAAAGAGTAGCCCTCCAGCGCTTTCTGCGAGTCCCCGTTCAGCCTTTGAAGGACTTCCTCCTGTGAAACAGGAGGAAGGTTTCGCTCCAGAAGCCCCCGGCCTTTTTCCGCTAAAATCTCAACAAAATAAAGCGGATTGACGAGCGAAAGAAATTCATCCGCATCGCCAAACATGGCATTGAGGTCCTTTTGACGTATGGCGCTGCCATCCAGCGCCGCATCCACTTTGTCATTGATGCGCTGCCGGGAAAGGACATGACGGATTCCCGAGGCATCCACATATTCGAGTTCTACAGCAATGCGCTTTTTCCGCTCCTTATCGTTGTAAAAGCGGTCGAGCAGATGTCCGCCGAAAAAGCCCTGCCCAATCATGACCCAGGCGATCGCGTCCGCGATGGTCGTTTTGCCGGTATGGTTCCCGCCGCTGATCATCGTCAGATCGCCAAAGTGATACTCGGTTTCTTCCACATGTGATTTGAAGCGCGAAATTTTTAAGCGTGTGATCTTGAAATAAGCGACCTTATCCACTTGGCTGCCTCCCTTGTATCAGTTTACGCAGCGGATGCCACGCGGTAGCTTTCCAGTGTGTTGAACCGCCGGTTTGGATCATCTTTGCCTGGACGCTGGATGACTCTGAGATTGGTCAGTACGGTGCCGGCGCGCAGCGCCTCATCCGGTTTGTCACAGAAGACCGTAAATACGTCTCCGTTTTCACACTCGATGTCCATGATTGTCATGACGCCGCTCTTAAAGCGGTGCGGGACAGCTTTTCGAATCGTGTAGCGCGGCGTATCGGCAATGCTGATTTTGGGCTTTGCGGGACCGTTGGCCGTCGTCCCATTACCGGATGCGGCATTGCATTGTGAAGAGGTCTCGGACCTTTGCCGCTCCTGCTGCGAAGGCTTGGAACGACTTCCCGGCATAGGCTCTTTAAGTTTTGCAACGAAATCGTCGTGGAACTGATTCAGCCCCGGCATCTCCTTTTTGGCAATGACGGCTGTTTTTCCAAAGAACTCCACATCGACCCACGGTGTTCCCAGCTTGTATAGATAGCGGCCGATGCCCCACTGTGAAGCGGCTCGCTTCATGGCGTCCGAAAGGCCGCCCTTGACCGGTTCGTAATCCGTATTTTCTGCACCGTCTGTTTTTTCCATCCACTCGTGCCGTTCGTCATCAAAAATTTGGATGGTGCACAGTTGGGAAGGAATCGGGTTGCCGTCGCGGTCCGTGACGGTATGCCACTGGCGGAAGACGGGTTTCCAGTTCTGTGCCCCGACAACGGCATCCAGCCGGTTTTGAATCGCACGGGCGGTAACGTATGCGACCGCAAGGCCACGGGACTTGTCTTTGCTCACTGTCTGGATCTTCCACTCCACATCCTCGTGAGAGAAAGGCTCCGAAAGCTCTTGGTGAATTTGTTCCCAGGATTTTTTCATAAAACATTCGCCTCCTTTACCTGTGTTGGGGAGTTATAAAGTCGGCAAGCGTCCTGCCGTCTGGAATCAGGATATCGGATTCATAATAGCCCGGTGTTTTGTCTTTCAGATGCTCCAGAAGCTGGCGCATGGAATAGCCTGGCTTGTTGTATGTGGAATCAAACCAATCGTCATTGTTTGGCAGCTCCAGAAGGAAACGCGGCAGGCTGCTCAGACCGTGCTGAGATGAGACCTTGGGCAGTATGTTGCTGCCAACGCAAAGCCGGCCGTTCGTAACACAAACGTTTGAGAATGGATAATAAAACATCCGTGACTCCGGGCGGAGCCTTCCTCGTTCGGCGACGCCGATCCGCACCGACTGCACCCGCTGTCCCTCAAAAAATGAAAACTGGAAAATCAGATGGGGCAGTGGGAAATGTTCATAGCGCGTATTGAAATAAGTAATGTCGGCATATTCATCTGAAGATTCCACGGTCATCGTGATTTGGTGATTTGGGCTTTCGCAATAGCTGATCGTCCCCGGCGGCAGGAGACCGGAACATGCTGTCGGCGCTGGAGCGGATTCCTGAATTGCCTTGACAAAAGCGGAAAACTCTATTGTTTTTCTTCCAACCTGCGGCCCATCCATCCATGAGCAATCCACATAGGGACTTTTGGGGGATAGCGTAAAGGTAACTCGATCGCCAGTCATGCAGCTTCCTCCCGTATTGTCACATCCGAATCCGTTCGCCGCGTCATAGCAAGGGCGTTTTTCAATCGGGCCGCCTCGTCCCGATAGAAACGCATGATGTCGATCATCGCCATGTTAAAATCTTCAAATTCGTAAAAATCTCCCGTAAAGCGGACGGCGATACCGCTGGCATATTCGCGGTTTACTTTCGTCTGCAGCGTATAATCAAATGTATAAGAATTGGACAGCTGCGAATAGACAAACCGCTTCGCCCGCGCGAAAAATGGCTCTTCGTGCAGTTTCACACGAAGCAGCTTTGCATGAACACGGCAAAGTCTGTAAAACTCCATCATGTGCTTGCTGGAATAATAGCAGCCATAGGTAAAGCATTCACTGTTGTCCCCGTAGTCATGTGGACTTATAAGATCACAGTAACACGCCAGCGCGCTTTCGGCTGCTTCATAGGAATCGTCCATGCTGCACTCCAGATGGCGCATAGAGTTCACATTTTCCGGGGCGACTTCATATGCCAGGTATGCAAACTGCAGGCACGTGATGCTGTACGGCAACTCATCTAACGTATTTTCTTCAATTTCAAACATTGGTTCCACCTGCTTACAAAAACGGCACAAGAGCTTTCGCAGCGCTGGGAACCGATATGGCTTTCTCAGCGGTACGTTGTATCCTCTGAAGCATATCAGCCAGCTGCTCCGCACCGTCTTGAAGATCGTCAATATCGCTTTCATCAAATTGAGAGAAATCCAGATCGCCGATGGAAACGGACTTTCCCCGTAAAAGCGGAATGAGAAAATGGTCACGCAGATGCGGACTGATATCGGTAAAAAAGTCTTCTGCCTCGCAGGATGCAAGCGCATTGACGTTTTTTTGTAAGATAGAATAATCAAGTTCTGACTTCATACAATCACGCTCCAAAAGACACGGCATTCAAGACAGGCTTTTAATCCCGTGCGGTGTTAAGATGTTGATTCTAAGATGATTGCTTTTTTTGTTGTGCTGATACATCATTTGTGAAGCATTCGGATCCTGCTGCGGCGCTGAAGTTACTGTGATCGTTTCCTCCGGCTGCATATAACCCTTGATCACATGCGGCGCCTCGCCTCCGGCATAGCCATTGACCATGCCGGAACCGGCAATCAGACCGACCTGCCCTACCTTGAGCGGCAGAAGAGGTTGCTTGTCCATCCGGTCCAACACATTCTCTTCCCGGTACAGTTTTTTGCACAGCGCAGAGGACTCCAGCTGTCTGGCCAATTCCACTTCGTTGAAAACAGAACCATAAAATATCTGGACTTTCGCCGTGGCCGGAGGCAGTGCATAGCTTTCAGGGGGGAGTTCATCAAGTGTAGGGATTTGCTCCAATATTTCCACACGGCTCAAAAAGGCAGGAGCCAGCCTGGAGCCGTCTTGCCTGGGAATCCGGCATCCCAGCACGGCAATCTGATGAAACTTTGTGAACTCTTTGCCACAAAAGCGGTACACGGACAGTTTTTCGAAATTATCACATAGTACACGGGCGATATCCGGAGTCAGGCGGTAATATGGAATGATGTAAATCAAAACTCCATGTTCCGTTAAATGTGGTATCGTCTCAATGAGAAAACGGCGTTCCTCCCGGGTCCGTGTACCGTTGGCGCCTATCGTTGAAAGATACGGCGGGTTCAGGTAAAGCAGTTGGAACGCATTATGACTGATGCGGGAATAAAAATAGCTGCCCATCGCCACGCGTTCCAGGTGCTCACAGGCTTGGCGTGCTCTGGAATCATCCAATTCCACGCCAAACGTATGGCAGTTCCGCCCTTGGGCAATCCGTTCCAGCGCAAGGCCTTCACCGCAGCAGGGATCAAGCAGATTTATCTTAGAATTCTCGGGAAATACCAGTGCTTGCGATAAATATGCCACATGTGCTGGATCTGTGGGATAGTACCCAATCTTGGCAAGATTCGCCAGATGGCCCAACGCGGCGGAAAGGCTGTCATCTTTGATTGGAAGCAGGTCGGCAAACTTTAAAACACAGGTCAGCATCGGCGTATAATCCGGCGCCATAATTGGAAAATGGCGGACGAAGCTGACCAGTTTTTGCGATGCTGACGCCAACTCTTCCTGGCCGATTTCCAGAAGAGAAAGTCTGCTGCCATTCAAAAGGCTGCAGAGCTTTTCTTTTCCGCGCACGATGGAATCATGAACGGGGCGGGCTGTTTCCATCCCTTTTTCCCGAAGCATTTTATCCAGTCTGCGTCGAAGCTTTGCAAGCTCGGCAGCCGTGGATCGCAGCCCTGATTGTGCATTGAGCAAACAGCGCAGGGAATAATGGGTTTCCAACTCCATTGGCGGCACCTCACGCCGCTTTCGGCTGGGATTTTTCTTCGCTGCCCGGTAAGACCGAACTGGAAACACATTTCACTGCCGGTGTGTCAGAACCGTCTGCACAGAGTGCATAGACTCCATGCGCCTCCCGTTCCCGAATCATTGTATCCAGTTGGTCCAAGTGATGCTCCATTTTGCAGATCAGCTGATCCAGCACTTCGTCTGTCTGTTCTGTCTGTTTTTCGACAGCCCGGGCATCCGTCTCCTGGATGGCCGCTTCCTTGGTATGCCTCTGTTTTTCCAGACGCTTTCCTCTGGCGCGGATGTGAGACAGGAAACGATGCCAACAGACCGTCCTGCGAAACCTGCGCAGCGAGTAATCCCGCTGAGGAACGATCACGCAGTCCTGAAGGTCCCCATTTTCGCATCCCAGCAGTGGTGTGGCCACACAAGGCGCGACCAGATACTTTGCAACAAGCGAAATAAGGCACCAAATGCGTTTGGAAATATGAACGCTTTCTGCATAGACGCGGCGTGAAATCACTTCTCGTGCTTTTAAACGCCCTTCGCATGTAACGGACGACAGGCGGAGCTTGTCCACTTCCATGTCGCCGACCTGCACGCTGCCTTTGCCGCGGCAGATCACGGCAGATATCTTTCCCTTGACAATGAGGCTTCCGTCCACAATGAGTTTGTCGACGCGCAGCGTTTCAAAGCGTACGGTCTGGCCATAAGGCACATACAACCGCTCAATCAGGCAGATTCCTTTTTTCATGTTATGCAGTTCTCCTTTGTCTTTTTTTATTGCTCTCCGCCCGCACATTGATGCTGGCGGCTGAAAACACAGCGTAGCGGGTCGTTAATTTGCCCCGTGCAACGATGTTGTACACAAAGTCTGTCACCACGGTCGCCGCCATGATGTTTGCGGTAATACTCTGAGGCGCGGAAACCGCAGCCTCCGCGCAAGACAGTTCGCTGGGAAAATTATCGGTTTCCTCTAGCATATCCGGGTACAGCTTGCAGACTGGCTTGTAAATCGTGCGTCTGTTGCAGCGGATACCGCATACGACCTGCCCGGAAAATTCATCGTTCCCACTGTCGATGTAGACCAGATGTGAAGACCTTTCGAATACCCTGTGGCACATCTGCCTGGATTTGTTGTTGTCCACGCACCCGATCAGAATGCTCAATTCCGGCACTCGTTTTCCGTCCAGCCAAATGTCGCCGGGTTGGACCATCCGATACAGATCTTCATCTTTTTCGAGGAATGCGGGATGGTAGAGAGTCTCCATCCCAAACGCCTCGGAGTAGCGTGTCGCAAGGACTTTAGCTTTGTTTTCGCCAAGATCGGCAGCGCAGAAATTCTGGCGCACGAGATTTTTGGCCTCTACAAGATCACCGTCTACAATATTGATTCTTACCGGTCTGTTCAACGTATGCATCAGACGGTAAAGATGCGGCGCCACATAGCCTCCGGTTCCTCCTGCTCCGAGGAGAAGGATTTTGACCGGACGGCACAAACTGAAGTTCATAATGCATTTCCTTTCCTGTTGGCGGTGAATCACGCCTCAAGAGAGCGCGAGTGTGGATGGATCCCCGTATCAATATTTGACTTTTTCTGTGAAGGATATGGTAAATCCTGGCAGTTGCACTGTCAAAGTCACTTTTGTGGACATGAACGGAAATGAATCCTCTGCCTGGAGCCATGAAAAAACTGTGTATGAGAACTGGACCCGCGTCTGGGTGCCAGTGGGCGGTGCGTTGGGCTTTGACCGGACACATATCGCGCAGATTCGATTGGGCTTCTACTGGAAAGGGGACTATTATATTGATGACATTGCTTTTTGTAACGGATACAGTGATGGAATCCCGCCTTTGAGCAACAACCTTGTGTCAAACGCCAGCTTTGAAGACGACGGAAGCGCTGTGGCACAACCCAAGGGATGGCATTTCGAAGGAGCAAATCCCGAGTCTACCTACCTTGAAAAAAACAGCAACTCTGCTTCGGGGAGATTTCATGTTGTGCACTATTCGCCACAGACCCATGATGCTTATACGTGGCAAACGATCTACGATTTGCCCAACGGCACCTACACCTTGCGCGCAATGGTGCAATCCGGAGGCGGACAAACCCAGAATAAGATCTTGGCCACGGATTTCGGCGCTACGGAAATGAGCGTGGACATTCCAGTTAGCACACCTTGGGTGCAAGTGGAAATTGACAACATTCAAGTCACCAATGGCAAATGCACCGTGGGATTCTATACCGAGGGAAATTCTGGTGACTGGAGCTGTGTGGACAACATCGAATTTTTCCCAGCTTCTTCTGGCTGATCTGTAATAGTAAAACATATTATAAACATAAACCAAAATATACAGCAAAAAACCCACGTCAGCGACGGACATGAACCGAGTACATGTTTACATTGTGGTACGCAAGTTGGGGGAGACTGAGTGGCAGATGAACTGGAAGATGTGCTTTACTATCTTACGCGCTCCGATGACGAAAGCGCCGAAAGTTTTTGGGACATGACAAAGGAGAAAGCGGAGCAGAACTGGAATCGAATGCAAAATAGCCTGCAAGGAAAGTGCCGCAGAGAAGATATGATGAAACGGGCTGGCAGCTCTGTAGCACATTGGAAAAAATTCATGAAGTAATCGAAGAACTCCGTACAGAAGTCAATATGTATTTTACAACCGACAAGATTTTGGAGGTAAGCGGAGAAATGTCTGAAGCTCTGTTTGAAGAGAAAAAAAGAACCAGTATTATTAAATCGAATGGGATTCGATCAGCAGAACAGTCCCGCAATGACAAAGCTGCGGGACAACGGGATATGGGACTATTCTGGTAATTCAACTCCGAGTTCCAACTCCATATCAGCCGTCTGAGTTTGGTTGATAAGCAATTTGATTTGTTCGATTTTGCTATTGCGGGACTTGCGCTTTTCGGCGTAAGCCCCGCTTTTGTATATAAAAATAAGTGCAGCGGATTCACCGCTGCACTTTTAAAAATCATTTTCTGTTCTGGGACCAATCAGCCGAAAAGAATTGCTAGATAATCTTGCCGCCCATCCAATACACGTAAAATAGAAAGCATGTTATCCTCGCTGATCTCATAAAAAACCAAATGCTTGGCGACTATAAAAAAACGTATAGAAGTTTTTATTTCAAATTTTGCTCCCATAGATACGCCCATCATTGGATTCTCTTCCAGCAAAGATATTGCCTTCAAAATAGATGCAACCAGCTTTTGAGCGGCCCCTTTATTGCCAAGGGTCTCTGCAATATATTCCTGCGTTTGACGAATATCCAATACCGCCTGATGCTTATATACTATTTTCATTTTTCAACTCCGAACATGGCATAAACTTCATCTTCAGAGTGAATTGTTGCATCCTCCTGCGCAGCTTTCAATTCTTTCATCAAACGGGCCATCGCCTTGGCTTTGATGATTTCAGCATTGTTTTCATTCACCTCGAAAGGAAAGCCTCCTGCATTCAGAGACTGCTGAAAAAAAACGTTGACCGCGTCTGTTAATGTGAGTCCATTTTTTCCATACACGTCTTCCAACTGTTTGCGCAGCACCGGATTGATTCGGATGCGAAACATATCCGTTTTCGCGGATGAAACGATATTTTCCATTTACTCCGCCTCCTGTCTAAAATCAGCATATCACAATCGTTTTAATTTGTCAATATTGTGGCCACAAACGTGCCACAACTCTGCAATTTCATAAAAAGGCAAGATGCAAAAAGAACTATTTCAAAGGTTCTTTTCGAAGTTCATTCTGATTCGTATGCTGCGTCTGAATATGATTTATCAATTCACTTGTTGCCATTTTTTCGAGTTTTCATGCATACCGCTCCATTTCACTGAGCGTAGATAACCAGACTTCATATCGATTACGTTCCATATCGGCCACATGTCGAATTTTAATAACATCCTTTGCCGGAGCATCTCCCGGCGCAATGCACCAAATGACGTTGCCTTCTATTGAAATATGTGCAACCATCTTGTAATCGCCATTTTCCTCAACCGCTTTATTGCAAACTGCAATTCTATTTCCGAGACAGCCCATAAAAAGTTCAAAGCGCGGCGTAGCCCGGCTGCTAATCTGCGCCTGCAGACGGGCATGGGCCTTTGTAAGTTCAGGCTCTCCGGAAGACATTCCATCTTCCAGAAGCGTAAGATACTTTTTCATATAAGGATAATCAAAGCCGTGGTTGTCACAGCCAGTCAATACGTTTCTCTGTTCACCGACGTATGTTTTATATGCTTATCTGTTATTGTAGCCTTTCGGTGCAGACCGCAGCTGCCGTAATAATATAAACACAAAGGCCAGTAGGTCCAGTCTCGACTTCTCACTCTCCTGCAGATTTGAGGTGAGAAAACGGCACGCGATTTTGATGAATATGGAGAGCGATATCGATTTGATGCTTTCTACAAAATGGGTTTCCTCCATAAAGCAATCAGCTCTTCCGGGAACTGACCCATCAGCGGAACAAAGAAGCCAAGTTCGCACTTTTAATTATGCGTTATGTGTTGATGCTGGCAGATGGATACATCGGCAGCTTTGTGAGAAAACCCCGCAACGCCGGATAACGGAACAGAATCAAGACACTAAAGCTTTGCAGGCTTGTATTCATGCAGAAGCATATCTATGATACTTGGGTTGTAAAACCCGACTTTCTAATTGCGTAGAAATAATGGTAAAATGAATGTTTAGCGTTTTCTAGAATTGGAACGTTGTTCGCCTCTATAGATTGTGATAAAATGAAAAGCAAAAGGAATATTGCGTTCACGCACCATGCCGTCGCCGCACAAAATCCGCAGACGCTGATTGTTCAGCCGTTTTGTTGCCCAGCGGTCGATGGTGATGATGTATTCGCTCACCCGACTCTGGACGGCGGCCGACGTCAGATCAACGATGGGATCAATGTAGGAAATCCGCACCCGGCGAACGATTTTGAATTCACCATCTAAAAGAGCGTAGATTTTCGCGTTTTTTCGTCTGTTCCAAAGCACAGCCAGAATGATGAGCAGAGCCAGTACACTGCCCGCAGTCAGTCCATACTGAAGATAGGGCGCAGGAATGGGGGCACCTTCGTAAATCACTTTGTAGGTGCAGCTGTCCAGCGTTTCCTTGCTCACTTCGCCGGAATAGATTGCTTTTGAGGTATATCCTGTGACCTTGCTGCCTGTTGCCCGACCGGAATAGCTGGCTGTCGCAGTAAAAGTGCCGTTTCCCATAGCCTGCCAGTCGATGCCTGCCAGTGTAAGGGATACTCCGTTTTTCTCCACTGCTTTCGGAATGTACGCCGTATCGTTACGGTCCAGATTGGGATATTCACGGGTGTCGCTTACGGTATAACCGTAGCTTTCTTTTCCCGCCTCCGTTGTTGTGATGCTCTCCGGCTGGAGCATCAACTGGCCCGTAAAACCATTTTCCGAGTATTCCAGCATCGGCTGCAGGCTGCCCATGGCATTGTCTTTTTCTGTGTGGCTGACTGTCACTGTCTGGCTGGCCTGCTTGGTCTCCATAGTGCGATTGTCAGACACCTTGATGCTATTTTTATGTGTATACAACAATTCCCCCTCTTCAAAATCCGGTTCGGCCAAGCGGCTTACATCATAGTCTGAATCTATATCATACAGTTTGATAATCAGCTGCCTGCCTCCTTGAGTCATATAAGCAACATCCCTCAGCACTGGGGATTGTGAGGGCGCGTCCGCAGATATTTCGCTTGTCACTGTAATCGCTTCATTCACATAGGACTGTTGCGCTGTCACTTCGCCGCTGTTGTCGGAATCCTCTGCAAAGCATACGGAAAGCGCCGATAGCGTGAGGACACAGACCAGCATCAGAATCCATTTTCTCATCTTTTTGAACCTCTTTTCTAATGCAAAATAGCAAGGAAGGATACTAAATATCCCGGTGAATCAATACAGGTGTCTCACCTCCGAGATCAAGCTCTACGCGACACTCTGGGTATTGCCGAATAATGACGGCTCTCTGTATGGCGAGTTCCAAAGCATACTGTGTGTCCTTATCCCGCCTTTTTATAAATGGCGCGAGGAGGATGATATTTTGTTTTGAATCCACCATGTAAATGACACGGAACAAGACGCGGATACGCTCACGATACTCATACAGGCCAGAATACCGTTCGATTGTAAAATGCTTGACATGCGGTTGTGTACGGTAACTCGGATATAGAACCATGCAGCGTAATCCTTTTAGAATCTTCTGCTGGAGCTTTCTGTCGAGCTTATGAAATAAAGAAAGGAACGGCGACTGGCCGTCCCTCTCGCAAAAGGTATAAATTTTAGTCACTGTTTTTACTCCCACTGGTGTAGTGCTGCGAACACAAAAAAAGCACATATTTCTATTTGGGGCATCAGCTTATCGATACAATCGAATCGTTCCACTTTCATAAACACAATGCCCGATGCCGCCTCCTTCTTCCGAAAGTGATACGATAGCTTGGTTGAGTGCCGCCCAAAGAAGCTTATAGGCATTCTCCTCATTATCAGCAGTGTAGTCCGCCAGTATAAAGGACTCGACAAGCTGCTTACAGGTACTGCTGCGCCTCATACCCGCATGGCCCATCATGCTGTCCGCCTGGTTGGTCGCAAGCAGGATCGCGTATTCTTCCGATACCGTAACAGGGACCGTCTGTTCGTCCGCTGTTGCTGCCGTTACACCCAATGAATCTTCGGCATTGGCGTCCGATTCCGCTGTTTCGTTGCCGGAAGCCGGTTCCGAGTCAGCGTCCATTTCAGCGGATGTCATACTGTCGGAAACAGGCAGCGAGCTGCTGGTTTCCGTTTCCGAACCCTCAGAAGTGCTGCTGTCAGACTCCACCGGCATACTGTCGGATTCGGGCTGCGAAACATCGGCCCCTGCATTGCTGCCGGACTCCGGCGCAGTGCTTTCATCCGCTGCACTGCTGGAATCGGATGCGGCGCTTCCGTCCGCCAATGTGCCGGAACTGGATACGCTGCTCTCATCCTGTTCCATGCTTTCCGAAATGCCGGAGCTTTCGGGGATGGATACGCTCTCCGCTTCCTGCGCCGCCAGCGCGGGAAGCAGTGCGGAAATGGACATGAGGCCCGCAAGGGCCAGTGATACGATCGTTTTCATTCTGCAAAATCCTCCGTTTCTTCTTCATCTGTTTCTTCTGCTTTGTTTTCTTCTTTGCGCTTCCAGATGAGCATGGCCAGCGCCGTGCCGCACAGCAGCACGAACAATACCGTCCACCAGTCTACGAAGCGGAAACACCATACAAGCGGCTGTGTGAGGAAGAACAAGACCACAGACAGTACCGCCAACACCGCATTCACGGTTTTCTGCACAGTGTAACCCCGCGGCTCATCTTCTTCTATGGTCTCATCCACCTGTTCGGCCTGTTCATCTTCACCGCCGTCTTCTTTCCTGCGCAGCCACACAAAAATGGCAAACAGGATGGAGAACAGCGTGCAGACAAGGTCGGCCAGCGTCAATGCGCGGTCGTCCTCCTGCACCGGAAGCTCCACCGGGGCCTCCGGTCCTTCCGGCTCCGGAGCAGGCTCCGGCTCGGGTTCGATTTCCGGCTTCGTTTCTTCCGGCTCAGAGGGCGCAGATTTCGGCTGCACGGGCGCTGCGAAGCTGTCGACCGGCGCGGTGTGCTTCAGCAGGTTCCCGCACCGGTCCCACACGAAAAAATCATAGTCTCCGTTCCGGTCCACTTCAAACACGAGCGTATCCACGCCATATGCCACAC
>ERZ835080.155-NODE-155-length-78451-cov-8.592887_pt1 | contig 78451 bp, 67 predicted proteins | sample MGYA00519688_ERZ835080 | MGnify/ENA primary metagenome ERZ835080 (study PRJEB31850, sample SAMEA3708770) | human gut metagenome | biome: human gut; feature: human-associated habitat; material: faeces | place: China | collected 2014 ... | reverse complement strand
AAATTGTTCACCTACTGGGGCTGGAAGATAAACTGAAAAATATGCCGAACAATCTATCCGGCGGACAGCAGCAGCGTGTGGCGATTGCCCGCGCTCTGATTACCAAACCGGCTATTGTGCTGGCCGATGAGCCAACCGGTAACCTTGACAGCAAGACCAGCGCCGAGGTGCTGGGACTTATCAAGCGCACCAGCGCGGAGTTCCGGCAAACCGTTGTAATGATTACCCACAATGACGACATAGCCCGCCTTGCAGATCGGATTGTCCGCATTGAGGATGGCAGGATTGTGGAATAAGGAGGTGGCAAGCTATGACATGGCCTTTTGAAAATGATACCAGTGACATTGAAAAGAAGCTGGCAAAGCGCAGTTTGCATCGTGAACGGCAGCGTAATTTATTTGCAATCATTGCTCTTGTGCTAACTGCATTTATGATAACTGCGACATTCAGTATTGGTTTTAGTTACTTTGAAACCTACCAAATGCAACAAATTCGGTTAATGGGAACTACCGCTGATGTCGGAATCACAAATGTAACAGAAAATCAGTTGGTTGAAATTTCAAAATCAAACCTTGTCCTTGACGTAGGTATACAGCAGCGTTTAGGCAGTGTTGATACAGAGCAACTGCAAAATGCGAGATTAGGTATAGTTTGGATAGATGATACCGAGTGGGAACACCACCGTCTTCCTACTATATCAGGTGTTGTAGGAAATTACCCATCAAGTAAAAACGAAATTATGCTACCTACATGGGTGCTTGAACAGATGGGCATTTCTGATCCGCAAATAGGGATGGAGATTGTGTTGTCATACCAAATTGGCGATAGCTATGATTATGTCACGGACACCTTTTTGCTGTCGGGCTACTATACGGACTACATTCCAATGCGCACAAATAATCGTGGTTATGTTTATGTTTCATCCGCTTTTAAGGATAGCTTAAATGTATCACTGGATAATAGTGTTACGGCAATGATCCGTTTTCAAGGCAATGATAATGCTGACAAAAACTGTGAAAGATTGCGGCGTGAGATTGACTTTACAGAAGGGCAAACATTTGAAATTGTGCCATTAGAACAGGCAAATGGTGGAACTATTATTTTAGCTGTAATAATTTTAGCAGTTTTTATATCCTTTAGCGGCTATCTGCTGATTTATAATATTCTTTATGTCTCTGTCATAAAAGATGTGCAATTCTATGGCCGTCTTAAAACGATTGGAACGACTCAAAGGCAGATAAAGAGAATTATCTATAAGCAGGCAATCAGAATCTCTTGTATTGGTATTCCGATTGGTCTGTTACTTGGTGCGGTTGTTTCCTTTGGCATTGTTCCTTACTTCCTGAATATGATGTATTCAACAAATTCTGATGTGGGAACAAAAGTATCTTTTTCGCCGTTTATTTTCATAGGAGCGGCTATATTTACGTTCATTACCGTTATGATTGCAAGCATGAAGCCCGCCAAAATTGCCGGAAGTGTTTCACCAATAGCAGCACTCCAATATACAGCAGCCAGCACAAAGAGCAGCGCCAGAAATTGTAGCAAAATGAAGTTGTCCAGAATGGCATGGAACAATGTCTTTCGTAATGCTAAGAGTACAACCCTTGTTTTTGCATCGCTTTTTTTCGGCCTTTCCTTGTTCCTTGTCGTCACAGGGCTATTACATGGTTTAAGCCCGGAGAATTATGTGAGCCAATGGGGAGTAAGCGATTTTGCACTCACATATAGTATCCACGAAAGAGAAGATTTAATTTCCAGCGAAATGGTTTCAGAGATTGGTCAGCTTGACGGCATTGAGAATTTGAGGTTGACCTATGCACCTTATCCTCAAGTAGCAGTAGATGTTGTATATGACGATGCTGTATTTCACGAGTTTCTTGCGTCATTAGACGGAGTAAACGGCATTGATTTTTCTGATCCGGCAAAATTAGAAAATTATCAGCAAAACTTTTTTAGCGGGGTTTTTGGAATTGACAGTGCATATTTGGAAGAAATCAATAAAACCTTAAACTTGCCTATTGACACGTCTGCCTTTGAACAAGGAAAGGTTGTGCTGCTGTCCAAAACAGTAGAAGACCTTATTCAGCCGGGGCAGGAAATAACAATCCAGACGCAGAACGGACAGCATTCCTTTATTGTAGCGAACGGTTATTTGAATGAAGGGTTTCGAGCAGGAGGAGGCAATGAGAGAGGGACGGCTCCTGATTTGTATATTAGTCAAACAGCTTTGAAAGAACTCTTTCCGCAATATAGAGTGTTCCGCGTGGCCTTTGATACGGATGGTCAACATGACGAAAGTATACTGCAAGAATTAAAGCAAATCACCGCATCACAAGCTAACATTGATATTATATCCCGATATGAACGGCGAGAAGAAATGCAGGAATATCTCATTACAGCAAAGGTTTTAGGAACAGGGTTGTCCGTGATCCTGCTGCTTGTTGGTGTCATGAACTTTGTCAATACAATGGTTGTCAATGTAAATACTCGGCGCTATGAATTAGCTGTTCTTGAAAGCATTGGAATGACAAAGCGACAAATCAAACGAATGCTATTTATGGAAGGTTTCTATTATTGGGGCGTTTCCCTTTCCCTTGCAGTCACCATTGGAACAGCAATCTTCATCTTGCTATATATGATTTTTAGTAAAGTGGCCTATTATGCTGTTTTCTCCTATCCATTTATCCCGCTGGTGCTGGTGTCTGGACTGGTGTTGCTAATCTGCCTTATTGTGCCTATATGGGTCTACAAAACTGACGTTAACCTTCCAGTTGTGGAGCGATTGCGGTTGACAGAGTGAGTTTAATCAAATAGCAAAACATCCTTAGATCAATCATATCGAAGCGGAGCAGATTTTAGCTGCTCCGCTTCTTTAGTATTTTTCAAAAAATTCTTTTGAAATGTCCGAGCTTTGTAACAATTCAGCCTGTTTTTCTGTCGAAATCAAAGGCACCTCGGACATTTGTGTAACATTTGTAGTTTATGCTTGTGGTAAATCAATAAGAAACATCTGCCTCCACAGCGGGGAAAAGAAAAAAACCGCTGACGGGCAGATCATTTCCCATGCAAACCCACATAGCTGATACGGCGGTTTTGAGTAGATCAAGGCCGCTGTTTCTTTTTGCTTTTCCAACGATGCTCATGCAATCAAGAGGGCGGTATATAGGAGGATACCGCCATGTCAATTTTTGTCATTCATACCACCCATGAGCTGCACCAATTAAAAAAAGCCTTGCCCCTCCTCTGGGGAGATATGATTATCTATCGGCATTATCATTCCAATTAAAACAGAAGAATTATGGTTATTTTTGTTGCGCCAGTTTCCCATTGTGTGGAGCTGGCGCTTTTTGCTGTCGATTTTTCGGGAAAGTTCCCGAAGTACGTCGCTGCCGTTCCCCACCTCCATTCGATTCACCCGTCAATCACCCGTGAATCGAAATGGAGGTACATAATGAAGAAAATTAACCTTCGGGAGCTTTATCCTGATGTTTATACAACAGACTTTTTTGTAGATGTGACAGAGGAAGTAATGGAGACTATTCGGGCAGCTGAACGTGCGGAGGCTGCGTATGAGCGAAAGATGTATCGTTATAAAGCACAGTATTCTCTGGATTGCGAGAATGGCATTGAAAATGCGGTGTTGTTGAAGCCGCAAACACCGGAGATGGTTCTGGAGGAAAAACAGTTTCAGGAGCAGATCTATGCTGCTGTGATGAAGCTGCCGGAAAAACAGGCAAAGAGGATTTATGCCAGATACTACCTGGGAATGACGGTAAATGAAATTGCTGAAGTAGAAGGTGTAGACCCAAGCCGTGTCCGTGACAGCATCCGGCGAGGTTTAAAGCAGCTCGGAAAGTATTTTTGATAAAGTTTCATTTGATGCGCCTGTTTTTTGCTTTTTTTGTCAGTGTTAATAAGAAGGACAAGTTTTCCTCCTTCATCAAGTACATTGACAATCGAATAGACAGCACAACAGGTACATAACCCATGTACGAGCGAATATGAAACGCCGCGAAGATGGAGCAGTCAGGGAGGTGATGAAAAGACTGCTTCGGAGCGATCTACGATTTCATAAAACGGATTGTGGCAGATCCGGCGCGATGACTGCATGGGGGCTTAAAGATACTTCCTCACGGCCCGCCAAAGACTTGGGGGGAACCCTGCGGCACACGATACGAACGATGCTGCGGAGTTATGACAGCCGCGCCAGCGGAGACCTGTTGTGTTCCCATCGTCAGGGGGCGTGGCAAATGAGACGAAAGCTGAGGTTTATAAATAGGGAGCGTTTACAGCTTCCTGTTCAAAATCAGATACCATGCGCTGGCAGTTTCGGCTGCCAGCGTATTCATGTGGCTTTGAACAAACACGATGACAAACTTGACAGATTGGAGGGAATATGCTTTATGGAAAAACTTATTACACGAAAAGAAGCAGCAGAAATTTTAGGTATCAGCATTGCAACGCTGGACGCGGCCCGTAACAATGGTCTTATTTCTTATGTGCAATATGTGCAGAATGGCTGTGTGTACTTTACCTCAGCGGGCCTTCAGGAGTATATCGCAAAATGCACCCACAGAGCAAAGCCAGCAGAAAAGAACGCAACTTATCGTAAACCTCGCAGAGCTGGAGTGTGAGCCGGTCCGTATCCTTGTCGAAATCATAATGGTCTGATAAAACATAGATACAGCGCTGGAGTCTATTCTTAGGAGGTGACGGAATTGGCCAAACGGCAAACAATAATTCCTCAATATGGCACAGTTATGAAAAGAGGTGTCCTATATTATAGGACCAGAATCAAAGACGCGAATGGTAAGCTCGTAGCTATCTACGCAAAAACACCTGAAGAACTATACAACAAAGAAACGCTTGCGTTGGAACAGATTGAGAATGCCACTTTTCATCGGAAAACGCCCACAGTTGCAGAGTATTGTGAAAAGTGGCTGCTGATGCAGTCGGTTCATGTACGAGCTACTACTTTGACGGATTACACCTCAAAGGTTAGGCGGCATATTATAGCGGAATTGGGAGATAAACGGATGGGTGAGGTTAGCCTGGATGATATTCAGCTTGCCCTTGTTCCGGTTTCCAAAAAATCTGCATCGGTTTATAAATCTGTGGTAATCCTTTACAAATCTATCTTTCGCGCAGCGATGGAAAGCAGGATTATTGACCACAACCCAACGATTTATCTGACAACAAAAGGTGGCGGTGTTCCACAAGAGGATCGTCAGGCTTTGACAGATGAACAGGTGGAGCGCCTTTTGGATGCTATCCGAGATTTGCCGCCTTATGTCTTTGTCATGATTGGTTTATATGCAGGGCTACGTCGGGAAGAAATTCTTGCTCTGCAATGGGATTCAGTATATCTGGATACAGATACTCCATATCTGACGGTAAGACGGGCATGGCACACCGAACATAACAGACCGGTGATTTCGGATGAATTGAAAACCAAGGCTGCGGAGAGAAATATCCCCCTTCCTGTTTGCTTGGCTGAGTGTTTGAAAGCAGCAAAGGAAACTTCGACTTCGGAGTATGTGGTTTCAAACCGGGATGGCGAACCGCTGTCCTACACGCAGTTTAAGCGACTTTGGGAGTATATTGTTACGAGGACGGTCAAGGAGCGGAGCTATTATCGGTATGAAGATGGAAAAAGAGTAAAGCATACTGTCACACCTGTCTTGGGAGAAAAGGCTGCTCATAACGGAAAAGTGGTTTACAGTCTGGACTTTGAAGTAACACCCCATCAGCTGCGGCATACTTACATTACCAATCTCATTCATGCATCGGTAGATCCCAAAACGGTTCAATACCTGGCAGGCCATGAAAGCAGCAAGATTACCATGGACATTTATGCAAAGGTTAAGTACAACAGACCAGATGAGCTGGTCAGATCAATGAACTGTGCGTTTGCAAGCTGGGATGCAGTACAGTAATAACAAATAGGAAATGAAGCAGGAGCGAGGCAAGGATGTCTCGCTCTTTGTTTTACCTCAGCCGTATCTTTGATTAAATCGAGGCTTTCTGATAAAAAGAGAGTGTAGATACGGAGACTACACATTATCAAGAAAGGACGATCAAAGATGGCAAAAAAGAAAACACAGATCCCGAAGTACGGGACCATTACATTGAAAGGAATCCAGTATTACAGAACCAGGATTACGGATGCAGATGGCAAAGAGTTGAGTTTGTATGCCGCAACTTGTGAAGAATTGTATGAGAAGCAGTTAGAGGCCCGGAAGCAGGTGGAAGAAATTATCTTTCACCGGCAGCACCCGACAGTAGCCGAGTATGGAGAGAAGTGGCTGCTGATGCAGTCGGCAAAGGTGTCTGCGTCTACACTCAGAGGTTATACGAGGGATATGACAAACTATATCATAAAACCTCTGGGAGAGATGTATATGGAAGAAGTGACCGCTGACGATATTCGGCTGGCGCTTGTTCCATTGTCAAAGAAATCGGAAGGCTTATACAATAAGGTCAATATGCTACTCAAGTGCATTTTTTATGCGGCAGAGAGAAACCAAATTCTTGAACACAATCCCTGTGCGGGAATATCCGGTAAAGGCGGAAAACCGACAAAAAAGAAGGAGGCATTGACAGATCAGCAGGTAGCCGTGCTTCTGGATACAGTCAAGGGACTTCCTCCATATTTGTTTATTATGCTCGGTTTGTATTCCGGTCTGCGTCGGGAAGAAATTCTTGCACTGCAATGGGATTGTGTATTTCTGGACGAGGATACACCTTATCTATCGGTGAGGCGGGCATGGCGTACAGAGCATAACAGACCCGTGATTTCTACGGTGCTAAAGACTCCGGCGGCAAAAAGGGATATTCCGATACCGAAGTGTTTGGTGGATTGTCTGAGAGAAACGAAAGAAAATTCCATATCAGATTATGTGATTGCTGACAGCAAAGGAGAGCCGCTGGCTGCTTCGCAGTTTCAAAGAGTGTGGCAGTATGTCGTTGTCCGCTCCACTAAGCCCCGGAACTATTATAAGTATGTGAATGGGCAGAGCATCAAATACACGGTTACCCCAACGCTGGGCATGACCCAGAAAAATCAACCCAAAATCAGATATACGCTGGACTTTGATGTAACCCCGCATCAGCTGCGGCACACTTACATTACCAATCTTCTCTATGCTGGTGTTGATCCAAAGACCGTCCAATACCTTGCCGGACACGAAAACAGCAAAACAACTATGGACATCTATGCAAAAGTGAAGTACAATAAACCAGAGGAGCTGTTTGGGGTAGTAAATGGTGCGTTTCATCAGGCTATTGCTGAATGAAAAAAGGCCGTTTTTTATGGTCCGCACACCGGATAACTGAGAGGCAGAAAGCCGGAAAAGCCCGGAGTATCAAGGGAAAACAGCTCAAAAACTCGCGCAATACGGTCTCAAGGCCGCACGCCGCGCGCCGCAGTTCAGCAAGCGCTGAATTTCCGCTTGCCAGCTTTCCGCGCGAAGGCTGCGATCCATGCAACACAACCCGTGCCGCAATGCCTTCCTGGCAATGCGGCACGGGTTTTCTTGTTTTCCGTCTCTGATCATGGGCCGGAAAACGTCCACGGCCCGTTTTATCCGAGGAAGGAGCTTTATGCAGACAGAACAACTCGATCTGGGCGGAATCCCCGCCCTTGTGTGGGGACCGCCGAGCGATGGGGCGGTCGTTGCCGTCCACGGCAATTTGTCCCACAAAGCCGATACGCCCATTCAGCTGCTTGCCGAAGCCGCGTCCGCCCGGGCGCTGCAGGTGCTCAGCTTCGATCTGCCCGGACACGGCGGCCGCAAAGACGAGCCTGCGCCGTGCAGGATACAAGTCTGCGTACCCGAGCTTAAGGCCGTGATGGGGTACGCCAAAAAGCGCTGGGCGCACGTGGGCCTGTTCGCCTGCAGCCTGGGAGCCTGCTTCAGCCTGGCAGCCTACGCGGACGAGCCGCTGGAACAGGCGCTGTTCCTTTCCCCTGTCTTGGATATGCGGCGGCTCATTGAAAACATGATGGGCTGGTTCGGCGTAACACAGGAGCGCCTGTGCCGGGAACGGGCCATAGAAACACCCACCGGAGAAACGCTGTACTGGGATTACTACTGCTATGTGAAAGAACATCCCGTGCGCCGCTGGGACACGCCCACATCCATTCTGTGCGGCGGACGGGACGAGCTGTGTGAGCCGGATGTCACCGCCCGTTTTGCCCGGCAATACGGCTGCAGGCTGCTGACACGCCCCGAAGCGGGCCACTATTTCCACACGCCAAAGGAGCTGGAGGCTCTGCGGCAATGGCTGACGGCAAGCCTTTGAGCAGAAGGCATATTCAAACAGAACAGGAGGAAAGAGCATGGCAATGGAAAAAATCACAGAAAACGGAGTCGCCATCGCCCTTGTAACAGGCACGTGCGCACTGACGGACGAGCAGACGGCGCTGGACTTGATCATGGAAGCGCGCTACACACTGGGCGCAGAGCGCATCGCCATTGAAAAGGCCGCTGTTTCGCCGGATTTTTTCATTTTGAGCACGGGCCTTGCCGGGGCCGTACTGCAAAAATTCATCAATTACGGCGCAAAGCTGGCGGTGTACGGCGATTATTCCGGATATACCAGCAAACCCCTGCGGGATTTTATCCGCGAGAGCAACCGGGGCCGGGATATCTTTTTCCCCGCCACCCGGCAGGAAGCCATCCTCCGTCTGGCCGGGGTGTGACCGCGTGCGGCGCGGCAGCCGCGGACGCTTTCCGCCACGCCGTGCCCGCACCGAGGCCGCAGCCATACCGCTTGGCAAAGCCTGGGCTTGAACAAGTTCAAAAAGGTAAAGCAAAACCCGCCGCGTTCCAAAAGAGTGCGGCGGGCTGCAGCTTGTCGAAAAAGCTTCGCTTTTGCGCCAAGCTGCCTACGAACAGGGCCTGCGGCCCCGTTCGCCGTGCACGGCGCGGGGTTATTTTAAATGAAAAAAGGGGCGTCTACACGCTAAGAGCCGCGCTTTCAGCGCTGTTGCGCTCCGACACGCGCCTGCGGGCGCAGTCTTCACCCCTTTTTCAAGCTTTTTTCCCGGATATTTCTTTTACCTCTCCGACTTTTTCAGCAGTCTGAAACCCGCCGCACTCCAAAAGAGTGCGGCGGGCTGTTTTCTATATAATAGACGCGCTTACGCTGCGGCGTTTGCCTGCGCCTCGGCCACGCGGCTGTCCGCGTCGGCCTGTGCCTGCGCAACGCGCTCGTCGGCTTCGGCCTGCGCCTGCGCAACGCGCTCCTCTGCTTCCGCACGGGCTTGCTCCGCGGCAGCTTCGGCTTCATCCAGGCGGGCCTGCCACTCGGCCTCCAGCGCCTCAAGCTCGGCGTCACGGGCAGCGCTGCTCTGTTCGCTCTGCCAGCCGGCAAGCTCTTCGGCGTCCATATAATATCCCGCGTCATCCACATAGATGCGTTCCGTCACGCACCGGGCCAGCTGCTCCGCCGTCATATCCGCCTGATAGGATCCCTCCACAGCCAGGCTATACAGCGGTGTTTCTGTATCCCGGCTTTCCCGCATATACAGGCTGATATACGGGTCGCGCACGCCCGTGGCGCGCACGGCTTCAATGACAGGCCGGCACGCGGCCACAAATTCCTCCCGGGTGGCCCACGTTCCTTTCAGCTCGGCGCTCACACCCACGTAATCGCCCGCCTTCAGATCCGCCGCGCCGGTCACGTCTTCCGGCGTGCGCAGCTCCCCCAGGTGAACGTCATAGGTGACATTCACAATATCTCCGTTGCCCTTGAGCCGGGCGTAGGTCGCTTCGTACAGCTCCTGCTCCACCCGCTGCTCGGCGGCACTGCGCCCCGGCCCGGCATATTGCAGCGCCACAGGCACGCAGGCCGCTCCCAGCGCTGTGACAATCAGCAGAAAACACACGAACATGGAGAGAAAGTCATATTTCAGCCGCATACCTTTGGCTGTGGACGCCGCGAAGATCACCTCGCAGCCCAGCGCCACCAGTACCAACGGCGACAGCTTGAACAGCAGAAGAAAATCCACATTGGGGAAGAACAGCCCCACGCACAGCGCCGCGCCTACCACTACCAGCGCAAGGCCCATGGTGAGCGTGCCCACCCGGCGCACCGGGCGCGCCGGCTCGTACACCGGCATTTCAGAGGGCGGGGTATCCAAAGCCGCCGGCTCCTGCGGTGAATCCGGAGCCTCCTGCACGGCGGAGACCCGGTTCTCGTTCTCAGCCATTGCTTCCGTCCCCCTTGAACGCGGTGTAATCATCCCCGGATGCATCCTCGTGCCGGGAAGGCCCCTTTACCAGATACAGCCCCAGCAGGATAATGAGCACGGCGATCACAAGGGTTGGAATGCCGTCCATGATATTGCCCAGCCAGACCAGCCCATAGGTGCGGTACAGATCCCACAGCAGAGGACGCAGAAATGTGTTGTACAGAATGTACGCCCCCAGAAAGATAAGCAGGCCGCCGAACAGGTTGTGACGCCTGGCCACAACATTTTTCCAGTTGGAACCGGCAATGCTCTCCACATCGAACAGATAGGCGTCCGGGTTTGCCGCCACCTGCTCGGGCGTCTGCGCGCGCAGATTGAAAGTATCGAAGAACGAGTAAGCCCAAATGATGGGCGCAAGGATGCCCAGGATGCCCATATTCAGCAGCGACGCCACAAAGATGAGGCCCCAGAAGGCAATCATCACGGACAGGCCGCGTTTCATATAACCAAGATACATCTCTCCCGCGCCGGGCAGGCAGGCGAAGCAGAATGTCAGAAATCCACTTTTTCTTTGCATGATATGTCTCTCCCTTGTCTTATTTCGCATCTGCCGGGGCGGCGTCCGCGCGCGGCAGGATATTCGTGATCGCGGTGCTGATGGAGTCTCCCGCACTGCGGAAGAAATCATTCACGCGCGTTGCGGCGCTGATGGGCGCCGTGATCCGGGCCGGCTCCTGCTGGCGGATGGTGCGGTCCGGCACAAGGCTGTTGAATACGCCAGTACCCCACAGCACCACCGCGAATGCCGCAACGGCGGCTACACGGGTATACCGGTTGAAAAACACCCGCACGGCCCTGCGCCGCACCCGCGCCAGCACCGTGGGCGTCAAGGGCATTTCGGGAACGAGCAGCGTGTCGTCCGCAAGCAGTTCCGTGTAACGCACAAGGCAGCTGTCGCAGAAGCTCAAATGCTCCGAGGCTTCCAGCCGGCCCATCTCATCCAGCGTGCCGTCCACAACGGCCCGCAGGCCCTCGTCCGTGAGATGGCCCTCTTTATTGAACAATTCCATGCCCGTTTCCCCTTTCTATGGCGTTCTGCAGCAATTGCTTGGCGCGGTAGATCTGCGTATGTACTGTTTTGGGCGGCCGCCGCAGCGCCGAGGCAATCTCGTCCACGCTTTTTTCCTCCAGGAAGAACAGTACGGCGACCTGGTGGTAAGGCTCTTTCAAGGCGAGGATGGTATCCCGGATGCGCGCCGCTTCATCTTTGGCAATGGTGATATCCTCGGGCGGCGGCATGGCATTCAGCACGTCTGCCACGGCAGGCATCTCGCCGTCCTCAGCCGCGGATACGCGCCGGTGGTAGGCGCTTTTCAAATAATCCTTGGCCTTGTTCGTGGCAATGCGGGCGAGCCAGGGCTTGTAACTGCCGGGCGGGCAGTCGTCGCGGTGGGTGTAGGCGGAAAGGAACGTCTCCTGGGCAAGATCCTCGGCCAGCTGGTGGTCTTTTGTGAACTGGTAGCAGATGGTGTACACCAGCCGTTCGTACTGCCGTACGAGCTGGGAAAATTCATCACTTGTCATATTCTGTGCGATCCGCTCCACCACCTTTGCCCGCCCTTGTTTCATCGCCCTACACCCATGAAACGCCGCCGGAAGATCATTTTCTTCAAGAAAAATAAAGTTTTTGATACTTTTCCAGAAATTGCCCTGTTGCTGCTTGTCCGGAAGGGCCGAAAATCAAAAAACCTGCGGGGGGAAATCCCCCCGCAGGGTGCTGCGTAACAGGTTCACGCAAAAATCATGCCAAGAGCGCCCAGCAGGCCAGCCGAGGCCGCGCCCATGATGAGGCCGGCCGTCATGACGCCGCACAGCACCGCCAGCACGCTGGGCCAAAACTTGAGGTCCAACAGCGTCGCCGCCAGGCAGCCCGTCCATGCGCCGGTGCCCGGCAGCGGGATGGCCACAAACAGGAACAGCGCCCAGTAAATGCCGCGCCCGGCCTTCGCCTGCATCTTTTCGCCGGCTTTGACGCCCTTGTCGTAAATTTTCATAAAAAAACGGCCCAGCCCGCCGGGCAGCTTGGTACACCACAGCAGAACCGCCTTGGCAAACAGCAGGATGACGGGGACAGGCAGCATATTGCCGATGACCGAAACAATATAGGTGGGAATCACCGGCAGGCCCATGGCGAGCCCCGCCGGGACCGCACCGCGCAGCTCAACGATGGGCACCATGGAAATGAAAAAGATCCAAAAATATTCTTTTACCAGTGCAAGCATCCGTTTGCTCCTTTTGCTTTTTTCAAATTTTCCGCCCTGCTGTTTCAGGGCGTTCTCTCGGCGCGGCAGGGCCGTGCACAGGCATTATCATACCGTATCCGGCGTTATTTTGCAAGTTCCCGCTGTTTTCGCCGCGCATATTGTGTTATACTGTTGGCAGTATTGGCTTTGCCGTACCAGGCAAACCAAAAAAGCGGAGGAAAGCACATGAAGAAACTCATCTGCCTGCTGGCCGCGGCGGCGCTGCTTGTATGCTGCGCTCTGCCCGCATTTGCCGAAGCTTCCGGCGTTTCCCGCGCGGATTATACCATTACCGCATACAGCGTGGACGCCACCCTGCACGAAAACAACACCGTTACCCAGACCGAGCGCATCACCGTTGATTTCGCCGTACCCTCCCGGGGTATTTACCGCGTGCTGCCCGTCGCCCTGTGGGTGGAAAAGGACACCGCGGACGGCCCGCAGGAGATGGCCTACCGCGCCAGGGTGCGGGACCTTGCCGTGACGGGCGAGGGCCAGACAGCCGGCGCGCCCGTGGAGACCGATACCGAAGACGGCTTTTACAGCATCCGCATCGGCGATGAGGACACATGGCTCACAGGCGTGCAGACCTATGAGCTGACATTCACCTACGACATCGGAGACGACCGCGTGGCCGCCTACGACGAGCTGTTTTATTCCTTAAACGGCGGCCAGTGGGACGCGCCCATAGAGGACTTCCGTTTTTCGTTCACCTTCGAAAAACCGCTGACGCAGGAACAGAAGGGCGCGCTGGCGCTGTACAGCGGCTCCTACGGCGGCAAAGGCAATGAAGCGGGCGTTTCCGGCGCATGGGACGGAAACACATTCTCCGGCGCGGCGGGGCGCACGCTGTACCCGGGCGAGGCCGTTACGCTGTACGCACGCCTGCCCGAGGGCTACTTCACCGGCGAGCGCATGGCCCCGGTATGGGTGTTTTGGGCTTTTGTGGGCGCAGGCGCGCTGCTGGCCGCGTACACGCTGCTGCGGGCGCTGTCGGCCCGGCGCAGAGCGCCGGTGGTCACGCCCGAGTGTACGCCGCCAGACGGCGTGTCCAGCGCCGAGGTGGGCTATATCATCGACAATTCGGCGGATGACCGGGACATCCTCTCGCTGATTCTCTGGTTCGCCTCCAAGGGCTATCTCGCCGTAGAGGGCCGGGAGGAGGACCTGCGGCTGGTACGGAAAAAAGGCCTGCCCGCGGGCAGCCCGGAGTACCAGACCGTCTTTTTTGACGCGCTTTTCCCGGCGGGACGCACCGTGTGCCAGCTGCACAGCCTGGAGCCCGCCTTCTATGAGGCGCTGCAGAAAGCGAAGCTGAGCCTGTCGGCCCACTTTACGGGTGAACGGGCATTGTACAGGCCCGGCAGCGCCAGACGTGCGCTGGCGCTGGGCGCCGGCTGCGCCGTACTGTGGGGCGCGGCCGGCCTTTCCTGCGGCGCGTTTATCACAGGTGCCAGCGTAGGGCTGGGCCTGCTCTCGGGGGTATTGCTCCTGCTGTTCGGCCTGCTGCTGTATGCGGCGGCGGAGCGCTGGCAGTTCTCCGGCCGGGGGGCGCGCATCGGCTGGGGAACCGGCGTGGGCCTGTGCGCCGCCGCGTCGGCGGGGCTTGCCTACGGCGCGGCCCTGTATGCGCTGACGCCGCTGTGGGCGGTGCTGGGAAGCTATCTGCTGGCCCTGCTGGCGTGCCTTGCCGCGCCGCGCATCGCCCAGCCCACAGAGTACCGCCTGGAAATGGCCGGCCGCCTGCTGGGCCTGCGGAAATTCATTGAGGAATCCGAGCTGCCGCGCATCCGTGCGCTGGCCGCGGAAAACCCCGAATATTTTTACGACGTCCTTCCCTACGCCTCGGTGTTTGGGCTGGAGGAGGAATGGGCCGGGCGCTTTGATGGGATGGCCGTGCCTCCGCCCGTGTGGTACGGCTGCAGCGACATGACCGTGTGGAATGTGATCTGGTTCAGCCATATGATGCACCACAGCGTAGACCATTCCATGACGCAGCTGCAGCAAACCGTCGCCCAGCAGAGCGGCGGCTCCAGCGGTGGCGGCGGCAGCTTCGGTGGGAGCGGCGGCGGTTTTTCCGGCGGCGGCTTCGGCGGCGGTGGCGGCGGGCGCTGGTGAGCCCGCTTCCAAAATGGCCGTACAGGCTATTTTTCAGGCCATGCGGACCGTCCGGATAAGCTTTTATTGTGAAGCAAGAAACAGCCCCGCGGCGTTGTGTGCACAACGCCGCGGGGCTTTCGTTTTCTCAGCGCAGATAAACGCGGGGCACGCGGGGACCGATGCGGCACAAAAGCTCGTTGGCGATGGTGCCCGCCGCCTCGGCCGCTTCCTCGGCGGTGATGCGCTCCGGGCCGTCCGCGCCGATGAGCGTTGCCACATCCCCCACCGCCGCGCCTGTGTCCGTTGCATCCACCAGAAGCTGGTCCATACACACCCGGCCCACAACGGGCGCGCGCCTGCCGTGCAGCAGCACATGGCCGCGCCCTTCTCCCGCCGCGCGCGGCCAGCCGTCCGCGTAGCCGATGGCCACTACCGCCAGCCGGGTGGAGCGCCGTGCCCGGAACGCAAGGCCATAGCCCGCGCCTTCGCCGGGCGGCACGCGGCGCACACTGACGACTCGCGCCCGCAGCGCCAGCGCCGGAGCCAGCACCGGGTGCAGCCGCGCCGCGCAGCCCGCCGTACTGAGCGCGCCGTAAAGCGCGATGCCCGGCCTGGCATATCCGCAGTCAGGCTGCGGCTGGTTCAGGATGCCGCAGCTCGCCTGCGCGTGCAGCGGCGGCAGCGTATACCCCGCGCCCCGCAGCTTCCGCGCCAGCGCTTCAAACGCATCCAGCTGCGTGCGGGTAAAGGCCGCGTCCTCCGGCGCAGGGCTGTCCGCCACTGCCAGATGTGTGAACAGCCCCCGCACCTCCAGCCCCGGCAGACGCAGCATCTCGGCCACCGCCGGAGCCGCGCCCGCATCCGTGCCCAGGCGATGCATGCCCGTGTCCACCGCAATGTGCACGGGCAGCGGCCTGCGGCCTGCGGCACGGGCCAGCGCACGGGCGTGGGCCGGGTCCGTCACCGTCTGGCACAGCCTCCAGCGCCGCAGCTCCCGTATACGGGCCGCATCTGCATAGCCCAATACCAATATTTCACCGGTGATGCCGCACCGGCGCAGCTGCGCGCCCTCCTCCGGCGTCGCCACTGCAAAGGCCCGCACACCGGCCTGCCACAGCCGGCCCGCCACGGCGGGCGCGCCGTGGCCGTAAGCGTCCGCTTTTACCACGGCCATCAACCGGCAGCCCGCTGGCATGCAGCCCTGCAGCGCGCCCGCATTGCGCGCAACCGCCTCCAGGTCTACCTCGGCCCAGGCACGCGCTCTGCGCAAGTCCGGCTTCGGTGCTGTTCCGGAACGGCCGTCCCACCTGCGCCGCTGGCTCAAACGCGCCAGCAGCCATGCCGCCGCGCAGGACGCGGCGGCTACCGCCGCAAAATGGGCCAGGCTGTTTTCCACCAGCCATTCCCGGGCATGCAGCACTCTGGCCGCACCCCGCACGCCCACGATGGCCATGGGATGCAGCACATAGACGAGCATGGAAAATTCCCGCAGGAACGGCGCGTCCCCGCCCCGGGGGACCAGCAGGCACAGGAACAGGAAGCAGGCGCAGGGCACAAGCGCCAGGTACATGCTGTCGTGCCGGGGCCAGCCCAGCGCCCGCAGACCAAAGGCCTCGGCAAACAGGAGCGCCAGCGAACAGCCCAGCCCCGCAAGGCACGCCCGCGGTCGTCGGCGGGCGGGAAAACCTGCCAGAAGCGCGCCCAGCATCAAAAACGCCGGCGCAAAGAACAGGCCGTTGCGCGTGTAGTCCATCACGCCGAACAGCGCATCATAGCCCTCTTTCAGCGCGGGCAGCTGTTTTGCAAGGCCATACCAGCTGTCTCCCAAAAGCCCCGCCAGATACAGCGCGCCGCACACGCCCGCCGCCGCGCCGGGGCGCAGGAAGCGCAGCAGCCCGCACACCACCAGCACTCCCAGCAGCGCGGCGGGCAGGTACCACAGGTGATAAAACGTGCCGTCCAGCACAGCGTCCCGCACAAGCTCCCCCAGCACGTTTTCCACAGGGAAATTCCCCGCATACAGCGTCACGGGCAGGTACAGCACGGTGCAGGCCGCATACAGAACGCCCGTCTTTTTCAAAAAGCGGCGCACGCCGGGCGAAAGCGTCCGGGGCCGCAGGCCGGGGCGCACAAGCTCCCCCAGCAGAAAAAATCCGGTTGCCGTGAAAAAGAACGGCACGGCCAGCCGCGCCAGCGTTTTCAGCGCAAAATCCGCCGCTGCGGAAAAAGACGCCAGCGGAGCGGTATGGATGCACACCACCAGCAGCGCGGCCGCCACGCGGAAGCGGTCCACGGCCGGATATCCCCGCCGCGCCGTCATACCGTGCCCCACACGGTGACGACAAGGCCGCCGCAGTTGTCTGCGGACGCCTGCCACACACGGTCCCGCGGCGCGTCGAACCGCGCGCCCTCCGGCCCCAGCGGCACACGAAAGATGTCAAAGCCGCGTCCCCCGGCCTCCGCGTGCAGCGGCTGTTCGGGCGTGTATGCCCCCAAGGCTCCGATGTATTCTTCCAGCGTCACGCCGCGCTGTGCCATCAGCCCGGCGTGGGGCCAGCCAACATAGCGAAAATGCCATGGTTCATGGCCGATGCCGGTGACGGCCTGCGCGCCTTTGGGATACCGTTCGATGAAGCCGTAGCGCGCCGCCGCGCGGCGGAAGGCCGCGCAGACTCCTGTATCGGGAAATGCGGGATGGATGAAGTCGATCACCTCCCGCGCCTCGCCCACATCAATGGCAAGGCCTGTTTCATGCTCGCTGCAGCCGGGCAGCGCCACATATTTCTGTGTGAATTCAAGGCCGTTGTCCCGCACGGAATCCGCATACAGCGCCTGCTGCTCGGCGTGGCTGCGCCAGCCGCTGACGGGCACGATGCGCCCCGCCGCGCGGATGCCGTCCAGCAGCGCTGCCAGCATGCCCGCCGCCTGCCGCGCCAGCAGCACGCCGGGCGCGTCCGGCATGGCGGGGACCAACGCTTCGGGCGCGGGCCGTGCCTGCAGGGGATGTGCGGGGTTCACCAGCGCCAGCGTGCCCGCCAGCGCCTGCTCCCGGGTCACTGTCTGCATCATACGTCCGCCACCGCCTGTTCCAGCAGCCGCTCCACCAGCGGGCCGAATTCCACTCCCGCGCCGCGCATCATGCCGGGAAAGCGGCTGTGCTCGGTGAAGCCCGGGATGGTGTTCACCTCGTTGAACACGATGCGCCCGTCCGGCGTGTAGAACAGATCCACCCGCGCGAAGCCCGTGCAGCACAGCGCCCGGTACACGGTCTTGGCTGCTTCACGCACACGGTCCCGTTCAGCCAGAGACAGGCGGGCGGGCATGTGGATGCGCGCGGTCTCCAGCGTATATTTTTCCGTATAATCAAAAAAGCCATGGGCCAGCTCAATCTCATCCACCTCTCCCACGGTGAGCGCCTCTCCGGCGCCCAGCACGGCACAGCCCACCTCAAAGCCCGGCACCGCCTGCTCCACCAGCACCTTGCCGTCGTGGCGGAACGCTTCGGCCACGGCCGCGGGCAGCGCGTCCGGCGTCTCCACACGGGTCACGCCGAAGGACGAACCCGCACAGGCGGGCTTGACGAACAGCGGGTACCGCAGCCCGTGGGTGCATGCCGCCAGCACCTCGGGGCGCGGCGGAGCATGCAGCACCGCACAGGGCGGCACCTCCACCCCCGCGGCCCGTGCCAGGCGGTGCGCTGCGTCCTTATCCATACACAGGGCGCTTGCCAGCACGCCGCAGCCCACGCAGGGGATGCCCGCCAGCGCAAGCAGCCCCTGCACGGTGCCGTCCTCGCCGTTTTTTCCATGCAGCACGGGAAACGCCGCATCCAGATACAGGCTGCCCGCGCCCTGCACCAGCAGGCCGTGGACAGAAGCGTCCGGCGTCAGCGTCACAGGCGCACATTCCTCTTTTTCCCATACGCCCTCCCCTACGGCGTCCAGCGGGCCGCGGTACCAGAACCACCTGCCCTCCCGCGTGATACCCACCGGCACGGCTTCAAAGCGCGTACCCTTCATGGCGTGCAGAACGGCGCAGGCCGATTGCAGCGAGACCGCATGTTCGGTGGACTGTCCCCCGAACAGCACGGCGACTTTTATTTTTTCCATTTGGATGGCCCCTTCCCATTGTTTGTTGAGAACAGGACCATCGTACCGCACGTTCCTGACGGACGGGCTGGGGAAAGGCTTTCAAAAATCTTACGGCATTCTGAACATCCTTTGAAGCGCGGCCGCTCACAGCGTCACCTTTTTTATAATAAATTCTTAAAAAGCCATTGACACCGGGGCGGATCCGCCCTATAATTGTTAGTAGCCTAACTAAAAAGCAAGGAAGTGTCGAAGGATGAAGGGTGAACGCCACGTGGGCGGAGAGATCCGCGTGCTTTCCAACCTGATCAAACGCTGTATGGACGACGGCATGCCGCCGGAGACCACCGGCATGCAAGGGTGGATCATCGGCTTTTTGCACCGCAACGAGGACCGTGACATGTTCCAGCGGGACGTGGAGGCTGAATTCAACATCCGCCGCTCCACGGCCACCGGCATATTGCAGCTGATGGAAAAAAACGGCTTTCTTCTGCGGGAGCCTGTTGCCTATGACGCCCGGCTGAAAAAGCTGGTGCTTACGCCCAAGGCTTTGGCGGTGCACGAGGGCGTGATCTCCCGCATCCGCGCCACAGAGGCACGCATCACCAAAGACGTCACGCCCGAAGAGCTGGAGCAATTTTTCGCCATCACAGCCAAATTCCGCCGCAATCTGGAGTGAGTGTCCGCTTTGCCTTTTCCATGCCGCCGGCGCAGGCGCGGCTTTTTCCGTGCCTGCCGCCAGCGGTTTTCCTCGGCGTATATAGTTAGGAAGCTTACTGTAATGGCGCTAACAAGTCAAGCGAAACAAAACCAATCTCAGGAGGACATTTTATGCTGAAAACCCTATTGGCTGAAGTAAAGCAGTACAAAAAAGCGTCCATCCTCACGCCGGCATTCATGGTGGGCGAAGTTGTCATGGAGATTCTCATCCCCATGCTGATGGCCTATCTCATCGACAGCGGCGTGGAGAAAGGGGACGTGCGCACGATCTGCATCACCGGCGGCGCAATGGCCGTGATGGCAATGCTGTCTCTGGCCTGCGGCGTGCTCTCGGGCAAATACGGCGCGCGGGCCTCCAGCGGATTCGCGCACAATCTGCGCCAGTCCATGTTCCGCAATATCCAGACATTTTCTTTTTCCAACATCGACAAATACTCCACGGCCGGGCTCGTCACCCGCATGACGACGGATGTGACAAACGTGCAGAACGCCTACCAGATGATCCTGCGCATGTGCACCCGCGCACCTGTGATGCTGCTGTGCGCAATGGCGGCCGCGTTCTCCATCAGCGCGCGGCTGTCCCTGATCTTCGTGGCGGCCATCGCGTTTCTGGGCGTGGCGCTGTTTTTCATCACGAAAAATTCTCACCCCGTATTTCGGCAGGTATTCCGCAAATACGACGACCTCAACGCCAGCGTGCAGGAGAATGTCAGCGCCATCCGCGTCGTCAAGGCCTATGTGCGCGAGGACCACGAGACGCAGAAATTCCACACCGCCAACGACAATGTTTACAGGCTGTTTGTCAAGGCTGAGACCGTGCTGGCGCTGAACAGCCCCGTGATGCAGTTCACGATGTACATGTGCATCCTGGCCATTTCCTGGCTGGGCGCGCACATGATCGCCGCCCAGTCTCTCACCACGGGTCAGCTCATGAGCCTGTTTACCTACGTTATGAACATCCTGATGAGCCTGATGATGCTCTCCATGATTTTCGTGATGGTGACAATGGCCCGCGCCTCGGCGGACCGCATCGCCGAGGTGCTGGAGGAAAAGGCGGACCTCACCTCCCCGCCCGCCGCCCGCACACAGGTGGAGGACGGCCGCGTGGACTTCGACCACGTATCCTTCTCCTACAAAAAAAGCGGCAAGCCCGTACTGGATGACATTGATCTGCACATCCGCGCGGGCGAGACCATCGGCATCATCGGCGGCACGGGCAGTGCGAAATCCAGCCTGGTGCAGCTCATCCCCCGCCTGTACGACGTCGCGGAAGGCGCGGTGCGCGTGGGCGGCGTGGATGTGCGGGAATACGACGTGGAAACCCTGCGCAACGAGGTGGCCATGGTGCTGCAGAAAAACATACTGTTCAGCGGCACCATCCGGGAAAATCTGCGCTGGGGCGACAAAAACGCCACGGACGAGGAGATGGAGCGCGCCTGCCGCCTGGCACAGGCGGACGAGTTCATCCGCGCGCTGCCGGACGGCTATGACACTTACATCGAGCAGGGCGGCACCAACGTGTCCGGCGGGCAGAAACAGCGCCTGTGCATCGCGCGCGCGCTGCTGAAAAAGCCCAAGATACTGATCCTGGACGATTCCACCAGCGCCGTGGATACCCGGACGGATACCCTGATCCGCCGGGCTTTCGCAGAGGAGATCCCCGACACCACGAAATTCATCATCGCCCAGCGCATCAGCTCCGTGCAGGACGCAGACCGCATCCTCGTGCTGGACGGCGGCCGCGTGGCCGCCTTCGGCACGCACGACGAGCTGCTTGCGAGCAGCGAAATTTACCGGGATGTCTATGATTCCCAGATGAAAGGAGCGGAGGACGATGCGCGGCGTACCTGCTGATAAAAGCGCGGCCATGATGGCCCCAAAGCAAAAGGTTGAAAAGCCCATGCGCATCATGGGCCAGCTGTTCGGCTATATCCTGCGGCGCTACAAGCTGCACTGCCTGGGCGTGCTGCTGTTCATCTTCGGCAGCACCGCGGCCACCGTGGCGGGCAATCTGTTTATGAAAACGCTCATCGACGACTACATCGTGCCCTATATCGGCGAGGGCGGCGCGTCGGACTTCGGCCCGCTGCTGGCGGCGCTGCTGAAAATGGGCTGCGTCTTCCTGTTCGGCGTGCTGTGCACGCTGCTGTACAACCGCATCATGGTATATGTGTCCCAGGGCACGATGCGCGCCATCCGCGACGATTTATTCCGGCATATGGAGCGCCTGCCCATCCGTTATTTCGACACCCATGCCCACGGCGATATCATGAGCATTTACACCAACGACATCGACACGCTGCGCCAGATGATCAGCCAGAGCATGCCCCAGCTCGTCTCTTCGGCGGTAACGATCGTCAGCGTATTCTGCTCCATGCTTGCCCTCAGCCTGCCGCTGACAGGGTTGACGCTGGTGATGGTGTGCCTTATGCTGTTCATCACCAAAAAGCTCACGAGCAGGTCCGGCGCATATTTCGTAGCGCAGCAGCGCAATCTGGGCACGGTCAACGGCTATATCGAGGAGATGATGGAGGGCCAGAAAGTCGTCAAGGTATTCTGCCACGAGGATGAGAGCATCGCCCGGTTTGACGCGCTGAACGACGCGCTGGCCGACAGTGCCGATAACGCCAACCACTATGCCAATATCCTCATGCCCGTCATGGCCAACATCGGCAACCTCAGCTATGTGCTCACGGCCATCCTCGGCTCGCTGCTGGCGCTCTTCGGCACGGGCGGCTTTACGCTGGGCGGGCTGGCATCCTTTCTGCAGTTCAACAAAAGCTTCAACCAGCCCATCTCACAGGTATCACAGCAGTTCAACTCCATCATCATGGCGCTGGCAGGCGCGGAGCGCGTATTCAGCCTGATGGATGAGCCTCCTGAAACCGACGAAGGCTATGTGGAGCTGGTGAATGCGGAACAAACCGCGGACGGCAGTCTGGAAGAATGCCGCGGGCGCACGGGTGTCTGGGCCTGGAAGCATTACCACAGGGCCGACGGCAGCACCACCTACCGCAGGCTGGAGGGCGAAGTGGTGTTCGACGACGTGGATTTCGGTTACGACGACGCCAAGATCATTCTGCACAACGTCAGCCTGTATGCCAGGCCCGGCCAGAAGATCGCTTTTGTGGGAGCCACCGGCGCGGGCAAAACGACCATCACAAACCTCATCAACCGCTTTTATGACATTGCGGACGGCAAGATCCGCTACGACGGCATCAATGTCAACAAGATCAAAAAGGCGGATCTGCGCCGGAGCCTGGGAATCGTTTTGCAGGACACACACCTGTTCACAGGCACCGTAGCGGACAACATCCGCTACGGCAAACTGGACGCCACCGACGCAGAGGTGACGGCTGCGGCGCAGCTGGCGGGCGCCCACGCGTTCATCGAACATCTTCCGGACGGCTACAACACTCTGCTGACAGGCGACGGGGCAAACCTCTCACAGGGCCAGCGGCAGCTGCTGGCCATTGCCCGCGCGGCCGTGGCGGACCCGCCCGTGCTTATTCTGGACGAGGCCACCAGTTCCATCGACACACGCACCGAGCGCATTGTACAGGAGGGCATGGACCGCCTGATGGCGGGCCGCACGGTGTTCGTCATTGCACACCGCCTCTCCACTGTACGCAATTCAGACTGCATCATGGTGCTGGAACAGGGCCGTATCATCGAACGCGGCACCCACAGTGAGCTGCTCGCGCAAAAAGGCAGATATTATCAGCTCTACACCGGTAAGTTCGAGCTTTCCTGACGCCGGACATGAAAACAGCCGGAAGGGAATCTTCCCTTCCGGCTGTTTTCATTTTCTTTCCGCCGCGGCTCAGTCCTCGAAGCACACGTTCATATATCCCATAATGAAGCGGATGATCTTCTCCTCACCCATATGGTCGGAATCGAAGCAGATGTCATAATGGCCGGCGTCGCGCCAGTCGCTGCCCGTGAAAGCGCGGTAATAGTCCGCTCGGCGTTTGTCCACCTGGCGCATGTGGCGGCGCGCCTCGGCCTCAGAGAGGTTGTGGCGCTGCATGACGCGGCGCACGCGCACTTCCTCCGGCGCGTGGATGAACACACGCAGCACATTGGGCCGGTCGCGCAAAATAAAGTCCGCGCAGCGGCCGATCATCACACAGCTCTCGTTCTGCGCCAGGCCCAGCATCACCTTGGCCTGATAGCGGAACAGGTTCTCGTTGGAAACAAAGTTGTCGCTGTCCGGCGGGATGACCTCGCCGTTGTAGGCGTCCTTGGCCACGCGGAACAGCAGACTGCTGCGGAAGCTTTTCTCCGCGTTGGCAAACAGTTGTTCGTTGATGCCGCTGTCATCGGCGGCCATGCGCAGGATATCCCGATTGTAAAAAGGGATGCCCAGGCGCCCGGCCAACGCCTCGCCGATGGCGCGGCCGTTGCTTCCGTTTTCCCTGGCGATGGTGATCACGTAATTTTTCATAACGTTCCCTCCCTGAAACAGCAGCTTTTTTCACTTTCAGTATAGGCGAACGGAGCGCAAAAATCAACCGCTTTTCACGGTTTTCCCCGGTAAAAAACAAAGCGGCCGCGCCCATTCCTGGATGGGGAACAGACGCGGCCATGGCCGGCGCGAAGTGGGATGCGCCGGGAGTCTATTTTACCATGTCGAACGGTGTCGAATCAAGTTAAAAAGCCCGTCTCCCCTAAGATTCCGTTGTTTTTTGCAAAAAAGCACCGCTGCTGCAAAAAGCAGAGCAGTGCGCCGGGCAGCGCGGCCGCAAATCCGCCTGGCTTCCACGGCCGTAAATCAAAAAATTTGATTTTCCATGCCTGCCGGCGGCACAGGCAACACATATTTTGTAAAGTTGCCTCAACCGGTTCCTTTGTGTTATCATGAAACAAAACCAATGAGGAGTGAGGCACATGCGGCGTACGGACCGCGAGATCACAGATGCAGAAAAAATCACACAAATCATCCAGACCTGCCATTGCTGCCGCCTCGGCTTCTGCGACAACGGCGCGGTGTATATCGTGCCGCTGAATTTCGGCTACGCCGAGGAAAACGGAAAGCGGGTGTTCTATTTTCACAGCGCTAAAAGCGGGCGGAAGCTGGATCTCATCGCCGGGGCGCCCTCCGTCGGCTTTGAGCTGGACGTAAACTACGCGCTGGTAGAGGGCGAGGAAGCCTGCCGGCATACCGCCCGGTTTCAAAGCGTTATCGGCACGGGGCGCGTTTCCTTTGTGGAGGAGGCCGCGCAGAAAGAAGCGGCTTTGCAGGCTCTGATGCTGCACAATACCGGAAAAGACGGCTGGACGTTTTCCGGCGCGATGTTGGATTCCGTCCGCGTGTTTAAGCTGGAGGTCGAAACGCTGTCGTGCAAGGAGCATGAATGATTTTGCAGTAAAATCGTCCTTCCCGGTGGGTTCTCATAAGACAGTATTAGAAAACTACTAAATTACGGCATCTGTCAGGCAGGCGCGGTTTTTTGAAGAGGGTATCCTGTCATTCCCCATGCCTGAAAATCAAACTACTATCACCATTTAATACTCATGCGGTTCACCAAGAGACATACTAAAAAAATTGCTATGCTGTAAATCACACAAGGAACAGGCGCGTTAACGGCCTGTGAGGCAGGGTTCGGGGAAGCTTCTCAACAGGTATTTTTGCAGGGCTGACAGCCCCGCAAAACAGCAAGCGTGTCCATTTTGCGTTGCTTGCGGTTTCGTGCAAGGTGTAAACGCTACTAAAATAATTTGCAGAGCGCTATTGACAAACGAGATAATGGTGTATATACTGTTCACATCAAAACTTTTTAATATGAGGCAAACACATGAGAACTTACCAAGAAAGCGCAAGGGTGTTTAAAGCCCTGTGCGACCCAAAACGTCTTGCCATTTTGGAGCAACTACGCAGTGGCGAGAAATGCGCTTGTGTTTTACAAGAGCCGATGGATTTAACACAGTCTGGCCTATCTTATCACATGAAAATTCTATGTGATTCCGGGCTTGTGGTGAGTCGTCAAGAGGGTAAATGGACGCATTACCGCTTGAGCGAGACCGGCAAAGATGAAGCGGTGGAGTTACTACTGGCTCTTACCACACCGAACACAGAACGGGTATGTGAATGCCCCTCATGTGATAAATAAACGCCATCATAGCAAGATGGCGTTTATCTCGGCACTAAACATCAATTTTTTTTGATATGTTGTCCGGCAAATTGAAAGCGAGGTTTCTCTATGGGTGTGTGGCAATTTATCCAGGATCAAGTGTTCGGCATGAAATGGCTGAATGAGCTAATTGGCAAGGGCCTTTCCAAGCTGGGGCTGGATGTAGGGGAACGTATAGGAGGAAGTATTCAGTTTTTCTTCTATGATGTGTTAAAAATCACGGTGCTGCTCTGCCTTTTGATTTTCGTAATTTCCTACATTCAAAGTTACTTTCCGCCGGAACGAAGCAAGCGGATATTGAGCCGGTTCCATGGTGTCGGTGCAAATATCATATCTGCCCTGCTGGGAACTGTGACGCCTTTCTGTTCTTGCTCGTCCATTCCACTTTTTATCGGCTTCACCAGCGCAGGGTTGCCGCTGGGAGTTACATTCTCTTTTCTGATTTCATCCCCTATGGTGGACTTGGGGAGTCTTATTCTTTTAATGAGCATTTTCGGGGCAAAAGTTGCGGTCATCTATGTGATTGTCGGTTTAATGATCGCTGTGGCAGGCGGCACCTTAATTGAAAAACTACACATGGAACCGTATGTGGAGGAATTTGTCCGTGCTGCCGGCGGCGTGGATATTGAATCTCCTACCCTGACGAAACGGGAACGAATACAGTATGCCAGAGAACAGGTCATTTCCACATTCAAAAAAGTATTTCCATACATTTTGGTTGGTGTGGGAATTGGCGCAATCATTCACAACTGGATTCCAGAAAGCTGGATTGAAGCGGTATTAGGCGGCAACAATCCCTTTGGTGTTGTTCTTGCCACGCTGGTGGGTATCCCCATGTATGCGGATATTTTTGGTACAATCCCGGTGGCAGAAGCCCTGCTCTATAAGGGCGCACAACTCGGCACAATTTTGTCCTTTATGATGGCTGTCACAACACTGAGTTTGCCGTCCTTGATTATGCTTCGCAAGGCTGTGAAGCCGAAGCTGCTGGCGCTGTTTATTGGTATTTGCACTATCGGTATCATCCTTGTGGGCTACCTGTTCAATGCGTTTCAATTTTTGCTTATATAATTTTCAGGAGGAATCAATTATGGGACTTTTTAACAAGAAAAAAGAAGAAACGAACTCCTGCTGCTGTGTGGGAAACTGCACCCCAAAAACAATGGCAAAAACAGAAGCGTCTAAGTCTGGCGTTGGGGTGAAGGTGCTGGGAAGTGGCTGCGTTAAATGCAAAACTCTGGAAAATGCTACCCGTGAAGCTCTTGTGGAATTGGGAATGGATACAACCATCGACCATGTAACAGACTTTTCACAAATCGCCGCTTACGGAGTTATGACTACTCCTGCGCTGGTTGTGGACGGGAAAGTCGTGTCTTATGGCAAGGTGTTAACAAAGAAAGAAGCTAAAACCATCATTGCGGATGCAAGGAGGTAACGCTGTGCTTTTCTATCCGTCTCCTTGGCTTTTCAAAAAAGCCACTCTCCAGGGCGGATAGAGATTGCCCAAGGATACGAAAATCATCGTAATACACAGCATTTGAAAATAACGCCCGTTTCTCCTGCGTCCGTACAGCTTTAAGCTGTGCGGGCGCTTTCCTATGCTCTGAGACACTTTGTCTCCAGGCGCCCCGCCTGCCTTTTGTTTCGATTCACCCAACCAAAAAATCAAAACGGAGGAATAAAATGCCAGCCATCAACCTGAAAGATTTTTTCTGCCGGTACACTACGGACAAGTTCATTGATGTTTCGGAAAAAGGTCCTGAAGAGCTTCGGACGGATAAGCGGTACGAGGCAACCCAGAGTATCCGAATCACTTATGCTCCGTGGGCTTTATTCCGCTGGAAGAGCTGACAAAAGCAGGAACGGCATGATTCATAGGCCATGCCGCTCCCCAAAACTTCACTCACTTTTTTATGGCACCCCGCCTAAGGCGCTGTTCCGCTTGTTTTCAAGGTGCCGGTCAACACAAAAAAGCGTCCGAAAACCGTATAAAACATAAGAAAACACCCATTGACGCCTAAAACACAGGAAAATCAGCCGCAGCGGCATTTCTACCTTTCCTCCACCTGCGGCTCCTGGATGCGGCCTATGACAAACATTGCCGTGACAAATAACAGGAGTGTGAAAACGAAAGGCAGGCGGCGGTCCATACTGGAGAGCCACCCGGCCAGATAACCAAAAGGAGAGGAGAGGGCAACTGTGGAGGCCATGATAAGGGCATTCAGGCGTGCCCGTTCCTGCGGAGTGATGTTGAGCTGGAGAAGCGCGTCCTTACGCGGATTCACCAGCGCTGCCGCCACAGCGGCAATAAACACATACAACAGCACAAAGCCCAGTCTGTCCGCAGGAGAGAAGATCAGCACCAAGGCAGCCACGATGTACAACGCCAGCCCGATCCACAGCGGGATGCGAAATTTCGTGGCATTGATGCGGTGCTGAAGCCCTATCATAAAAATCAGCATGACAGCCGCGTTCAAAATGGGGAACAGCGCCAGAAAGTTTTCCGAAAGCCCCAGCCGCTGTGTCACATACAGACCAAAAAAGTTTGTGCTCACCATGTTGGTGACATACAGGATCACAGAAACAGCCACTGCTTTGAGCACACCCCTATTCTTCAGCATACCGGGAATCAACTGGCGGTATTCCCCCAGCATATGAAAAACAGATATTCCCCTTGTCTCTGCGCGCCGGATTTTGCCCTGCTTCGTTTCATGGCAAAACCGGAAGGTGATGAGCGTTTTCAGGATCATTGTCAGCGCAAAAAGAAAATACAGCACCCGTACTACCGGCACGATCGAATACGAACGGACGAACAGACCGGAAAGCGGCGCAAAAAAGATGGCCACCAATCCGCCAATATTTACCCAGGTATAGATTCCTACCAGATCCTTTGGGCATGCGTCCTCAATCAACAGGCAGTACCATGCCGTCTGATTGATCTGCTCAAAGCAATTCAGGATTGCAGCGGCCAAAAACAGCCAGAAATTGTTCGAAACAGCCCACACCAGGCAGGCCAGCCCCCATCCGAAAAAATCCCCCATCATGGTAGTGAATTTTCGTCCCAGCTTGTCAGACAAAATGCCCCCCAAAAAGGAAAACAACACCTGGACTGCCATCGTGACGGAGAGAATCAGGCCAATCTGCACATCTGTGATGCCCTGTGTGTACATATAAAGAGTGGCGAACGGTGCGATAAGGTTGTAAGGGACGCCCCACAGCGGTTCGATCAGCACAAGCGTACGCGGATTCCCCCCATTGTCGGCCAGCACCTGAATGAGAGGATGTGCCTTCAGACTTCTTATTTTTGATTCCAGACTCATATACAACATCCCGGCTTTATCCAAATTTCCCGCTTATTCTATCATACTTCCAAACAAACGGAAAGAGGGCAGCATTTCTTCTTCCTAAATAGTGTTTACACGAGTAATGTGGTAAAATAGGCCAATAGCTCAGAAAGAGGTGTTCCTATGAGCAATGAACAACAACGCCATGACAGCCGTGATCAGGTATGGAATCTGCCGGAGCCTCATCGTTCAGGACAGCGAGGGCAATGGGGCGGCACAGCACAAGATAACCGGCGGTCTATCAATGGCGTATTTTGGATTTTACACACAGGAGCACATGGCGGGGGTTGCCGCCGTGCTACGGGAAATGGGGTACTGTATATCAGCATTTTCGCAGATGAGCCTGATTTGGAATGGCCGATGATTGATGTCAGCCACTGTAAGGTACATCCACATGCAGCAGAAGCCAAAAGCGGTAATCAGGACATGAGTCGTACAAAAGGAGACTCAATACCAAGATTCACCTTGTCGTGGATGCAAATGGTATGCCGGTCCGAGTACATGTTACAGAGGGTATTCGAGCTGATTGCCAAGAAGCTATTCACCTGATTGGGGGAATAGCTGCGGAAACATTATTGACTGATCGTGGTCATGGCACCAACCCGATTATTTCTTATGGGTGATAGGCAAATCAATGTATTCATCCAAGTGAAAAGCAGTCACCTTGTCCCAAGGAACATCTTCCTGAAGCAACGCCTTCAACGTTTCAAACTGAGAACCGCCTGTAGACAGTACAAGCCTTGCTTCTCCGCTCTCCGCAATCGCCTCACACAATTTTTCCGCAATGGTGTGCGCAGCTTGTGCACCCAACTCCTCAGCCGTTTTTGCCACATGAATCTTCATACCACTGTTTCTCCTCTCGTTTCTATTTTTCGAACGGATTGCCGTTCTACAATCTTGGGTTCCAAATAGATGCTGTACTGTGTTTTCTTGATTTCCAACTCATTGAGCATAAACTGTGCAGCCATTTTGCCCATTTCTTCAGCCGGCACCTGAACAGTTGTTAGCAAGGGAATGCTCATTCGCGAAAACACACAATCATCAAATCCAATCACACTAATGTCCTCTGGTACTTTCAGTCCACATTTTGCAAGTTCTGAAAGTATCCCCAGCGCCACCGCATCATTATTTGCCGATATCGCTGTGTACATTTTTCCTGTGTGCAGCACTTGCTGTGCCAATTCCACACCCGCTTTGAATTCGTCTTTTACACTGGATACAAACACATCTTCTTCCGTAAAAGAAGCCCCCGCAGCGGCCATCGTCTCACAAAAACCATCCTTGCGGCTACGCCGCGACAGTTTATCCAGTGTGCGCGTTGCAAAAGCGATATAGCAATGCCCCTGTTGCAAAAGATATCTCGCCGCCATCTGCCCTCCACGACGATAATCAAAAAAGACACCTACAGTAGGTTCAGCTAGGTTTGGATCATAATCCGTCACAACAAAAGGGATGTTGCTCTTTTTCAGCATCCGCAGAGTGTCAACCAGAGCTTCGGTGATACAGTCTGCTGCAACAATCACTCCTGCAATCATCTTCCCCCGCAGACTTCCAATCATCTCACAATCTTTAGCATCAGAGCCGCTGGTCAAATACACCAACATATTGTATCCTTTGGCAGAGAGCTCCCCTTCGATCCCCATCGTCATGGAAGTGTAAAATGGATTGGTGATAGATGGCATGATCACTGCAACTTCTTTGCTGACACTGGTTTTAAGACCGCGGGCCAGCATATTCGGGATATATCCCAAATCCTTGGCCGCCTTGGTGATGGCATCCCGTGCTTCGGCACTAATAGGATAGTCTGTGCCCCCCAATACACGGGAAACTGTCGTCACAGAAAAACCTGAAACCTTTGCTACGTGTTTTAATGTCACATGTTCCATATTTTTGGCTCGACCCCTTCGTCTTCTTAACAGAAAACGTATTCTATCTTTAGAATAGTATAATATTCATATAAAAGTCAACTATTCTTCAATATTTTTATGTATTTAACAGAAAAAATTTTCTTTTTTTATATTCTTCACAATACAATCAGAATTAAAAATATATAACGTTTTCTAAAGACTGTTTCTTTTTCTCCATATATTAGCACAACTATTTCCCTTGCCATTATCCTCTAAATCCGAGCGCATGGTGTCTTACCAATCTTTTTCGCATTTCAGTATTTTTCTCTTTAATAGCGTATGCATGTAACGTACAAAAAAGAAAATTGTTTCTGTACAAGAGAGAGAAACGGAAACCAAACTCTTGACAATGGCTTCGACCGTCCATATCATCAGTAGCAAAAGCTCTCCCTTTTTCGGTCTTGAAAGGAGTTCTTATGGCAATTTATGATATCACGTTTCATCCAGCTTGGTGGCATAAACGCACTGGAGTTTCATTTGACAAAAAATTTTTCCTAAATCCGGATTATCGTATTCAAGCCGACATGCTGATGCGCCGTTTTCTTTTCGAGAACTTTCCGGAAATTTATCCTTCTGAATCATACATGGTTCAGCCGCGTCCTTTGATTGACAGTGATCTTCTTGCCGGAGAATATCTTCAAGCACAGTTGCTCGGATGCGACATTCTTTTTACTGACGACAATCTTCCAGAGGTCCAATGCGCCCATTTAACGGACGCCCAAATTGAGGCGCTTTCTGTTCCAGATTTGGATCACAGCACTGTCTGGGCCATGTACGAAAAACAGATGAAAACGCTTATCAGCCGGTTTGGGCATGTAGAGTCCTATTTGGACTTATGTGGAGTACAAAACCTTGCTTTTGCGCTGCGCGGGCAAGAACTTTTTATTGACTACTATGAAAATCCGAGGCTTGCTCACCATCTTCTCACCGTATGCACACAAACTCTGATCGCGGTTGCCGACCGGCTTCGTCAGTACACTTCTCATATCAGTACCGGCGTTAGCTCTATCCTTGGAAAAACAGCCCCACAAGCCTATCTGACATCAAATTGTACTGTAGATATGATTTCAGCAGATCTGTATGAAACATACCTTATGCCGTACGATATCCAACTTGCAGAACATTTTGGGGTCTTTGCAGTGCATCACTGTGGAATGCATTGCGAACGCTTCGCCCCTCTCTACCGAAAAACCCCCAATCTTGTCTGGCTAGAAGCCGGCGCACACTCTGATTTTCATGCCGTTCGTTCTGCTTGTGAAAATTCATGGCTCAATTTACGCTATTCTCCTCAAAATCTTCTGTGCGAAAGTATTCCAGAGATTCAAGAAAACGTCCGTTCGCAATTCAGTTCCGCCTCTTTCGAGAAGAGAAACGATTTCACAAGTATGTCGTGTGTTGGAATCGACGTCAATACGCCAGATCAAAATGTGATTGCTTTTTGTAGAGCCATACAGGATATCCCGCAATAGCGATAGCTCGGCCTTGCATGACCAGTGCAATTTTTTGCAGTGGTTATAATGGCCTTTCTACAACTCACGCAGGGAATGGGCAAGATCCACGGCTGTTCTGGCATCAGACGGCTTTACCACGCTCTTGCAGGCCAGTGATTCAAACGCGACGAACAGATTGACCTTACCACATTGGCGATATTCATAGCCTTCTCCCTTTGAACTTTCGGGCCTTGACAGAATGCTCCGCCTCTCAATGAGCTGCAGTTCGTCTCATCCAGGCAACGCACCGGGTGCAGAGGAGCATAATGTGCGTTCATTCCTAACTTATCCCCAATCATCCATCCATTTTCACCAACTGATTTAGCGGTTCAGACTACTGTTTGACCACCAATATACAAAAAACTTGCGAGGCCTTCTGATATCAGATTCCGCGGGCTTTTTACCTGTCTTTACAATTTGTACACCTCACTAAAAACAGCATGATTATGCCATTTAAAGCTGTCTGTCACAGTTCTCATTTCTCTGAGACGAGAGACTATCTTTGGCGCTGGATTCGCCGTGCCTCTTCCTGTTTTTCCGGTCTTGAGGGGCTGCTCCATTCCTTTCACGTCTCCGATGTCCCTACCTTTCTCGTGGCTGTAATCGTAATCAGACACACATACAAAGAATTGACACCACTATTCGGCCAAAGCGATACTAAAAGAGGAAAGCAATGATTCATATTATCCGCCAATAATCAAAACCCGCCCTGTATACAAGATACCGAGCGGGTTTTCTTATGCTCCAAATGTTTTTCATAAAGAGTCTGGTCATATAAAGCTCAGAGTTGATTTTGCCTGCTCCTCATTTTCCACCTCGGCCGAAGACTCTACATCAAGATAGTTCAGCATATCCCGCCACATGGAAACCGGATATCCCGAGAACTGTCCGGAAATGAGGCTCTGACACGCTATTTCTCTGTAAGGAGGCAGTCTCAAATCAGATATGTATATGCAGCCCAGCTCCGCAGATAAATCTTCAAATAAATCTCCCGTCCTCTTCATTTTTTCCTCATCCTCCCGTTTGTTCAAGTTATAAGCCTGTTTTCCTCGCTATAACGAGAATTCTGGAGTCGCTGTCCTGGCGGCTGCAGGTGGAAAGCGCCAGAATTTGATCTCCCCAGACTGCCTGTATACCGGTATCATATAATGCTGCGTCTGCCAGCCGACTGATATATTCCGTGAAGTTCATTTCATCACAGGGAACGGAATAATAGTCCTGCGCCGCCTGCTCCGAGTCTTTGAATTGCAGCACCGCCATGACCTCGTATTCCCGCTGCCGGGTGAGGCTGTCGCACTGGATAATGGGGTGTTCGCGCCAATAAGTTTCCTGCGTATAGCCAGCGATGTCCGCAAACATACTGCCGTCGTTCATGTTGTGGCCGTAGATGATGAGTCCTATCCCCTTTTCCATGTCGCACTGTGCGTCGAGAAAGGGTGTGCCCGCGATGGAATAGCTCCCCTCGAAGCTGCGGCGAAGATAATACTGTGGTTCCGCCTTTGTCTGTACAACAGGATAGTTCACCGATGTGCCCTCTATCTTTATCCAGCCCACGAAATCCGGATTTTCGGCTTTCAAATCCGCATATGCCTTCGGCGTCTGCCCTGCGGGCAGGCCGACTGTTTCTTTCTCCACCCTCTGGGCCAGTTCATCGAACTCCTTGCGTGCGCCGCCTGTAAGCAGGACATATATCACAAGCCCGCCCAGCGCCACCACGATCAGCCCGATGCACAGGCCCATGAGCAGGCCCATGGCCCAGCGCGGCAGACCCTCCGACCTCTTTTTCGTCCATTTTGTCTGTTTCAATCTTGTTTCCTCGATACGTTCAAGTAAAGGGGCGGCGGATCATTCCGCCGCCCCTTTTCACGGTTGGTTTATGGTGTGCCTTACTTGCCTGCTCTATGCTTTTTCAATTGCACACCGGTAAGTACCACGAGCCCTGTCGTACCGATGCACAGCAATCCCACAAACAACCACACATTGAACGGGTCGCCCGTCTGCGGTGTGGACGTACCTGTGGCAGGCACTGTGGCGCACACACCGTAGCCGCAAACCGTACAGTTTTTCTCCTGCACGCCCGTCTTTGTTGCTGTGGGCGCCAGCGTCGTGTGCCACTCACCAAAGGTGTGCGTGCCCTGGGAGAGCTTTTCGCCGCACACACTGCACACATGCCAGTGATTCGAGCCGTCGGAGCTCCACGCCGCCACCGGCGTATGGGCTGTCTTGGACATCGCCACCGGCGCAGCAATCTCGTTCACGCCATTCCCGTCGCTGAACAGCTTGCCGCACCCGCTGCAGGTCCAGTAAGCCTCGGAGCCTTCCTTTGTGCAGGTGGGCGCCACCGCCTCTGTCTTTACAAGCGTGTGGGCTGTCTTGGGTACTATCACCGGCGCAGCAATCTCATTTGCGCCAGCCTCATCGCTAAACAGTTTTCCACACACACTGCACGTCCAGTATGCCTCTGTGCCCGGAGCCGCGCAGCTCGCTGCCACAGCCTCCGTCTTTACAAACGCATGGGTGTGTACCGTGTAGTCGCCTGTGATGGGATCCTTGTTTGGCGCAAAACCCTCCGCACAGAAGGCCGGGTCCACCGGTTTTTTGAAGGCGCCGCCCGACACGTTGATGTCTGCGCCGGTGCTGTCCGCTGCAGTATGGATGATGCCTCCCGAGCCCTTGTGCTCGCCCTTGTAGATGCTGCCCGTCACGGTGCCTCCTGTGATGTTCACCACAGGCTGCGCCGCCGCGTCCATATAGTTAACGGCCGCCACGTCGCCATCTACCACCGCGCTGCCAGCGATGTTCGTCTCGCTGGGCTGGTCGCCGTAGGCCCATGTGATGACATTCCCCTCCAGCCTGCCGCCGGAAATGTTGGCCTGTGTCCAGTTCTGCACGGCCTGCTCGTTCGAGCGGATGACGCCGCCCGTTACATTTAGAATGCTGTTGTCGTCGTTCTTCACGGCGATGAAGCCCATCTGCTCCACCTCGCCGCCGCTGATGGTCAGCACGGCCTTCGCTGCGGCGCTGTCACCCACGTTGCGGATGAGGGACGAGAAATGCCCCTCGTTCACTACCTTGCCGCCCGCAATCTCCAATGTGCCGTGGTTGTCGATGACATACCAGCTGTTGCCGCCGCTCTGCGACGCGCTCGTGCTGGCCTCGGAGCTGCGTGTGAGCATGCCGCCCCGGATGACGGCCTGTGCGCCTGAGAGGTTCACCAATGCTCCTTTAGCATGAGTCACGTTGTCCACAGTGCCCTCGCCTGTGATGGCAAGTGTGCCGCTGTTGGTGATGGTGTGTGCGCCGTTCGTGTTCGTAAGCGTGACTCCCGCCGGGATGTCCAGCGTCACATTCGCGCCCGCGGGCACGGCCACGCTCTCAGCTTTGCTTTGCAAAAGCTTCACGGTGCCTGCGGCATCGCTGTTCGCTACAGCGTCAATGGCCGCCTGCACGGTGGTGTAGCCTACGCCATTAGCCTCGGCCACAGCCTTCGCCTTGTCCACCACAACGATGAAGTTGCCTTCGCTGTCCGTATCAGTGGTGTTGCCCTCGGGCACAAACTCCTTCACGTCGGACGAGAATTTGCCGCCCGTCACAGAGATAACGGGGGTGGCGCTGCTGCCTTTGCCGATGGCAGCTTTTTTGCCCTCCAGCGTACCGCCCGTCACCGTCACGTTCGCGCTGTCGTAGACCATCACCGCCGTACCGCCCGTGACATTGCCACCGCCGATGTTTACTCTGCTCTTCTCCCGGGCATACACAGCATAGCCAGTGCTGCTGCCCGTGCTGATGGTTCCGCCCGTCATATTCAGCTCCACGACGCCGTAGCCGCTCTGTGTGGAGATGGCAGTGTTCGTCTCAGAGCGGATAACAGCATCACCGGATACATTGATGACAGCGCCGCTGTATGCCTGGATGGCCTGGCCCGTATGCTGCACAGAGCCGCCGTTGATGTTCAGTTCAATGGCGCCGTCCTTGTCGCCGCTCACATACATAGCCAGACGGTTGCTCCCAGCACCCAGGATGTCGCCGCCCTTGATATCCACTTTCACATTCTCTTTGCCGCGGATGCCGAACACGTTATCGGAATTGCCCTGCGCAACCGTGACTGAGCCGCCGTTGATCTCCACCTTCACGTTGACGGCGCTGGTGTAAATATCCAGTGCGGCGCCGTGGCTCGAGGTGATGGTGCCGCCGTTCATGATGAACGTGGCGTTGCTGTACAACTGAACAGGATAGGTGCTGTTCACAGTGCCTGTCCCCTTTGAATCGTTCAGCGTCAGCGAGCCGTTGTTTTTAATGGCAAACAGTTTGCTGCTGCTGTCGCCCGAGCGAGTGATGGAAAAACCATTGAGGTCGAGCGTTACGGCATTCTGGATGGTGAAGCTTTTGCTCGCATTGTCAATGGTGATATTGCCGCTCAGCACTACCGTGCCGCCCGCCGCCAGCGCGGTCTCCAGCTTCTCCGGCGTGTTCACGCCATCGAGCATTGTGACAACAGGCTCGCCGTTCTCCTTCGGAAGCACACATTCGCCCTCATGGCCCTCGGCCAGCGTGCAGCCCTCGGTTTTTGTGCATACCGCAGGCGCGTCGGACTCGCCGCCTTCCTCCGGCAGCACACACGCGCCCTCGTGGCCCTCGGCCAGCGTGCAGCCCTCGGTCTTTGTGCACGCCGCAGGTGCATCGGGCTCGCCGCCCTCCTCCGGCAGCACACACACGCCCTCGTGGCCCTCGGCCAGCGTGCAGCCCTCGGTCTTTGTACACGCTGCAGGTGCATCGGGCTCGCCGCCCTCCTCCGGCAATACGCACTCGCCCTCATGCCCATTGGACAATGTACAGCCTTCGGTCACAGTGCATTGGGGCTCCCCTTCGCTTGCCGCCAGCACAGTGGCAGGAAGCAGGGATGTCACCATGCACAAGGCCAGTGCGATAGCGATGATCTTCTTTTTCATCTTACTTCTTCCCTTTCTGATATTTTTTGCCGCTTAGACATCAGTACCGCAAAGCGTCTTTTTCTTCCATCCAAAACCATTCTCGCCTATCGAGCGGGAGTTGTAACATAATGCACATTATGTTGTTTTTCATTTGTCGTTAGGTCTCTCTAAGCCTTGTCACACCCTCAATTTGAAGAGAAATTGCTTTCTTCGGTAATTTTTTCTTTACCCAAGCAGGAGTAAGTGTGAGAAGCTTTCTTTTTTGTGCCTAAAAATACGTTGGAAAGCTGTATTTAATCTTATTATTCAATTGACAACTGAAACATCAGGAGGATATAATTAGATAATGTAAAGGACCCGAGTGTCTTTTTGTGGTTTCTTATGTAACATAATGTGCATTATGTTTTAAATCAACAAATGGAGGCGGGAGATCGCTTTTGCGTGCTCTGTACTGCTTGTAAGTGTATATATCCTCGTTGTTTCTATACTTGAATGTCCCAGAATATCCGCCAGGCGGACGATATCCTTTTCCATTCGGTAAAAAGTGAGCGCAAACAGGTGTCTGAGATTGTGCGGAAACACTTTTTGGGAATCCACATGCGCTTGTGCGCACAGTCTCTTCATCATGCACCATATATTTGTGCGGTTCATAGGCTTTCCCGTGCGGGTGACAAATACCGGCCCGGTGGTAAGTCTCTTTTTTTTACAAAATTGCAGCAAAAGCCCACGCAGTTCCCTTGGCAGGATGATCACACGCATCTTTCCCTTATTGGATATCTGCACCTGTCCTGTCTGCAGCGCTTCGACCGTTACGAAGCGATGTTCACTCACCCGGATGCCGGTACTGCAAATTGTCTGTAAAAGAAGCGAAAGTCTTTCATTGCGGTGTGACTTTGCCGCTTTTACCAATCTCTCATATTCCTGGCGGGTCAAGTCCTTCTCTGGACTGCGGAAGCTTCTGCGCTGCAGTTTAAATAATCTGACACGGCACTGCGCGAGTCCGATATAGCTGAGAAAGCCGTTCAAGGCCACCAACATGCTGTTGGCGCTGGCCGGGCGATATTTTTGAATCAGCTCCTGTTTGTATGCAAGCACTTTTTCTTTGCTGATCTCCGCTTCTGCCGGCAGGAAGCTGAAAAAAAACGCAATGTCATGGACATATTTTTTAATCGTCTGTGGGCTGTGTTCTTCTTCCAGCAGATGGCTTTGGTAGCTGTCAAGCCATTGCCTTCTTATCGATGAGTTTTCCATAATGTCTGCTCTCCTATTTTGTTTTTACTTATTGTACCCGCATTTTCTGCGGCTCACGCTCCCTTCTGCCTGTTTAAATATCTGGATATAAGTAAAAAGCAGCGCGCAAGGGCTTTTTTCGCCCTTAAAGCGCTGCTTTTTTCCGCCTGCTTGTGTTATTGAAAAGATGCAGCTTTGTTAAAATTATAAAATAGCTTTTTAAGGGAAACAATATTGAATCTGAATAGCTAATCATATAGTAAAACAGGTAAGTTTTGGTAAAGGAGTTTTATGAGTTCTAAAGAGACACGCTTTTCTTACGTCTACAAAAGCCTGAAATGCCGTATCACGGAAGGATTGCTGTTGCCGGGAAGCCGTCTGCCGTCCTCCCGAGTTTTAAAAGACGAATATCAGGTAAGCCTTTTTACGATAAACAAGGTGCTTGCCGCGCTGCGTGAAGAGGGGCTGATTGAACTGGAGCCGCGGCGGGCCGCCAGAGTTTGCCGCCTGGAAAATGAGCGTACCTTCTCCGCTTCCGTCGAAGCCATTTTATCGCAAAAAGACTTTTTGCTTCAGCTATACCAGACCATGGAGCTTGTTCTTCCCCCTTTGCTCACCTTCGCTTCGCACGGATGCAAACTTGAAGCCATGCCCCATTATCGGCAGGTGATGAAAGTAAAAAAGAATGGCGACAGGGCCGGGGGATGGCGGCCTGTCAGTGGTTTTTTATGTGATGTGCTGCGGAACGGAGGCGGCGATCCTCCCGTCGATTTGTACACCGCTTTAGAACTGCAGGGGCGCCTTGGCTTCTTTGTAGATAAGCAAGAGGCTTATACCGGATATTCTCTGAAGAAATATTTCTCACAGTCAGATGTATTTATAAGGATTTTGAACGTATCCGACAACCGGAAAAAGTATTTTGAGCTGTGCCGGCTCTACCAGGCCCTGCATGCCGAAATACGGACAGGCTTAGACCAGCTTGCCCATACTCTGCCTTCGCTGCCTCTTCAGACTGAAACAACATTCTCCTGGAATCCCAACCGCGGCCGGGAATACCGATATATGCATATCGTGCAGGATCTGGAAATCAAAATCGGTACAGGCATTTACCCCGTCGGCTCTTATCTTCCACACGAGGCCGAACTGGCCCAGTTGTACCAGGTATCCGTTTCTACGGTGCGCAGCGCTTTGGCTATACTGGAGCAGAGGACCTTTACCAAAACATTAAATGTAAAAGGAACAATCGTTCAGACACCAAATCTTGATGCGCTTTCTCCTTTTACAGATAAATCCACCCGGCAAGCAGCCATACGATATCTGCGCGCTCTGCAATTTTCATCTCTTATTATGGAGCCAATCTCGTATTATGCCGCAGACCTGTTTCAACCGGCGGATTTTATTCAATTGGAGCGGAGATTCGCCGTGCCCCAATCCATTCTTCTTAATGATATTATAGAAACAATGATGCAGCGTATCGGGTTGCCGCCTCTGCTGGTTATTATGACGGAGGCCCGCCGAATGACTGACTGGGGATATTTTCTCGCATTTTATAAAAACAAAAGGCAAACCATCGCCGAACTAAATGAAAAGAGCCTGCTGGCATATCAGTATTTGTGCAAAGACGATAAAAAAGCGTTCGCACACGCAGTCGCTTCATGCTATCATGATATCCTTGATTCAGTGCGCAAACAGCTTGCTACCTATTTTCATCTTGCAGAGGCCGATTCTATCCTTACCCCGCCTTTTTTGTTTACTTGAGGCTGTGAAGTTGCAGTATAATGAACAGCCCCCGTGCCGATATCAACGGCACAGGGGCTGTGTTTCGATAATTTTTTTGTTAACTCTACGCCGGCATTCTTTACCCGTGAAAACTTCCAATATTTTAAGCCACTCGGCACCTACAACATTGGTGGCGGATACAGCCTGTGACGAATACATTCCAGTTGCATTTACAACTGTATTAGCTACTTGTAGCGTTCAAACGTTACTCTACATTATTTTCTTAAATATAGGCATTTTTATTTACAGAAGCGATATTTGCTTTCGCTCGCTGATTTTTGTCACTCAATATTTTTTGTAAAGCAAAACACGCAGAACAATTGATTGACGCACAATACAACGACAAGAAAATATCAAGTATTTAGATTATTCAGACCTTTTTTCCAAGCTCCGGTTAAAATATAGATGCCATACATGCAGACAGACGATACAGGGCCAATCAAAATACCATAAGCTACGCCGTAAAAGCCCAGAAAGTGTGCGGCGAGCAAGGTTGTGGGAATGCGAAAGCCGAACTGTGCGATTAAACCGATTATAACACTGGCTTTTTGATTCCCAGTGCCGCGGATAAATCCAATCAGCGGCCCAACAAGAGAAAAAAATACATACGAAAATGCGGAATGGCGCAAATAGGATATGGCGCTCGCCATTACGGCGGGATTGGAATCGAAGTAACCGACAAAGTAGGGACATAACCCCCACACGATAGGGAACATGACCAGCCCGATGGTGCCGGAAAACAACAAGGCGGCACAGAGGCCCTTTTTGGCGCGGTCGGTTTTATTTGCCCCAACATTCCGCGAGGCGAAGGACGCCATGGCACTGTTCATCGCACCGTCAGCCACGATGGCGATTCCGTCGATGGTTCTTCCAACCCCGTAGGCCGCCGCTTCCACCAGCCCGAAGCTGTTTGCTGTGGAGTTTACAGTAAACATTGCCGCGGCGACCATCACTTCATTGAGCGCAGTTGGGAGTCCGATCCGAAGGATCTGTTTCAACGGCTTTTTATAAAACCGAATGCCGGAAAGAAGAGGCATTCCGCCTTCTCCAGCGGCAGACAGCTGACGGATGCCCAGGCCAAAAGCACAGGCCTGGGCGATCACTGTTCCCAGCGCTGCGCCAAAAGCTCCCCAGCGCAGGATGGCCACGAACACAGTATCCAGAAGGATATTCATCAAACTGGAGATGAGAACATAATCCATCGAAGAGCGGGAGTTTCCCAGCCCGCGCTGTATGGCGCCTACCAGATTATAACCGAACAGAAACGGCGTGCCGCACAGAACGACGAAAAGATAAATGTACGCTTCCCGCCAGGCTTCTGCCGGGGTCTGGGCCACCTGAAGAATCAGAGGAAGCGTCAGGAGTCCAACAAAGGTAACTGCTACGGCGAGAAGAAGATAGAGGGCAACGGCGGTGGTAACGCTTTGTGCCAGCGCCTTCTGCTGCCGGGCACCCTTATAGTGGGCGATCACCACCGAGACGCCGGAGGACAGCCCTCCCAGGACCATAACTGTCAGCTGAATGACAGGCCCGCCTACTGACACGCCGGCCAGATGGTTCGTCCCCATAAAGTGCCCGACAAAAAAAGTGTCAACACTGTGGTAGAGAATCTGCAAAATGCTGGAGATGATCAGAGGCAGGGAAAACAAAATGACCGACGCCGTTATATTCCCCTGTGTGAGGTCTGGAGTCTCATGCTTTTTTGAAATCTTTATCAAATCTCTCGTTCCATTCTGATCTGTTAATAACGTCCGTATTTTTGAATAGCATGCATGACGGCACGGATGGTGGTAAGCTTTGTCCCCTGATTTGTAGAGCCGGCAGCATCAATGCGAAGCCCGCGTCCCAGCGCCTTGGCCATCTCGCAGTCTCGCCTGACCTCCTCAATAACCGCCTCTGTGTCATTGCGCCACAGTGTCATGGGGTTCAGGCAACCATCCACACGGGTATGAGGCATGTGAGGCCGGATCTGATCCAGCAGGACGGTGGGGCCGAAGTTGACACCGTTAAAATCCAATGTGCCGAGAAGGGGAAGAAGATGTCCCATAGCGGAATCAGAGTGTTGATAACGGGGGTCCACTTTGGGGTCGGGGCAGCAGTGCTCAAACACCCGCTTGAGTACGGGATAGGCAAATTCCTCATACAGATCCGCCGAAAGCATGCAGCAGTTATCATCGAAGAAACGGTATCCATAGTGGCTTTCGTTGTTCCTTTCGCCTGCTTCTGCGTCCAGTATATCCGCATACCCAATCAACACGCTGCCGATGGTGTCAAAGAAGCGGTGTGCGAGATCGGGCTCATCGCACATAAGGTAAATGGTATTTTCCACGCCGTAAATGGACATGGCCAGCGTCACCGGCCCTCTTACACGGCGGCCGCCGTTCAGGCGGGGATCTGGCCTTATGCCCGTCTGCTCATAAATGCGTTTTACCTCGTCATCCCAGTTGGAAGGAAGGATGAAGGAGCGCAGATCCATGGCATCTACATGGAACAAAACGTTTCGACGGCTCACGCCTTTGGCGCGGGCGAATTTCACATAGTCCTGCTTCATATTTTCCTGGATGCCGGCACGCGTTACACGCAGGATTGTTGCGCTATAGCCCAAGGCAAGCGTAAGAACAGGCATTATCAGATTTTTCCATCCTCCGGGTGTGAGAAAGCTGAATCCTCCCGGCCCGGCCGCGGCACGACCGGAGGCGGGCAATATCTGAAGGGAGACGGAGAACACATAAATAAGCATCATGCCCATCCAGAATGAGGGCAGAGAAATGCCAAAGATGGAACCGGCCATGATCCCCTTGCTCAGTTTGGTCTGCGGGTTGGCGCCGGCAATCACGCCGAGCGGGATGGCAATCACCAAAGTGAGGATGGCTGTGAACAGGACGATCTCCGCGGTGGCGGGTACCCGCTGAAAAATCAAGTCGAGAACAGGGGTTTTGTACACATAAGATGTGCCGAAGTCCCCTTTCAAGATTCCGCTCACGAATCTTCCGAACTGGACCAAGATGGGGTCATTGAGCCCAAGCTGTTCCCGGACAGCCTGGATATCCGCCTCCGTTGCCGTTTGTATATCTACGATTGCCTCGATGGGGTCGCTCAGGAAGTTGGTCATAAAAAACACCAGAACCGTCACGACAGCCAGCACCACAAGCATCTGGAACAGGCGTTTGATGGCATATTTGAGCAATGCTTTTCACCTCTTTGTTGCGCTTCTAGAAAATATGGGCGGGAACCTTTCCCGCCCATACTTGAATATTATAGCAAACTGCTGGACTTTATTTGAAGCTGATTTCCCAGGCAAGGAGATATCTGTCATATCGGGGTGTATACTCAATGGAATCGCGCACGCCGAAGATGTTCTCGTTGAAGAACAAGGGGATATTGGCAACATCATCCAGAACCATCCGGTCGATCTCCTTTACCATTTCTCCACGCTTGGCTGTATCCATTTCCTGCATGGCTTCCATGATCTTCGCGCTGACATCGGGGTTGTCATACATACCGTAGTTGCCGCCGCCGGTGCCCGCCTCTTTGTCCCATTTCATATACTGGCGCTCCTGCATCGAGATGCCGTCGCCGGTGTACATGGCCCATCCTACAAGGCTCAGGCCGCTGTTGCCGGCACCCTGGGCGATATATGAGCCGAAGCCGGTGGACATCACGTTCAGATTCACCTTAATACCGATCTTCTCCCAGTATGAAGCCAGCGCCTGGGCCAGAGCATCGGAATTGGCGAAGCCCACGCTGCTTGCGTCGAGGGTGACCTCAAAGCCATCGGGATAACCCGCCTCGGCCAGCAAAGCCTTGGCAGCCTCCGGGTCATAGGGATGTCTCTCAAGAGCTGCGTCATAACCATTGAAGCCCTCGGCTGTCATGCTGGTCGTCGGATAAACATGGCCGTTATAAATATTTTTAACGATCGAGTCCAAATCAATCGCCATGTAGAACGCCTTGCGCACACGCACGTCCAGGAAGGGGTTCACATCCAAATTGACAGCAGGGTTCTTCTCCGTCTGAACCATCTCTACCGCAACGCATTCCATGCTGCGGGCAGCCTCAACGCGAACGCCGTCTGTGTTGTTGATACGGTCCACGTCCTGCACTGCAAGCATAGCGGCGACATCCAACTCTCCGCTGAGCAGAGCAGCCGTACGGGTGGCCACATTGGTGATGGGACGGAAACGAACGTTCTTCACCTCAGGCTGCTCACCCCAGTAGTTTTCGTTTACAGTAAAGTCGATGTGATCCTCGGGAACCCATTCCACAAATTTATAGCGCCCGGTGCCGTTGATATTAGCTGCGATTTCCTGGGGCGCCTTTCCCTCAACGTCTTCCTTGTTGGTGATAACCACGAACATCAGATCGTCCAGAAGAAGGGGATAAGGCATCTTCGTCTTTACAACAAACGTGTAATCGTCGACAGCCTCGTAGGAATCAACGTAAGCGAGCTTTTCCACAAACAGGCTCTCACCTGCGACGCTGGCCTTATCATAAGACGCAACAACGTCCTCGGCGGTGAAATCGCTGCCATCGTGGAATTTCACGCCCTCGCGGAGATGGAATGTCCAGGTCAGATTGTCGTCTGCCATTTCCCAGCTCTCGGCCAGGAGGGGAATAAATTCCATTTCGGCATTTTTGCTGATCAAAGCCTCATAGGGGTGCCACAGAACCTGGTTGTTCGTATAAGAGCCTTTTTCATAGGCATAAAGGCTGGATACGTCCTGTGCCATGGCCACCACTACATCACGGCTGCCCTCCTCAGCGGGAGCGGATTCGCTGTTTGCTTCGGAAGCGCTGCCTGAAGCAGTGCTCTGGCTGGCGACCCCGCTGCTGGCGCCGGTTCCGCAGCCGGTACCAAAGATCATTGCGAGAACCAACACAAGAGCCAAAATGCGTGATCTTGCTGATTTCATTGATTTTCCTCCTTAAGAATATTACTCAGTTTTCACTATCCCGTCCCTACGGGACGTTGGATTCCCTCAAAGCGTTTACTGCTCGGTGTATACACGGCGCTCATACCAGATATAATAGGTGAGCTTGCCCGCGTCTGAAACCAGCGAGTGGTCGTCGCCGGGCGTCACATAACTGAAATCACCGTCCGCCTGCTCCACCGTCTCGTCGTTGACCGTCAGATGGAAATCCGCCCCCGGCAGCGCATAATTCCACTGCGCCACAGACGGATGTCCCTTTTCTGTGGTCCCCTCGCCTTCCGCGCGGACGATCCCCATCAACACGCCGCCCAGATACTTCGGGTCTAAAACAGACCAACTGCGTGTGTTCGGGCCTTTACAGTCCTGCACATACTCCTTGCACTCCGACATCCGCGTGAACCACGGCAAACGCAGGTGCCATTTCGGCCAGTTCTCCCGCTCGCACTCCTCCATCTCCGAAACAAGGCACAGAAATTCCATGTCCTCCACGGCGGTGATGGAAAAGTCGCTGTTGTCAAAATCCGGCGCAAAAAACGAGAGCTCCCTGATATCGCGCGACCACTCCGGTGTGGTCACATATCCGTTGCCGCGTGTGAAGCAGTACATTACAACCTTGTCTGCATACTTCTTCGGGCTCACCGTATGCCCCTTCTTCAAAAAGCATTTGTAGTTCGTCATCCCGGGGTATGTATCCGGCAGTATCTCGCTCTGCGCAAACCCGTTCTCATATTCCTGCGGGATATCCTTGCTTTTTATTATACGAATCGACATTTTTTATCCTCCTCCATATTTGATTTCTATTAAAATATATCATGTGGCCAAGCACAAAAAAAGTGAATATTTTTGCTATAAATTATCTTTAATTTGAATATTTTTGTTCTGCCTAAAGTATAATGCTTAAATGTTATCCATTTTTGAAGAAAAAAAAGTAGGAATATCTGTTTTTCGCATGTAAAAATGCCTAAGAAACATTGAATATGTAAATATTTATTTTCGAAATTCAGCATAATATGTACGGTATCAATATTCCCTGCAAAAGACGTTGCCTGTAAATCCGCTCTCTCCATTTCGGATATCCGGTAAATTCGGTTGAATAAAATGCTGCAGGGCACGCCATTAGCTGAACACCGACAAGGAAGTTTTGAAACAAACTAACTTAACGGCTGACAAACAGGTGCAATAAAGCAGAGAGTTAATCACTTTCAAAAGTGGTCGGCTCTCTGCTTTTCTCTCTACGTTCTGTTACGCAATAGAACGTCATTTTTAAGGGTATGAGTATAAAATACCGTTTAAGTGATTTTTATATTCTGAAAGCCGCATAAATCAAGCCTTTTTCAATCCCTTCTGCGTAACATTTATCATAATGGGTTGAGGGCGCAAGCGGTCTATCCGATTGTACCCTCTTAGCTGTCTAACAGCAAAGACAGAGAAAGCCGTCAAGGACGCGAAGCGTGCATTTTATCCTTGACGGTTTTCTTTGGCTTTGCTATTCCCTACCTGTTGAAGCGAAACTGTAAGATTGCTTTAATTAGCTGTGCTTCTAACCTGTCTTGTATATCGGTGTTAAAATGCCCTTGAAATACAGAACGATATTTTATGTATCCTCTGTAGTGGAATAAGACAGCTCTTACGGCTTCAGGTTCTCCGGCAACCGCTTTTTCAATCACTTCAAAAGGTATCAGCTTTTCGTTTCTCATGCTCCAATCGCTCCCATTCTTTTCTTAGCTGCTTCAATGCTGCTAACTTCTAGTAGTTTACCGTTGTGCGGCTTCTTCCGTACACTTCTCCGATGTTCTTATCCGTATATCGAAAGAAGAAATACAGTACCAAAACTTCCTGTCGCAGTTTCGGCAAACTGGAAAACACTTCTGCCAATCGTTCATCTTCAATTATGATTATCTCCCCACACACAACAAATTCCGTCGGTTGCGTTAGTCTTGGCTGTTTTTCAAAGTAGCTGTCTGTTGTAGACGGGCTATAATATTGTTCCTCCATGAAATAATCAAGAGAGATTTCATGCTTCCGTTGTCTGCCTATATCCCGATATGCAGACATGGCGGCGTTGCGGAGAACGATTTTACAAAAGGCTGCAAAGACATACTCAATATGTTCCTTGTATTCTTCGGAATAACTCATTTTTCTCACCCCCTTTCTTCCCAATAGGGGGCTATTACAACAAACACCCATGCGATAGAAAACCGCATAGGCGTTTGAGTAATACGAACTATGAAAGCATACTAAATGATATGTGTGTTCATCTTTATAGTCATAATATCCCGTTGAATTGGACAGGCTTTTTTTGATGATTTCAGACTATTTGATACATAGAAAAAGGACATAAAGATACCTTCCAACGTTTTTAAGCATTTGGTACCGCCATATCCTAAATGAGATGAGCGTTCCGATACATTGACTGCGTGCAAAAATATGGCAGTTCATCTATTGCAGAACATAAAAGAGCCGATAATCGCATTTTATATCTGCGTGTTATCGGCTCTGCGTCTGTGCGTCCGGCTCTTGGATAACTATGATATTCAGTTCTTTAACATTGATTAAAGTTTCCTGTTTACATTTTGGGCAGAATAACGGGAAATTCTTAAGTTCCGTATCTTTCCGTATCTGCAATCTCGTTTTACTTCCACAAATAGGACAGCGTATCCACTCTGACATAGTTGGCGACATATAATCTCATCACCACCTATCCTTGTTCTCATCTTTTTCAAGCTTTTTAGTTTCTCTCAATATCCATAGCGCATACGCAATGGGAACAATACATAGTATAACGGCGGTTATTACACCACATATCAACGAAGAATTATCGACAGCAAAAATGCTCAAAGAATTAACGGCTCCATGTGTAATAATACAAGGCAAAAGGCTCTTTCCTTTGTAGAATATAATCGTAAATAAAAATCCTATTGCGGATGCATAACAAATTTGTAAAAGCGTGGCTATCAAATCTTTACCATTCAGCAAGTTTACGATATGCCCCATACCGAACGTGATACTTGAAATGAAAACGGCCAATTTTATATTATCCCTGCACATGGCTTTGAAAAGAAACCCACGAAAGATAACTTCCTCAATAACCCCGACGCAAGCCATACTTAGAATAAATAGAGCAGTTTCCGCAATAGAAGTATTCATTGTAATGCCGTTCCATAGATTTACGCTTGTAATCAAGACCAGCGGAATAAAGTACAGATATTTTTTCAAATCCCCTTTGAAAGAACATAACCCGTATTGTTCCCAAAGATTATGCTTTTTTATAAAACCTAAAATAAGCAAAGTAAAGATAATACACACCGGAGCGGTTATTATTTTTAACGTACCAAGAGAAGCCGAAAGGTTGTCTGCTAAACTAAGTAAAACAACATAGGCAATAATCCACACCAGAGAAAAGCTCAATTCATTTTTCTTATATAAACGATACATTAAAATCCCCCTCTCAACGCCTTAACTGCTCCGTCGAATATCAAACCTAAATCGGATAAAACTGTCTGCTCATCATACTCCATTTCGTTATTTGCAAACATACTGGCATATCCATGTGCAATCAAAAATAACGACCGAAAAATAATTTTTGCCTGCTCTGCATTGACCGCTGTTTCTTGACTAAGTATAGCGATAATAGGTTGTAATTCCTCTGCGTTTATCAATTCAGAAATGTTTTTGCTTAAAAACTCATTGGATTGAAACAGAAAACGAAACAGATTTTTTTCCTTTACTGCAAACTGAATGTAATTCAAACCAATATCTTTCATTGGATTGTTGCTGTGAATATCCATGATATAAGCAGAATGATATTCATCTGACTTTTCATATACTGCTCTTTTCAATTCATCTATTGTTTTGAAATGATACATAACAGGTTGAGTGGAACAATTTAATTTTTTTGATATAGTTCGTGCATTCACAGTTTCAACGCCAGTATTTCTAATGATTTCAAATGTTGCATCTATAATCATTTCCCTTGTAATTTTTGCCTTTGGCGGCATTTGCTACACCTCTGTAATATAATTTATGTTATATAACATATATTATATTATGTGACAAGATGATTGTCAATAGAGTTAAAGTAAAAGATACATCTCTTTGTTTGGCATTTCAGAAACTTTCCCGTAGTAGGAGATAAGAAAAACTTTTTGAAAAAACTTTCTCAAAACTTCGGCAAAATCGCTCTGTGAGGTGTTGTAGGTAATGAAAGGATTTTCAGAGGGTTTGGGAAACTTCCCAACAAGCAAAATACAACGCATTTTCGGAAAAGGGTACTCTTTTCCTATGCTTGCTGAGAAACTTATCAGATTACAAAACAAGGAAAGGACGGGAAAGGAATGGAAAAGAAACAAGAAATCACGCACGATAACTTACTGCCGGAAAAGAGAAATCCGCTGCATGAAACGGTTGTATACAAAATCGGTGGTACAATCTATGAAATTTCAACGAGCTGTGGTGGCTGTGAACTGCTCTATGACAAAATGGAGCGGCTCATAAAAGCAGAATCCGGCAAAGCGCCTACTGACAAAAAATCAGAAGTCCGCTATAATGAAGATAGTAACCTGTTTGTCGGGCGTTCATTACAGGAGGAATGAACATGACAACAGAGAAAAATTATCCCGACAACATTACCGCTTTATATGCCCGTTTATCACAAGAGGACGCTTTAGACGGAGAGAGTAACAGCATAGCAAATCAAGAGTTAATATGTAAAGGGTGGTTTCTGCCATCTAATACATATGACTGCGGCTCATTTGTGGTAAATTGAAAAGCAGTTGTAAGAAAGGAGTCAAAAAGACTTATAACCGCTGGAAATCAACACAAAAGGAGCTGAATTTTATGAAAACTATCTTTGAAGAAATGGGCGGTACATACCGTCAAGTGGGCGATTATTTCATTCCCAACATTACTTTACCGGATGACGGCGAATATCAGATAGGCAAATACGGGCGTATGCGCCGCAGCTATCTGAAAGAGCATCGCCCTGTCCTCTATGCAAATTTTCTTACAAGTGGAACGCTGCACCGGCACCTTGCCGAGATCGACCAAACCTGCAATGAGCGAATGGAAATCATCGTTTCTGCTATGGCGAAGCAAGAGGGTGCAACCGAAGCCCTGAAAGCTGCTGACCAGATGGAATGGGTGCGCCGGATGAACAGCATCCGCAGCCGTGCAGAGGAAATTGTTTTAACCGAGCTTGTATATGAATGACAAATGCCCGTTATTGGCTGTATGGCCGATAACGGGCATTTTCCCCAATTGGGCTTTATCTTCAAATAGGTTGCATCATTTCAAGTACAATCCCATCGGGATCTCTGAAATAAAAAGCCCTGCTTTCTCCTAATTCGTTTGCCCGGAAATCGAAATACTGCGGTTCAGATAAGCATTCTACATGATTTTCGATAAGACTATTATAAACACGCTCAATATCATCCGTATAGAAACATACTTCTGAGATAGATGTTGTAAATAGATTCCCCTTCACTTTTTTTACTTTATTGTCCACAAACTGAATCAGTTCGATTGGTGGCGCTTCAATAGCTTTAGAGCCGTTCAGATAAGCTACTCTCGCTTTTGTATCTTTCATTCGAAACAACCTGTCTGTTTCTTCGCCAGCCATGAATATTTCTCCTTGGAATTCAAGGCCAAGGATGTCTCTGTAAAAAGCAATGGAGCGATCTAAATCAGATACAGTTAATCCAACGTGATAAATTCTCTCGACCATTTTCTAAAAACCTCGCTTGATGAAATACTCCCGTTCGTATATTCCGCTTGATATGATACCGTCCTACACTTACAAATACTTGCCGTATATCAAGTGATCGGTATGCCGATCACCCAAATGTACGATTTGCGGAAGCCGACCCCATTCCACATAACCATACTTCTCCAATAAGCCAACGCTTGGCCGATTGCTGCCAACGAGAATTGCAATCAGAACTTTAAGTCCTTGCTTCTTTGCCTGTTGCTCTAATGCGGCAAGCAGATGAGTGCCGATATGGCGCCCGTGTGCCGAGAAGTCCAAATAATAGCTGACCTCCGCCACATGATTAACAGCTTCACGACCCTGTCGGTAAGCTGTTAAATAGCCATAGCCCACAGGTATCCCATTCTCAAGACATAAATACACCGGATAACCATCGGCAGCGTGCTGACAAATCCATTTTTCACGCATTTCGGAAGTGACTGTTTTTGTATCACAAGTGCAGTTTCCCGCAAGAATTGCCTGATTGTAGATCGCAGCTATAAACGGTGCATCTTCCTTAGTTGCCTCGCAAAGAGATATTGTGTTGCTGCAATTTCCTGACGTGTCTGAAAATGCCCAAAGTGCTTTATCTGTCATTTTATTCGTCCTTTCACCGTCGCAGATATATCAGAGGGGGCAGAATTGCAGCCGGAATCAAAACCAATGATTTTCTTCTGCAACAATTCGATGAACCGTCCGACATGGTATCCATCACAAACTGCGTGATGAACCTGAATTGCTAATGGAAGCATCTTCTTCGTTCCTGCATCAAAAGCCTTTCCCATTGTAAAAATCGGAAGCAGATAGCTTCCGTCACCGAAAACTTGTAGATTAAATGCTGTGAATGAAAACCATGGAATCATGGATACATCAAATGAATTGACGGGCCTTTCGGGTTTCGGGGCATATTTTTCAGATGAGGAATATTTCGCAACATCAGCCTCGTAACTGCTCAGAAAAGCAGTATAATTTGATTTGTACGCTGTCCATATCCCAGAAAACGTCTCTTGCTCCTGATTGAAAATAGTGTATGCAGGGTGCATCTCACTAAAATAGCCAAGTCCTTTTTCTGTAAGAGCGGTGCGAAACTCTGGCATTTCATTGACGGTCTGCGTCAACAGCCAAAGCATTGCCGGATATAGCCGTTGCCCGTTCAGATTTGATATGTCGATATTGACGCACGTAGAATAGGAGCAGCGCACATCATTGTAAAAATGCAGATAATGTTCCTTGCGCTCCCAGTTTTCAAAGTCTATCAAAGTAAACATACAACATCTCCTGTGATTGTTCTATCAATCTTCTTCGCTGGTTTTCTTCCCCCGGCTCTTATAGACATTATACTGATTCTTGCACCGGGGACTGCAAAAAGCGGAATTGGAGCGGCTGCTCAGGAATACCTTCTGGCAGTGCTTGCACAGCCGCAGGGGCTTTTCTCCGTCCACCAGCAGGAAGCTGAACATCATCTGAATGCCCAGCAGCAACGAATGGAAGTCCCAATAGATGGTCGGCTTGTCCAGCAGCTCAATATGATAGCTGGGTGCAATGCCGCCGAAGGCGGCCATACCCATACGGTACAGATTTCTTGTATCCTTGTCGATCAGATCATAATCGTTGTAATACAAAATGGATGTGGTCAGGGTAAAGGCCCAGTCCTTAAACTGCTGCGCCACCCAATCGTAAGGCTCAGCATACTCTCGCTGGAAGCTCATGGTTTTCGCCATAGGCTCGTTTATGAAGGTCATGGTCAGCGCCACCATCATGTTGTCGCCGGACACGCTCCATCTGGACTCAATGCCCTTCTTGACCAGATCCAGCTGGTCAAAGGGATAGAACAGCGCCAAATAGTCCTCGGTTTCCATGGATTCTGCCTTGATGAAGTGATTTTTCGGCAGATACACCGCCTCATAGTCCATGAAGGAGGTTGTGGTGGGCAGCGCCGTCATCAGACCCAGCAGGCCGTAATGGGTTACAAACTCCAGAATGGCCTTCTGCACCTCGTCCTCCGGACTGCGGTTCATCATCAGCATACCCACATTCAGCGCATCCAGCACGATTCCCGGCGCTTCCTTCAGAGGATTATAGATGTCGGGCTTGGTATTCTTCCCCGGCGTGATATACCGCTTTCCGTCTGCGGCAGTTTTCAGTTCATAGCGGTCATACCGCACCCAATGGGAACGGGACTGCTCAAAGAGATTCTTCATGGTACTGTTCCTCTCTGCTCGTAATCCAACTATATATTAACCATATTACTATTGTATCAACCGTCCTTGGCTCCGTCAAGGACGGTTTTCTTTTTTTCTCGGTTTGGTTTTGTTTTCCCGGCGGATCACGGCATCCTTGCCCATGGTTTGCAGCAGTGCTTCATATTCCTCTACGAACTCACGCTCCCGCAGAGTAATGCTGTAGTCCTTTTCCAGCTTTTCGCTCAGATGCTCATACATCCGCCTTTGCAGCTTTTTCTGAATGGTCATACGCAGCTTTCGGATATTCCGGTCGGACTGCCCACGGATGGCAGCAAGCCTTGTGGTGCTGTATTGCTTGACGAACAGGTAATACAGTACCTCCTTCTGTTCATCACTGAGCGTGAAAAAGAGCTTGGAGAGAAAGCAATTTGCGGTCAGCTCGTGCAGTTCATAGGGGCAGGAGAAGATGATGTCGAGAAAATTTCCCTGACAGAGCTGGCGGAACCTTGGCAGATTCATCCAGAGGGGAGCAATTCTCGGTTCTGGCACAGCCCGAAACTCCAACGGCACATCCCCACGCAGGTTTTCGTGGTCACGCTCCCGGCGTTCCCGATTTCTGTCCAGCTTGTTCCACTCGTCTACCACAGTCAAAAAATCCGATTCCGTCCGGGCTGCTTCCTCCAGCCGCCGCAGAGCCTCTGCGCGAATTTCCCGCTTGAGTCGTTTTTCGCTGGTGGGCGCGGCTTCCTCTTCCTCGTCCTCCAGCTCGGCGGCATAGTTTCTGGGATGCTCGTCCTGCTCCAGCTCGCTTTCCAGCTCCAGCGTGCGTTCCTCTGCCAGCGCCTCCTCCAAGCGCTCATCCTCCGGCGCACCGTCAGAAGCGTCCGCCCAATCGGCAAAGCCATCCTCGGTCAGTTCCAGAGCGGCATCTTCGGGCAGATCTTCTAATTCTTCTTCCTCATCGGAAAAATCATCATCCCACAGCAGTTCATCCTCCCATGGTTCCACGACAGCTTCACCTCCTCGAAAAATATTTTTCTTTTTCTAAAAAAACAGTTCCGATTTACACCCCGTTTTTCTCCTATTAGTAGAAAGGTAATCTGCACACAAGTTACACAGGTTACTTTTTAAGCTATCAACAGAGAAAAAGGGGAAACTGAACATGGGAAACCAGCGCAAAGACACATTTGGCTTACAACCAACGGAACCAGATTTATTATACCAAAAACCAACAAATTACGCAAGGAGGAAGCCTATGGAGCAAACGAAGCAAGAACAGTTCATCATTCGGCGTATCGGCGGCACCACCTATAAGGTAAGGGTCGCATTCAGCGAAACAGCAGCGGAGACTATGGAGGAAAAGATTCTGCGGATGATCCGCAATGAAGGGGTTACAAATGACGGCACTTGTGGTATAATGAAGATGCCACAAATGAGCCGTCAGTCTGAAAGGAGCGCCGAATGCGCATGAAACAGACTGAGGAAAAGATCACCGCTCTGTATGAGCGGCTGAGCCGTGACGATGACAACGCAGGTGATAGCAATTCCATCGTCAATCAGAAAAAATACCTCGAAAGCTACGCCCAGCAGAGAGGCTACACCAACTGCCGCCATTACACCGACGACGGCTGGAGCGGCGGCAATTTCGAGCGTCCAGCATGGAAACAGCTGGTAGCGGACATTGAAGCAGGCAAGGTGGCCCATGTCATTGTCAAGGATATGAGCCGGGCGGGGCGTGACTATCTGCAAACCGGCTTTTACACAGAGGTATTCTTCCGGCAGCATGGCGTCCACTTTGTTGCCATTGCCAACGGCGTGGACAGTGATGACCAGAACAGCAACGAGTTTGCGCCCTTCCTCAACATCATGAACGAATGGTATCTTCGTGACCTGAGCCGCAAGCAGAAAACCGCCATTCGGGTCAAGGGGGAATCCGGCAAGCCAACCACCAACTGCGCCATCTACGGCTATAAGAAAGACCCGGAGAACAAATACCACTGGCTGATCGACGAGGAAGCGGCTGCCGTGGTGCGGCGTATCTTCCAGCTGACCATTGAGGGCAAAGGCCCCTACGACATCGCCCGTATTCTGTTCGATGACAAGATCGACACGCCTGCGGTCTACTTCGGCAAGCAGAACAAGGGTGTCTGGAAAAGCAAGGAGGAGTTCCCCAACCCGTATAACTGGAGCGGCTACATCGTTGGGCAGATTCTCTCCAAGCCGGAGTATATGGGGCATACTGTGAATTTCCGTTCCCACAAGCAGTCCTATAAGGACAAGAATGCGGTGATGAATCCCCCGGAGGATTGGCTGATTTTCGAGAACACCCATGAAGCCATCGTGGATGCAGAAACATGGGAGCTGGCACAGAAGCTGCGGAAAACGCCACGGCGGCATGACACGCTGGGTGAGGCGAATCCCCTGACAGGGCTTGTGTTCTGTGCTGACTGTGGAGCAAAGATGTATAACCATCGGTCACGAGGGACAGAAAGCAAACCTTATCCCTACGATGCGTTTGAATGCTCCACATACAAGTTGGCAGGTCAAAAGCGCTCCGCCGCTTGCTGTGGACATCATATCAGCACCAAAGCGCTGCGGGAGCTGATTCTGGAAACCATCCGGGCTGCCAGCACCTTTGCCATCTCCGACCGAGACGCTTTTCTGGAGAAGGTACGCTCCGCCTCCCAGCTGCGCCAGGCGGAAGCCGCCAAGGAAACCAAGCGGAAGCTGAACAAGGAGAAAAAGCGGATTTTTGAGCTGGATACCATCATCAAGAAGCTCTATGAATCCTTTGCTGTCGGGCGCATCACCGATGAACGCTTTGACAGTCTGCTGGCGGATTACGAAGCCGAGCAAAAAACGCTGCAAGCCTCTGTCACAGAAGCGGAAGAAAGGCTGTCCGCTTTCGCAGAGGACAGTGCCCGTGTGGAGCAGTTTCTGGAGCTGGCAAGGAAGTACACGGATTTCTCCGAGCTGACCACGCCCATGATCAACGAGTTTATTGAGAAAATCATCGTCCACGCCCCGGAAAAAATCGACGGCGACCGGGTACAGGAGGTGGAGATCCACCTTCGCTTTATCGGGCAGTTTGAGCTTCCCGCACCGGAGCTGACCGAGGAAGAGATCAAGCGGCAGGAATTTTTGAAGAAAGAGCGCATCCGCAGCCGGGAGCGCTATCAGAAAATCAAGGCCGGTGAACACGCTGTCGGACAGCCCTTCATGCTGACCTGCAAGTGCTGCGGGCAGGAATTTGCCTCCAAGCGGACAAACACCCTGTTTTGCGGCCCCAACTGCCGCGCAAAATTCTACCGGCAGGAGGCGGCCGAGAGCCGCAGCCGGGCGTGTACCTGCGAAAACTGCGGCAAGGTGTTTCCTACGACGCGAAGCAGCGTCAAATACTGCTCTGATGATTGCCGGTATGCAGCGCAGATCAAGCGGCAGGGCGCACGGAAGAAAGCCTTGCGAGAGGCAAAGATTGAACCGGCCTTGCCAGAGAAAGAAACAAAATCAGCATAAGATAAGACGCAAACGGCGGCTTGCCCCTAAACGGGCAGGCCGCCGTTTTTTGCGCAGAAATGGAGGAACAATGAATCTTTTTGAAATTGTCAAATATGGCGTGAGCTGCCGGGAGGCGGCGGAGCGGTACGGCGTGGAGGTCAACCGCTACAGTATGGCGCTCTGTCCGTTCCACAATGACCGGCATCCCAGCCTGTATGTGGCGGACGACCACTATTATTGCTTTGCCTGCAGGGAGCACGGAGATGTGATTGACTTTGTAGGCAGACTATTTCAGCTTTCGCCCTACGATGCAGCGCGGAAGCTGGCAGCGGACTTTCACCTCACCCCGGACAAGCCGCCCAGCGCAGCGGCGCTCCACGCAAAACGCATTCAGACGGAAGCACAGCAGCTCATGGAAAACGAGCGGCTGTGCTTTTCTGTTCTGTCCGATTATGCCCGTGTCCTGCGGGACTGGAAGGTAAGCTGTGCGCCGCAATCTTCGGCGGAAGCGCCGAATGAACGATTTGTAGAAGCCTGCCACAAGCTGGACGAGGCGGAGTATTACTTGGAGATTCTCACTTCCGGCGATTCCCACGAACGTACCGAGGTAATTCAGCAGCAGATGGCAGACAGCAAGCTGGACAGGCTGCGGCAGCGCTTAGAGAAAATTCATAAGGAGGAAACCGAAGATGGATATGACACCGCAGGCGTGGCCTGAGTGGTACGACGGCAGGCACATCAATGAGGTGTTGTTCTGCCAGCAGTTTTTGGACAAGCACCCCATGAAATGCGTGCGCGGGCGGCTGTTCACAGTGGACGGGCTGATCGAGGATGAGGGGCAGATCGGCAACCTGATTCTGGAAGAAATCTCAGGCTGCCTGACTTCCGGCTTGTCCAAGGTTGTGACAAACTTACTTGCCAGCATCAAGCTGCAAGCCTATTCGCCGCCGCTGCCCATTGAGACAGACCGCATCCATGTGGCCAATGGGACGTATTTCATGGACGGCAGCTTTACCGCCAATAAGAGCTACTGCAACAACCGGCTGGCGGTCGCCTACAACCCTGACGCACCCACTCCGAAAAAGTGGCTGCAATTCCTATCAGAGCTGCTGCAACCGGAGGACATTCCAACCTTGCAGGAATTTCTCGGTTACTGCCTGCTGCCTACCACCAAGGGGCAAAAAATGCTCATGCTCATCGGCAAGGGCGGCGAGGGCAAAAGCCGCATCGGTCTGGTCATGCGCTCCCTGCTGGGCGACAGCATGAACACCACCAGCATCCAGAAGGTGGAGAGCAACCGGTTCAGCCGTGCAGACTTGGAAAACAAGCTCCTGATGGTGGATGACGATATGGATATGAGCGCCCTGCCCAAGACCAATTATATCAAATCCATCGTGACCTCTGAGTGCAAGATGGACATGGAGCGCAAAGGCGTCCAGAGCTATCAGAGCCAGCTCTATGTGCGTTTTCTCTGCTTCGGAAACGGTGCGCTCACCGCCCTGCACGACAAGTCCGACGGCTTCTTTCGCCGCCAGATCGTGCTGACCACCAAAGACCGACCCGCAGGCAGAGCGGACGATCCGTTTTTGGTGGACAAGCTGCTGCGTGAAAAGGAGGGGATCTTCCTCTGGTGTCTGGAGGGTCTGCACCGGCTGATTGGAAACAACTATCAGTTCACAGTCAGCACCAAGGCCAGAGAGAATATGGAAACAGTCAAGCGCAGCAGCAACAATGTGATTGAGTTTCTGCAATCTGAGGGCTATATCCGCTTTCGGGCAGACAGCGAGGCCAGCTCCAAGGCGCTGTATGAGGCGTATCAGCGTTGGTGCGAGGACAATGCGCAAAAGCCCATGTCTGCCAACCGTCTCAGTTCCGAGCTTGCACAAAATGAGCGGCTTTACAATGTGGAGGCCACCAACAATGTTCATGTCGGCGGCAAGCGGGTGCGTGGTTTTGTGGGCATTGAAGTGGTCAATCCGCTGCCGTATTGAAAACGAGGAATGGACTTCAAAATTGCCGTACACGCCGTACACTCTGTACGGCTGTTTTTAACTTCATCCGCAAAATACGATTTTGCTTGTGTGTTTCGTGAAGCAATTCACGGCAGTGTGAAAAATTGACTGTTGAATCAACAGCTGGCACGCAAAACCGGCGTACAGAAGCGTACGGAAGCCGTTTTAGCCGTACACGGGCGGCTCAATTTTTCATCCCTGAAATCAATCCTTGTGAAATTCATGAAAATTTTCACCGCAAGCCGAATGCAATGCACCGCCCGGTGATTTACGGAAGTGAGAATCCACTGCACCGGAATGCGGTATATCCCACCGTTCCGCATGACCTCACGCAGAATGATGAAGCCGGTAGGGTGCTGTTGCGAACAGAGCATCACGAATGGAAATCTGAGCGGATTTGCGGCATGGCAGATTTTTCATCTCCCCACACACCAGCATCACCGATACGAAACTACACTACACGAAATAATGGAGGTAAATATTGAATGAAATCTAATCTGAGAAACGAAATCAAATCGTACATCGTCCGTCAGGGAATGACCATGCAGGAGGTGGTTGATCTGCTGCGGGACGAACACGGCTGGTCTGACAGCGTATCTAACCTGTCCAACAAGCTCCAGCGGGAGTCTTTGCGCTACACGGAGGCTGTCCAGCTTGCCGACGCGCTAGGGTACGAGATCATCTGGCAAAAACGAAGATAAGGAGGTTTTTCCACATGACGGATACGGAAAAGAAGCTGTTGCAGGCGCAGCACCGATTGGAGGAAGCGCAGGCGCGGGATCGTGTCAAGGAGCGCAAAGCCAGAACGCACAGGCTCATTCAGGAGGGTGCAATTCTGGAAAAGATGCTGCCAGAGGTACGGACGATGGAACTGTCTGTACTGGAGGATTACCTGATACAGAAGCTGCCGCAGCACGATTGAATTCCGCTGGGAGGTCTCCGGGAAACCGGGGGCCTTCCTCTTTTTTCTCCCGAAGGGCGCACTTACTCACCACCCTAAAGGGCAGTGGTATTTCCTGCGGAAATCGTGCGCTCTGCGAGGCGGATGTGGCTTCTGCGGAAGCCTCCAGACAATGCCGCAGCCCTTGCGGGTGCTGCTGTCATCGTCTGCGCAGGTCGCAGTTGTTTCTACTTTGGAAACAGTCTGCTCCCTGCCCGCACAAACCTGCCACCGGCAGCTTTGTTTGCGGCTATGACCCGAAGCTCAGCTTCGGGTCATTTTCTCTTTTGCGAAAGAGAAACAGAAAAAAGAAAGAACGAGGTGAAGAAGATATGGCGATTTATCATCTGGAAGCAAAGGTGGTCAGCCGGGGCGCAGGCCGCTCCGCCGTGGCCGCTTCCGCTTATCTGAGCTGCTCCCGTCTATATAACGATTACGACGGGATACAGCATGACTACACGAGAAAGCAAGGGCTTGTCTGGCAGCAGGTATTTCTGCCGGAATACGCCCCACAAGAATGGAAAGACCGTGAGCAGCTATGGAACGCCGTGGAGGAAGTCGAGACGGCAAAAGACAGCAGGCTTGCCCGTGAGTTCGTTGTTGCCCTGCCCATCGAGCTAAACCGGGAACAGCAGATCGAACTGCTGCAAGAGTTTATCCGGGAGCAGTTTGTGTCCAATGGAATGTGTGCTGACGCTGCCATCCACGACACCGACGGTCACAATCCCCACGCCCACATTCTCCTGACGGTGCGCCCGCTGGATGAGCAGGGCAAGTGGCAGTACAAAACCGAGAAGGAATACCTCTGCATGAGAAACGGCGAGGAATGCGGCTTTACCGCTGCTGAGTTCCGGACGGCACAGAACGAGGGTTGGGAGAAACAATACCCCTACAAGATCGGCAAAAAGAAGGTGTATATGACGCCATCTGCTGCCGAGGCGCAGGGACTTGTCCGAGCGGACAAGCATCCCAAAAGCACCCGCTACGGCAGGCAGAATCCCCTCGCCGAACGCTGGAACAGCGAAGAACAGCTTGTTGTATGGCGGGCGGCATGGGCGGATGTAACCAACCGCCAGTTGGAGATGTACGGACACGACGAGCGTATCGACCACCGCAGCAACGCCGCACGGGGTCTGGATGAGCAGCCCACCATCCATGAGGGCGTGACGGCACGGGCACTGGAGCGGAAAGGGATCATCGCTGACCGCTGCGAGATTAACCGGCAGATCAAGGCGGACAATGCCCTGCTGCGGGAGCTGAAAGCTGCCGTCAAAAAGCTGGGGCAGGCGGTGAAGAATACCCTCCCGGCCATTGCCGAGGCCATGGAGAATCTGCGTAAAAATCTGCTGCTGTTCTGCTATCAGCTGGGGTATCTCCGCAAGGGCAAGGAACGCCTAAACACTTCGCTAAATACGCTGCGCCCTGCCCTCACACAGTACAATCAGCTGGCAAAGGATATTCGGGATAAGGCGAAAGAGCGCCGCAGCCTGCTTTCCGAGAAAAAGGCTCTTTCCGCTGTCCATGTATTCCGACACCGGGAACTGGCGGCAAAGATTGCGGCACTGACAGAGGATTTGGAGGAACTGCGTTCGGAAAAGAATCTGCTTCTGGCGTCGCTGGCATATACCGAGGACGATGTCGCCGATAAATTTCCCAAAGACATTGCTACCATGAAGCAGAGCCTGAAACGGCTGGAAGAACAGGGGCAGAAATATTCCACCGAGCTGGACGCTGCCCTGAATGAGTATGCCGGGCTTCGGGAGCAGGCCCAGGGCTTCAACCCGGTGCAGTTGTATGAAACAAGGCAGGCCATCCGCCCCGGCAAGGAGCAGGAAGCGGAGAACCGAGCACAGCAGGTTTACGGCGAGAAGTACAACCTGCTGCTGATGTTTGACAGCAAAAAAGCGGTGTCCCGGATGCTGGACGAAGATGCTGAACGGCAGAATGTGCGGAGACTGGTACGGCTGGCGCATAAGGAGCAGCAGACTTTTCAAAAGGAAAAAAGTGCGCAGGAACGGTAACACACTGTTCCCGTTTTTGAAGATATTGCAAGTTGAATTAGCAAAATGGGGTTGACTTGAGAGAAAAATGAGGGTATAATTTTCTTGTTTTAGATATAGCTATAGGTTAGATATATCTAACCATGTGTCGTGTTGATTTATGCGACATTTTATTTACTGCGGCGGTTAGCGATTGCTAACTGTTGTGAAGAGAATCTAGGAGGAAAGATATGAGTACCAAAACCAACAAGCTGAAAACCAAAGACCTGATCGTTGCTGGAGCCTTCGCCGCCCTTTATGTGGTGGTACTGTTTGCGGTGGTGACTGTTATGGGGTTTGTCCCCATCCTTTATCTCATCGCTCCGTTTGTAAACTCGGTCATTTTAGGGTGCATTTACATGATGTATGTTATGAAAGTACCAAAAACCGGAGCAATTCTGATTCTTTCGGTGGCTGTAGGACTTCTCACTTCCACTGGCGGTGTGTGGGTATCTCTGATTTGGTGCCTCGCTCTTGGAATTGTAGCAGAGTTGATTGCCCGCGCAGGAAATCATAAGTCCAAGAAATCCTACATACTCAGCTATGTTGTTTTTGCCTGCTCCAGCATGTCTCCTTTCTGGATGCTGGCTTACGCCAAACCGGCTTTTCTTCAGTCCTGCGAAGCTTATTATGGGGCCGACTATGCCGCAACGCTGGATAAGTTCACCCCGAGCTGGATTATTCTGGTTCTGATTGGAATCGCCATGTTGGGCGGTCTGATTGGTGGACTGATTGGTTCCAAGCTTTTGAAAAAACATTTCCAAAAGGCGGGTGTGGTTTAATGCAGCTGATTGAAGCTGCCCAGCAGCCCATCCTTCGAATCGACGCCCGCACAAAATTTGCGCTGCTCTTCGGGGTGGGAATATCATCATTGATGTTCCCACCCCTGTGGCTGGAGGCAACCACTTTTGTTCTGATGGCGTTGCTTTTGACACTAAATAGGCGAATAAAAACCTCCGCAAAATTTACTGCTGCATTCCTCATTATGCTTCTGTTGGACTGGACACTGTCGTTAAAAGTCAGCGGCGGCTTTGCAGCACTGTTTTTTTCTCTTGTAAGACTGGGAAGACTTATGCTCCCGATTTTTATGGCAGGAATACTGCTGATGAAAACTACTTCTGTAAGCGAGTTTATGCTTTCTTTTGAGCGGATGCATCTGCCAAATAAACTGATCATACCCTTGTCAGTTATGTTCCGCTTCATCCCGACGATTTCCGAGGAGTGGCACAGTATCCGGGACGCCATGCGTTTTCGGGGGATTGGCATTTCTGTGCGTTCTGTGCTGACAAAGCCAATGATGACGCTGGAATATACGATGGTGCCGCTGCTGATGTCAACCGCTACGATTTCTGACGAGCTGGCGGCGGCTTCCCTCTCCCGTGGACTGGACGCTGATACCAAACGTACCTGCATTGAGGATATAAGGCTGCGGACGCAGGATTTCCTGTTGATCCTGTTTTCCTTTGTAATTGCTGCAACGGGAGGGATGGTATGATTGAATTAAAGCAAGTTACCTTCCAATATGATAATGCCCCCGAAAACGCACACAGCATCCGAAATATCAATTTAACTATACAAAACGGAGAGTGCGTTGTCCTTTGCGGACGAAGCGGCTGCGGAAAAACAACGATCACCCGATTGATTAACGGTCTCATTCCACATTACTACGAAGGAGTTTTGTCGGGTTACGTTTCCGTTGATGGAGCAGAAATCAAAAAACAGAAGCTTTCTAAAATTTCACAGCATGTTGGTTCGGTATTTCAAAATCCCCGCAGCCAGTTCTTTAATGTGGATACAACATCGGAGCTGGCGTTCGGATGTGAAAATCAGGGACTACCCAAGGAAGATGTGCTGGAACGAATCGCGGATGCGGCGAACCATTTTTGCTTGAACGGTTTGCTGAACCGGAGTATTTTTGAGCTTTCCGGCGGTGAGAAACAACGGATTGCATGCGCCAGCGTTTATGCGGTTCATCCGGATATTTTTGTTTTGGATGAGCCGTCTTCCAACTTGGACCCCGCTTCCATTCAGCAACTGAAAGATGTTTTGCTGAAGCTGAAAGCGGAAGGAAAAACACTGGTGATTTCCGAACACCGTCTGTATTACCTTCTGGATATTGCCGACCGCTTTATCTGGCTCGATCAGGGCGAAGTTCGCTCCGTATATACCAGAGAAGAGATTCTTGCATTCAGCCCGGCACAGATTTCGGCCATGGGACTGCGGGCGCTGGACTTGAAGCAGGTGGAAAGTGAAGCAGTGCATTTGAAACATCCTGAGCATGAATTTACGTTTCAAAAGCTGGAGTGTAAAGTATCCGGTCACAGCGTGCTGCATATCAAATCCCTACAAATCCCTGCTGGAGAGATTGTTGCGGTGATCGGTCACAACGGGGCTGGAAAATCAACGTTTGCCGGGTGCCTTTGCGGAATCCGGAAACATACTGGCAAGGTTTTTTATGACAGAACAGAACGAAACGCCAAAAAGCGCCTGAAAGAAAGCTATATGGTCATGCAGGATGTAAACCACCAGCTGTTTACGGAGAGTGTGCGGGATGAAGTGACTCTGAATCTTCCGGAGGAACAATCGGAACAGGCAGAAAACATCCTGAAACAGATGGGGATTGCCGAACTTGCGGAATGCCATCCTCTGGCACTGTCCGGAGGGCAGAAACAGCGGGTTGCCATTGCAAGTGCACTGTGTGCGGGAAAGAAAATCCTGATCTACGATGAACCTACCAGCGGGCTGGATTATGAAAGTATGCGCTGCGCATGTACTTTAATCCGGGATACTTCCCGGCAGGCGGAGTTATCTCTTGTGATTACCCATGATCTGGAATTTATCATGGCCTGCTGTACCTGTGTACTGCATATTGACCATGGAACAGTCAAAGCATTTTATCCCCTTGACAGCAGAGGAAAAGCAAGAGTAAAAAAAGAATTTCTATTACAGGAAGAAAGTGAGGAGGAATTATGAGCAAGCAGAAGCCCAAAACGGGGATGGGAAGGATGATGCAGCTGGCAATGACAAAAAAGCCTTTGGTGATTGCCTCTGTCATCTTGTCCTCACTGGCGGCGGTGGCCAGCTTTATCCCTTATATTGCAATTTATTTTATTATCCGGCAGATTTTAGCCGTATATCCGAACCTGAGCGCATTGGGACAGACCAGCCTGTTTTCCTATGGCTGGATGGCACTGGGCGGCGTTGCGGCGAATATTCTTCTGTATTTTGTAGCCCTTATGTGTTCCCATCTGGCGGCTTTCGGCACGCTATATGAGTTAAAGGTGAATTTCCTTTCCCATTTGGCAAAGGTGCCTCTTGGATTTCATGTGATGATCGGAAGCGGTAAACTGCGGAAAATTACGGATGAGAACATTGAAAATGTCGAGAAATTTATTGCGCATCAGCTTCCGGATATTGTAGCCGCATTTGTTTCTCCTGTTGTGATGGCTGTGATTCTGTTGAGTGTGGACTGGCGGCTCGGCCTGGCCTCAATTGTTGGAGTAATTATTGCTTTTATCATTCAGAGTATCGCCTACGGCCGGGAAGGCGCCAGAAAAATGATGGATGAGTACCAGCACTCGTTGGAAAACATGAACAACGCCGCAGTAGAGTACATCCGTGGAATTTCAGTCGTCAAAGCGTTCAAGCAGACTGTTTATTCCTTTCACCGGCTGCACGAGACCATCAAAGAATATACTTCTGTGGTCATTCCATATACGCTGAGCTGGGAAAACATGATGTCCGCTTTTATGACGATTATCAACCATATTTATCTTCTCCTTTTACCGGTAGGGATTTTGATCGGCATGAATACCGGGGATTTTAAGGATTTTGCTTCACGCTTTATTTTTTATCTGGTATTCGTACCGTCCATTGCGGGCATTCTTTCCAAAATCATGTATGTCAACTCCGATGCCATGCGGATTGCCAACGGTGTAGAGGCAATGGATCAGATTCTGGCTGAGCCGGAACTGAAACAGCCGCCGGTTCCTAAAACAACGGATCGCTATGATGTCAAGTTTGAAAATGTGTCATTCTCCTATGAGAAAGACAAAGAAAAACAGGCGATTTCCAATGTGAGCTTCCATGCACGGCAGGGCGAAGTAACAGCGATTGTAGGACCTTCCGGCGGCGGAAAAAGTACGATTGCCCATCTCATTCCACGATTCTTCGATGTGGATCAGGGTACTGTTTCCATTGGCTCGGTGGATATCCGGCAGATGGAAAGCCGATATCTGATGGAACAGGTCAGCTTCGTATTTCAGGATGTCTATCTGTTCAAACAGAGTATCCGTGATAATATCAGGCTTGGGAACCAGAATGCCAGCGATGAACAGATCCAGGCGGCCGCGAAAGCCGCCCAATGCCACGACTTTATCATGGCGCTGCCAAATGGCTATGATACGGTCATCGGAGAACAGGGTATCCATTTAAGCGGCGGCGAGCAGCAGCGGATTGCTATCGCCCGTGCCATTGTAAAGGATGCCCCTGTGATAGTGCTGGACGAGGCAACCGCCTTTGCCGATCCTGAAAATGAGCATTTGATTCAAAAGGCGTTTGAAAAATTGATGCAGGGGAAAACGGTAATCATCATCGCACACCGCCTTTCCACAGTTCGTAACGCCGATCATATCATTGTGATGGATAACGGGCGTGTAGCGGAAGAAGGCAGCCATGACGCCCTCCTGCAAAAAGGCGGACGGTACGCATCTATGTGGAAAACCTACAATGAAACAGCCAGTTGGACAATGGAAAAGGAGGTGCCGGTCAATGGGTAAGAAAAAATCAACCGTTCAGGATGCGCTGATGCTGACAGACAAAGGCTATCGGGACTTAAAAAAAGCGATTGCCGCCTGCACGCTGACAAATTTCTCCATGTTTATTCCAGCTATGGTGATGCTTCAGGTCGTCATGGAACTTCTAAAACCGTTTACCGGCGGGAGCATCTCATGGACAAATATGTGGATTTATTTCGGACTCGGCATCATCGGCGCAGTAATCGTATTTCTCTGCAACAAAAACGACTATAAAAAGACCTATGTAGCCTCTTACATGGAAAGCGAAAATACAAGGATTGCTTTGGCAGAACACATCCGCAAACTGCCTATGAGCGTGTTTAATTCCAAAAACCTTTCGGAGCTTACGACAAATCTCATGGGCGATGTAGCCACTTCCGAACATGTACTGAGTCATGTGTATCCGCAGATTATCTCCAATGTGATCACGATTACGGTTGTCTGCAGTATGTTTGCCTTCTATGACTGGCGTATGGCACTCGCTATTTTTATTTCCGTGCCGGTTGCTTTTCTCATTATTTTTGCGAGCAGACGGATTCAGGAGCGGCTTGGAAAAAAGCATGCGCAGGCAAAACTGGAAGCTTCCGAACAGGTTCAGGAATACATTGAGGGAATCAAGGTGGTGAAAGCCTGCAATCTGGACAGTCAGCAGTTTCAGGCTCTGGAAAAAGCGCTGCGCACCATGAAAAACCTTGCAATTAAATTTGAATTTGGTTCGGGGGTTTTTGTGACAGGCGCGCAGATGCTCGTGCAATCCGGCATCGGGCTTACCGTGTTTGCGGGAACTTCTCTGCTCCTGAACGGCAAAATTGAGCTTGTCCCAATGCTGCTTTGCCTGCTGATCGTCACCCGAATTTACGGGCCGATTATTACAGAACTGACTCTGCTGCCGGAGCTATTCTATCATCAGATTGCCATCCGCAGAATGAGAACCCTGATGAATATTCAGCCGATGGAAGGCGATACTGAAAAACCAGTAAAGGAATATGATATCGAACTGAAAAATATCAGCTTCCGCTATAATCCGCAGGGCGAGGAAACCATAAAAAATGTGAATGTTACGATTCCAGCAGGCGCAATCACGGCTCTGGTTGGCCCCAGCGGAAGCGGCAAGAGCACGCTTTCCCGTCTGATTGCACGCTTTTGGGATGTCAATAAAGGACAGGTGGAAATCGGCGGCATTGACGTGAAAGAGCTTGATCCGGAACACTTGATGGAATACATGTCCTTTGTATTTCAGGATGTGGTACTTTTCAACGACACTGTCTACAATAACATTAAAATAGGAAATATGAGCGCAACCGAAGAACAGGTGCTTGCGGCGGCAAAGGCTGCGCGCTGTGATGAGTTTATTGACAAAATGCCGGATGGTTATCAGACTGTTCTGGGAGAAAACGGAAGTACCCTTTCCGGCGGTGAACGGCAGCGCCTGTCCATTGCAAGAGCTTTACTAAAGGACGCTCCGATCGTACTTTTGGATGAAGCAACAGCCAGCCTTGATCCGGAAAGTGAATCCTGTATTCAGCAGGCGATCGGCCGCTTAATACAGGGGAAAACCGTTCTTGTTATTGCACACAGACTCCGTACCATTGCAAAGGCCGACAAAATCATCGTGCTGGACGATGGCAAAGTCATAGAGCAAGGAACACACAGTGAACTGATGGAGCAAAATGGGCTTTACAAAAGGCTGTATACCATTCAGCAGGAAAGCCTTGGCTGGAGCGTATAAATGTTTGCTATTATGTAAGCCGCCGATATTTTAATATTGAGTAACCTGCAAGCCGACTGCAATAATACAGTCGGCTTGCTTGGCGTTTCGCAGAATCATTAGCAAATTTATTTGTCTTTACAATATGGGTAAAATGCCCTTGACAAATCTCGTCTCAAAAGAAAATCCTACTCAGATACGCTGCTGACAACGGATTTCCAAACCCGACATTTTTCATTGATGACGGAGTATCGGGAGTAACTTTCGATAGACCCGGGTGGAATGAAATGATACGCCTTTCAGAAGCCGGGAAGGTCAAGACGGTTATCGTTAAGGATATGTCCCGTATGGGGCGTGATTACCTAAAAGTAGGCTATTATACAGAAAGTTTCTTTGCAGAACGTGATATTCGTTATATTGCAATCAATGACGGTGTAGACAGCGACAAAGGCGATAACGATTTTACCCCTTTCCGCAACCTGTTCAATGATTTTTATGCAAGAGATACAAGCAAGAAAATTCGTGCAGTTATGCGATCAAAAGGCAATGCCGGAGAACACCTCTGTACCAATCCGCCCTATGGGTATAGGAAAGACCCAACAGATAAAAAGAAATGGATTGTGGATGAGGAAGCCGCCGCTGTGGTAAAGAGGATTTTTGATTTGTGTATTGCGGGAAAAGGACCTATGCAGATTGCAAAGGCACTAACCGCAGATAAGGTTTTGACGGTCAAAGCCTACTATGCAAAGCGTGACGGTAAATCCATGCCGGACAACCTTTATCGGTGAGATTTCAAAACCGTAGCGGGAATTTTGGAACGTCAAGAATATACTGGCTGTACGGTCAACTTCAAGACCTATTCAAAATCCCATAAACTGAAAAAGCGTCTGCAAAATGCGCCAGAAAATTACCGTATCTTTCCCAATACACAACCTGCGATTATTGAAGAAAAAATGTTTGAGAGGGTACAGGAACTAAGAGCAAACAAACGCCGTCCAACAAAGACAGGACGCCAGGGTTTATTCTCCGGCTTACTCTATTGTGCAGACTGCGGAGAAAAGCTGTATTTCTGCACAACAAACAGCTTCACGCCAAAACAAGAGCATTATGTCTGCTCTAATTACAAGAGCAATACGGGTACTTGCTCCGCACATTTTATTAGAGAAGAAACCTTGAAACTGTTTGTCCGGCAGAGAATTTTTGATGTAACGGCTATGTTCATTGATGATATACAGGGCTTTCAGAAAATCGTATATCAGCAAAGATTTGCGGAAGCGGAAAAGGCAGTAAAGCGGCAGAAAAAAGAACTGGAACAGGCAAGAAAACGGATTGCCGAACTTGACCGTATTTTCAAGCGGATTTATGAGGACGATATTAACGGTACAATCAGCCATGAACGATTTTTGAAGCTGTCCTCAGAGTATGAAGCAGAGCAAAAGGAGCTGACAGCGTTTGTTAAAACAGAACAAGCCGCCGTTGATACCTACGAACAAGACAGGGCGGATTTTGACAGCTTCGCCGCCATTATTCGCAAGTATGTGGGAATACGGGAATTAACGCCTACTATCGTCAATGAGTTTGTGAAGAAAATCATAGTCCATGCGCCGGACAAGTCCACCGGACACCGCAGACAGCGGATAGAAATTGTCTGGAACTTTATCGGAGAACTGGAACAGGACGAGGATAAGCAGACCATTGAAAGGCAAAGAAAAAGCAGAACGGCATAGCCTTTTGACTATGCCGCCCTGCGGTAATACAATTACTTCCTTATGGGTGTGCCGCTTTAGGCGTGCCCTGCTTTTTCACCAAAGGCGCATTCCGGCCAATCCAATTCAGACAGGTATTGCTTCAGTTCTTTTTCGATAAGATCGATATATTTTATTCGTTCCGGACGCAGAAAGCGGGATTTAAGAATATAGCAGATACGCTTGGGTGGCGGCAGAAGCAATTCATGTGTCTCCAGACCATGGCGATTCTGCAAAAAGACCCCAATTGAAATTGGAACAATGGCCCAGGTTCCCCCCTTAAAGAAATAATGGACAAGCGAGGGATCGTTGATGGAGAGGTAGCTTTCCGCATTCGGTGTGAACCACTGTTCGTGCCAGAACTGGATATCGCGTGCGTCCCAGTGTATAGAAATCTCATTTGCGGGATCCAGTTCGTTGGGATGGATCACTCTGGAGGGATATTGCCCCGGGCAACATACGAAAACCATCCTCTCACTGAAAAGCTCCTTTGTATCTATCGTTTTGTTTCGGATGTGTTCCACTGTAAGAGCGAGATCGATGAATCCGTTTGCTACATTTGTATAAAGGATCTCGTTTCCATAACTTTTGATATCCAGCCTGAAAGGGAAATCCCCATTCAAAAGCCTGTTATAAAATCCATACAGAACACAGCGGTTCAGACTTGTGACAGCTCCGATTGTTACCACAGGGGCAAAATTCATCTTAGAAAAATTTTTGGTATCCTTGCTGAGCTCGATCCACCGGCGTGCGAACGGCAAAAGAGCCTCGCCCTTCGCAGTAAGAACACATTCCCGCTGGCCCTGTGCCCGTTCAAACAGAAGACAGCCAATTTCATTCTCCAGCATTTTTAACCGATGGCTAACGGTGGATTGAGAAAGAAACAGTTTCTCAGCTGCACGGGATACACTTTTGCACTCGACCACAGCCAAAAAGACTTCAAAATAGCTTTGATTCATCTCAAAATCCTCCTGTAGAATTGAACATGAAATAGAAAAAAAACGGCATAGATTACATCATATTTTATTTATTCACATGATTCCCCGTATTTGTATATCTTATTTTTATATAGTATAGCAAGTATTTCATATTTGTCCAATTATTTTTAATTATTTTGCTTTTTTTATGCAATTTGCCACTTTTATGTCTCTCTTCGTGCGTGAGCTATGGAAGTATGTCAATTGATGCTGCAGTGCAACGAATAGCCCCCTGTGCCGATATTAACGGTACGGAGGGCTGTGTTGGATGTCGGGAGTTTTGGTCGGAGAGGGGCTGCGGTTGATGAGGCATTCAATTCTGGACTCATGCTCATTCTTTTAAAATTCAGGCCTATTGGGTAAATCCAGATAGCCAGAATCGCCGTAGACAACAGCGCCATTCTGAAGGATAAGTTTTTCGTCGATATCGACATCGTGGACATTGGCGGCGGTGGCTTCAACAGCATAAACCATGCCGAAACCAGCCCACGCCAATATATGCCTTCATTCCAAAATACCACTGTCCTTCTTGGTCTGGTACATCTCAGGATCCCGCTATTTCTTCTCATTCTTTGTAGAACTGGGCGTAGCGACGATGGCGGCGTCAACAATAGCGCCGACCCAGTACACGAGACCGGCCTTTTCAGACCTGCATCCAGCTCTGCAAAAAGGTGTTCGCCGATGTTGTTGTCCTCAAGGAGCTTGCAGAAATGCTGAAGGGACATAGAGTAAGGAACCTGCTCTTCGGCAAAGTTGATGCCCTTAAATTTGCGGAAAGCGTAGATGTCATGGATATTAGCCTCGGTGCCCTCAGCGGACAGGTTGAACCACACCTGGAGAAGATACATCCGTAGCGTGAATTCGATACCTCTGGGCGGCCGACCATGCTCACCCTTGTAATAGAAGGGCTCGATAATGGCGCACCATTTGTCCCAGTGGATGACACTTTCCATCTTATCCAGGAATACTTCACGCTTGATTTTGTGCTTAAGCATACCGTATTCGATATCGTTTAAACTTTGCTGCCCCTTCATATTCCTACTGTCTTAACCGTTTTTCTTGTTTATACCAAAACGGTGGACATTTGGGGATTAAATCAGCGTATCCCTAGTTCTGTTTGTTTTTATCTGCAGCCTGTTAGACAGTATTGTCTGGGCCGCTGAGGGTGCCAATCTGGTCACCAACGGTGATTCCGAGACTGGTGACGCAACTGGTTGGTATTCTATTGGAACTGCCTCAATTTTGGATTCCGATGCGCACTCCGGAACCTACAGCGCCAGAGATTCTATCGGTTGCAGTTATAAACAGGTTCTCATTGTAGTGCCTAACACCAAATATGTATTGACGGACTGGGCCAAGTCTGAAGACATTAGTTCTGTTATGACTCTGGGCGTACGCGGGTATGGCAGAATTCAAACTTTTCTACTACAGTTTCCCAAACATATAAAAAGCTGAGGTACAGTGCAAGCGCAACCTCAGCTATCATCTTCGGTTATCGCCGGAGTACCGACTCTGACGCGGCGTTCTTCAAAGATGTTGAGGTTTTCGCAGTGGATCCTTTTTCACCCTATCAAGGTTCGGAAAATGCTTCCGTTCCCCAGTCTATTCCTACTTATGATGGAAATAACCAGCCGAAACATCCCTCTGTAATTAAATTCGCCTCATGGAATGGCTTCACTTACTGGATGGCCATGGCTCCATATATCCGTTCAACAGTGGTTATTATGAAGATCCACCTATCGTGGCTTCTAATAGTGGTATAAGCTGGGTCGTTCTGGAAGGCGTCACCAATCTGCTGACACCTCCCACAACTGTGACATTGACTTGGTCTATGTGGAAAATCCGGATGAGCTGTGGATATATTGCGTTGAAGCAGACGACATCCAAGGTTCGCGCGTACGCCTCATGAAGACTTCCGATAGTGTAAACTAGACTGGACCTCAGACGATTCATGCCACCTGCAGCACGTTTATGGAGGTACCACACAGCAATTTTGCCGCATATTCAATCCGTCTGGCTTGCAAGTACCGATGTACCAGCCGACCATATAGCCGCTGTAAACAATCTTTGAACGAGGTTGGGAGAAATGCGGTGTCGGGCCAGCCGTTCATTCATAAGCTTTTCTTTCAAATGTTCCAACATATAGTCGTGAGTTCTACTTACGGTATTCATCAAATATCGATCCCGATAGGATGGACCGATGATCAAATCGGTAGCGGATGGACACTGCACAGCAAGTAAACCAATTCCACTGTTTTAAGAACGCAGTATGCTCCCCGCTGCTCAACTGGCAGGGACTGCAATACGGTGAACGTGCTTTCTCTCCAAGTATTGGCTTTCAGTGCCACGCAACCATCATGACGGAGCATCAGCTTTTTTACCTGTGCCACATCCAAAAATGGACCGCCCAACCGGGCGCATAGCTCCATCAAATTCTGACGGGCACCTGTACCATCTGTTTCGACCAGTATCCCTTGCAAACGCAGTCCAGTGCATTTTGCCTCCCGCAACTGAGCCGCATCCGCTAGAAGAAGTACTCATTTTCCCGAATCGTGTGATTGCTGCCGTCTGCAAGGTTTAACTCGAGCCCTCCCTCACAACAAAAACGTCTCATAGTATCCGGGGCGCAGATATGGAGATAGATGTACAGAGGCATCTACATTGAACACGCAGGTGCAAACGCCCGGCACAGGGATGTTCCATGTGAGTTGAAACAGTGCAGACAACGAACCGCTCAAAAATTCCTCAATTACTGCACGAGCCTCCTCCACAGCTTTTATTTTTCCTTTGGGAAAGCAACCGCGCCGTTCGTTAGTTATAACTAACCAAAAAATATTATGTCTTACGCTGAGTATCTGTCAAGCCGCTGCACAATGATTCAAGGCGAATCTTCACAACCTTAGAAGTTACGAAACATTTCCAGCTGCAGATCAAAAATTGGACAGTATTCCGTTACCTCTTGACAATCTCTTTTGTTCGATGTACTATAGCGGTGTTATATAACATCGTTATCAAAAGAGGGGCATCATGGTGGAGAGTTCCAGCGCGACATTGGAAAAAATACAGCAGGCCGCTCTAACGGAGTTTCTTGACAAGGGATTTCTGAGCGCGTCCTTGCGTCAGATCGTGAAAAATGCCGGGGTGACCACTGGGGCCTTTTACGGCTATTTTTCCTGTAAGGAGGCCCTGTTTGCTTCTATTGTAGAACCTCACGCCGCAGCGCTTATGGGACGCTTCATGGAGGCTCAGACGTCTTTTGCCGGGCGACCCGAGGCGGAACAGCCGGAGCATATGGGAGAGGATTCTGAAAGCTGTCTGGACTGGATGGTGGACTACATCTGCCAGAACCGTGAGCCTGTAAAACTGCTGTTGTGCCGGGCGGAAGGGACCGGTTACGAGAGCTTTGTCCACAATATGGTGGAGGTGGAAGTGGAGTATACCCTAAGATACATGGAGGTGCTCCGTCGTCTGGGGCGAAGGGTTCCCACTTTGAGTCGTTCTCTGTGCCATATCATCGCCAGCGGTATGTTTAACGGGCTCTTTGAGGTGGTAATTCACGATATGCCCTATGAGCAGGCCCTTCGGGATGTGAAGCAGCTGCGGGCGTTCTATACTGCCGGATGGCTGGAATTGGTGGGGGCATAGCCCCTGTCCTTTTTAGAGTGCGGTTAGCGTAAACTAACTTCAAAGGGAGGTTTTTCCATGAATCAAAAGAAAAAGAGCGATGTAGCGGTCCTGCTGGACTACGCAGGCAGCCATAAGGGTCTGACTTTCCTGGGACTGGCTTTGTCGGCGGTATCCATGCTGCTGAGCATGGCTCCTTACATCTGCATCTGGCTGGCGGCCCGCGATCTGATCGCCGTGGCGCCGGACTGGACACAGGCTCAGAGCGTTGCCCAATACGGCTGGCTGGCGTTTGGCTTTGCAGTGGCCGGCATCTTCCTGTATTTCGCAGGACTGATGTGTACCCATCTGGCAGCTTTCCGCACGGCGGCCAATATCCGCAAGCAGGGCGTGGCCCGTGTGATGAAGGCTCCGCTGGGTTTCTTCGATTCCAATGCTTCCGGCCTCATCCGGGGACGGCTGGACGCGGCGGCGGCCGATACGGAGACCCTGCTGGCCCACAATCTGGCGGACATCGTGGGTACCATCACCCTGTTTATCGCCATGCTGGTGATGATGTTCGTCTTTGACTGGCGCATGGGAGCAGCCTGTCTGCTGGCAGCAGTGATCTCCATCGCCGCCATGTTCTCCATGATGGGCGGCAAAAACGCCAGAATCATGGCGGAATACCAGGCAGCTCAGGACCGCATAACAAAAGCGGGTACCGAGTATGTCCGCGGTATCCCGGTGGTCAAAATTTTCCAGCAGACGGTCTACTCCTTTAAAGCCTTCCAGCAGGCCATCGAGGATTACAGCAACAAATCCGAATACTATCAGGCCAATGTGTGCCGGATCCCTCAGTCCATCAACTTGACCTTTACCGAGGGGGCTTTCGTGTTCTTGGTGCCCGCAGCCCTGTTCCTGGCGCCCGGCGTTCTGGCGAGCGGTGATTTTGCAGGTTTTGTCACCAACTTTGCTTTTTACGCGGTGTTCTCTGCCATCATATCCACGGCGCTTGCCAAAATCATGTTCGCCGCCTCCGGAATGATGCTGGCCAGCACCGCGCTGGGGCGCATCAATCAGGTTATGTGCGCGCCTGAACTGAAAAAGCCTGAGCATCCGCAGAAGCCCCGTGACGGCCGTGTGGAATTTGAGGACGTGAGTTTTACTTACAACGGTGCGGAGACACCCGCCCTTTCCCATGTTTCTTTTACAGTGGAGCCGGGCCGGACCGTGGCTCTGGTGGGTCCCTCCGGCGGTGGCAAGACCACCGCAGCCAGCCTGATCCCACGCTTTTGGGACGTCACTTCCGGCATGGTGAAGGTAGGCGGTGCGGACGTGCGGCAGATTGATCCCCATGTGCTCATGGAGCAGATCGCCTTTGTGTTCCAGAACAGCCGCCTGTTCAAAGCCTCGATCCTGGAAAACGTCTGGGCCTCCCGCCCGAACGCCACGCGGGAGGAGGTGCGGGCGGCGCTGATGGCCGCCCAATGCGGAGACTTTTTGGAAAAGCTACCGAAAGGCATTGACACCCAGCTCGGCCCCGAAGGGACTTATCTTTCGGGCGGCGAGCAGCAGCGCATCGCCCTGGCCCGGGCCATCCTGAAAGACGCGCCCATCGTGGTGCTGGATGAAGCCACGGCTTTTGCTGATCCCGAGAATGAAGCGCTGATTCAAAAGGCCTTCACTACACTGACTAAAGGGCGTACCGTCATTATGATCGCGCATCGCCTGTCCACAGTCGTGGGCGCGGACAAAATTCTCGTGCTGGAGGGGGGGCGCGTCGTGGAACAGGGTTCCCATCGCGAGCTGGTGGAAACGGGCGGCCTCTATACCCGGATGTGGGCGGATTACAACCAGTCGGTCCAGTGGAAGATCACCAGCGAAGAGGAGGCGAAGTAAATGTTCAGCAAAAATTTTCAGCGCAAATATGCTCTCACCGATCAGGGAATGTGGAACACCAAAAAGGGAACTTTCTGGACGGTCATCGCCAATCTGGTCGTCATGGGCGGCATGGGCATTTTGTACCTGTTGATGGCCGATTTCATGAGCACTTTGACGGACGGCCAGCCGCTGCCCAGTGCATCCCTTTTCATAGGATTGGCGGTTATGTTTGTCATCCTGTCCTTTGTAACCCACCTACAGCAGTACCATAACACCTACAGCTTGGTTTATAACGAGGTGAAGGCCACCCGCCTCAGTCTGGCGGAGCGGTTGCGCAGGCTGCCTTTGGGCTATTTCGGCAAGCGGGATCTGGCGGACCTGACCGAGACTCTCATGGGCGATGTGAACCGCATGGAACATGTCTGGTCTCATGTGCTGGGGTATCTGTATGGCGCGTACATCTCCACGGCGGTCATTGCGGTGTGCCTGCTGATGTATGACTGGCGTCTGGCCGTCGCCTGCCTGTGGGGAGTGCCAGTGGCATTCGGCTTGCTGTTCGGCACCCGGAAGATCTCCGCGCGTGCTTCCGAAAGGACGAAAACGGCCGCTGTCCGCGTCTCCGACGGCATTCAGGAAGCCCTGGAGAATGTCCGGGAGATCCGCGCTACCAATCAGGAGGAGCGGCATCTGGCCGGGCTCAATCAGAAAATCGATATCTATGAAAGGGTCATGATCCAAGGGGAACTGGGTACCGGTATCTTCGTCAACGCGGCCAGCGTCATCATGCGTCTGGGCGTGGCCACGACCATCCTGGTGGGAGCTGATTTAATCCTTTCCGGCCAGATCGACTTCATGCTGCTGTTTTTGTTCCTGCTAATCATTACCCGCGTGTACGCGCCGTTCGACCAGAGCCTGGCCCTCATCGCGGAGATGTTCGTCTCCCAGGTGTCCGCCAACCGCATGAATGAGATTTATGATGCTCCTATCGCTGAGGGCGTGGAGGCCTTTGCTCCCATGGGCCACGACATCGTGTTCGACCATGTGTGTTTTGCCTATGACAAGAAAAAGGTACTGGAGAATGTGAGCTTTACCGCCAGAGAGGGGGAAGTGACCGCACTGGTGGGGCCTTCCGGCTCTGGCAAGAGCACCTGTGCCCGATTGGCAGCCCGACTGTGGGACGCCGCTGAGGGGACGATTCAAGTGGGCGGCGTGGATATCTCCGCCGTGGATCCGGAGGTTCTGCTGCGCGATTACTCCATGGTATTCCAGGATGTAGTGCTCTTTGACGACAGCGTGATGGAGAACATCCGCCTAGGCAAACGGGGGGCCACCGACGATGAGGTGCGTGCTGCCGCCGAAGCCGCCAACTGCGGAGAGTTCATCCGCCGTCTGCCGCAGGGCTACGACACCCCCATCGGGGAGAATGGAGCGAAGCTCTCCGGTGGCGAACGCCAGCGCATCTCTATCGCCAGAGCTCTTTTGAAGAACGCCCCCATCGTCCTGCTGGACGAGGCCACCGCCAGCCTGGATGTAGAGAATGAGACCAAAGTACAAGGAGCCCTCTCCCGTCTGCTGGTGGGCAAGACCGTGCTGGTCATTGCCCACCGGATGCGCACCGTAGCTGGGGCGGATCACATCGTGGTTCTGGAGAATGGCCATGTGGCCGAACAGGGGACACCAGCGGAGCTGATGCAGAAAGGCGGCCTTTACCGGCACATGGTGGAGCTTCAGAGCCAGAGCGCCCAGTGGAAGTTGAACGGGACGAAGCGATAAGACAAGATATAACGATTTTTAAAGTTCATATTTCAAAATCACTGTAGCTGTTTTCCACTTTAAGTTAAAAATGCGGGATGTATTTTTTCAAGAAACACAGCCTCAAATTGGCAAGGAATTGCTCCGCAAGCATTAAATCAAACACACTTTTAAATAAAATCCCTGTTTTTACAATCCTATTCCCGGGTTCCAGTAACGTACACGCAAAGAAAATTTATAGAAACAAATAAGTATATTTCTTCTGAAATCTTTTTTCTTATTTTTCATTGCTTTTTGCGAAAAGACATGCAGCAAACCATAAAAAATTTTCATAGAAGGACACATGATGCTAAATAGTGTTTACACGAGCGATATGGTATAATGGGAGCAAGAGATCCGAAAGAGGTGTTCCC
>ERZ835080.151-NODE-151-length-79996-cov-4.333433_pt1 | contig 79996 bp, 77 predicted proteins | sample MGYA00519688_ERZ835080 | MGnify/ENA primary metagenome ERZ835080 (study PRJEB31850, sample SAMEA3708770) | human gut metagenome | biome: human gut; feature: human-associated habitat; material: faeces | place: China | collected 2014 ... | reverse complement strand
AGCAAGAAGCCCCCACTTCAAAATCAGAGATTTAAGTGGTGGGAGCATGTCACGAAAGAGGTAGAAGAGCTATATGAATTTTTGCACATATTTAAGTCTGATCTGAAAAATATAGAGATTGACAGGAAAGAAAACAAAGACTTTTGGTTATGTGATTTGATTATGGTTTATGATGATTACAAAGTGCATGCAGAATTTGAAAGTACGGGTATTAAAAAACTTATTCGTTTATTTACCTATCTGCAGAAGATGGTTCGCGGAGAAATTGTTTTCATTGATGAATTCGATTCAAATCTGCATGATGTTTATTTGTGTGCGATTCTGGAATATCTGATGGAGCATGGTAAGGGACAGTTATGCTTTACAACACATAATGTTGGGCCAATGGATGTCCTGAGACGACGCAAAAAGTCTATTGATTTTTTATCTGAAAATCATAAAATATATCCATGGACAGCAAATGGAAATTATTCACCTGCAAAACTGTACAGAAATGGAATGATTGAAGGATCTCCATTTAATGTGGATTCTATAGATTTTATTGGTGTATTTGATTCGGATGAGGAGGATGAATAATGAGCCTCCAACTGATTTTTGTTGTTGAAACAAATAAAACATGTAAATCGGACTGGATTTATATCAAAGATACGATTGATTATTTTTTTGAAAAAAGTGAGACAGTATTGTGCAGAGCAAAAATATGATTTTGTCTGGTTTTGTAAAGATATCGAGCGTGTTTATACGGGTAAAAAAGTAAATGCTGTTGATAAAAAGAAGAAATCGGAGGAATTTAAGAAAAAGAAACAAATTTCTGGAGTGAAAGTGGATAAACTGTCAGCAGCAGAATATCAGGAGAATACAAGTAATATATTAAGGATTTTGGAGCAGTATTTGGATATGAAGAGGTGAGAGGAAGTGATAAGCTCTCTTATATTTTGAACGGAGCATCTGATAGATGCTGGAGATTCAGAGTATAGGAGAGTTTTTCTATAATTGAAATACATTCAGAATATCGATATAAAGTTTCAACATGATGGAATATATTTAATGGAATATAACACAGATTAGTGATATGCTTTATAAAATAATTAATACATATGAAATTCTTTGTCGGGAGGAAAGGTATGAGAGAAAAGGTACTTAATATAATTGGTAATAATCTGGAAACTGTAATTAAAGAAGATTTAAAAAATATTGTCACAAATAAAAAAATGGAAAAAGAATTTCTAGAATGTGGAGATTTTATAGGAACGTACGAGAATTCTTTTGACAATGCACTTTTAGAAACATTCTCGAGAGAAAATTTACAAGTAATTTATAGAAAATTGAAAGGGGTAAATGGATATGAATATATTGAAAAATTGAAACTATCTCTTGAAAAACTATGTGAGGAATATCAAGTAGAGAGCAGGGATTATTTTATTGAACAGTTTATAAATATGTTTAAAGATTGCATTTATAGAAATGATAGAACATTAGCACAGGAAATTTTTTCGGCAGATTTTAGAGTGGATATGAATCAGAATTTTGCAATTGCACGTGAAGGGATAGATCTTCTTAATAGTAAAGTAGATTTATTGTTCGTGTCGATGAATAAGGATTCATACAATAATGCGCAAATTCCATTGCCTGATAACAGGGAAATGCTGAACAATGAAGAACAAAACTTGCTGGAATGGAAATTGATTCATCCGAAGAGAGATGATTCTAAGGATAATATAAAGGAAAGAGTAAAGTATTTAACTGTTTTATGGAAAAAAGAACGACAAGCTGTTCCTGGGTGGTATGTGATTCCTAAAAATAAGAGAAAGGAACTGGAATTATATACACGAGAATATGAATATATCTATAATGAAGATATTCTTTCTTTTAGAGAATTATTTGAATTTGCGCATGAAGTGATATGGCGATTTGAAATGGGATTTATGAAATATTCTATGAAAATGCAGAATAGAATACATGAGATTTGGATGTGTGCCAGTGAAAAGAATGATTTTTTGAATAATACAGAAGTAAAAGGAAAGTATTTTTTTATAGGACAAGTACTTTTGCGTATGTATAGAGAAAACATGATGGATGAATTATGGCATTTGATATATGAAAAGTTAGAAAAATGTTCTGGATATATAGATACGGGTAGGGATGAATTGTACCTTGAAAAAATCAAGTATTCATTTATGAAAATGAACATATCAGAAGTGTGCATATTATTAAATGATAGATCTAGAATCAATGAAAAATCTTATAGTGTGCGAATGCAGATAGTTGGATTAAAAGCTGAATGCGGAATGTTAGATGATGCGGTGAAAGAATTGAATTTTTTGGAGAGTGCGCTGGAAACAGAGATAGAGAAAGAGAAAAAAAATTCTAAACAAAAGGCAGGAATGGTCTATTATTCTTCTATTTTAGCTTGTAGTTATTTTTTACACAGATTTATATATCAGGCAATAAATCTACAAACACGTGATGAAACATTTAACAAACTAACGAATAAGGTTATGTTATATCAGCAGTACTTCGATTATGAGAAAGAAAGAGATGAATTTTATAAGGATTTATTTAGAGAACAGAAGAAAATGCGAAAAAAAACGCCTTTCGAATTAGGAAGAATAAATAGGATAATTTGTCAAGGAGGTAGGGTGCCGGGAAGTGGATATCAGTTTTATAGAATGTTGGATCGAACAGCGATACCCCTGCATATGAGATGGGTTCGATTGCTTGATGCAGATGAGTCGGATTTTATACTGAATTTAATAGATGATCATCCATATATTGGATGGTATATGTTGCTTAGATTGGGTGAGAGTGACACAACAAAAGCAACATTAACGCGGAGAGAATGTATAGAAATTATTAGAAAAGATGGAAGTTATGCACGAAACATATTTTCTTATGTATATAAATCTGTGGATATAACTGTTGGTAATATCCAAGAAAAAGCAGATAGTATTTTTGGAACTGCATATGAACATATACTTTTAAATGGATTGGAGATTTTACGTAGATTTGCGTCAATAGCAAATATAACTGAACAGAAGAAATTAGTAGTATTGATGATAAAGATTATTGATGCAGATGTGGTTAGGAGATTCAGAGTACTTAATGACTGGATAAGACAAGTTATGAATGTGCTTGATGAACGTGTGAAAATTTCTATGCTGAATGAATTATTACAATGTTCGGGAAGAAAAAGAGCGACGTGGCATAATGAACCTGAAGTAGATCCGTTTGATGTGTTTACATGTAAAACGGTAGCAATAAATGATTACAAAAAAATAGAATTAGAGCCATGCTGGGTAAATTCTATGCTGGATAGTTGTCTAAGTGATGAACAGCAGAGAATGCATTATATACCAAGATTGGGAAAACTTGCCGAAGTTGGGATGCTGACATCAGAACAAAGTAAAAAATTTGGTGAGGTTTTATGGGAGAATATGGGAAAAAATGATTTTCCGTTAAAAGACACATATTATTTATGTACATATTTAAAATGGCCATATCCTGAAAATATAGATTTAGAAGCAAGAATAAAGAAAAGTATTTTGTCAGAAGCAGCTTTTGAGAAAATAAGAAAAGAAACATTATTATCTATTATACCAGATGTAAATAGAATGTTTTGGGAAATCAGAAATATCAATGATGAACGGACAGATTTCTGGAAAGAGACGGAATTGAAATTTTTGATAGAAGAATTAAGGAAATGCTGGATAACATTGAAAAATGAATATGAAATAAAATCGCACAAAAGTTTTTATGAAGATGAATTTAAAGAGGAAACAAGAGCATTAATAAATGTATTTTCTTCTTTTGAAAGGAATGCGATGCAGAGACTAGATGAAGTGGAAAAAAAGAAAATATTTCAAATGATTGATGAGATGGAAAAATATGATATTCCCTGTATTGAATTGTATGTATTAGCTGCTCCGGATGATGAAATAAAAAATATAGTAGAAAGTATAATAGAAGGATTTAAATCTGCACATTCAGATATTGAAACATCTGCAATGTGTGCGGTTAGAGTTCTCCTAATGTCGGATGTAGAAGAAAAATATATAAATCAGATATGTAATGAAATGCTTATACTTTGTAGATTTCGAAAGGAACCAGGATTATCAGACTACTTGATTGCATTATATAATGCAATGTATCTTCATAAATTGAAATTAAATAAAAAAACAATAAAATTGATGAGCGTAGCGTTGACCGAGTTGGCGGAGTGGTCAGATTATTCAAATCTCGATGAAGATGTGGAAGAAAAAATAAAAAATATTATTGAGATCAGAAAGAATAGTGCGGGCCTTGCTAATCAACTATATTTATATGAAGAAGGAGAAAATATTGAACATTCAAAAGGTGCATTAATCTGGAAAGAGATATGTCGAGGTGAAAAATCCTGTGTTGAATTTTCAGAGGTGAAAAACAATTGGTATTGAATGAAAGGAGAAAAGAAAGATTAAAATAAAAATTATTATTAAAATTATTGAGAAACATAATATGTTGGATTTTTGAAAGTATATATAGTAAGATATAAGAAATATATTTTCACAGATGTAAGAGGTGAGATGTAAATGGGAAATTACCTGAATCCGGGGAGTCAGGCATTCCAGATGATTCTGGAATCGGAGATTTTTGTTGACAAAAGTGGTTTAATTGCGGTGACAAACAGATATGCGCGTACGATGCAGCGATATATGTGTGTGAGTCGTCCGAGAAGATTTGGTAAATCAACAGCAGCAGATATGCTGGCAGCATACTACGGACGAAATGAAGATACATCAGTTTTATTTGAAAGATTGAAAATCGGTCAGGAACAATCATACCAGAAACATTTAAATAAATATGATGTGATTAAAATTAATATGCAGGAATTTTTGAGCATGAGTGAGAGCGTTGAGGATATGCTGAATATTCTGCAAATGAGACTGATTAAAGACCTAAAAAGTGCTTATCCTGAAGTTGTCAGCAGTGATCGCCTTATGTTTGCCATGCAGGATGTTTTCGCAGAGACAAAATGTCAGTTTGTTATACTGATTGACGAATGGGACTGCCTTTTTCGAGAATATAAGCAGGATAAAGAAGCACAGAAAAAATATCTGGACTTCCTCAGAATGTGGATGAAGGATAAAGAATATGTTGCACTTGCTTATATGACAGGAATCCTTCCGATAAAGAAATATGGTACCCATTCTGCATTAAATATGTTTTCTGAGTATTCTATGCTTAATCCACGCGAAATGGCAGAGTTTTTCGGTTTTACGGAAAAAGAAGTCCAGGAACTTTGCAGTAAATATGACAGAAGTTTTGAGGAAACAAAAGCATGGTATAATGGATATGAGTTATCTGTTGTGGAAGCACAGAAACCCAAAGTTTATGCGATGTATAATCCAAAATCTGTAGTAGATGCCATGCTCAGCGGGATTTTTGACAATTATTGGAACCAGACAGAGACATACGAAGCATTAAAGGCATATATATGTATGAATTTTGATGGACTTAAAGATGCTGTTGTAAAAATGCTGGCGGGTGATCGGATACAGATTAACACAGGTACATTCTCAAATGATATGACATCATTTCAAAGCAGAGATGATATACTGACTTTGCTTGTGCATTTGGGATATCTTAGTTATCATTGGCCGGATAAAACAGTCGCAATTCCTAATAAGGAAGTATCTCAGGAATATGTCAATGCTATCAGTACGATGGATTGGAATGAGGTTATTCATTCAGTAGAAGCTTCCAGAAAATTGCTTCAGGATTTATGGAGTATGAATGCGGATGCTGTTGCAGATGGAATAGACCGGGCGCATCGAGAAATTTCAATATTACAGTATAATGACGAAAATTCTCTGAGTTGTACGATTAACCTTGCTTTTTATTTTGCAAGGGAATATTACACAATTATCAGAGAATTGCCAACAGGAAAAGGATTTGCGGATATCTGTTTTGTGCCAAGAAAACTTCATGTGGACAAACCGGCAGCTGTAATCGAGCTGAAATGGGATAAAGATGCAGAAGGAGCTATCACACAGATAAAAGAGAAACGATATGTAGAAGCATTAAAAGAGTATCACGGAAACCTGCTCCTCGCGGGAATCAATTATGACAGAAAAAAGAAAAAACACAGTTGTGTGATAGAGAAGTATGAGATGATATAAAATACCACCTGTTAGTCAGCATATGGAGATGACTGACAGGTGGTGTTTTACAGGAGAACAAAAGATGGAAGAGAAAAGGAGATGTTGGCATAATGGAATTAATCTTTTTTTATGTTAATCAGTCCAGAACAAAATTTATCGAAAAACAGGGTTTCAATTTTTCATCAAGGTATAAATTTTCTGTGGAATATGATAAAGGAACATATATATTAAAGGGATTTGAATGTGAAAATCCATTGCCTCAAAATTTTTTTGATGAGACAGGCTGTATTACGAATGTGACTGCAGTTGTAGGAGAGAATGGTTCAGGTAAGACTACATTGCTTACAAAATTATTGGGATATTCGGGACAGGTGAAAGATAAAGACCATGCTCCAGAGTATGATGCGTTTTTTGCAGAAGAGTATGAAATAGATAAAGCGATTTCTATATATTGGGATGGAAACGATTTGGTTTGTTATCACAATATAGATGAGTTTGAGAATGATACAGAGTTATTAAAAGAAAATAGAGTTTTTTACTTGACACAAGGATCCGATTTGTTGGCAAATATGATTGCAAATGATAAAGGCTTCTTTGATATAAGCAAGATCTGCGTTTCAAATAGTATATATGGATCAAATAGTGAATTTGTTTCCATGGGGAATCTGGAACAGTTGAGTCTTAATATGAACTCAATGCAAGGACTTGGAAATAGATTTTTTAGAAGAAAAATCAGGACAAACAATCGTATTGTGGGTGAATATTTTGAAGTTCAGGATATTATGGCAAATGAAAAAGAAATGGCAGATTTTCAACGTATTCTGGATATCCTTTATCTTGATTATATTCATTCAAATAAAAGTGGCAGTTTGTTTGCTGAGAATGTTGGCAAATATTTGTCCGTTAAATTTCACACTTCAGGAAAAATTTTAAATGATTATTATAGTAAAAATATGAACGACAAAAATGCTGATAAAGAATGGCTGAACTATTATGACTGTGTGAACGAAAATATTTTTAAAGAGTTTGATTATGAGTCGGTAAAAAATGATATTTGTTTTCATTTGTATACAAATTTGCTATATGAACTGATGGTATGTTTGATGCTGGAAAATGAGAATCACGTAAAAAATAAAAAGGAACTCACAAAATTAATAGAAAAATTATTGGAACAGGTAAAAAGAAATGGAAGTTCTGCATATGAAGTATTAGCGTCTGCATATGCAGAAATACAGGAATACGAAAAAGTTCTGGAAAAAGTAGAAGTAGTTGGAAACACCCTCCCACCGAGCGATTTTGGATATGAAATATGCGGTCAGTTAAAATATAAAGATAAGAATAAAGAAGAGGAAAGTGATGCCGATGAGATTGACACATATCAAAATTTCATAAAGCTGATTAAAAAATCTGTATTTGAGCGTAAATATTCATTTGTTCTTAAATATATAGACATACAGGGCATTGAACTTGCTTCTGGCGAGCGTGCTCTGTTGAATTTCTTTTCATGGATCTATTTTGTGCCTAAATTTACTCAAATTATGAGAGAAGAAAAGAAGGAAAGTGTGTTAAATAAAAATATATTACTGCTCATTGATGAAATTGATCTGTATTGTCATCCTTTGTGGCAGCAGAAAATGTTGGCATTTCTGATTGATGAACTAAAAAATCAATATTCAGACAAAAAGGTACAGATTATTTTTACTACACATAGTCCAATTATTCTTTCAGATATACCACGCAGTAATGTTATATTCCTTAAAAGAGAAAATGATAGATGCAAGATTGATGATAATAGGCTGCATTCTGAGACTTTTGGAGCTAATATATATAAATTGTTTAATAATGCATTCTTTTTGGGGCAAAAAGGACAGATTGGTGAATTTTCAAGAAATAAAATACAGGTGATTATAAATAAAATCAGTCCCAAATTAGATCCAGAAGAGGGGGCAGTATATCATGAAATTTCAAAAAAAGAAGCAGCGGAACTGGAAAAAGAAATTGTGTTGATTGGAGAACCTATAATACGGAATAAGTTGTATGATATGCTGTATAAATGTCAATATTGTTTAAAAGAGCCTCAAGAAAGAAAATTGGAAATTTACAGGAAAAAATTACAAAAATTAGAGGAAGAGATGCGGCATGATATCCATTAAGTTTAGGAGAAAAGATTCAGTAAACGTCTTGTACGATAAACTTTTTGCGTGTTGTAAAGGAAAAAGCGTGAATGCACAGAGACGAGAAAGAATACGACAGAATATTGATGATTGGTGTAGGAAAAATCTGAATAACAGATCTTTTGAATCTATTGTTAAGGCTGATTATGAAGAACTGGTTCGGATAAAAAATGAGTATGATAAAATTGGATCGAATTCTGTGAATTTACCAAAATTTCCGGCAAGTTATAAGAAATTTATTCTTGAAACCTTGTATAGGGATAAATTTCCAAGACAGAAATTTGTAGAAGAATTGCAGGTGACTGTGTGCCCATATTGTAATAGAAATTTTATTAATTCAACATACAAGAGGACGATGTGTGATTTAGAACATTTTTTTGATAAAGCAAGCTATCCGGTGTTGGCGGTTTCTTTTTATAACCTGATCCCTGTGTGTCATCCGTGCAATCATGTAAAAGCAAGCAACAGAATTTCCTGTTCGCCTCATGATCTCAAATTGCACACGGATGATTTGCTGACCTTTGACTATTTTATAAAGGGACCGGATTTTCTGACAGACAAAGAACAAATCGGTATAGAAATAGATTGCACTTTCGAATTTGAAGATAATGTTAGAGTATTGAAATTAAACGATGTATATCAGATACATACGGATCTTGTACAGGAATGTATAAAAAAATCTATTGTATTTAATTCGGATTATCTGGAAGACCTGTGTCAGACGTATGATAGATTATTCGAATCAAAGGAAGACTTATATAGGATTGTGTTTGGAAACTATAAAGAAGAGACGGAGTATGGAAAGAGGCCATTATCTAAATTAACTAAGGATATATTGAGCAGTTTATACGAAGATATCTATATGGAGTGATTTGATTATGAGTTCAATTTTAGAATATAAAGGCTATCACGCATCTATAGAATATGATGCGGAAGATAATATTTTTGTGGGAGAAGTAATTGGAATTACGGACTCTTTGAACTTTCATGGTACATCAGTGGATGAAGTAAAAGAGATGTTTAAGCAAAGTATTGATAATTATTTGATTTTGTGTAAAAAATAGAAATGTCTGTAAGATTATAAACAAAATCGGTGCCGGATATATTGATATGATCAATCAATATCCGACACCATTTTTAATAAGGGTACACTAGTTCCATCGATTTTTTCATTTCAGCAATGTCATTTTCGATGCTCTGTGAATTATAACCATTTGATTTTGCACGTTTGTAACATGCGTAGGAAAATACACATAAAGCATACTGGCACTTTTGGGAATCAGCGTTAGATTCATAATCTGTATATAGGTTATCTGCAAAGTGGCGAAGCAAGAGAGCCATATTATTGTATGCAACACCAATCTGGAGTCCAGATGTCAGTGCACTGTTTTCCTGCTCCGCAGAATCTTTAGCGTTCGGCCGCGACGGTGAAAGATAATCGCTGAGCAAATTAACACCTCTAAGGGCAGCCAGGCCAAGATCACGTTCCTGAAAATTATCGGAATCACTTTTCTGCGCAATCTGTGTGTTGGTAGCACTTACATATTCTTTAGCTGCAATTAATTTATTTTCAGCGGTAGAATTTTGACGCAAGTATTGCTCATCCTGTAATGCAGTGGCATATGCTGAATCCGAGTACAGATCCATTTGTTCATAATTCCAGCCAATGGAATCGGTGTTCGTTGTTAACCAGATGGAGTCGATCAAAGCGTCTGCGGTTGCCTCGGCATCCTCAAGATTATGGGGACCGTTATTTATAAAATCTGCCATATAAAATGACCAGAGACGGTCGAAACTCTGCTGACATTCATCTTTTGGGATCGGTGTGTAAGTAGCTATGGCTGCCGCCGAAGGTGCTGGTTCCGGGGATGGAGTTGGTGTAACCGTTATTGTATTAGTTCCATTTTCACCCTGATCAGCGTTAGAATCAGAAACAGCAGAGGGGAAAACTGTGACAAGCATATGATGTGTCCGGGTTGCTGCACAAGTTAATAGCGGAAGCGCTACAAAATAGCAGCAAAATATCAATAAAGAACAAATAACATTTCTTCGTAAAATGCTGTTTTTGCATTGAACATCGGTTAAATGATATTTATCCCTGTCTTCAAGCTTTGTTTTAACTTCTCTGTAAATAAAAATGATGAATAATAAAAGAAGAAGAAAGAGAACAAAAAGAAAAGCAAAAGCTCCTGTAGAATAGTCTGGAGAAATTAATAGCTCATAAATTTTGCTTGGAAATAGAGCAATTAATGCGATAGCAGAAGAGAAAAACGTGCATTTAGTAAAAGAAGTATCTTCGATAGGAACAGAATGTTCATTCTCTGAGCCTGCATGTGAACTCTCGGACTGAATGCGATTTCTATTAGGCGTTTCTGTGCGGTGTTTATAGTTCCTTTTCTTTGCTGTCATTTATACTCCATAAATCAAATTTATTTGGGCTTCTATTATAATGCAAATAATGAACGAAAACAAGATATAATGTAAATAAATGGTAATATATGTTGAAATGACAGAAATTAAAATGTAAGAGATAGGTAACAAAAAATAGATGTTCCGCCGTCTGTTTTTGTCGTTATCGTCAAAATTCAACTTTTTTCGGGCAAATTTTGTTGCCCGACTTTCCACATAAGTAAAAATATGATATAATTTCTTCATGTACAGAAAAACAGAAGAAACATACAAGCGGTTTTGTACAGGTGGAAGGGAAGAAAGATATTTTGAGTTCGGAAAATACGAAGAAGAATATGGAATATAATCAAAATTTAATCGGGAGAGCGTGAGAGCAATTCTTTAAAGATGATGTGAAGTGTATGATTAGTCGTCTGTTAATCTATTGCATAATCCTTACGTGATCGCGGTTCTTTTTATGAGTGTTTTTATAAACAATACAGCATAATCCAAATTATGCAAGAAATATATGAGTAATAAAGTATGGGAGAGAGAAATGAGTAACAAGAATATTAGTCAAAAAAGAAAACTGGAACATTGGGAAGTGGTTACGTTACTTCTAATGCTATATGATTTCCTGGCGATAGGACTTTCTTATTTTGCAGCATTGTGGGTTCGCTTTGACTGTAGATATAACAGTATTCAGAAAGAATTTCTGAGTGCATATTATCGGACTATCGTCATTTATGCCGTATTTTGCATAGTGGTATTTTGGTTTCTACGATTGTATAAGAGTATCTGGCGTTTTGCGAGTTATGCGGAATTGCTCAGAATTATTCTGGCAACAGCGATTACCGGAGTTGTATATATGATTGCAATGTTTGAGTTTGTTTACAGAATGCCGATCTCTTATTTTGTATTTGGAATTGTATTCCAGTTCTGCCTGACACTTGGCATTCGGTTTGCATATCGTTTTATTCTTCTTCTGAGAGGGCGAAGAAGAGAGGAGGCTGGATACAAGAAGAGAGTCATGTTGGTTGGCGCAGGTGCTGCCGGACAGATGATCTTCCGTGACATTAAACAGTCAAAAGAAACAAACGAAAAAGTATATTGCTTTATTGACGATAATTCAAATAAGTGGGGCAGATATATAGATGATGTTCCGGTAGATTGTTTTGGATGCAACGTCTGCAAAACATCATATTTTTGAATCGGTCATTTCAGTACGTAATGGAGATTCTGTGACATATCGAGGACCGGCAGATCCGAATAGTTATGTGCATTTGCGACGAAAATTGCCAATGGAAAAAGAGTTTGCAATGTATGAAGAAAACAATTTGAAACGAATATGTTAGAAGGGAGACTAAGACAATGGTCCACATTGAAAAGTCGCTAATTACCTCGCGTTATAATGATGGAGAGTTTACGACAGCGTCCATTTTAGGAACAGAGCCGATTAATGGATTGCTTAATTCAAAGATGACAAAGCCTGCGAGAAAAAATGTAATACGTAGAAAGAAAAGTCAGGCAAAAGCACGAAAATCGATTAAGTTTTAATTAAAAAGTTTTTTAATTCCACTGTGATTTTTCTCCATTTCTTACGTATATATTATAGATGCATTATGACAGAATTTGTTTTCTGCATCAATACGTATGAAAGAGGTGCATGAAAATGCAAAAGAAACAGCCACAGGAGAACTTACTACAGGAAAGCAGCGATACCGATTCTAAACGCTACCGTCCGGAAATGAAATGTGAGGAACTTATCCAGAACATTCATGATTTATGCGAAAGATATGGGATGTCGTATTATGCTTTGGCAAAAGCGGCGGATGTCTCACCGTCTACGCTACATGAACTGATGACTGGGAAGACGAAGCCGTATTTGTATACGGTTTACAAGATATGTAATGCTTTGGATATTTCAATTTCGGATCTTCTTTTGGAAGAGAGCAGGGTACCTGGTATGGTGAGTGAGTTGAATGAAAAAGAACAGGAATTAGTATATCTGTATCGTAAGTGTTCAAATAAAAAGAAAGAGCATTTGGAGATATATCTCAGGATGCTGGCACAGTATGATAATATTTAAGCGGAAAACCATCAGGTTTTCCGCTTTTTATCTTCCATCCACATCTGGATATATTCCATCTGTTCCTGGTCGGATATTTCCTGTGATCCGGGGTCGTTTCCGGCGGCGAGGCAGCAGAAGAGCACAAATGCCTGCAGGCAGAAAAACACAATAAGTGCTACAATGATCAAATTCCGCACCCCCTTTCACTGAAACTGGAATATATTAATATAGAAACCTTTATCTGGAGTATATGCATGAACGAGTCGTTTTATACAGGAAAGGGAATCGGAGTGGCAATTCTTGACACGGGAATCTATCCGCATATAGATTTTGACAGCAGAATCTGTGCTTTTGCGGATTTTATTGCACATAAAAAATCTCCATATGATGACAATGGACATGGAACCTGTGTAGCCGGAATTCTGGCCGGGAGTGGCAGGGCCTCCATGGGAAAATATAAAGGGATGGCACCAGGCAGCAGGATAGCAGCGCTGAAAGTACTTGATCGGTTTGGAAATGGAAATAAAGAAGATGTCCTGCAGGCTTTTCGCTGGATTTTACAGAACAGGGAACGATACAAGCTTCGAATTGTTAATATTTCTGTGGGAACGACTTATCGTACGCGAAACGAGCAGGATGTACTGGTGCAGGGTGTGGAGAAATTATGGGATGAAGGCCTGGTGGTGGTCGCGGCGGCAGGAAATCAGGGACCGAAGCCGGGGAGCGTGACGGCACCTGGATGCAGCAAAAAGATCATTACGGTGGGATCCAGTGATATGCTCTCGGGAAAGCGGGCAGTATCCGGGCGCGGACCAACATTTGAATGCGTGTGTAAACCGGATCTGGTAGCACCGGGGCGGCAGATCATGGCATGTACGCCGGGAGCTGGAAACCTGTACAGCATGAAAAGCGGAACGTCCATGTCAACACCGCTGGTGTCCGGTGCGATTGCGCTGGCACTGGAAAAAGATTCTCTGCTTTCCAATGTAGAGATTAAAATGATGCTGCGAGACAGCTGCGATGATATGGGACTGCCGAGAAACCAGCAGGGATGGGGAAAGTTCAACTGCAAAAAGTTTTTGGCATTATAGGAAATGCACATGATTGTATAAACAAAAATGCACGATTTTACCATAGTAAAGGCTGAAAGTATTGACGGAAATCCTTTTTTCGGATAGAATAGTAGGAAATTGGCAATTGTTCGGAGATAAACAGTTGCAAAAAATCAGATATCAAGCAAGGGAGACGTATTATGGAAAAAATTCAAATGACGACACCGTTGGTAGAGATGGATGGAGATGAGATGACCAGAATTCTCTGGAAAATGATCAAAGATGAACTTCTTCTTCCGTTTATTGATCTGAATACAGAGTATTATGATCTTGGATTGACTTATCGTAATGAAACAGATGATCAGGTTACGATTGATGCCGCCGAAGCAACTAAGAAATATGGTGTTGCAGTAAAATGTGCGACGATCACTCCAAATCATGCACGTATGGACGAATATGATCTCAAGAAGATGTACAAGAGCCCGAATGGAACGATCCGTGCAATCCTTGATGGAACAGTATTCCGTGCACCGATCGTTGTAAAGGGAATTGAGCCATGTGTACGCAACTGGAAGAAACCGATCACACTTGCGCGTCATGCATATGGAGATATTTACAAGAATACAGAGATGTACATTGACAAACCAGGTAAGGTTGAGCTGGTTTATACTTCAGAAGACGGTGAAGAGAAACGCTCCCTTGTACAGGAGTTCAAAGCACCGGGAGTTGCGATGGGCATGCACAACATGACTGCATCCATTGAAAGCTTTGCGAGAAGCTGTTTCAACTATGCACTGGATACAAAACAGGATGTATGGTTTGGCGCGAAAGATACAATCTCCAAGACATACGATGCGAAATTCAAAGAAGTATTCCAGACTGTATTTGATACAGAATTTAAGGATAAGTTCGAAGAAGCAGGACTTACTTATTTCTATAGCTTGATCGATGATATTGTAGCGCGTGTTATGAAAGCAGAAGGCGGGTTTATCTGGGCATGCAAGAACTATGACGGAGATGTTATGAGTGATATGGTTTCTTCCGCGTTTGGTTCTCTTGCAATGATGACCTCTGTACTTGTTTCTCCACAGGGCTATTATGAGTACGAAGCTGCTCATGGAACGGTACAGAGACATTATTATCGCCATCTGGAAGGAAAAGAGACATCTACAAACTCTGTAGCAACAATCTTTGCATGGACAGGAGCTCTTCGTAAACGTGGAGAACTGGATGGCAATCAGAAACTGGAAGAGTTTGCAGATAAACTGGAAAAAGCTACCCTTTCCACGATTGAAAGTGGCAAGATGACCAAAGACCTTGCACTGATCACAACAATTGAGAATCCGACTGTACTGAACAGCCGTGATTTCATCCTTGCAATCAGAGAATCTCTGGAAAAAATGATTTAATATACGCACAAAAGAGCCATTGTATCAACTGCGATACAGTGGCTCCTGTAATATTGGGAGAGAAAATTGCAGTTACGCAAGTTCCTCCCATTTTTCATATAATTCTTCAAGTTCTGCCTGAATCTTGTCTTTTTCGCGGCTCAGTTCCGCACAGCGTCCTATATTCGTACAGACATCCGGAAGAACGAGAGTGTCGTCGATCTCTTTATCTCGTGTTTCAAGTTCTTCAATACGTTTTTCGACTTTTTTAAGTTCGTTTTCCTGTTTACGCTTGCGAGCCTGTTCTTCTTTCTGCTGCTGCCAGGTGAGTTTTCCCTCAGAAGATGTTTCTTCTTTAGCTTCTTCGGTGGCTTCCTGTGCAGTCGGAGCATATTTCTCAGTCAGTTCTTCTTTTTTCTCCAGATAATAATCGTAATCACCGATATAGTTGACAACTGACTGATTTGTCAGATCAAGAATACGGGTTGCAGTCTGGTTGATGAAATAACGGTCATGAGAAACATACAACACAGTTCCGGTATAGCTGTTCAGTGCTTCTTCCAGAATTTCCTTGGATGCGATATCCAGGTGGTTGGTAGGCTCATCGAGAATCAGGAAGTTTGCTTCTGAGAGCATCAGTTTTGCAAGAGAAACACGGCCTCGTTCACCACCGGAAAGAGAGGAGATCACTTTGAATACATCGTCTCCGGTAAAGAGAAATGCTGCCAGCATATTACGGATCTGTGTCTCGGTCAGTGTCGGATATGTGTCTGAAATTTCCTCAAAAATTGTTTTTTCTGCATGAAGTACATGATGCTCCTGATCATAGTAACCAATCTGCACTTTGGCACCCAGAGAGAAGCTTCCGGCGTCTGCATCCAGAAGTCCGTTGAGAATCTTGAGCATTGTAGTTTTGCCGGTTCCGTTGTTTCCGATCAGTGCTACGCGCTCGCCTCGTTTGATCTGGAAAGAAATATTGGAAAAAAGTTTCTGCTGCGGGAAACTTTTGGCGAGATCTTCTACGGTAAGGACATCGTTTCCGCTGACCACGCGTGGCTCAAGAGAAAGACGCATCTGGCTCTGGACTTCGACCGGTTTGTCGATCCGCTGAATCTTATTCAGCATCTTTTCACGGCTCTCTGCACGTTTGATGGATTTTTCTCTGTTGAAAGATTTCAGCTTGACGATAACGGCTTCCTGATGTTTGATCTCGCGCTGCTGGTTGAGATATGCCTTGTACTGGGCATCACGAAGCTGTGCTTTTTTCTCTGCATAAGCGGAGTAATTACCGGCATACATACGAACCTGTCCGGCATCGATTTCGATGACTTTTGTGACAACTTTGTCCAGAAAATAGCGGTCATGAGATACAATGAAAACAGCACCAGGATAATTGAGAAGATAAGTTTCCAGCCAGGCAATGCTTTCCATATCCAGGTGGTTGGTAGGCTCATCGAGCAGAAGGATATCTGGTTTGGAAATCAGCAGTTTACCGAGGGCAACACGTGTTTTCTGACCGCCGGAAAGAGTCGCCACCTGTTTGGTAAAATCCTCTTCTGTAAATCCGAGACCATTCAGAACACCCATAAGTTCGCTTTTGTAGGCATAGCCATTCTCCAGTTCAAATTCATGAGTCAGGCGGGTGTAGGAGTTCATCAGGCGGTCAAGTTCTTCGCCGGAAGCATTTTTCATCTGGACTTCCATGGCACGAAGGCGTTCTTCCATATCGATGATATACTGTTTGGTGCTTAAGAGTTCTTCATATACAGAAAGGTGTCCCTGTACATCCTGATACTGGGCGAGGTAACCGATGCGTTTGTCCTTGGCAAGAACTACCTGTCCGGCATCTGCATGGATCTCTTCCATTATAATGCGAAGAAGTGTGGTCTTGCCGGCACCGTTATTACCGATCAGAGCAGCTTTTTCGCGTTCTTCTATATGAAAAGAGGCATCTTCCAGAATCACTTTTTCACCGAAGGATTTGGAGATACCCTGACATGATAAAATCATAGTTATTCCTCCGAAGTAAATATACGGTATGATTATAAAAGCAAAAATGGCCTTTGTAAAGGAAAATAAATGAAAATTGTACATATTTGACAACATTGATTGACAACAAAATGTCAATTCGTTATAATTAACGAGAAAGTGTAAGGAGGGACAACGGTGGAAGCAAAACAGATTTCAAAAGCTGTGATTAAGAGACTGCCACGTTACTATAGATACCTTGGTGAACTTCTGGAAGACAATGTAGAGAGAATCTCTTCCAATGATCTTAGTAAAAAAATGCGTGTTACAGCGTCTCAGATACGTCAGGATCTGAATAATTTCGGGGGATTTGGACAGCAGGGATACGGTTATAATGTAAAATATCTTTATACAGAGATCGGTAAGATCCTGGGGCTGGATATCGTGCATCCGATGATCATTGTAGGAGCTGGTAATCTGGGGCAGGCACTTGCCAATTATGTTGAGTTTGAGAAGAGAGGATTCAAGCTGGTCGGTATTTTTGATGTAAATCCGGTACTTGAGGGAATTGCGGTTCGTGGGATTGAGATTCAGATGATCAGTGATCTTCCTTTCTTTATGAAAGAAAACAATATTGAGATCGCAATTCTGACATTGCCGAAGAATAAGGCACGTGATATGGCGGAGATTCTGATCGAGAACGGAATCAAAGCTATCTGGAATTTTGCACATATCGATCTGGATACTCCGGATGATGTGATCGTGGAGAATGTTCATCTTTCAGAGAGTCTTATGACATTATCCTATAATCTCAGTCAGTATCGTCAGGAACATATAGACGATGAGAAATAAGCAGCACTTATAAAGTGATGGCAGGACGGACAGACAGGCTGTTACCCGGCTCCTTATGGCAAGGAGGCTGCGTAATGGCCTTTTATGCTAATTATGGCAGGTGAGGAAAAAGAATGAAACAGATTGTGACCTGTAAAGAAATGAAAGCTCTTGATGGAAATATGATTGAGGGAATCGGGATTCCGTCCTGTGTCCTGATGGAACGGGCAGCTCTGAAAGTCGCAGAAGAACTGGAACGGACGCTGGCAGACAAAAAACAGGAAGAACGGATTCTCTGTGTCTGCGGAAGCGGGAACAACGGAGGAGATGGCGTGACTGTTGCCCGTATTCTGAAACTGCATGGTTATCGTACAAGTCTGTATCTGGTGGGGAATCCGGACCACAGGACTGTGGAAATGCAGCGTCAGCTGGATATTGCAGCTGCCTGTCAGGTGCCGGTTGTGAATAACCTGGAAACAGAGGAATATACTACTATAGTAGATGCCATTTTCGGCGTTGGGCTGAGTCGTCCGGTCGAGGGCAGTTACAGAGATGTGATCATGGCACTAAATCAGTTGAATGCCTGGAAAGTGGCTGTTGATATTCCGTCCGGAGTAAATGGCGATACAGGAGCAGAACTTGGAATTGCTTTTCATGCAGATCTGACAGTGACATTTGCATTTCGGAAAGCAGGCCTTTGCCTGTATCCGGGCAGGAAATTTGCCGGTAAAGTGATCGTTGCGGATGTTGGCATCTACGCAAGTGATAAGGTGAAACCATATTTATGGCAGACAGAAAAAACAGATATTCATTTTCTGCCGGATAAAATTGTTGATGGAAACAAAGGAACTTTTGGAAAGATTCTGGTCGTTGCCGGAAGTCCGGGCATGTGTGGGGCGGCTTACCTCAGTGCGTCGGGAGCTTTTGCAGTGGGCATCGGAATGGTGAAAATCGTTACGGCAGAAGAGAATCGGATTCCACTGCAGACAATGCTGCCGGAGGCGATGCTTGACTGTGGCGATGATTTTGCAAAAGATCTTGACTGGTGCGATATTGTGGTGATCGGCCCGGGAATTGGAACTACGTACCAGGCTGCCGAAAAAGTACAGTGGTTTCTGGAGGCAGCATCAGGAGCTGCTAAACCAGTCATACTGGATGCAGATGGGCTGAATCTGCTGGCACAGCATCCGGAATGGAAAAAGTATCTTACGAGCCGCGTGGTCATGACACCACATATGGGTGAGATGGGACGGCTGACAGGAAAAAAGGTCAGTGAACTTCAAAAAGACCGTATTGCAGCAGCGAGGGAGCTGGCGGCAGAGACCGGTGCGGTTTGTGTGCTGAAAGATGCATGTACCGTGACGGCAGCACCGGATGGAAATACCTGGATTAGTCTGGCGGGAAATCCTGGAATGGCGACTGCGGGAAGTGGAGATGTTTTGACCGGAATTCTTGCAGGTGTGCTGGCAATGTTCCTGAATAAAAGGACGGAACTGCCGGATACAGGCAGACAGGCTGCATTGGGAGTACTGCTTCATGGTATGGCAGGAGATCTGGCAGCGAAAGAAAAAGGAACAGCAGGTATGAAGGCCGGAGATATTGTACGAGGAGCTTCAGAAGTTTTGAAAAATAAATAGAATACCGAAATATCTGAGCAGATCAGGCAGGAAGAGGAGGGTATTATGAAAAAATTTGAGAGAGTTAAAGCAGTAGTATCACTGGATGCCATTGCTCATAACTTTGAGGAAATGAAGAAAAACATTGCAGATGGTACCAGGATCGTAGCTGTTGTCAAGGCCGATGGTTATGGACATGGTGCAGAAGCGATTTCGCGTCTTATAGAAGACTATGAGTACATCTGGGGATTTGCGACCGCGACAGCAGAGGAAGCGATTCAGTTGAAAGATGCCGGGATTGAGAAACCGGTATTGATTCTCGGACTTGTTTTTGAAGAGTATTTCCAGGAACTGATCAGAAAAGATGTGCGCCTGACGGTCTGTGAGTATGATGTGGCAAAAATCCTTTCTGATGAGGCAGTCCGCCAGGGCAGACAGGTGCATATCCACATTGCACTGGATACCGGAATGAGCCGTATTGGATTTGCAGATAAGCCGGAAAGCGTTGAGGAGATCAAAAAGATCGCCGCACTTCCAAATGTTGAGATTGAAGGTATGTTTACACACTTCGCGCGGGCAGATGAGACGGATAAAGCTCCGGCAGTAGAACAGCTGGAACGTTATCTTACGTTTGCTGACCTTCTGGAAAAGGCGGGAGTACAGATTCCGCTGAAGCATTGCTCGAACAGTGCGGGAATCATTCGTATGCCAGAGGCAAACCTGAACCTGGTCCGTGCGGGAATTACGATCTATGGTATTTATCCGTCCGATGAAGTGGAGAGGGACATTGTGAAACTGAAGCCGGCGATGGAGCTGAAGAGTCATGTGGCTTATGTGAAGGATCTTCCGGCAGGAACGGCGATCAGTTATGGCGGAACATTTGCTTCCGAAAACGATCTTCGTGTTGCAACGATTCCGGTCGGCTATGCGGATGGATATCCGAGAACTCTGTCTAATAAAGGATGGGTTCTGATACATGGACAGAAAGCACCGATCCTTGGCAGAGTCTGTATGGACCAGTTCATGGTGGATGTTACACATATTCCGGATGTGAAACATGGAGATGAGGTAACATTGATCGGCAGGGACGGAGACGAATTTATCAGCATTGAGACTTTCGGCGATATGTCCGGCAGATTTTCTTATGAATTTGCCTGTGATATCAGTAAACGTGTCCCGAGAGTCTATATAAAAGACGGCAGAGAATGGGGAGATCTGACCTTCTTCGAATAAACTGCAGCACCACGCATGTATACACAGAAGAAAAATGGAAATACTAATTCCAGAGAAAAAAGAATCGGAGTGTGATTGTGTGGTAATTAAAAGAGGGGATATTTTTTATGCAGATTTAAGGCCGGTAGTTGGGAGTGAACAGGGTGGTGTCCGCCCGGTTCTGATCATTCAGAATGATGTGGGCAACCGACACAGTCCTACGGTCATCTGTGCTGCGATTACTTCTAAGATGAATAAGGCAAAGCTGCCGACGCATATTGAAATCGATGCTTCTTCTTATGGAATTGAGAAGGACTCGGTGATCTTGTTGGAACAGCTGCGTACGATCGATAAAAAAAGGCTGAAGGATAAGGTATGCCATCTTGACCAGACAATGCTGGATCGAGTGAATCATGCCCTTGAAATCAGCCTTGAACTTACTTTTTAGGCTGTTATCCTTGACGAACAGAAGCTAAAGTGCTATATTTTAGCAGTAATTGTGCTGATTTTAAACAAATTACGGAAGGAATAGATAAAAAATGGACGATGGCAGTCGATTGCCCCGCAGGGGGCCGGCGAAGGTTATAGACTGGATCCAAGGTCTTTTTTCTGGAGTTTTTCATTTCTTTAAAGGGGAACAGGAAGATTCTGTTACGGAAAAAGAAATCATCTCTATGGTGGATGAGGCACATGAGAAAGGTGTCCTCCAGAAAGATGAAGCAGAGATGATCCAGAATATTTTTGCTTTTGAAGATAAAGAAGTGGGTGTGGTTATGACTCACAGAAGCAGTGTGGCTGCTTTTGCGATGGATGATCTGCTCAAGGATGTTGTGAATCATATGATGGAGGAGGAAAATTCCCGATATCCGGTCTGCGGGGAAGATATGGATGATATCCGGGGACTGATCCATTACAAAGATGCACTGAAATTCTTTACACAGAATCCATGGGCGAAGTTCAAACCACTGAAAGAGCTTCCGGGGCTTATCAGGAAAGCGACTTTTGTTCCTGAGACCAGACATATCGGACAGCTTTTCCGTACCATGCAGGCCAGACAGGTACATATGGCAGTTGTCGTGGATGAGTATGGTCAGACGGCAGGAATCGTAACGATGGAAGACCTCATTGAGGAAATCGTCGGGGATATTTTTGATGAATACGATGAGAGCAGGGATACATTTCGGACACAGGTAGATAACAGTATCATTATTGATGGACTTGCCAGTCTGGATGATGTGGAGCAGGAACTGGATATTGAATTCGGTGATGTAGAAATGGAAACGCTGAACGGTTATCTGACAGAGCTTCTGGGACATATTCCGTCCAGGGAGGATCTGGACAAAGAAATTGTTGCAAACGGCTACAGATTTAAGATTCTTTCACTTGGAAACAGAACCATCGGAAGAGTAAGAGCCGAAAAAATAAATGACAAAGAAACAAAAGGAGAGAGTGAAAAATGTCAGGACATTCAAAATTCGCAAACATAAAGCACAAAAAGGAAAAAAATGACGCAAAAAAAGGTAAAGTATTTACTGTAATCGGCCGTGAGATCGTTATGGCAGTCAAAGCCGGCGGTGCGGACCCGAACAACAACAGCAAACTTCGTGACGTTATCGCAAAAGCAAAAGCAAACAACATGCCGAATGATACAATTGAACGTGGTATCAAAAAAGCAGCCGGTGCAGATTCTGCTGACAGTTATGAACGTGCTACATATGAAGGATATGGTCCGAATGGTGTTGCAATCATCGTTGAGACTCTGACTGACAACAAAAACCGTACAGCAAGTAATGTAAGAAATGCATTTACAAAAGGTTATGGAAGCATCGGAACTCAGGGATGTGTATCCTTTATGTTTGATCAGAAAGGTCAGATCATCATTGATAAAGAAGAACTGGAAGACGAATGTGGTGAGATGGATGCAGACGAGCTTATGATGACAGCACTTGATGCAGGCGCAGAGGATTTCAACGAAGAAGAAGACAGCTTTGAGATCCTGACAGCTCCGGATGATTTCAGTGCCGTGCGTGAGGCTCTGGAAAAAGCTGGTATCCCGATGGTAGAAGCTCAGGTTGCTATGGTTCCGCAGACATATGTGGATTTGACAGATGAAAAGGATGTCAAGAACCTGCAGAGAACACTGGATCTTCTCGATGAGGATGATGATGTTACAGATGTTTGGACAAACTGGAACGAATGATTTTCAAATATATGATCTGATGTATAACAGAGCGTAGTTTGACGCAAAATACCTTCATGAATCTTCATGGAGGTATTTTTTATGTCTGAAAAAGAAATCGAGAATGACAAACAGCAGGCTTTGGATAAAGAAGAAAAAGAAAATGAGCAGATCAGGGAAATGGGTGAGTTGACACTTGACCAGAATGTGAAGAGACACCGGATCGAACTTCTGACGATCATTGGTGAAGTAGAAGGCCATGATGCTGCACCGTCGCAGAGTAAAACAACAAAATATGAACATGTTCTGCCAAAACTTGCAATGATCGAAGACGATGAAAACGTGGAAGGACTTCTGATTCTTTTGAATACGGTTGGCGGTGATGTGGAGGCAGGACTTGCTATTGCAGAGATGATTGCTTCTTTGAGTATTCCAACGGTATCTCTGGTTCTTGGCGGCGGTCATTCAATCGGTGTGCCGATGGCTGTGTCAGCAGATTATTCTTTTGCTGTGCCAAGTGCCACGATGGTAATTCATCCGGTGCGTTCGAGTGGGATGTTTATAGGTGTTGCTCAGACTTATCGGAATATGGAAAAAATTCAGGATCGTATCACAGGCTTTATTGCGGCACATTCCAGAGCTTCGCAGGAACGACTGGAAGAACTGATGCTGGATACCAGTCAGCTGGTCAAAGATGTCGGAACGCTTCTGGAAGGTGAGGAGGCAGTAAAAGAAGGGCTGATTGATGAGATTGGAGGAATTCGTGAGGCACTTGCAAAACTGCATGAGATGATTGACGCGAAAAATAATAAAATATAAAAAATTGTGAAAAAAAAGACATTTTTATGCATCTTTATAAATGTTTTCCTTGTCATATAGCAGATTTTAGCGTATTATTATTAGAGGATTGAGTGAAAATATGCTAGGAGGGAAACAATGTATAAGATTTTAAAAGCTGAGACACTGGCAGCTAAGATCCATCTTATGGTTGTACATGCACCGCGTGTTGCAAGCCACTGTCAGCCAGGACAATTTATCATCGTAAAAATGGATGAAAAGGGCGAGAGAATCCCGCTTACAATTTGCGACTATGACCGCAAAGAAGGAACTATTACAATCGTGTTCCAGGAAGTTGGAGCATCTACAATTAAGATGTCCGAATTAAAGGCTGGAGATTCTTTCCGTGATTTCGTAGGACCTCTGGGATGTCCTTCTGAATTTGTTCATGAAGACATCGAAGAACTTAAGAAAAAGAAAATGGTATTCGTAGCCGGAGGTGTTGGTACAGCACCTGTTTATCCGCAGGTAAAATGGCTTCACGAGCATGGTATTACTGCAGACGTAATCCTTGGTTCCAAAACAAAGGATATGGTTATTCTTGAAAAAGAACTTGCAGCTGTTTCCAACCTTTATGTTACAACAGATGACGGATCTTATGGACGTTCCGGTATGGTAACAAAGACTCTGGAAGATCTTGTTACAAATGAAGGTAAACACTATGATGTCTGTGTTGCGATCGGACCGATGATCATGATGAAATTTGTCTGTCTTCTTACTAAGAAGCTTGGTATCCACACGATCGTCAGCATGAACCCGATCATGGTTGACGGAACTGGTATGTGTGGAGCATGTCGTCTCCAGGTTGGCGATGAAATTAAATTTGCCTGCGTAGACGGACCGGAATTCGACGGACATCTCGTTGATTTCGATCAGGCTATGAAGAGAAGCCAGATGTACAAGACTGAAGAAGGACGTGCATTACTGAAGCTTCAGGAAGGCGATACCCACCACGGTGGATGCGGACAGTGCGGAGGTGACAAGTAATGGCAGATGCAAAAATGTTAAATAAAGTACCGGTAAGAGAACAGGATCCGAAGGTACGTGCTACAAACTTTGAAGAAGTTTGTCTTGGATATAATCAGGAAGAAGCAATGGAAGAGGCACAGAGATGTCTGGGCTGCAAGAAACCAAAATGCGTAGAAGGATGTCCGGTATCCATCAATATTCCTGGATTTATCGAGCAGATCAAAGAAGGAAACATTGAAGAAGCATATAAAGTGATCGGATTATCTTCCGCACTTCCGGCTATCTGCGGACGTGTATGTCCTCAGGAGTCTCAGTGTGAAGGACAGTGTATCCGTGGTAAGAAGGGTGAAGCTGTTTCTATCGGTAAACTGGAAAGATTCGTTGCTGACTATGCTCTGGAACATGATATTAAACCAGTCGGAGCAGAAGTTAAGAACGGACATAAAGTTGCTGTTATCGGTTCTGGTCCGTCCGGACTTACCTGCGCAGGTGATCTTGCAAAGGCCGGATATGATGTAACCGTATTTGAAGCTCTTCATGAACTTGGTGGAGTTCTTGTTTATGGTATTCCGGAATTCCGTCTTCCAAAACAGAAAGTTGTTAAGAAAGAGATCGAGAAAGTTAAAGAACTCGGTGTTAAATTTGAAACAAACGTTGTTATCGGTAAATCCACAACAATCGATCAGCTGATCGAAGATGAAGGATTTGAAGCTGTATTTATCGGTTCCGGTGCAGGTCTTCCGATGTTTATGGGAATCCCGGGTGAAAACGCAAGCGGTGTATTCTCTGCAAACGAGTACCTGACAAGAAGCAACCTGATGAAAGCATTCGATGACTCTTATGATACACCGATCGCAGCAGGTAAGAAAGTTGCTGTTGTCGGCGGTGGTAACGTAGCTATGGATGCTGCAAGAACTGCTCTCAGACTTGGTGCTGAAGTACATATCGTATACAGAAGAAGTGAAGCAGAGCTTCCTGCACGAGCAGAAGAAGTTCATCATGCTAAAGAAGAAGGAATCATCTTTGATCTTCTTACAAATCCGAAGGAAATCCTTGTTGACGAGAACGGACATGTAAGCGGTATGAAGGTTGTTAAGATGGAACTGGGCGAGCCGGATGCATCCGGAAGAAGACGTCCTGTTGAGATTCCAGGTTCTGAGTATGATATGGATGTTGATACCGTTATCATGTCACTTGGTACTTCTCCGAACCCACTGATCTCTTCTACTACTAAAGGACTTGAGATCAATAAGAGAAGATGTATCGTTGCTGAAGAAGAAACAGGTAAGACATCTAAAGACGGCGTATATGCTGGTGGAGATGCTGTTACAGGAGCAGCTACAGTTATCCTTGCTATGGGAGCTGGTAAAGCTGGAGCAAAAGGTATCGATGAATATCTGAAAAATAAATAAAATGAATCAGGGGCCTTCCGGTACAGAAATGTGTCGGAAGGTCTTTTTTTGAATGGAATAAGAACACAGGTTCTTTTTTGCTGTCTTGTAAGTTTTTCGGGAATATGTTATACTATCCACTGTTAATATGCCTTTATAGGCGGTTATGAGAAATTTACCGGATAATATGGTACAGATTAGTTGAAAGAAAAGGATAAAAATATGATAGTTCTTTATATTATTTTACTGGCTATAGTGCAGGGAATTACAGAATTTCTTCCGGTCAGCAGTTTTGGACATCTTTGTTTTGTTCAGAATATACTTGGTATGGAGCATGGCCCGGGTGTACTTATGGAAGTTATGCTTCATCTGGGAACGCTTGCAGCAGTTTTTATGACCTTTCAGAAAGATATACGCAGACTGGCAGTGGAATCCATTGAAATGTTTATGGATGTGATCGGAAATGCAAATCTCTATATACATAACAGACGTACCGGGGATGAGCTTCATTATGCAAAGATTATAAGCAATATCTACCGTAAATTTGCAGTTCTACTGATGGTTTCCATGATTCCGACGATGTTTCTGGGATATACAGCACGCAGACTTGTTGCAATGTCTGCAGCTTCAAAACTTCTTCCGGGTGTTGGGATTCTGATCACGGGGATTATTCTTCTGGTAATCGATCTGAGTCAGGTAGGCGGCACAAAAGCAGCTAAGGATGCAAGCTTTTCCAATGCCATGTGGATCGGAATCTGTCAGGGCCTTTCGGTATTTCCGGGATTTTCCAGAAGTGGAATGACGATCAGTGCCGGGTTGATGAGTGGATTCAGCCGTACATTTGCAGTGAAGTATTCTTATATTTTGTCGATTCCGGCAATTATCGGTGCACTGATCATGGAACTTGGGCAGTTTGGTTCTGCAGATATGACAGTAGGGCTTGGCTTTTCTTATGTATTTGGAATGATCATTGCAGCAGTTGTTGGAAGTCTGGCAATCCGGGCATGCCTGAGACTTGTACACAACGGAAAATTCCGCTTTTTTGCATACTATTGTTTTATTGTGGGAATTATTGCGCTTGTAGCAAATTTTGCATAGTTGGGAATATTTTTTCTGCCGGAGGATTTTCTGATTTTCCGGCGGATTTTTATGAAGAATCATTAGGAGGGGTGCCTGAATGGCAGCAACAAAGAAACAGAGTAACCGAAGAGGAACCGCAAAAACCACTTCCGGACGTAAAAATACGAGAAAAAAACAGACCAGAAAACAGGTGAAAAAGCAGGGAGTTACCAGCGGATTCCAGACAGAGATCATTTTGCTGACAATTCTGGCGGCTTCGATCATATTGATCATCAGTAATCTTGGCATGGGTGGAGTGGTCGGTGCTGCGATCAGTAAGGCATCTTTCGGGATTATGGGATTGCTTGCGTATGTTTTTCCGGTATTGATCTTTGTTGGTGCTGCATTTCTTGTATCGAACAGTAAGAATCCTCTTGCATACAAAAAAGCACTTGCTGCGCTTGTGTTTTTTGTTTTTCTGTGCGGCCTGGTTCAGCTGTTGACAGAGGGATATATGTCCAGTACTACAATGTCGGAGTATTATTCGACCTGTTCTACATATAGAACGGGTGGTGGTGTGCTTGGTGGAGCTATCTGCATTTCTACGACTTCCGCATTTGGTGTTGCGGGGGGATATGTGATTATTATTCTTGTACTTCTGATCTCTCTGATATTGATCACGCAGAAATCATTTTTTGGTTTTGTATTCCGTATCTGGGATGCAGTCTGTGCACTTGCCAGAGATGGACATGACATGTATATGGAGGGACAGCCGGAGCGAGATCTTCGCAAAGAGCTTCGTGTGCAGGAACGCAGACAGAGGAGAGAAGAACGGCAGGCGCAGCGTGTGCGCGAACTGGAAGAGGCTCTGGCACAGGAAAACAATGATGGAGAAGAGTCTGCGGCTAAAGAGAAGAAATCTACAGGATTTCTTGAAGGGACGCTGCTTGTTCCACCGGAAGCAAAGAAGAAAAAGAATCGTAAGACAGTGCTCAGAGATCATAAGAAGACTGCAGAAGGCATAAAAAATGATACTGCCACAGATACAGATTCCGTAGCTGTAGTTTCAGATATGACTTCAGATTTTGCAGGAAATGCAGAACACGGGGAAACTGTGAGGCAGGACCAGAAGGATGAGATGCCTGAGAATATGCCTGTGGAGAACACGATGGCGATGGCTTCACCACAGACTCCGATGTTTGAGATTCACCGTGCAGAGCCGGAAGAATTTTATCAGGAACCATCAGATAGCTATGTGCAGCCAACGGCAGAGCAGGATGTACCGGAATTATCAGAATGCTATTCTGAACCGGAGCCGGTAGAAACATATGCGGAAGTACAGCAGGTGCAGGAGCCGGTGTCTGAGAATGTTCCGGAATCTGTGCCGCAGCCGGAGACAAGACCTGCTTCACAGTCAGTCAAAAATCCGAAGTCTTCCAAACAGGAGATTGAAAGTGGAATTCAAAATATCCAGAAAGAGATTACACAGCAGAATGAAGTGGTTAAGCGTGAGTATCATTATCCGCCGCTGAAACTTCTGAAGCGTGGAGATGGCAAATCACAGGGAGACTCCGATGAACATCTTCGCAAGACTGCGAAGAAGCTACAGGATACATTGCATAATTTTGGTGTGAATGTAACTGTGACGAATGTAAGCTGCGGACCAACTGTCACCAGATATGAATTGCAGCCGGAAATGGGCGTTAAAGTAAGTAAGATCGTCAATCTGGCAGATGATATCAAATTAAACCTTGCAACGCCGGACATTCGTATTGAGGCACCGATTCCGGGCAAAGCGGCTGTTGGTATTGAAGTACCGAACAAAGAAAATCATGCTGTTATGCTGAGAGAGATCCTTCAGTCACAGGAATTTCAGAGTGCAAAGTCCAGGCTGTCTTTTGCAGTTGGTAAAGATATTGCAGGAAAACCGGTTGTTACGGATATTGCCAAGATGCCACATCTTCTGATCGCGGGTGCTACAGGTTCCGGTAAATCTGTCTGTATCAATACCCTGATCGTAAGTATCCTGTACAAAGCATCTCCGGAAGATGTCAAATTGATCATGATTGACCCGAAGGTAGTGGAACTCAGTGTTTATAACGGTATTCCACATCTGTTCATTCCGGTTGTCACGGATCCGAAAAAAGCTGCCGGTGCATTGAACTGGGCAGTAACAGAGATGATGAATCGTTACAATACGTTTGCAGAATACAGTGTTCGAAATCTTCAGGAATATAACCGCAAAGTTGAAGGAATGCGTATTCCGGAAGGAGAAGAGCGCCCTGAGAAGATGCCGCAGATCGTAATTATTGTAGATGAGCTTGCAGACCTTATGATGGTTGCTCCTGGAGAAGTGGAGGATGCAATCTGTCGTCTGGCACAGCTTGCACGTGCTGCAGGTATTCATCTGATCATTGCAACACAGCGACCGTCTGTAAATGTTATCACCGGTCTGATCAAGGCAAATATGCCGTCACGAATTGCATTCTCTGTATCTTCTGGTGTTGATTCAAGGACGATCCTTGACATGAATGGAGCAGAGAAGCTTCTTGGAAAGGGCGATATGCTGTTTTATCCGCAGGGATATCAGAAACCGGCCAGACTGCAGGGGGCTTTTGTATCCGATGAAGAAGTCAGCAGTATTGTTGACTTTCTGGCAGAAAAGAATCCGGGAATGCAGTACAATTCCCAGATTGAACAGCAGGTAAATACGGCAGGCATGTCCGGTGGCACCGGTGGTTCTTCGGCTGACGACAGGGATGCTTATTTTGTGGAGGCCGGTAAATTCATTATTGAAAAAGAAAAGGCATCGATTGGAATGCTACAGAGAATGTTCAAAATAGGATTTAATCGAGCCGCAAGAATTATGGATCAGCTTGCAGAAGCACAGGTGGTAGGACCCGAAGAAGGTACAAAACCGAGGAAGGTATTGATGACCAAAGAAGAATTTGAGGAGTATTTAGGAACAGGTAAGAAGGAGGACTAGCAATGAAAACAGATATAGAGGAATACCTGTAAATGGAAATTAAGATCATAACTGTAGGGAAAATTAAAGAAAAATATCTGAATGATGGAATTGCCGAGTATGCGAAGCGTCTGAGCCGTTACTGCAAACTGACATTTTGCCAGGTTCCGGATGAAAAGACACCGGATAAAGCATCTGATGCACTGAACGAGCAGATTAAGAATACAGAAGCGGAACGTCTGATGAAGCATATCCGGGAACAGGATTATGTAATTGCGCTTGCGATTGATGGTAAAATGCTGGATTCCGTTGAGTTATCCGAAAAAATCGGACGTCTGGGTGTAGAAGGCAAAAGTTCTGTCGCATTTGTGATCGGAGGCTCGTTAGGTCTTGGCAATGAAGTCCTGAAAAGAGCAGATTATAAACTGAGCTTTTCCAGAATGACATTTCCTCATCAGCTGATGCAGATGATTCTTCTGGAGCAGATCTATCGTGGCTACAGGATCCTGAACCATGAACCTTATCATAAATAAAAAGACACAAACCGGAAATAACTCCGGCTTGCAATAAATGATTTCCAAAAAAGGAGGATATAGTGATATGACAACAGAACGAGTAGAACATATGGCAGGTGGACAGGGACATGCATTGGTGAAACGTCTCCTTGATGAGAAGCAGTTAAACGGAAAATGCAAATTATATGCGCAGGTAACTCTGGAACCGGGATGTTCTCTGGGATATCATGAACATCATAATGAGAGTGAAACGTATTATATTCTTTCAGGAAAAGGTATTTACAGTGATAATGGAACACTCCGTATGGTGCAGGCCGGTGATGTGACATTTACTCCGGACGGCAAAGGACATGGACTTACAAACAGCGGCGATGAAGACCTTGTATTCATGGCGCTGATTATTCTGGATTAATTAAAATGGAGGAACCCTGATGGCGGCAGAACTGAATATTGATAAATTTGAAGATTTTATTGCGAAGTATCCGATCTTTGAATATCGTATCCTGAATACCGGAGATCTGTCTGTCGAGGAGAGAGTAAGGATCGTCTGTCAGCAGGAATGTGAACGGTATGGATCGACCTGGGCATGTCCGCCGGCTGTGGGTACTCTGAAAGAATGCGAGGAAAGAATCCGCAAGTTTGGACAGGCTGTTTTCTTTTCCAGTGTGGCAGAAGTTTCTGATCTTATGAATATGCAGGAAATGCTGCAAACAAGAGCTGCACACGAAGAACTGACAACGGAAGTTGCCCGTTTTTTGAAAGAACAGGGATTTGAGACGTTTACACTTTCAACGGAATCCTGTGATATCTGTGAGGACTGTGCATATCCACATGGCAAACCGTGCAGACATCCGGACCGAATGCATCCTTGCCTGGAAAGCCATGGCGTGGTAGTAAGTGAGATCGTAGAGAAACAGCAGATGGAGTATAATCTGGGCGGAAATACGATACTCTGGTTTTCCATGGTGCTTTTTAAATAAAATATCAGAGAATAAACAAGACCTCTCCGGCGTACATTTATAATGAGCGCCAGGGAGGTTTTTGTTATGAAAAAGATGGGACAATGGAAAGAAAATCTTGTTACCTCGCTGGAAATACCGAGAGATCTGGCAATGAAAGAAACGGTGTTTACTGTTACAGGAAAACATCAGGCAGTAGTCTGCAACTATCGAAGTGTTTTGCGGTATGAGAAAGAAGAAATAATATTACTGACTTTTCAGGGGAAACTTCGAATACAGGGAAAAAGACTGAAGATTCCGATGTATACACCTGAAGAAATGTATATTGAAGGTGTGATTACGGAGATTATCCTGGAAGGTTAGGAGGAGATTATGAAAAAGTATGCCGGGTTTCGAAATGGATACGTTCGTGTGAGGATATATGGGGAACAGACAGAACGTTTTCTGAATCTGTGCAGAGCTCGTGAAATTCGAATCAGTGATCTCAGAAGAGAATCAGAACTGAGTCTGACAGGATGTCTGCAGATCAGAGATTTTTTCAGACTCGCTCCAATACATAGAAAAACAAAAGTAAAAATTCATATTCTGGAAAAGCATGGACTTCCTTTCTTTTTTTACCGAAGTAAAAAGAGAAAGGCTTTTTTTCTTGGATTACTTTTATGTGCAGGACTGCTTTTGTTCCTGTCCGGACGGTTGTGGGAAATTGATGTAGAGGGAAATGTCAGAAACAGCACACCTGAGATACTGGATTTTCTGGAACAAAAAGGAATCAGGCATGGAATGGCAAAAGAAAGGCTCAGCTGCAGTGAGATTGCAGCTGAGATCCGTAAAAAATATCCGGATATTACGTGGGTATCAGCAAAACTGGAGGGAACCAGACTGCTCCTTACAGTCAGAGAAGGGATATTTATACAGACTACAGAAGAAAAGGACAAATCTGCCTGTGATATTATGGCAGAACGCGATGGTGAGATCATAAAAATGATAACCAGAAGCGGACTGCCCCGGAAAAAGGTTGGGGATTTATGTAAAAAAGGTGAAATCCTGGTATCGGGAATACTGGAATTAAAGGATGATAGTCAGGAGGTTGTAAAGTATGAAGCGGTTCATGCAGATGCAGATATTTATATAAAAAGACAGAAGGCATATTATCATGAGATTCCAATGATCTATGAGACATATGAATGGACCGGTAAAAAGAAAAAGGGTATCTATCTGAAAGCAGGCAGATTTTATTTGGAAATTGCAGACAGGACAAAAAATGGCTGGTATCAGATTGCAGAAGAACAGAAAATGTATCTGACCAAAAGTTTTCAGCTGCCGTGCTCAATAGGGTATATTACCCAAAACCAGTACAGAAAGATAAAAAAAGAGTATACAAGGGAAGAAGTAAAAAAACTTGCATGGCATACTTTGCAGAGGTATGAAGAAAAATTAATGCAAAAAGGGGTTCAAATATCTGCAAATAATGTTAAAATAGAAATTGACCACAAGACCTGTGTAAGCAAAGGTTTTTTGGAAATTATAGAAAAAATCGGAGAGGAGACTCCTGTAGAAATACCGGAGCAGCCTGCAGAAAGGACAACAGAGGATGGCTAACAGCATTATCGAGCTATATACGCAGGTGCCTGCAGATCTGGAGGGAAATGTGTTCGGTCAGTTTGACGAACACCTGAAGCTGATTGAACGGACGTTAAATGTAACACTGATATCCAGAGATGGCATGCTGAAGATCCTGGGTACCGAACAGAGTGCAACTCAGGCAAAAAAACTGATAGAGGAACTGGTGACGCTTGCAGGAAGAGGCAATACTATAACACGGCAGAACGTAAGTTATGCACTGTCTCTTGCCATGGAGGAACGAAATCAGGTACTCACGGAAATAGATAAAGATTTTATCTGTAATACGATACAGGGAAGACCAATCAAACCCAAAACATTAGGACAGCAGGAATATGTAGAACAGATCCGAAAGAAAATGATCGTATTTGGAATCGGACCTGCAGGAACCGGTAAGACTTACCTTGCTATGGCAATGGCAGTTACCGCATTTCGAAATGAAGAAGTCAGCCGTATCATTCTGACCAGACCGGCGATCGAAGCAGGGGAGAAACTTGGATTCCTTCCGGGTGATCTTCAGAGTAAAGTAGATCCGTATCTGCGCCCATTGTATGATGCATTATATCAGATCATGGGAGCTGACAGTTTCGCAAAAAATATGGAACGAGGGCTGATCGAAGTGGCTCCGCTTGCTTATATGCGAGGACGTACACTGGATAATGCATTTATTATTCTGGATGAGGCACAGAATACAACACCGGCACAGATGAAGATGTTTCTGACCCGTATTGGTTTTGGCTCCAAAGTGGTTGTTACCGGTGATGCGTCTCAGAAAGACCTTCCGAGAGATGCAGTATCTGGTCTTGATGTGGCGGCAAAGGTCCTTAAGAAGATAGATGATATTGGATTTTGCCAGCTTACCAGCAAAGACGTTGTACGTCATCCGCTGGTACAGCAGATCGTACAGGCATATGAAGATTACGAAAAGAAACAGAAACCGTCCAGAAGTACCGGTGGTACAAGGACAGTCCGGAGGAAAAAGAATGACCATACAAATTAATTATGAAGCAGAACGTAAACTGGATATTGATTATGAAAAACTGGCATCAGAAGTCGCTGAGCATATTCTTGAGACAGAGAACTGTCCTTATGATGTCTGCGTAAATCTTGTGATTACTGACAACGAAGAAATCAAACGGGTAAATACGGAATTTCGCTCAATCGGGGCACCGACAGATGTACTTTCTTTCCCGATGATCCCGTTTAAGACACCGGCAGATTATTCAGTGATCGAGGGCGATGACAGCTATTTTGATCTTGATACAGATGAACTGATCCTTGGGGACGTTATGATCTCTGTAGATAAGGTCTATGCGCAGGCAGAAGAATATGGACACAGCACAGAGCGGGAATTCAGTTTCCTGTTTGCACACAGTATGCTGCATCTGCTCGGCTATGATCATATGGAACCGGATGAGGCAGCGGTAATGGAGGCCAAGCAGGCAAAGGCACTGGAGGATCTGGGAATTACCAGGTGATGATCACCATCTGAAAGGAGAACATCTATGAAGAAGAAATTTCTGGCAGCAGTTATGGCATTGGTTATGATAGGAACGACACCTGTTGGTGTATTTGCTGATACTATGGTGAAAAGCTACCTTACAGGACTGGATGTTCCCGAATCGGAAGGCCGGGTCCGCCCGGTAGCGGTTATGCTGAATAATATTAAGCAGGGATGCCCACAGAGTGGAATCGCGAATGCCGGTGTTGTGTATGAGGCACCTGTAGAGGGCGATATCACAAGACTGATGGGAATTTTTGAGGATTATAAAGATCTGGAACGGATTGGTTCCGTCAGAAGCTGCAGAGATTATTATATCTTTTATGCGAATGAATTTGATGCAATTTATGCACATTATGGACAGTCTGCTTTTGCACTTCCATATTTTGAACAGCATCTGATCGACAATCTGAATGGCGTGAAACTGGGAAAAATCTGTTATTTCAGGAGTACTGACCGTAAGGCTCCGCACAATGCTTATACAACATATGACCTGCTTCAGCAGGGTATAGACAAGATGGGATACCGCAGAGAATACAAAGAAGATTATGATGGACACTATGTGTTTGTACCTGATGGAACTGAAAACACACTTCCGCAGGGTACATCCGCACAGGAGATACATTTTGATAATTTTACAGTGAATCATCCATGGTTTGTTTATGATGAAAATACAAAAAAATACAGCCGTTTCCAGTATGGTGCGGCACAGATCGATGATCTTACCGGAGAGCAACTGACCTGTGACAATATCCTGATCCAGTACTCTTACGTGACTACATATGAGGGAACAAGCTATAAGGATATTGAGACGATTACCGATCGTGACGGAAATTCCGGTGGACGAGGCAAATATATCACAAGAGGGAAAGCAATCAATGTCACCTGGCAGAAAGATTCCCCATGGGGTGTGACTCATTATATTACAGATGATAATCAGGAAGTTCAGCTGAATCCGGGAACGACCTGGGTGGAGATCGTACAGGATGACAGAGTGGATGATATCAGCTATCAATAGAGAACAGAGACTGTTTACAGGTGATGACCTGAAACAGATCGCAGAAGAAATTACTGGAGAATAAATACCATGAATTATCGTGAGTTACTGAAAGACAAAAAACGTGTTGTGATCAAAGTTGGTTCTTCTTCTTTGATTCACAAGGAAACAAATAAACTGGATCTTCGTAAACTGGAAGTGCTTGTAAGGGAACTGAGTGATCTTCATAACCAGGGCAAAGATGTTGTCCTGGTTACTTCAGGTGCAGTGGCAGTTGGTGCATCTGCATTTGGCATGCATGAGAAGCCGACAGAACTTAAGAAAAAACAGGCATGCTCCGCAGTTGGACAGGCGCGTCTGATGATGATCTATCAGAAACTTTTTTCAGAGTACAACCAGATGGCGGCGCAGATTCTGATGACAAAGAATACGATGGTCAATAACCTGAACCGCAGAAATGCACGGAATACATTTGAAGAGTTGCTGGAGCTCGGGGCAATTCCGGTTGTTAATGAAAATGACTCCATTTCAAGCTACGAGCTGGAGATGCTGGAATCTTTTGGTGATAATGATACATTGTCAGCAGTTATCGCGGGATTGATCGGGGCGGATCTTCTGATCCTGCTTTCTGATATCGACGGACTTTTTACCGATGACCCGAATACGAATCCAGATGCAGAATTCATTGATACTGTCGAAGTATTGGATGAGAAATTGCTGAGTATGGGAAAAGGACCGAAGAGCAAGGTCGGAACCGGTGGAATGGCTACAAAACTGACTGCTGCCGAGATAGCAACGGCTGCAGGTGCGGATATGGTGATCGCGAATGGCCGGGATTTTCATGTGATCCACAAGATCATGGAAGGCAGAAAATATGGTACCTTATTTGCAGGAAACAAAAAAGAAGAGTTTTCCCTGATTGATTATATAGAAAAACTTCTCTAGGAGGAAATTATTATGATGGATAATGTGAAGATAGACCGAATCAATACTCTGGCACATAAAGCGAAGAGTGTCGGTCTTACAGAAGAAGAAAAGAAAGAACAGGCAGAACTTCGACAGGAATATCTGGCTGCCGTGCGTAAAAATCTCAGGGCACAGTTAAATAATATTGATATTCAGGAAAAAGATGGTTCGATTGTAAATCTAGGTGAAAAATATGGAAGAAAAAAAGGCAATTAGAAAACAGATATTTGCAGCACGAAAAGCACATACGGATCAGCAGATCGATGACTGGAGCAGAAAAATTGCTGAAACAGTTACGGCACTTCCGGAATACAGCAACAGCCAGAGAATTCTTGCTTATGCGGATTATAATCACGAAGTTATGACAAAGTATATTATAGAAGCGGCATGGAATGATGGCAAAGAAGTTGCGGTTCCTAAAGTAGTTGGACAGGATATGGTATTTTATAAACTGACAGATTTTGCACAGCTTGAAAAGGGATATTTTGGTATTCCGGAGCCGGCAAGAGGTGAGATCGTTCAGTGGGAAGAGGCTCTGATGATCATGCCGGGAGTCGCGTTTGACAGGCAGAATCACAGAGTTGGTTATGGCGGCGGTTTTTATGACCGCTTCCTGGAAAAACATCCATATATCACAAGGGTTGCAGTTGCATTTGAATTTCAGATGATGTCAGAGGTACCGGTGGAGCCTACAGACATTTCACCGGAGATCATTGTTACAGAAAAAGAAATTTATAAATAAGCATTTTTTTAGGTTTTATTATTTAAAGGGACAGGAAATGTCCCGGGGAGGTTATGCTATGAATGAAATGCTGTTAGAGCTTGGACAAAATGCAAAAGAAGCAGAAAATATGCTGCGGACCATAACCACAAACAAAAAGAACCAGGTGCTTGCGGCAGTTGCGGAACATCTTGTGGAATGTACAGATGAGCTGATCAAAGCCAATGCTGTTGATGTGGAGAATGGAAAAAAGAACAATATGCCGGAAGGACTGGTAGACAGACTTCTTCTTACACCGGAAAGAATTCAGGGAATGGCAGAAGGTCTGCAGCAGCTGGTAGCGCTGGAGGATCCGATCGGTGAGGTAACCGGGATGAAAAAACGTCCGAATGGACTGCTCATCGGACAGAAACGGGTACCGCTTGGCGTGATCGGAATCATTTATGAAGCACGTCCGAATGTAACGGCGGATGCTTTTGGCCTTTGCTTTAAGACCGGAAATGTAGTGATCTTGAAGGGTGGCAGTGATGCAATCCATTCAAACGAAGCTATCGTGAAGTGTATTCGGGAAACCCTGAAAGCCAATGACATAACAGAGAACGCAATTCAGCTGATCCAGGATACTTCCCGTGAGACTGCTGCAGAATTTATGAAAATGAATGAATATGTGGATGTGCTGATTCCACGAGGCGGCAAGGGACTGATCAAAGCAGTTGTTAATCAGAGTACGATTCCGGTCATCGAGACCGGCACAGGAAACTGCCATATATATGTAGATGAGAGTGCTGATCTGAATATGGCGGTTGATATTATTATGAATGCTAAAACACAGAGAGTTGGAGTTTGCAATGCCTGCGAATCACTTCTGGTAAATGCGAATATCAAAGATGTATTGCTGCCGGTTCTTGCAAACCGTCTGAAAGAAAAGCATGTACAGATGCGCGCAGATAAAGAAGCCATGACGCTGATGCCGGGGGCTGTTGTAGCCACAGAGGAAGACTGGGGAACGGAATATCTGGATTACATATTATCAATCAAAGTAGTGTATTCTGTAGACGAGGCTATTGCACATATCAACCGGTACAATACAGGACATTCTGAGGCAATCATCACCAATGATTATACCAATGCCCAGAAATTCCTGGATGAAGTGGATGCAGCGGCGGTATATGTCAATGCTTCTACCAGATTTACCGATGGATTTGAATTCGGATATGGGGCAGAGATCGGTATCAGTACCCAGAAACTTCACGCCAGAGGACCGATGGGACTGCTTGCACTGACAACTACCAAATATATTATCTATGGAAATGGACAGATCCGTCAGTAACAGGGAATGGCAGATCGATATTTGTCGATAAGCTTTGCATAGAACACGCAGGATACATGAGTCACTATTCACAGGTAATATTCCGCGAGGTGTTTTGGCATGAATATGACAAAATCCCGAGACATACAGGGCAAAATGCCATCACCGAAGGTGATTTGGAATGCATTTTGACCATAGATACTGTGAACAAAGTGAACAGTATCTATGATTTGACAATTACTGGATGCGTGTGTATAATAATTTACAGTTTAGACATGTAAACTTTTGGGCTTTATAAGAAATTATTTCGTAATGATCCAATAAAGCAAAAAGTTTTAAATACATGCCGAGGGTAAGATTTACATACTCACCATGGGAGGATTTAAATTGAGACGAAAACAGTTATATGCGATTATTTTAGCAGGAGCACTTGCAGCAAGCAGTGCACCGGCGGCTGTATTTGCTGCAGAAGGAGATGTGGCAGCTACAGCGGAGACATCAGAAGAAAATCCGGTTGATGGAGAGACTGCAGTAGCTACAGAAGCACCGGCAGAACAGGCACCGGCAGATACTACAGCAGCTACAGAGGCACCGGCAGAACAGGCACCGGCGCAGGAAGCGGCAGCGGCTACAGAGGCACCGGCGCAGGAAGCAGCACCGGCAGAGCAGACACAGCAGACTACAGAAGAGACACCGGCTGTACAGGAAACACCTGCGGCAGAGACTAGTGAAACAACAGAAACCGAAGGCGAAACAGAAGAGCTTGCTCCAGGTGAGACAACAGAGCAGACAGCAATCTCGATTACACTGAAAGCTACAGAAGAAGGTCAGGAAGATAAGGTAAGATATTTTGATACTCTTCAGCATGCAATCGATGCAGCACCGAGTTATGATGCAGAGACTGCAAAGGACGCTACAGTTATTGAAATATCCGGACAGATTGCTCTTGACGCTACAGTAACTGTACCTGCTAATAAGAAAGTGTGCATCAGAGCGACGAATGCAGTAACGATCACAAGAACAAGCAATGCGTTTACGGATGATATGTTTGAAGTAACCGGAGAGAATGCAGAACTTCAGTTTGATGTGAAAGAAGGCGCTGAGGGAGCATCCTTTACGGTTTCCGGTAAGATCAGTGATGAGGAAAGTGATTCTGTAGAGGGATCCATCGTTTCTGTTGGTACAGGTGCTGCATTTGGAATGGATGCCGGCGTAACACTGAAAGAAAACAATTCATCAGCGAACGGTGGTGCAATCACAAATGTTGGCGGAAATATTGTATTAAAAGGCGGCACAATTACAGGAAATAACGGAGCAAAAGGTGCTGTATACAGTGATTCAGATATTAAAGTACAGGGAACTGTAGTTGTAAAAGAAAATCAGCCGGCTAATATCTATCTGGCAGGAACTTCTGCACTGGTTGTTTCAGGTGCGATGACAAATTCTGATATCTCCTTTACACAGGAGAAGGCGGCAGACAAGCAGGTTGCTGTTAAGAGTGTGGAGAATTTTGCAGCAGCAGATTTTAATACAGCAGTTGGTCAGATTAAATATGATACTACAGATTATACACTGGCATTAGCAGAGAATGGCCTTTCTGCTACATTACAGAAAAAGGCAGCAGAAGCAACTGCTACACCGACACCAACTCCGGCACCGCTGACACTGAAATATAAGAGCGGTACTTTAAAATGGAAAGACCATACGACAGTAACATTGCAGATGACAACAGATGGACCTTGTAAATGGTATTATTTCTTTGTAGATGCAGGAACAGATACTAAAACAATCCAGAACATGTATGTCGCAAACGATGCTACCAATGTAATGTCCACAAGTGGAAGCTTTGATGTGACAGCGGTAAAAGTTCCGGAAAAAGATTCCTGGCTGGTAATTTGTGCAAAACCGGATTCCGGAGCAAAAGCAAAAATGAGTGTTGTAAAATTAAACGGTAGCAGTTTTAAGAAGAAACGTCCGGCAGCTGCTGCAACCACTACTACGAGACCGGCAAAAACATATAAGGTCAGTGAAAGTACTGTTACTGGTCTTGATGGAGAACTTAAGTTCTTCCCAGGTAAATTCTATGAATTCACTGTAACTGGTGCAGGTATGGATAATACCAGTCCTGTTCAGGGAGATGAGAGATGGTATCCGGTATACTGGAGTACAAAGAAGAATCCAACGACAGAACAGCAGAATACAACCTGGAGAATTGGTTCTGGTAAAGGTATTAAAGACGGTGCAAGCTATAATATTTATATTTTCCTGAAAAAACAGGTTTATAATGGAAAAGAATGGGAAGATGCTACACCACAGGATATTAAATATATTACGGGAAGTAACGGAAAGGCACTTACTTTCACAGCGGCTTCAATCAGTGATAAAGAGTGGAATGCATATATTGCAGAACTTTCTGGAACACCAATTCCGGATAATGGTGGCGATAATGGTGGAAATGGCGGCTCCGGTGATGATGCGGATGCAGAACTGACAGCAACTGCTGCAGCATCTGAGAAAGATGCAGGTTCCAAATCCAAATCTGCGGTATCTACAGCCGATGAATCACCGATCGGAACAATGTCTGCACTGGCAGCACTCTCCTTACTGGCAGGCGGATATATCGTTGTTCGCAAACGTAAAAAAGAAGAACAGTAATTTAACTCTGATTAAATACAAAAAGATTTGAGAGACAGGTCATTTTGGCCTGTCTCTTTTCATATAATAGTACAGGAACCCGTAAAATGATTTTTATTTATACATGCAGAGGGAAAGATGATGATCAATACGGACAAGACATTCTGTACATATGAGAATATTTATTATGAAATGTGGGAAATAGCAGGGCGGTATACAGAAATCGCGCAGTTTCAGGTAATTGGCAAAAGCCATGATGACAGGATGATTCCAATGGTGCAGATTGGAAAAGGTGCAGAGACTATTTTCTGTATTGCAGGTTTAAGTGGACGGGATCAATGCATGCCGGTATATCTTATGCATATGCTGAAAGAATATGTCAAAGCATGGGAATGCCGATGGAAATTGGAGAATCTGTACGATCTTCGGGCATTACTGGAAGACTGGAAAATCTGTTTTATTCCACTTTTGAATCCGGATGGATATGAAATTTATGAGAAAGATTTCTATGCGATCCGGAATCCGATTTATCGACAGATGCTGAGAATGCAGGAGATTCCATGCAAAGAATTTATCTGTAACAGCAGAGGGATAAATCTGCGAAAAAATTTCCCGACACAGTACTACAGAAGAAAACAAATTCACAGTCAGCCGGCGAGTGAAAATGAAACAAAAGCACTTATAAAAGTTTTTCAGGAAAATACAGGAAGAGGACTTTTGTCCTTTGGCTACTCTGAGAGACAAATTGTTTATTTCAGACAATCGCAGTCATTTGCTGCAAATCAAAAAAGCTATCGCCTTGCAAGACATTTGCAAAAACAGGCAGGACTGAATGCAGATAAAGCAAAATATCATCTGGACGATGTAGAACCAACAGGAAAACGAGGGTATGGTTCTCCGGAACAGTTTTATGCAGAAATATGCAGACAGCCAGCGTTCAGAATTGAGATACCACGCAGAAGCGGAGAAAATGAGATGGTTCCTGATCCGGCAGAATATGAGGAAATACATACACTACCGCTGGAATATCTTTTTTCACTCTGATTTTTCAAGAATGTATCCCGGATGGCATTATAACGCTTGCTTTGGACAAAAAATTCCTGTATATTAAAGAATAGTGCTTAAAAAAGAAATTGGTAGTGATTAATATGTTTATAAAACAAAGGAGTTATACAAAATGACAAACGAATCCTCTAAAGGACAGAATACGAGTGCAGAAGAAACGTTGCGTCAGCGTTCATTCATAGAACTTGCGCAGGCACTGACGGCGCAGAAATCCAATACTCTTGGACGTCCATTGACATACTGCCTGACAACATTTGGATGTCAGATGAATGAAAAACAGTCAGAGGCAGTGGCCGGTATCATGGATGAGATCGGGTATCACAGACAGGACAATGAAGAAGCAGATGTTGTGATCTATAATACATGTACTGTTCGTGAAAACGCGAACCTGAAGGTATACGGAAGACTGGGACACCTGCACAGTCTGAAGGATCACAATCCGGATATGAAGATCATTCTTTTTGGATGTATGATGCAGGAACAGCATGTAGTAGATAAGATTAAGAAATCCTATCCATTTGTCAATCTGGTATTTGGAACACATAATATTTTTAAATATGCGGAACTTTTTTATGAGATGCTCCAGTCTGAGCAGCAGATCGTAGATATCTGGGAAGGAACCGATCAGATCGTGGAAGATCTTCCGACAGAAAGAAATTATACATTTAAATCAGGCGTCAATATTATGTTTGGATGCAACAATTTCTGCAGTTACTGCATTGTCCCATATGTGCGTGGACGTGAGCGAAGCCGTGAGCCGGAGGCAATCGTAAAAGAAGTAAAACGTCTGGTTGCAGATGGAGTATCTGAGGTTATGCTTCTGGGACAGAATGTAAACTCTTATGGAAAGACACTGGAACATCCGGTAACATTTGCTCAGCTGCTGGAAATGCTGGAAGATGTGGAAGGTCTGAAGCGTATTCGCTTTATGACTTCACACCCGAAAGATCTTTCGGATGAACTGATCGAAACAATGGCAAAGAGTAAAAAAATCTGTCATCATCTGCATTTGCCATTGCAGTCAGGAAGCAGCCGTGTCCTTAAAGCTATGAATAGACGCTATGATAAAGAAAAATATCTGAATCTGGTCGATAAGATCCGTACAGCGATTCCGGATATTTCTCTGACAACAGATATCATTGTCGGGTTCCCGGGAGAGACAGAAGAGGATTTTGAAGAAACTCTGGATGTTGTATCTAAATGTGGCTATGACACGGCATTTACATTTTTATATTCCAGAAGAAGCGGAACACCTGCTGCCGAAATGGAACAGATACCGCAGGATGTTGCAAAGGAACGTTTTAACCGCCTGCTTGCGCTGGTACAGCAGGAGGGACGTATTCGTTCTTCCAGATTTGAAGGTTCTGTGCAGGAAGTTCTGGTAGAAGAAGAGAGCAGGGAAAAAGGAATATTTACAGGAAGAACAGAATATAATCTTCTTGTACATTTCCCGGGAACAGCAGATCTTCTTGGAAAATATGTAAAGGTAAGCCTGGATGAATGTCATGGATTCTATTATATGGGGTCTCTGGTGGAAGAATAATCGACATGACGGATTGTGGATATGGCAACGGAGAAACCGTAAAAATGGATAAATTTGACAGGTTGTAATGTTTTGTGGTACTGTTACGAAGAAGCGGCACAACAAACAGTAGTTGTAATTGTTTACAGGAGGAAAATATTATGAGAAAAAAGAGTGTAAAAACAACAGCTAAATCAACAGAAGCAATCACAGAGACAGCAGCAAAAGTAAAAGAAACTGTAAAAGCAGCAGCAAAAAAGGTAGAGGAGTCTGCACCGGCTGAAAAAACAGCAGAAGTTGTGAAAGAAGTAGTTAACAAAGCTCCGGAAGCAGTTCAGAAGGCAGAGAAAACTGTAAAAACTGCAACCAAGACTGCAACAAAAGCAGTACGTAAAGCTGCTGGTGCAAGAGTAAAAGAAGTATCTCTTGAAATTTTCGAAACGAATGTATCTCTGAAAGATGTAGAGAAAGCAGTTAAGAAAGATGTTGCAGAAAAAGGACTGACAGGTGATATCTGTATTTATATCAATGCAGAAAGAAGAGCTGCATATTATACAGTAAATCAGGAAGGTTCTGACGAATATAAAGTAGATCTTGGTAACTTATAATCCATGAAATTATACCTTGCACCGCTGGAAGGAATCACCAGTTATATTTATCGAAAAGCACTGTATCAGTGTTTTGATGGATTTGATAAATATTTTATTCCATTTATCAGAGCAAAACAGAACCTGAATTTCAGCGGGAGAGAAAAGAAAGACATTTCTCCGGAAAATAATTCCGGGATGTATGCAGTCCCTCAGATATTGACCCGAAATGCAGATGATTTTCTACGTACAGCGAATCAACTGAAAGAGTATGGATATCAGGAAGTGAATCTGAATCTTGGGTGTCCATCCAAAACAGTAGTGACAAAGGGCTGCGGAGCAGGATTTTTGGCCAGACCGGAGGAACTGGAACAGTTTCTGGACAGGATTTTCAGCAAAACAGATATGAAGATCTCGGTGAAGACTCGTTTGGGGATGGAGAATGCAGAGGAATTTCCAAGGCTGATGGAAATTTACAATCGTTTTCCCATGGAAGAATTGATCATTCATCCGAGAGTACAGAAGGATTTTTACAAAAATACTCCGAATCTGGAGGCATTTGGTGAAGCACTTGCCATCAGTAAGAACCCTGTATGTTATAATGGAGATATTTTTTCAGCAGATGATTTTAAAAGAATCCAGTCACAGTTTCCGGATGTAGAATGCTTTATGATGGGAAGAGGTGTTCTTGCAGATCCGTCACTTGCCCGTGAAATCAGGGGTGGAAAGGCGGCAGATCAGTCAGATATCCGTAGATTTCATGATCTTCTGTATCATACATACCGTGAGGAAGTGTCCGGGGATAGAAATGTTCTTTTCAAAATGAAAGAAATCTGGTTTTATCTGGCACCAATGTTTGCGGACAGTAAGAAATATGCCAAAAAGATTAAAAAAAGCGAGAGATGTGTGGTATATGAGAGCGCAGTAAATGAACTGTTTGCAAATTGCAGATTTACAGGAACACAGAGTAAGTAAATGGAATCACTTTGATTATAAAAAACAGAAATTCTATAAAAAAGAAAGGTTTTGAGTATTTTGTTCATGTACTCATTGCCTTTCTTTTTACTTTTTAATAATTGCTGTCTTCAGTGGCAATATCAAAAGGGGCACTGTCTGTGGTGTCAGAAGTATCGCTGCCGCTGGTATCGGTAGAAGAATCCCCACTATCCTGCGAGGAATCATCATAACTGTTATCAGTTGAGGTGTCTTCAGATCCGTCATCAGATGGATAATCGATCTGATCTGAAGAATCATAACCGCCCTGATCGGAAGAGCCTTCATCTGCAACGTCACCGTCGCCGGAATAATCAGTTCCAGGATCATAAGTAGCCTGATCGGAGGAATCCGAGCTGTCAGAAGAATCGGAGCTGTCGGAAGAATCGGAACTATCGTCATAGTTGCTGTCTTCTGTATAGATGTTAAATCCGGCATCTTCATCCTGGCTGGAACGAAGAGCCTCTGCTTCTGCAGCTGTCTCTGGCGCCTCTTTAACGGTAGCCTTTGCCCTGGCAGCAACAGCAGCATCTTTTGGGACAACTGCATAGACTGCAAACATGGCACAGGAAAAGACAAGTGCCATGAGTGCGATATGAATTTCGTCTCTGTATTTCATAGAAATTACCTCTTTTATGTGTTGTGATCATTTTTTATAAGTATAGCATGAGTTTCGACTTTTTTGTAAAGAAAATTCTACCAGAGGAGGAATTTTCTCAAAATCTCGGAATACGTCGTCTTGCATCAAAACTTTAAACATGCTATTATAGTTAATTGACTATGACTGATAATAGAGTGAACAGTAGAGGAGAATTATAAAACGATGGCAATGTCACCGATGATGCATTAGTGAAATTTCGGTATTGTTGAAAAACCGCATAAATACAGGCTTTATAAGAATTTTGAACTTATGAGCATTTAACGATAAGTGGTACTCAGTGGTAAGAAATATGCCTGAGTAGAAACAAGACTGTGGTCAAAATTATCGTCGGAAAACAACCTAAACATTTTTTTTTAAATTTGCATGGCACTGGGAAGCGAATTTGCAATTATCTATTTTTTAAGTAACAGGAAGTTAAATTTAATACAACCATTAAAAAAATCTTTTATGCTTCAGACGGAAATAATGTCTGCTTCATAAAAGATTTTTTGTAATAATATTGTAATATTTACCTTCCGCGAGAGGAGAGCGCAGGATGATTATACATGCAAGCATGAGAACCGATATACCTGCATTTTATTCCGAATGGTTTACAAATAGAATCCGTGAAGGGTATGTTCGAGTGAGAAATCCCTATGATCCTTTACAGGTCACAGAATATAGCCTTGATCCTGAAGTCGTTGATTTGATTGTATTCTGTTCAAAAAATCCAGTCCCTATGTTGAAGTATATGGATTTGCTGACATCTTACAGGACATACTGGTATATCACAATCACTCCATATGAAGCAGACATCGAACCAGGATTATTTAAAACAATTGCAAGTAAAAGAAAAATCATTGAAGCATTTCTGCAGATATCAGAAATTGTAGGAGAAGAGCATATTGGCTGGAGATACGATCCGATTTTTATCGATGACAAATATACTGTCAAGTATCATTTGGAACAGTTTGAGGGCATATCTGCGGCTTTACAAGGGTATACAAAAAATTGCGTGATAAGTTTTCTTGATTTATACCAGAAAGTAAAAAGAAATTTTCCAGAGGTGAAAATGGTATCCAAAGAGCAGAGAAAATATCTTGGGCAACGTATGACACGTATTGCCACAGAGCACAAAATGATTTTGCGGCCTTGTGGGGAGGGAACGGAACTTGCTGCATTTGGAGCAGACTGTAATGGCTGTATGACACAGCAGATTTATGAAAATGCCATTCATATGTCACTTGACATGCCGAAAAAACAATTCCTTAGAAAAGAGTGTGCATGTTATTTGGGAAATGATATTGGTGCTTATAATAGTTGTCCGCATATGTGCAAGTATTGTTATGCAAATTATGATGAAAAAAGTGTGCGCCTTAATCGTATAAATCATAATCCGAAATCAGCATTTTTGATAGGTAATGATATGCCAAATGACAAGGTTCATAAAGCAGTGCAGAAAAGCTGGATAAATGGACAGATTAGTTTGAATGGGTTCTTTATATGAAAATAAATTAGAGCTGGCTTATTGAAAGAGAATGTGATAAGATTAAGAAAGAACATACATTCGAAAAATGGGGCGGTGTAGTAAATTGAGAAAAAGTGAAAAACTAAAGAAAATTCAATTATTGCTGAATCAGAAAAATCTGTATGAGGACCAGTATGAGAGATTATTAGCTGCAACAGGAGACTGGAAAAGCAATTATACGGACTATCTGATCACAGAACCGATTGATTTGGTGGAAGAATTGAAACGTGTTCCGGAAGCTGATTATGAGCTCTGTACGGCATTGCTTACAATGCTTGTAAAGGAAGAAATTCCTGAAAATGCCTCTGATAAAACGTTTGTGGATCATAAAGGTCTTCTGATTTTAGAAAGAATGAATGAAATACTAAGTGCAGGAGCGAGAGAAGATGAAAGCGGGAGATACGGCCTATCTTGTGGAATCAAATAGATTTGTTCATGAGGTAGAAATTCTCAGATGTAATGGAGAATTGTATATTGTGTGTTTTAAAGATAACGGCGTCGGATTGTACTTTAAAGCATGCTGCATATTGTGTGCTGGCAGCAAGACGTCATTTGACCGAACTTCCGAAAGTTCTTGTTATCGATATTGGTGGGTTTACGGTGGATTATATGATTCTCCGATACGGAAGATTAGAGAAGGAACACGTTGATTCTCTGGAGAGTGGTGTGATATGTCTGTATGGCAGAATTCGGGCTGCTATACGCCAAAAATACAGCATTGCACTTGATGAAGAAGATATTGATAACATCATTCTTGGAAAAAATACAGGATATATGCAGGAACTTAAAGAACGAGTCCGGGAGGTAACGATTGGATATGTAACGGAATTGCTCGGAACGTTCCGTGAGCTTGGCATTGACTTTCGAACAACACAGACTGTATTTATGGGTGGAGGAGCCATTCTGGTGTCTGAAATTATCAAGGTAGTCTGGGAACGATTCAAAGGAGAGTATTTTATTATTAATGATCCTAAGGCAAATGCTAAAGGATACAAATTGCAGTTTCAGATAGAAGCTAAAGAACGGGAGGATTAAAAATGGGAAAGAAAGATGAATATCGTTTTAATCTTCGGTTTGATGAAACAGATGAAATGCACAGGCTGGTTGTAAAGTATTTAAATTCCTGTGGACATAATAAAGCAAAATACATTGTACGGGCATTTTTGGCATATTGGAAAATGTCTGGCAAGAGTTTGCTTTCGTATGTGTTTCCAGAAATAGATGCTGAACAGCTGTTACCAGAAGCAAAGCAAGAAAATGATAAAAAAACAGCAGTTGTAGCAAAAGCAAGTGATGCTGAAAATGATAACGGGACATATATACAGAAAGATCATTCAGAGCAGCAGCTGTTGGAAAAGAGTTTGCAGGAAGATCATTTTGTAAATCTGGAAGGTGATTGTAAAGCAGACGAAGCAGAAGTTCTTCTGATAAAAAATAATTACAAGATGTTTGAAGATCTGGAATAGGAGGTATGTGGGTGCGTAGTAAACAAGTGCAAATTTTAAGCGGTATATGTGGAGTGCAGCTGATTGGTTATGCATGTCGGGCTGCAGGATTTAAAACAGATATTTGGATAGGGTTTGCAGGAAGTGTTTTCCTTATGTTGGATATTGTATATCTGGCAATTCAGGAAAAGGGCAGAAAAAAATGCCCTGAGTGTGATTCTGAGATATCAAAAAAAGTCAGGATATGTCCGGAATGCGGTTATCTTTTTCAGCAGGGACTGTCAGAAGAACAGCTGACGGGATACATTGAACAGGAGCAGGAAAAAGAAATGAGTTCGGAACAAATTGATCGCGCATTTGAAAAAACAGATAATATTGCCGCAGATGAGATAGATTCTTTTGATGGTGATATAAATGATTTTTTACAGGAATAAAAACAGAGAAAATAAGAGAATAGCTTGTAAATATATTCAGATGCATAAAAATTCATATGTGATTGTGAAAATACAGTGAAAAGTAAGAAATAGACTGCGAAAAATAGTATAATTCATAAAGCTGACTTTAAATGATGGATTAGAACCGACTTCCCGGGGTGAAATAATTTACCATACTAATTAAACCGGGCTCAAAGATTGGAAGGGCATCGGTATTAAAATTAGAAAGGGTATAAATTACTTGATTTGCGTGGGCTGCTGGAGTAATTTTCCGGCAGTCCTGTTTTATGTCTGTATTGCAAGACCACCTCCTTCAGAGATTACTGTATACACTAGATCATTTTGGAGGAATGCGGATATGACAAAAACAGAGAAAGAACTGAAAAAGGAATTTAGTGCTTATGTGAAGACTGCAATTAAGAATACACAAAAGCAGTACTTAATAAAAAAAGGCAAGATTCTGGATAATGAAATAGCCATGGATGATGAAGGAATAGATGAAATCTTACAAAAGCAGACAGAAGACCTGTTTGATAAGATGGATTTAAATGTAGATATGGTTCTGAGTGATGAAATCAATGTAAATTCTTTTCTGGATCAAATCAATGATCCTGTTCTTTATGTTTCTCTGTGTTCGTTGAAGGAACTGCAGCAGAAAGTATTAATGCTCCGTATAGTATATGTAAAATCATTCGATGATATTGGAGGTATTTTGAATATGACAGCAAAACAGGCTGAAAACAGCTATTACAATGCAATCAGAAAAATACGAAAACAGATGGGAGATAACTTTGGATGATTTTGTAGGGGTTTTATGTAGAGCGAGAATGAGCGAAAGGGAAGCTATACAGCTGATTGTAGAAATGTATCGTCCCCTGATGCTTAAATATGCTAATTTGAATACTGGTTTTGATGATGATTTGTACCAGGAATTTGTATGTTGTGTGATTAGTTGTATTTTTAAATTTCCGTTTGAAAAATGGAATGCAGAAAATGATCTGGATTAAGTAATGAGTATTGACACAGTGATAGGATGTGGTTATGATATAAATGTATAACATTTATTTCTGCTGGTTGCGGAAATATATAACTTTTGTTCCGGCTTTTTGCTGGAAGGATAATTTAAACTGAAGTATATTCGGTTATCGAAAAAGCAGAAAGACATTGATTATTTTTATGAATAGTCAGTGTCTTTTTTTGCGTTTTGGAGGAAAGGAGGAATATTTCTGACAAGGTAAATCTCAAAGAAAGGAGGAGCACGAATGAAGACGAAGCCGATGATCATGGCACATGGGAACCTAATTCTTCCATTAACGGTAGGACAAAAAGCAAGATATTGTCAGAATGGTATCTGGAAAACCACAGGAAGAGTACGGCAAATTATTGAACAGACAGAAGACTATGTAAAATTCGAAACAGATTCAGTACGGTATTGTATTGATCACTATGGAAGAGAAGCCAATGTTCTAGCATTGGTGGCATGACAAAGGAGCATATAATCCTGGATCAAAAAAGTATTGGCGTCAGTCAGTACTTTTTTGGTCTCTCTGAAAGAAAAAATGGTATCAGATATGAGGATGAACTGGAGAAATGTGGAATTCCAACCAAAACATGGAAACAAGCAGGCCAGATGGAATTGCAGGATTAGCGGAAAATAAAGTAGAAGAGAAGAAATGCTCCTGATTGCAGATTAAATAAGTGCACTACAGAATTAGGTATGCAAATACGAATAAAAGAAGTATAATATAATCAATAGTTTTTGGAACTGTGATCCAGAAACTATTGATTTTTGTGTTTAATGGGAATCAAGATCATCAAAAAATTCATCATAAGAACAGTTATAGATCTTTTTTAATTCCATAAGGACGCTGATTCGGATATTTAATTCACCGTTTTCATATTTGGCATAAGTAGAGCGACCAATGTCGCAATTTCTGCACTGTAATTCTGCACAGAGCTTTTCTTGGGATAATCCAAATTTTTCGCGAAGACGGCGAAGATTTTTACCAATATATACGTCACATTTTAATTTTTGCTCCATAAAAGTCATCCTCCATTGACCAGTATAGGTGTCAAATGCTGATGTTATTGTATGAAAAAACGCGATATAATATTGTCCGCTATACTGATCAAGAATGAGAAAAAATGATATAGTAATTGAGTTGGTATTAGGGTGTGAAAGAGGAGGAAGAATGAAACGTAAAGCGTTGTATCTTGATGATTCGGAAAAAGAGTTAGATGCACTACTTGAGAATGAAGATTTTTGGAAACCAGGTAAATCAGAGTGGGACAGTGAGATCCTGGATATTACGAATAAACAAAGGGAACTGGAAGAATCGCAATATGTAAAATCGAGGAGTAATGAAGCTTATTGTTACCTGCTTTCGGAATTGTATCCTATGGCTGAGAAGGTAGCATATGCACAGGGCTGGGATATGATTTTGAACATTGATGAAGAAGAGCATACTGCAACATTGGGATGTTGTGGACGGTTTCTTATAAAAACTGAAGGGGACGATGGAACACTCGAAAATTTTCTTTCACAGGCGATGGAATTTTCAGAACAATGTTTTTTTTCTGCACACAATGATCTTATAAAAATTAATTTTATTTTTAATCTGTATGAAAAAGAAAAAATAGCGGATCATTCAAAAGAAATCGAAGCATTGAAGAAACAGCTTGAAGATAATCAAGAAAAGGTGAGGGAATATTTGTTGGAAGAAATGGTTGATGAATACAGGAAATAATGGATGCGACAGTATTGCATCTGTATTGCAACAGCACTGATATTGACATCTGATTTTAGAATTTATACAATGTTAGCGTAAAGTTCTGTGCATGCGTATCATGCATGGAGAGCCATAGAATTTTATATTAAAGACAGCTGTTTTTATAACGGCTGTCTTTTTTTGCCCGAAAACTTGATCCTTGAAGTGTGACTTCGGAGCCTATCAGGAAAGGGGGATTTTTATGGCAGGAAAATTAAAAAAAGAAAAACAGAAGGTTTATCTGTCACCGGGAAATCTGAAAAGAAAGATGATTCCCCGTATTTTCTTTATGTCGTATCTGGGAATTAATGTAATTGCACTGACAGGCATTCCGGTTTATGCGTCAGATATCTTTGCAACAGCAAAAAATGCAATGCAGACAGTATATACAGATGTGGCCGGTATTGCTACTGTAGCAGCGGTGGTATGTGCTGCGGTGTGCCTGTTTTTAATGAATTTTTCCAAATCGGGCAGAACCGTGGATGAGTCAAGATCCTGGCTGAAACGTATTGTTGTATGCTGGGCTGCACTTATGACCCTGGGTGCCATTGTAACATATTTGGAAAAAATTATTCCGAAAAGTATGTTTACGGGCTGATGTATGATTTCTTACCGGTGCTCTCCCGGTTTTTGAAAGGAGGGTATCTCTTATGGATATGAATAAAACATGAGCTGGCTTTTGGAGCTGTTGGTAGATGCCATTCGCGAAATGTGCAGTCAGTTTATCGTGGATATGATGGAACTGATCACAAATATGTTTACAGAACTTCTGTCCTGTAATCTTTCATTATTTGAAGAATTGTTTTCAGTAGTGGGGAGCCTATACAAAAATGTGATTGTTCCTACAGGAATTGCAATCCTCTTGATGATTCTTGTATGGCAGCTTTTTAAGTCCATGTTTGGTGGAAAAGCAGGGGTAAATGCAGAAGAACCAATAGAACTTATCTGTCGGTCGGCCATTTCTTTATTTCTTCTTGCCGGATCGAAACCATTGGTTGACTACATTTTGAGAATTGCGGGAACGCCATATCAATGGGTTGTAGGAACAAAGGTCAAGGTCGCTAGCTTTTCAGGCTATGTATCAACTCTGGAAGGTGTTACAGATACACTTGGAATCAGCAGCCTTAGCATTTCGGTTTTGATGCTGATCATGCAGTTTGTTGTAGCATGGAACTATTTTAAGATGTTAATGGTCATTGCTGAACGTTATGTATTGCTTGGTGTATTTTCCTACACAGCACCTCTTGCATTTGCAACCGGTGGTTCTAAAGCAACAAATAATATCCTGGCTTCATGGAGCAAGATGTTTGGAGGGCAAGTAGTGCTTGTTATATTAAATGCCTGGTGCATGAAGATGTTTTTATCTGGTTACGGAAATATGATGGCAAGCAGTTATGGGTTTACGAAATTCTTCGCAGCTACACTTTGTCTGGTAGGATTTTGTAAGATCACATTTAAACTTGATTCCTATATGGCATCGCTTGGAGTGAACCTTGGCCGTCCGGCTCCTGGAATGGGAGCAGCAGGAGCAATGCTTGCAGCGAGCAGGATCATCTCTCAGGCAGCAAGGACAGCTTCTGGCTCTGGTGGAACAGGAGATGTCGGTGGAACCAGAACAGATATGGGATCGTCGGATGGAATGACAACCAATTTTACTGGGCCAATCCCAATGACTCCTAATGGTGGAAATGCAATGGATATAAATGATATGACTTCAGATGGAGATTTTGATAAAGAAAGTCCATCTGGTCCAGGAAATCAACAGAATGAAGCGTCGCCAGCAGATAAGACTGTTTTTGAGGAACTTGGCATGGCAATGGGAAGCAGCGATACGGCAGAGATGGATTTCGGATCTGGAGATCATGTAAATGGCAACATAGATTCTATGTCTGCTACATCAGAAACTATGTCTGGAATAAATGCTATGAGTGTGAAAGATGATGCAGAAGCATTTGCGGGAGCTGTTTCAGAGAGTAATTCTGAAGGAGAGACACTTTTGGACGTTTCCGGAGGTGAACAGGATCTTGCAATTCCGGCTGCAAGCAATGTATCTGCAAACGGATTCAGCGAAAGTGGAAGTGAGCACGGCATTCTTGGAGAGGTGGGCGATTATCCGGTTGAAGAGGAAATGAGTGATTTTGATACAGAAATGGATCTGGAAAGCGGAAGCATTGAAATGGCTGGCCAGGAAAGTATGTCCTATGGAAAAACAGGAACAGCTTATAATTCTTCTGTAGCTGGTGAGGTTTCGAATGCAGGAGAAGGACTGGGATCAGAAACAATGTCTGCACTTCAGGGAAATGGGATACCTTCTGTGAGCCAGGAGAAAGGTATCCTGGATGAAGTTGGTACTTCGTCTGTGATTGGGTTTGATGCTACACCACGAGCAGGGATGAATTATAATGAAAATTCTATGCCGACAGGAATGGAATCTATGTCTGAAAATGGAATACAGTCAGATGGAATTATGGATACAGGAGAAGATCTGGATGAAGAAACAGATGAGGCCGATTTTTATGCGAAATCGGCAATGGGTATTTTGGTAGATACAGCAGGAAATCCGCTAAAGGCTGAAAACACGAAATTGAGTGATCCTGGTATGCAAAATGAAGATGATATTCAGCCTGTAGCTGATGAAACAGGTATGGCAGCTGATGGATTTATGAATGTTTCGGGATCCATTCCAACAGGAGATATTTCCTTAAAAAGAAGCAGACCAGATACCCGTAGAATACGTGAAGTTCCAAAATCGAGAGCAGAATTAAAAGAAAAAGGTTCGGACAGACTCAGATAGGGGGATGAAAATGACAGAAGAAGATAAAAATTCGTCCCCTCTGGATGAAGGCACAGAAATTATTGCACATACTGCTCAAACTGCATATGCAACAACAGCGGCAGTAGCAGCTGGAGGAACGGCAGCAGGAATGGCAGCAGGAACAGCCCTTGTAGGTCCTCTTGGAACTGTGGTCGGGGCATTGGTATCCAATAAAACTGCTTGGAAAATACTTATTTCTATTTTCCTGTTTTGTTTTCTCTGGATGTTTACTATTGCAAATATGATAGGAATTATTTTTAGTTATCTTGGATTTGCAAATGCAGATTCGTATGCGAATGAAGCTCAATCTACGCAGCTTACGAATATACGTGACCGGGTTGAAGAAGTTCTGCAGCAGGAAGATTACAAAAAAGAAATCTTGAAAATAATAAACAAAAAGCACAAGGCTGTTTTAAAAGAAATTGACCAGGACAAAGCAGAAAAATATGCAGGCCATGAGCTGGTTGTGGTGGATGAATATGAAACGAAGCTGAAAAGGAATCTTGGATATTACCTTGCCGTACTGATGATGGAAAATGAATATAACAGTACGGTTTTTTCTTTTTTAGGTTATGCAAATAGTTTTGGGATTGATATGTCCACAAACTTATCCAGCCCTTATGACGCATATTTTTATGAAGCAGCGCAGACGTACAATGTGCCGGCAGCGTTGTTGATCGCAATGGGTAAAGTAGAATCAGATTTTAATCCAAATGTTGTTTCTGGTGCAGGGGCATCTGGTATTATGCAGCTTATGCCATCTACAGCAGCATCTCTAGGGGTATCTAATATTTTTGATCCCAGAGAGAACATTATGGGCGGAGCAAAGTATGTTTCTCAGCTGATTGAACAGTTTAAAGGCTATTCAAATGGATTGGAACTGGCAATTGCAGGGTACAACGCAGGGCCCGGCGCAGTCATGAAATATGGATATCAGATTCCTCCATATGCGGAAACGCAGGCATATGTAAAAAAAGTGTTAGGATATGTTGAAATTCAGCAACATCAAACATCCACTTCTTCAAGTTCTGCAAAGGATGCTCAAAAATCGGATGCAGATACTGAAAAATTACAAACATCCTATGAACTTTTAAAAGAGTCGGTTGAAAAGCATCTGGATAGTTTTTTTGACTGGTCAGTTACAGATGAGCGAAAAGGCGAAGCAACGGAGACCATTTATTGTATGGAAGTGAATGGGAAAAGAGGTGAGATAGATCGAACAACCTATGAGCAGATTCTGGCACAGGGTGGAAATGCATGGCAGGAAAACCGGACAGTAGTATCCAAGAAAGTAGAATATACATTAGCGTTGCTTTTGAATGCACAGATTACAGGCGGAAGCGGGTATCAGTATAAATTTGTCACAAACAAGACAACCTTTGATATTGTGATCAAATTGTTGGAATATTTACAAAAAGGCGTAGATGCTGTTAAAAATGCACTTTCCACGATTTTTCATTGGACAGATTTTGTTACTGGTGGGAGCAGTGGAGATTCTTTTGTTGCAGGAAATATAGATGCTTCAGGGGATATCATTACATATGATACAGTCGGAAAAGGCGTAAAAAAAGTAGTTTATTTTAATCAGACAGAGGAACCGTGGAAAGGCATGTCTTATGGTTCCAGTACGATCGGTGCGTCCGGTTGTGGACCTACATCTATGGCAATTATAATTTCAACGTTAACTGGACAGACGGTAACACCTCAGATGACATGTGCTTATTCCATTGCAAATGGAGAATATGTTCCAGGCATGGGAACGTCTCATTCATTTCCGACGAATGCTGCCTATCACTGGGGACTTACTTGTGAAAGGGTCGGAAAGGACCGTATGAATTATGTCGTGCAGTCCCTTAAAGAAGGCAAGATGGTTGTAGAAATCTGTGAAGCCTATACGATTACAGGAAGTGGAAGCGGACATTTTATCGTATTGACTGGTGTGACCAGAGATGGTTATATCACGATAGCGGATTGTGCAAGCAGAGAACGAACCGGAAAAGTGTACAGTGTGGAAACTATCAAATCCTACGGACGTGATCTTAGCGAAGGAGCGTTCTGGATTGTTGGAAAAAAATGAGGGAAATACAGTGAAAAAGATTAGGAGCACAGAGCAAATACTGGTATTGGCAATACTGCTGTTCACATATTTCCTGGAAACCTTCCAAGTGGCATATGCACAAAAGGCAGAGAACTTGCCGCAGATTGTTTCCTGGCAGGATGGCAAAGGTTATCAGTCAGATGGGACATTTATTGCTGATGGCTGGGGGTATGATACAGTGAACCCGGCTGGGAAATATGTATTGTTTGATGAAAATGGCATGGTGCAGCTTCGAACTGAAACGATGGATCCTGTAAATGCGGAGGATGAGTATTCTGGGACAGAACTTGAGCCAGCAAATATTGCAGTGCGGGCAGAGATTTTTGAAGGATTCACTGGAAAGGTTCATGTGACAATAGAAGAAAATGGAGGAGTTCAAAGAGAAATTGATTTGGATTCCTCTGTTTTTTTTGAATGGAACCTGTCCGTGAATAGCGGAAATTATCGCTTGAAATCTGTGGAAGCAACACAGAATGACCAGAAATATGTTGCAGAATTTGATAACAACTATAAAAATCTTCCGGAACAGGGTCTTATTATAATGAAAATTAAAGTGAAAAATGAGCTTGTGGAAGCTGTTCAGACGGAGAAAAAGCAGAACAAGACAGATCAACAAAATAACATTCAAAATCCAGAAAAATCGGATTCAGGAATTAAAAATACGGAGGTGGTGACAACTGTGAAAAAAACAGGACAGAAAACAGGAATCATTATTGGCGGTTTGAGTTTTCTGGGTGCGGCAATGTGGTTATTATATCGGAAATTTCATCGTAAAAAATAATTCGGGAGGTACAGAATGATGCAGAGAGAACGATCCGATGTTTATATCATTCCACCCAATTTTGCAAAAGAGGGAACCCTGTTTTCAGGGAGAATTGAAGGCAGGAATGCTTTTGAGGCAGCTGTCCTTTTTATAGTACTTTTTAGGATACTGTTTTTTATAGATGTTTCAATAAAGCTAAGAATCTATATTGGTATAATTGTAATCCTGCCTTTAACAATACTGGCGGTAGTCGGTGTTAACGGGGAAAGTTTGCTTTCTTTCATTATTCAGTTTATACGCTTTGTAACAAGAAGGCGGGTAGTGACTGTACCCGATGGACAGTATAGATTAAAGAGAAACCGTCGTATTAGGAGACAGCAAAAGAAACAACAGAAACAGGAGAGAAAAAAGAAGAAAAGGCAGCAGGAAGGCGGTGTAAAAGATCGGAAGCGAAGTCGCAGAATTGAAGCAAAAGCTGAAAGAAGCTCAGCTTGCCGAGAAACGAGAACGGCGGGAGCAGAAGCAACAGCAGAGAGAAGACAAGGCGATGTCCAGGAAGCAGGAGAAAGAAAATCGCCAGATGCTGAAGGAACAGCAGAAAAAAGACGCACAGAAACAGAAAGAGCAGGCCAGGGAGAATTTCAGGCAGATCCGTGAGCAAGAGGCAGAAGAACGTAATCTGAGGAATCAGCTTGTTCAGAATGTAGAAAAAGAAGAACGGCCAGTGCGACCGCCAAAGAAAGAACTTTCTCGAAAAGAAGAGAAAAGTGAGAAAGTCCAGGAAGTACCGGATCTTCTGCCAATGAGCTGGACAGCCTCTTATATACCATTAAAACAAGTAAAAAATGGTATTATCCAAACTTCCGACAATCGTTTTGTTAAAATTGTTGAAGTATTGCCAATCAATTTCTTATTACGGTCATCTTCAGAACAGAGAAGTATCATTCTCTCTTTTATGTCATACCTGAAAATCGCACCGCCCAATATCCAACTTAAAGTGCTCTCCAGAAAGGCAGACATTCAGGAGTATATTGATAAGATTGATGAAGAGGCTGAAAAAGAAACAGATGAACGTTGTAAAATTCTGCAGGAAGATTATGCAGAACTGATTAAATCCCTGGGTATGAAGGAAGCGATTACACGTCGCTTCTTTTTGATTTTTGAATATCCTTCCCGTAGTGGGAGTAAGAATCCAGACGAAAGAGATGTACATCTTTATATGCGTTCTGCTGTGCAGACTGCAAAAAAATATCTTGCCATGTGCGGGAATATAGTTTTGGAGCATGAGAATGAGACGCGCTTCTGCGTGGAAATCTTATTCCAGCTGTTAAATCGCCAAACATGCCTGACAGAATCTCTGGATGATCGGATAAAAGAAGTTCGGAAGTACTATACAGAAGAAAACGGTCCAGAAAGTATACGATATATTCCTGTAACAGAACTGGTCGCTCCGAGAACCATTGATTTCAGAAACTGGAACTATGTGGTTGTAGATGGATTATATTATACATATCTGTATGTTCAAAAATACCGTTCAAGAGTCCCGGCCGGATGGCTGTCACTGTTGATCAACGCAGGTGAAGGAATAGATGTAGATGTTTTTTTCTTCAAGCAGGATAAAAACCGCTGTGTGGAGCGAATTGGACGCAGAATACGCTTGAACCGTTCAAAAATCAAGGATACTTATGATTCAAACAGCGACTTTGACAGTCTGAGTGAATCCATTCAGGCTGGTTATTACCTGAAAAGGGGGCTGAGCGGCAGTGAAGAATTCTACTATATGAGCATTCTGGTTACGATAACTGGACATAGTGAACAGGAAGTAGAATGGCGTTCAAAGGAAATGACAAAGCTGTTAAGCTCTCAGGACATTGGCACAGGTAGCTGCATTTTCAGAGAAGAACAGGCTTTTTTATCTTCTCTGCCATTTTTACAGATAGACAAAAATATTTATGAGAAGTCCAAACGGAATGTACTTACATCCGGTGTAGCAGCATGTTATCCATTTGCTTCATATGAAATGTCTGATAAAGATGGCGTCATGATCGGAGTAAATAAAGCAAACAGTTCGCTTGTCATCATAGATATTTTTAATTCGTTAAAATACAAAAATGCAAACATAGCCATATTTGGAACATCTGGCTCGGGAAAAACATTTTTGATGCAGCTTATGGCACTACGTATGAGACGAAAAAACATACAGGTATTTATTATTGCTCCGGATAAAGGACATGAATTTGCAAGAGCCTGTAATAACATTGGTGGAGAATTTATACAGATTTCTCCTTCATCGTCGAACTGCATCAATATAATGGAAATACGGCCTGCAGATATGGAAACTCGCGATTTATTGGATGGGTATACATCTGAAAGGTCAGAACTTGCAAGCAAAATTCAAAGCTTACATATTTTTTTCAGCCTTCTGATTCCAGATATGTCACATGAAGAAAAACAGCTTTTAGATGGTGCAATGGTTACTTGCTATCAGGAAAAGGGAATCACACATGATAATCTGAGTCTGACTGATCCGGAACATCTAGGAAAATACAAAAAGATGCCGATTCTTGGTGATCTGCATGAAGTGCTTATGCGTAAAGAAGAATGCAGACGTATGGCGAATATATTAAATCGTCTGGTGAGTGGATCGGCATCCAGTTTTAATCAGCAGACTAATGTGGATCTGGAAAATAAATATGTTGTGCTGGATATTTCGGAACTTTCTGGTGATCTGCTCCTGGGAATGTTTGTGGCACTGGATTTTGTCTGGACAAAAACAAAGGAAGACCGGACAGTAGAAAAAGCGGTTTTTGTAGATGAAGCATGGAAACTTCTGATGTCTAATGATTTGGCAGGAGAATATCTGATTGAAATATTCAAAACAATCAGAGCTTATGGTGGATCGGCTATCTGTGCCACGCAGGATCTGGCAGACTGTTTTGCGGTAAGAGATGGAAAACTTGGACGCGGTATATTAAGCAACTCAAAAACAAAAATTGTTCTGAACATGGAAGTTTCAGAAGCAGAACGGATTCAGGAGGAGTTGGATCTTTCAGAAGCCGAAACCAATTCTATTATTCATTTTGAAAGAGGAAATGGTCTGATTTCCACAAATAATAATAATTTGATTGTTGAATTTAAAGCAAGTGCTCTGGAAAAAGATCTGATTACCACTGACCGCAAAGATCTTCAGGAATTGAAAGACAGAATCCGGAAATATGGTACAGATGCTTATGGCAGGAAATAGTGTGAATAAGAAACGGCATTAAAAACGTTACAAAGGACGTATAAGAGGAATGAAATTAATTATATGTCATAAAAAACGTTTTGTGATGACGTGTAACAGATGTCTTTTGAAAAAGACATGAAAAAACACATTATATGCCACATAAAAAACGTCATTTATGTGGCATATGTTTATCATGGAAAGGATAGACCAGATGGAAAACAAACAAAAACCCGTGGAACGTGAAACCAGACAGTTAATTCAGACATATAATGTGCTCTTAAAATCTCAGATTTATGCATATTTCGCAAAAACCCAAAGAGATCATTTTGTAGGACGTGCATTTAAGACGCTGGAAAAAGAAAAACAGATTTATATTCATCAGGATCTGGAAATGGCAGCAATAAATGAAGAGGCATTTAAAGCCAGAAATGTAGGAACTTTGCAGGCATTTTGGGTTCTTCTGGATATTATGGATCAAAAAGAGGTAGACCAGCACTTCCTTGCATCAAAAGAGGAATATCCTGTTCGCATTGTGTTATGCGGTGAAGGAGAAATCTATGACATTTTGTATGTGTCAGAGAATGAGGTACAGGTTACCAACAATTTGTTTACCCGGAAGATGACAGATGATTGCGGGCATATCGTTATTGTGGAAAAGCCCGGGTACATACATGAAATCAGGATACCGGACGTGCTTGGATTTTGTACAGTGAAAGAAGGTGGAGAAATCGAATATTACAGAAATGCGGATGGATGAAAATGATTCATTTTTTAAATTAAAAGAACAGTTAGAAGATGCTCAAAAACTAATGGGAAGGATGGAACAGTATATAGTGGAAGCAAGAGGGGTATTGCAGTCCTGTATCCGGCGGCAGTCAGAATTCCAATATGCTTATTTGGGAGATATGATTCAGGAGACTGCGAAAACTTCAGAACGTTTGACAGATAAATTAAGACGCATGACGCTTGAAATTGTAGTAAATCCCAAAGAATATGAGAAATACAAAGAAGATCTGGTACTGATACACGGAATTGAACTGGAGTATAAGGATGAGATTCTTCGGGTATCCGCTCCCGTCCTGATCCCTCACCGGAAAGATTGTTATACGGATTATCTCTATAAACCATTACATACCGCTTTTCGAAATTGGTGTATGCAGAGAGCAGAGGAGAAGTTGGAAATTCCGACCTATACAAATTGTACGATTTGCTTTGTACATGTTTATGATGAAACACTCCCACTTGCAAGAGTGAGGGATCATGACAATTATGAAGAGAAACATGTGCAGGATATTATTACAAATTTTTTCCTGCAGTCAGATAGTGGATTATATACGAACACCTGCCATGTGACACGCATGGGCGAAGAAGACCGTACACTGTTATATGTGATGGACAGCAGCAAATTTCCAGCGTGGATTTCTGATTTTGGCAAAGAAACAGGTATCGAAAAAAATCATGAGTAAATTGCATGGGGATTCTACATGGGAAAAGAATATCTGATAAGGCATAAAATGAACAAAAATCTGAACAAAATTGCCAGGTTATGTACCCAGGTATTCAACAGATAGGGTATTTTTGCTTTTTCAACGAGGGGAAAATAATTGAAAAGACAACAGGATAAATTATTGATTATTATAGCGATGTCGGGTGAAATGCCGACTTATTTAGGACAATACGTGACTGGCTCGATTTCATATACTGCTGCCCTGATTACAAGATTAAAAAAAGAAAGATATATTTCTTTGAGATGCAAGGATGGATATAGAGGATACGTTTTATTAGAAAAAGGCAGAAATTATCTTCTTTCAGAATATGAAAAAGAACTCTCTTTTTTTATTTCCGGTTCCGGGCAGACGGGGCATGTGAAAAGTGAACCAGAAAAAAGAATGCGGCTGTATCAAATGAGCGAGGTATGGGTCTTCTTCTGGAAGGCGGGTATAGAGATCTTGCGGAACCATAAACCAGATATGGATAAAGGGTTCGTGAGAGATCGGGGAAAAGCGTTTTATTATGGCAGTCTGGAATTTAAAGGAATGTCGGAAGCAATCAGGGGTTCCAGATCATGTGGGGTGCTTTTATCCGGGGATACTGCGTTAGTTGTTTACAATACCATGGATCGAAATATGAAATGGGCGAAAAAAATGGAATGTTCCATGCGTACCTGGACAGAGCGAATGCTCTTAAAGGGCGGATATAACAGCAGAGCGGATGCGCTTATTGTAGGACAAAACATAAAAGTATTGTTAAAGCTTCTGGAAAGTGATGGAGGCATAAAAAAGGATCTGTTTCGGCCGGATGATATTTATGATCAATATTATTATATTCCCATGTGCCAAGAGGGAATATTGCAGATTATCCTGCTGACAGAGAAGCAGAAAAGAGAAAAGCTAAAGCAGTTTTTGCTTTCAAGATTTCCCATAAGGAAAGAAAAAGAATATGCTGTCTATGCTGTGTGCGATGAAATTGGGAACCCTGTATATTTAGGCTATGATTTAGAAATGCGTCAATTATGCCGTATTAAACAGGAACTCTTATGGAGGCCGTCAGTAAGTATTGTTTGTATGGATTATCAGGCGGAAATAATAAGAGAATATTTGGGAGAGAAGGTGATCATTTATGAGCTCAATACAGAAAATGTAATGAAATACCTTATAAATGACATAGGAGAATAATCCTGGTCGATGGAGGTGGCTGCAATATGGCGAATCCTTTTCATTCAACAGGCAGTCCGATTGTGGACCGGATGTGTCGGCTGCAGTTTACCGGAAATGTAATCCCGGCAGCGTGGTATCGTACAATTATCAGAGATAATGGAAAACCCAATCTGACAGCAATCATTATTTTGTCAGATGTTGTGTATTGGTATCGGCCGGTGGAAATCCGAGATGAATTAACGGGACAATTATGTGGATTCAAAAAGAAATTCAAAGCAGACATTTTACAGAGAAATTACCAGCAGCTTGCAGATCAGTTTGGAATCTCCAAAAGAGAAGCTGTGAACGCGGTAGTTGAACTGGAAAAAATAGGAGTTGTGAAAAGAGTTTTTCGAACTGTCAGGAAAGGAGGAATGCGGAACTCAAACGTGCTGTTTCTGGAGCTGAATGTAGATGTCCTGATACAACTGACTTATCCGGAAAACCTGTCAGATGCAGGGTATCACTTCTTAAAGGGAGAGCTGTCACCATACAAAGAGAGAGGTGCCACATCAGGATGTGACAGGATATCACAGTCAAATGAGGCATATCTCTCTTTTGAAGGGGATACAAATACAGAGATTACGGAAGAGAATACAGACATAGAGTATCCACTCTGTTCCTATCAGGCTGTGGAGCGTGTGATTCGGATACAGATTTCTTATGATGCGTTAAAAAACGATCATCCATATGACAGAAGAGTTGAAGAAATCCTGGGACTTATTCTGGATGTAATGGTTTCTACAGCACCTAAACTTCGGATTAACCGTGAGGAAAAAGCTATAGAGATTGTGAAAGCACAGTTTGCGAAGCTTACGAAGGATCATGTCGAATTCGTGCTTCAGAGTATGGATGATACCAGCACAAAGGCCAGAAATATCCGGGCGGTGCTCCTGACTGCATTATACAATTCTGTCAATACAATAAACAGCTACTACGGGAACCGCTATCATTTCCATCTGGCAGAAGAAACCAGAAGAGAAATGGAGGAAACGGATTGAGAACAGAAAACTGGAAAAAAATCGTGGCCGGATGCGGAATGGTTTTGTTAGCAGCATATGTGGGAGGCTTTTTTGAAATCTTGTTTTTAAGATCAGAAGTATGCTTAAATCCTCTACAATGTCTGTATGCAGGGTGTGGTACTTCGTCAGGAAGAAAATGGTCAATGGCAGCCGTGGTACTGCTTTTGGCTTTAACGGTACTGGTAATTTGGCGTGGAAAAGACAATCCATTGCATGATGAACGTAATTTTGAGATTTCGGATCAGGGAACTTATGGAACGGCAGGATTTATGGGAACACAGGAACAAAAAGAGATACTTCAAGCAGACCGTGGAATGGAACAAATAAAAGGGATTATTTTTGGAAGGGAGTTGTCTAATGGAAATATATTAAGTCTTCCGGTGGATTCAAGACTGAACCGAAATATCGCGGTATGCGGTTCGCAAGGTTCCATGAAATCCAGGGCTTTCGCAAGAGTGATGGCATTACAGTGTGTGCGCAGGGGTGAGAGTATGTATATTACGGATCCAAAATCAGAACTTTATGAGGATCTTTGTGCGTATCTCAAAGAAGAGGGATATGTTGTAAAGCAGCTGAATCTGATTCAGCTTACCCATTCAGATGCATGGAACTGTCTCGCAGAGATTGAAGACGGGGAGCTGATTGATGTGTTCTGTGATGTAGTGATTCGTAATACAACGGATAAGTTTGATCATTTTTATGACAATGTGGAAATGGATCTCTTAAAAGCTCTGTGCTTATATGTTTTTGAAGAGTATCCACAAGAGCAGAAAACTTTTCCGGAAGCTTATAAATTATTGCTGAACAAAAGTGTGGAAATGCTGGATTCCATTTTTGAAAGGCTTCCAACGGATCATCCGGCAAAAGGTCCATATCAGTTATTTTCCAAGGCAGAAAAAGTAAAAGGAAATGCTGTGCTTGGACTTGGAACCCGACTGCAGATTTTGCAGAATAAGATGGTGCAGCAGATTACGAGCCATACAGATATAGACCTGTCACTGCCGGGAAAGCAAAAGTGTGCGTATTTTTGTATTACTTCGGATCAGGATTCTACATACGATATGCTTGCTACACTGTTTACATCATTTTTAAGTATCAAGCTGGTTCGCCTGGCTGACAGAACGGAAGAACGTGTCCTACCAGTACCGGTAAGTTTTATACTGGATGAATTTCCAAATATCGGTGTTGTTCCAGACTTTAAAAAGAAACTGGCTACGGCCAGATCCCGGCAGATAGGCATGAGCATCCTGTTTCAGAATATTCCACAGCTTCAGAACCGTTATCCGGATAACCAGTGGGAAGAGATCCTTGGCGGCTGTGATTTCTCGATCTTTCTTGGCTGTAATGATATGACAACCGCTACCTACTACAGTGACCGGACCGGTGAGATTACAGTTTCAGTTGCTTCTATCCGAAAGAACTTTTTTACGATCCGTGCAACAGATTATGTGCCGGAATATTCGGAATCACGTTCCATTGGAAAACGGCAGCTCCTTTTGCCAGATGAGATCCTTCGTTATCCGCTGGATCAGGGAATCCTAATCATCCGAGGACACAATGTGCTTCGGTTTAAAAAAATGGATTATACGGAACATGCAGATGCCGGAAAACTGAAGATGGAAAAGGTTGTGGATCATATTCCGGACTGGTATCGAAAGTGGGAAAAACAGCAGCAGGAATTTCAGATACTGGATGAGCAGGTATATGAAGCTTTGGATCCATTGGAAAAAAATGAGAGTCCGATAAAAGAAAATGACGTGCAAGAACCACTGACTGTAAATGGGGCTGTTCAAAAACCAAAGAATAAAAAGCGGACAGGTAATGGTAATACGGTCATGAAAGTAGATGATCTTTTTGTGAAAAAATCAAAGGGGTGAAGGTTTGGAAATTAATTTAAATGAAATACGGGGCAATTCGCTGGTACGCTATGGATTCAGAGTTCTGCTTGCCAAAGAATTTGGACTTTATCTGAAGGAGCAGGAGGTGGAAAAAATACTGCTTGCAGAAAGCTGCATTGAAGTATATGAAGATGTAGAGGAATTTCTGGAAAAAAGCGGATGGAGACGGGATAATCCAGAATTGTGCAGTGAATGCTATTTATTTGAAAATCATATCTGCAGAAGAATCCAGGGTAAAATCTGGTATTTTTCAAGAATACAGTATGAAAATGGATTGCGGGGAATGAAGCAGGGCTTCAATTAGAGAATACGCAGTATTCGAAATGTGAAAGGGCGGTAATATCCTGACCAAAAGGGTGTTACTGCCTTTTTTTATTGTAAAAAGCAAAAGTAAAAAGCAAAAATAGGACATTTGCTTGTGATTTTCGCTTATTTGAGTTAAAATTATTATAGAAACATTGAAATGATGGATGACAAGTGCTTTGATTCTTGTAGGCAAAAAGATGCCAGAAAACAGGAGGGATGATATGTGCACAAAAAATGAACTGAATAGTATTTTACAAAAGTTGACACAGATTTATCGCTCAGTATATGGAGAAAATCTTGTTCAGGTAATTTTATACGGCTCTTATGCAAGAGGAGATTATCATACGGATTCAGATGTGGATGTTGTCGCAATCGTGCATGGTGACAGGAAAACATTGCAGCACCAGTTGAAAAAGGTATGGGATTCCTCTTGCGAGCTGGAGTTAGAGTACGATACAATTCTTTCTCCGACCGTAATTCCATATGAAGAGTTTAAACAATACCAGACAGATCTTCCATATTATCGTAACATTTCACAGGAAGGAGTGGTAATTAGTGCCTGATAATCGAAGGGAACTGATAAAATATCGACTGGAAAGTGCAAAAGAGCGTTTAAATTCAGCAGAAGTATTGCTTGCATCGAAAAGTTATAAAGATTCTATCGGAAGATCTTATTATGCCATGTTTACTGCGGTTCGCGCATTGCTTGCAAAAGATGGCGTTGATTATTCAAAACATGCAGGAGTCATTTCCTATTTCCAGCGAGAGTATATTAAAACGCAAAAATTCGAAAAGAAATATTCAAAATATTTGAGTCAGGCATTTCAGATTAGAAACAATACGGACTATGCCGATTTTTTTGTAGTATCATTTGAAGATGCCCGTGAACAGGCTGATAGGGCAAAGGAGTTTTTAACGGCGATAGAAGAGTTTTTAAAAGCATAAAATATTGGTGAGAACAAATAAAATATTTCATGAAGCAACTACAGTCGGGGTATGATATATTTCTATACCCTGTCTTTTTTGTATATAAAATTTCTGAAAATATTCTGGTGAAGTAGTATGATACGGAGAATTAAAAAACGTGATAGTGTCAAATGATTTATGAAAAAACTGAGCCCAAAAATAAGGCTCAAACGAACCTTGAAAATTGTAGATATTGATAACAATAAGCTCTCCGAGGGCTTAGGGCGCTGCCCTAAGTACCCGCAAGGGACTCGTCCCTTGACCCAGATTCGGGCTTTGCCCGAACCCATCCTCGCCGGAAGGCAGGAAAAGGGCGCAGTTGCCCCCTTTTCTGCTGAAATAGGATAATCCGTGAACCTTATGTCAAGAGACTTTCGCGGCATATCCTCGCACCACAGGTGCTGCGGTATTCCACGGTTCTCCTGACAACGGTTCCGCTCCAGTTATGCAGATGCCTGATTTTGTAGATTTAAGATAGTTTGCTGACCAAGGAAAATCAACAGTTGCCATTTACCTGGCATATTTTCTGCACCTTCCAACATCTCTACTTTATTTAGAACTTTGCATCCTGCGTGCTTGTGAGGTCTGAGAAAGTTGTAGTAGGCGACCCATAGAGCCAGGTCATAGTTGGCACCGTCGATGTTATCAAAGCCGTTTGTAGGTCTGTAAGAAACCTTGTATGTACGGTTTAATCTTTCGATCATCTGTTTGTATGGTCGGAATACTCTTGATACTTCATCGTCGTTGGTAAGTCCAATTACTTGAGTGATATCAAACTTAAACTTATCACCGAACTCACGGAAAAACTGTTGTGCAGCTAATGGATAGGCGCTGTAACCATCTGCAATAAAGTGGAAGTTTTCAGGAAGCTTTTTCAAGTGCCGGAAAGCCATTCGCATGGCTAGAATGCAGGGACCAACGCCGCGGTTATCAGAGACTTGATTGCCAATGATGGAACGTTTGGAAGCATCCATGATGAACCAGATATAAGCTTTTACACCACGGATTTTGATGTAGGTTTCATCAGCAGTAAATACCTTGCCAGTTCCGTAGTCATAGTTGACAACAAAGGGTTTGATACACATAGCGGCGGATTTGCAGTAGTTAGCAATGCTCTGGTGTGAGATATCGATGTTGTACAGATCTTTGAGAGCCTGTTTCGTTTTTCTAAGAGATAGACCAAGATTTACGTGAAGAGTTAGGCATAAGGACATGGTGTTGGAATCAAACTTGGTGAATTTTAGGGAAGAAGCGTTCTTCGTCAGGGAGTTTAAGTCCAGTTTAAAGAAATCTATCGTAAATTCATGGTAGATATAGTGGAGTTTGTATTTGTTTTTGCCATAGTCTTCGTCCAGATGTTTCTTATCCACTTTCTTCAAGTTGTGGAGATAGTAAGGGCATTTGGGATTCACACATTTGTGGATGATAAAGTGTTTACGGTCTTTCTTATGCACCAGGCTGTGGTTGCAATGAGGACATCTCAAGACGGTGTTTTTGGAAAAACGATTATCTTTGGTTGGAGAAAAAAGCGTTTGGCAGACCTTGCATAGAACCTGACTTTTCTTCCTGCCATCGTTCCACATCAGATAGTCCACAGGCACATCACAGGCAGGGCAAGTGCAGTGTTTGGGTATATCGCACTCAACTCGACGAAATATAGGGCGAATGGTCTTGTGGTAGCGTTGCTGGTAGTAAGAGATAAGGTCTTTCCAGTTCCAGTCCTGCTGATAGGATATGACTTTGGGAAGTTCATCAATCTTAAACTTCTGGTACTTTGGAGAATGGGAATCATCGAAAGCCCACTGCTTAAGAGGGATATATCTACAGATAAGGTTAATAAGCCAGCAAATTTGTTTATGTTGGTATTGAATGAATTGAAGTAAATAGAGTATAATGTCCATGAGCAATGTCTCCTTTGGTAGTGTTGCTTGTGGTGATTGCATTATACCAAAAAAGAGGTCATTGCTCTTTTTATTGCGAACTCCCATAAAATCAAGGTTTAAACAATAAAAATCAGGTAGTAATTTGACACTACCAGTAAAAAAGAAAGGATAAAAAAATGAGAAAAAAGATTCTGAAAGTGTTTTTTGTGATATTGACAGGTATCACGGTGACCCTGACAGGATGTGAATTGTCAGGAAGCAACGAATCCGCGCAAACGGAAAGCGAAAGTGGTAAGGATGCTGTAAAGTTTATTCCAAATCTTACTACGGCTGTTACCAGGAAGCCAACGCCCACAGATGTGGCAGCAAATCCAGGAGACAGTGTGCAGAATCAACAGTCTGGAAATAACGCAGAAGCGGAAATTTACCAAAGCCAGGGAGATCCCGCAGATCAGGAATCTGCACAGGAAGAAACTTATGATACCCAATATATCACTGGTAATATTCTGTATTCCGATGAAAATACGATAACAGTAGAAGTGGGCGAATCAGGAAATTATTATAATATGGTTTTTAATATAGAAAACGCCGTCCTGAATATAGCTAATGGGAGTGCTGTACGATCCGGACTGAATGTTGACCTGGAGTATTATAGTCAGAATAACGTTAATATAGTAATCATGCTTACGAGTGATGGGGAGGAATATTTACCTTCCAGTACATTAGAGGAAGCGCAGAAAATGGCCGACGAATATGTACCTGATGTGAGTGAATCGGAAAACGAAGATTTTGAAGATACCCCTCCCAGTGAATATTAGATTTTCTCGGAAAAGGCACTGCATATGCAGCGCCTCAGACTGTAGACAAACTTGGTGCTGGGTATAACACCCAACACCAAGTTTGTCTACAGTCTGGGGAATATTGTTTAAATACAATATTCCTTTTTTTATAGATATAAGAAACCTTTGATTCTGAACAAAAAATAAGTTTACATTTTTATGCCCAGATACTCTTTAAAAAATAAAAGGGTATATGATGCAGGAATATAAAGATTTGGTTATACAGGCGAAAAATGATTCAAAATATATGCAAAGCTTACTTTGCATAATGGAACCTTTAGTAAAATCATATGCAAAAAAAACTTAAAAAAAGAAAAATACGAATGTGCATATATGGATAATGAAGGTGATTTACAAGAAAGCTATAGAGCGGATTATTCATCTGTGGAATTAGCATTTGATCTGAAAAATATAACCTTAAAAATGACTTCAAACCAAAGGGATATTTTAAAATACTTGATTTTAGGGTGGTCAGATAGTGAAATCGCATCTTTCTTACACTTTAGCCGTCAATATGTAAACAGAGAAAAGAAAAAATATATCAATTTCTGAAATGATTTTTTACATAAATAGTAAGTGCTGAATTATTGCTTGAATTTGTGACATAAACATATTTGCAGCAGTCAAAAGAAGAAGCAACATGTTTGAAAGAAAAATTAAGTCAAAAATGCCGCAGCCTTTGAAAATATTGGCTGCGGCATTTAAAATATATGATATGTTTGATGTAAAAAACATCAGGTTCTCAACCAGACATTTGGGTAAGTCAAGATGATGCTTCTGATATAAGATATGCAACATTAAAATCATCATATACTTGAGAATTTAAATGCATATCTTCATATAACTTGATATAGTCTTCGATTGTTTTGGTGTTATCCTCTGCATATATATGAGTGTTTCCATCGTTGTCCTCAACAAATAAGAGAGTAACATCTATTTTATCTTCTGTTAACCAGAAAGAGATATATTTTGAAAGAGTCCCATCAATTTCTGTGGCACCATCCAGAATTTGTTCATCTGATTCCAGCTCATTAATATGTTCCCAAAAAATTTGAGGAGAGAACGCAAGTAATTTTAAGTTTTTTTGAGAGTCTTCTGAGTACCATATATGTGCTTCTGTGTTGAGATAGTCGGTTATATTAATATCCGTATCTGCCGGTAACTCATAAGTTTCACCGGCGTCAGAAGTCAGCGAAAAGGTTTTTGCATGATTAGAATAAGAAGTGACAATCCCCTTGACAAAATAGTAAGTTATATCTGAATCACTATCATAATAAGAGCCGGAACCATCTATATCATAAGATACATATTGCCCCTCAGGCTCCTTAGGGGCGGAAAGGGTGATTAGATCTGAGGGGGCTTTGCCAAAAGCTTGTCCGGATAGCAATATACTACCGAGTACGATACTGCCTGCGATACATAGAATTTTTACATTATTCATGGTTAAATGGCCTCCTTGTTTAGTTATTGAATATTATATCAATTAAAGTGTGAAAATTGTAATTTTGACTTATCGAAATATGTTTTAGATAATATGAAGTGACCCCACATTTGTAGCAACGTGGATTTACCTGTATACTAGAGTTTGCTAAGAACAATGGTAACAGGGATTACCGCAAACGTAGGGGAGAACGAAAAATGAGACTACCGGATAAATTAGCACCGTTTCTGGAATTATTGCACATATACAGAGAAACTGGGTGAGAAAACAGTAAAAGCATATCGGATCGATCTAAGCAGTGTTTTGTTTTTGTCGCCTGTGAAGAGCAAGACAAAGAGAAGCTAGAGGAATATATTACGGAATTACATAAAAAATACAAACACAAACAGAACAGAGATTAAAAAAGTGGATATTTCGTTGGCAATGGAAGAGGCAACGGAAAAAATACTTTTATGAGAACCGATTTCCTTTCCGATGCATCTAATTAGTGTAAAAGTAAACATGAGTGGTAATCCAGCTGGACAAAAGGAGAAGACAAAGTTATGACAAAAGATGTATTTATTAAGGAGGTTCGGGATGCAGAAGCCATGCTGTATCATATATCAAAGTCCATTCTGAAGAATGACTCTGATTGTGGGGATGCTGTGCAGGAAACAATTCTTAAGGCATATGAAAAACTTCCCACTTTAAAGAAAGAAAAATATTTCCGAACATGGATCACAAGGATATTGATCAATGAATGCAAAGGGATTCTTCGGAAAAGAAAAAATGTTATTCCATATGAAGAATATATGGACAATATGAGGCTGAATGAGGAGGACAGGTACAGTCATTTGTATATGGCGATTATGGAACTTCCGGAGGATTTGAGGATTTTGGTAACATTGTATTATTTAGAAGGATTCTCACAGAAAGAGATCAGTGAGGCTCTGGATATTCCAGATGGAACGATCAAAAGCAGACTTTCCCGTGCAAGAGAATTTTTGAAGGTACAGTTATCCGAAGAAGAGAAAAGACCGGCAGCTGGGAAAAACAGCAAGCAATTAAAGAGAATAACAGGAAAGGGGAAAATGTCATGTTAGAGAACAAATGGAATAATATCGCACCGGAAGTACCACAGGATTTTCATAATAAATTTGAAGAGACACTGAGACAGATTGAGCAGGCAGATACAGTTGATAAAAAATACAAAAGAAAAAGAATCAGTGGTCGATTATTGATTGCAGCAGCAGTAATCTGTACTGGTATGGCTGTTACTGTGGCTGCAAAAGAGTTCTTTAAATGGAATGACCATCTGTTAGAAAGGCTGGAACCATCCGAAAAGCAGCAGGAAGCACTGCAGGAATCAACCTATATTCAGAACATAGACCAGTCTGTAACACAAAATGGTGTGACGGTTACCCTGACAGATTCTGTTCAGGATCAGGGATTTCTGTATGCTTTTTTTGAAGTGAAAACAGATGACAGTATTTCTATGACTGATCATACTTCTTTTGAGGAGATGACACATTTTAAGATCGATGGAAAAGAAGTCTATGCAGATGATGACAACAGATTTGGAAGCTTGAGTACAGGTGTAAGTCAGGACAATCTGCTGAACTATGATCAGGATTCGGCACATTCTAAATATTTTACAGCCTGTATATCTTATGACGGTGATTATGATCTGAGTAATAAAACAGTAGAAATCACATTAAAGAATCTTACGGAGGAAGGAGATTATGATAAGACTGTCATTACAGATGGAACATGGGACTTTAGATGGACCCTGGGTGCAGTAAAGCCTCCGACAACTCTGGAAGTGAACCGGAAATGTGATTTTGGAGGTTATGAAATCACAGTGAAAGAAATGAAAGTAACGCCCCTTTTATGGTCATTATATCTTGATTATGATGAAGCTATGAAGGTGTATGAAGATGAAAAGAACAAATTTGAGTACGCAGGTACGGACTATGGCATGGATCTTTATGACAGAGCTGATATTGACCAGGTGCGTTATAAAGATGGAACGGTTTTAACACTTGATCTGACCATGGGAGGCATCGCTGGCGGTGGAGAAAAACAGGATAAGGAAAATGGTGTCCTGATCATCAGAAACAGCTTCCCGCAACTGGTTGACGTAGATAACCTGCAGGCGGTACATTTTGGGAACATTGACCAGTGGCTTGAAGTGCGGGAATAGGAATGTGCTGATAACCACTGAAATTTAAGGAGTCAACAACATATGATAAGAAGCCGGAAAATCAGTTTTTCATTACTGATTTTCCGGCTTCTTGTAGTTGTCAAATCAATATCCAAGTGTGTCGTTAACGAGGATCACGTGGATTCTGTCAGTGTGTCTGGAGAATCTGGTAATCAGGAACTGGCAGCAGATAGTATCCATGGATTTGCAGTCAAAGCATTTGGGATACTCCCGATACAAGTTTTGTTTATGCGTTTCCAAGTACAGCTGAGATTTTAATTTCTTTTTCCTCTTCGCAAAGATCAAACGCTTCATTATCCTGTACGGTAAAGTGAACTTCGTATAATATATTGTCAGATAAAGTATCTGGTGTTTCACCAGCTTCTGTCTGAATATGCCACAATTCTGCAGGGACCTCTTTTAAAGAACCATCTGTTTCATAGGAATAAAGTTTAAGACTTCCAGTTTCTCCGGATATACCCTTCATACGCAGAGCAACCGTAGTATTTGGATGAACATTTTCAACTGTGACAGTATTCAGCCATCCTGTTACAGTTCCCTGTCCGCCATCAGCCTCAAACTTATCCTGACTTAAAACGTTTCGGTTAGCCTTGTCCAGATTGACTTTACGATAAGGCATTTCCGGAAGATATACAAATCGATCCTGTAATCTCAGAAGTTCAAGATATCCGGTTGGACAATAGAGGGCATTTCCACTGTTTCCTGCATACATGCCAATCGCCATGTTATTATATCCAGGTTTATTTGATACATTCATCGTGAACACAGTTTTACCGGTCTCAAAATCAAGCATAATATACTGCCACATGCTGGTTTCCATATCCTGAACATAACCGTAAATGTATCCGGTCGCGGTAGAAAGCTTCAGCATAGAAGTGTCAGAGAGATCACTTCTGCACCAGATGCTCTTCATTTCATAACCATCATCTGTTTTTATTGTATCTACGCGTTCCACACCAGGAGCAATCATGCTGTTTCCCTGTCTTAACCAGTTTACATCATAAATATTTTCATAGCTCTGTATGGATGAGTCGCTGTCTTCTTTCCCAAGGTTGGCACTTCCAGCACCAAACCAGTTGCACACGATCGTACTTACTGTTCCGGATCCGTTATCGTATACGATTGCTGAGTTTTCAACAGATACCTGTACATCCTCAGGAAGTTCATCGATGACTGGCATGGTTGCCATTGTTTCACCGGTTTTCATGTCCAGTGCAAGCAGATTTACCGGGTTCTGGTTGTCTGTAAACATAACAAGATCCTTTGTCAAAGATGGGGAACATCCACTTCCCCATGCAAGACAGCCACCGGTTGTAGAATCTCCTTCTTTGCTCTCTTTGGCACCGACACTTTCATAAGCAGTCTGCCATACTTTATTTATTCCATTATCTGCCTGGAACAGATAACAGTTTGTATTTGTAAGGATTACAGCGCCATCTTTTGAAGCAGAAATTCCGTTTTCTGCACCTTCACCAGGAGTTAATTCGTATACAAATACGGCATCTGACAGGTTTATTTCTTCACCGTTCAGAATAGAATCAATGGCCGCCCGGGAAATATAACCAACTGCCCCTTGCTGTTTTCGATCAGGATAAATACGGAATCCACCTGTTGCAAACCACAGATTTCCATCATAATCAAATACGACAGAAAGAAGATTCTGATCCAGTGTTTTTCCAAGTTTTTCTTCGGCAGCTGTTTTTATATCAATATCAAGTACCTTTTCAAATTCAGGAAGGACATTACCTTCGTCATCAGTTGCCTTCAGCATAAGAACATGATTGTTGCTGGTAGGACATACCAGACGGTTGCTCTCATCGACAAAGGAATAGGAACTCTGGATCATATAACCACCACCATCATGCTGTTTTGGAGAAAAGCAGCCCAGTGTCTGAGTTTCATCAGCATTGATGTCGCGAATGGCGAGCCCGCCAAGGAACGGAACTACGGCATGTCCGTAAGTGTCAAAAAAGATTGCAGGAGAAGCATTTGGATTTGTCTTCTCATAAGAAACATTGATTTCTGAATAGATATCAACAGGAAGCACCTCATCTGTAGAGTCAGTATTGTAGCAGTCATGGTGAATATTGGAATCACTTTTTGCCATATAAGGATTTTCATCCACTATTTTGGCTGTCAGAGATTTTATTGGTAATTCTGTTGATTCAGAGGTTTCGGCTGCTTCTGTTGGTATTTCATCGGCATATACGGCAGTCAAGCTGCCTCCAGATGTCATAGTGATCATTAATGCTGTCATTGCAAGGAATAAAGTTCTTTTCTTCATTCATTTTCCTCCTGAAATTATATTGTTTAAATGATTGTTTTTTTCAATCTGAACCAGGCTCTGAGACCTTCCTGGATTTCATCGTCCCTCACTGGTTCCAGAAAAAAGTATTCTACACGAAGCCTGAAAGCATGAAGTGAAAAATCTAAATTGCTGCACCAGATAATTCCACAGCCAGGAAATAAGGAGCGCAGATGTTCTGCCGCATTAAGTCCATCTACTCCAGGTAGTACAAGAAGTACAATATCTGGTACATGTGTTTGTATCTCTTTAAAAAAAACTTCCTGATTCTGATAAGTTTCAAGTAATGGAAAAAGCTTTTGATTTATGCAGTAATCATTAATTACTTTTGCGTAATGTTCCCCTTCGTGTTTTAAATCAGTTAATACTGCAATACGATACACAAATCTCCTCCTTTTACCTATATTTAAAAGCATATTTAGTGGAATCAAGTAAGTTATTGTGAGGGATATTCGTTTGTTTTATTATATGAAAAGTAAGAAGAATTTCAAGAATTCTGTCACGAAACAGCAGAAAATGGCACGAATTGCAAAAACACTTTCATGGATTGGATAAAAAAATTATGCTATACTCTTTATATGTTTCAGAAACATGAAGGGGGAGCGACTATGAGAATTGCGATTGTCGATGATATAAAAGAAGAGCGTGCGGTATTGTATGGATGGCTTAGTAACCAGCTTTCAAAAAGGAATATTCCTGGTGATTTCGTTGAGTTTGAATCAGGAGAAGAATTTCTGGCGGCAGCAAAAAAACGCCCTTTTACCGTAGTGTTTTTGGATATTTATATGAATGGTGCAAATGGAATTGAAATTGCAAGAGAACTTAGAATGTCAGATTCAGATTGTTTCCTGATTTTCACTACCACATCCACAGATCATGCATTGGAAGGATTCAGAGTCAGGGCACTGCATTATCTTGTAAAACCATATAACGAAAAAGAAATTTCAACACTGCTTGATGAAATACTCTCCAGAATTCCAGATTCTGGAAAGTACATTGATGTAAAAGTGAATGGAAGTAACATACAGATCCCTTTTAAAAATATTATTTACGCAGAACATTTTTCACACATGATCCATATACACACTACGGGCGGAAAGGAGATGCTCACCCGTCAGTCTTTTGAGGCATTTACGGCTTCGCTGAAAATGGATTCTCGCTTTTATTCATGCAATAGAGGGATTGTTATCAATTTGGAGCATGCGGTTGATTTTGATGGAAGTATGTTTCTTATGGATGATGATAATAATATTCCTGTCAGTCGTAAGCTGCTTAAAAATGCAAGGCAGACTTTTATGGAATTTTTGTTTCAGTGAGGAAAATAAAAATGAGTGAAATAATGCGTCCGATATTGGAAATTGCTGTAATTATTCCGGGTATGCTTCTTGCATATCTGCCGGTAAAGGCCTGCCTGAGGCAGGCTCCTTTTAAACTTGGATTATGGATGTTTCCGCTGCTTTTGGGAATCAGCCTGTCAGGAGGTATTGTCTGTTATTATTTTCAGATTATGACTACTTTGTTTTTGATTCCTGTATTGCTGTTTCTCATGCTGCTTTATCATAAAACTCTTCAGATCTCCATTTGGAAATCCAGTAGTATTTTTCTGGCAGTCTGTGCTGTTTTTGCGTGCGTAAAAAGTCTGTCCAGGGCAGTAAATGCTATTATGATCTTTGAACCTGATATCGCAGAAAAACAATTATGGTTATGTGTGAAAGCAGGGATTTTTTATAATCTCATCTGTCTGAGTTTTGTATTGATTGCATGGTATCCTGCCACGCATATGGTACGGATTCTGATAGCAGATGAAAATTTCGCTCAGACGTGGTATATATTCTGGATCCTGCCGTTGATTTTTATCGGATTAAATCAATTCATGGTCCCAAAATATCAGAGTACTTTATATACAGGGCGGATTTTACAGATTTACATAGTAGTCAGTATTGTTCTTTTAATAATTCTGACTCTCTTTTATGCGATATTTCTTATGATGGCATTAAGTCTGAATAAAAATGCAAGGCTTCAGCAGGAAAATCATTTCCTTTCTCTGCAGCGCTCCAGATATGACAATCTTTGTGCGGCTATTGAAGAGACAAGACAGGTACGTCACGATATCCGGCATCATTATCTTCAGCTGGCTGCATTGGCAGAAAAAGGTGATATGGAAAAAATTAAAGAATATCTTTCCAGTGCCGATAGAAAAATGCCAAGTTTTGATTTCCATTTCTGCGATAATCAGGCTGTGGACAGTATACTTGGATATTATTCGAATCATGCAAAACAAGAAGGTATTCCTTTTCTGGCACAGATTGATATTCCAGATAACTTTTTGGGGGATGAGATGGATATATGTCTAGTGCTCTCAAACCTTCTGGAAAATGCAATAGAGGCAAGTCTGAAGACAGAAGATTCCAGAAGAAAGATTGTTATAAAGATGTATTTGCATCATACACATATTCTTCTGATTCAGGCTGAGAATAATTTCGATGCAAAGATACTGGAAAAGAATGGTGTTTTTCAGTCTACAAAGCATTCGGGAAATGGAATAGGAATTCAATCCATACGCCATATCACAGAAAGAAATGGTGGTGCTAGCAACTTTACATATAAGGATGGTGAATTTACAGCAAAAATCATGCTTCGAATATAAGCAGCAACGATAAAAAACAGACATTTTTTGATTAGTAAAGCAAGAATGAAGTAAAAAAATACCGGGCTACCCATCAGGATAGTCCGGTATTGATTTTTAAATTATTCGCAAAGTTTGGAGAATTCGTCATCTTCTCTGCCAGGAGTTTTCAGATCGAATTTCTTGATTGCAAACTGGAAGGAAAATATTTGAAACTGCCTAAGATGACGGCTGTCAGAATGAAGCTTCACCGTCCGATATCAGAAAAATGGAAACTGAAATCTGTGACAGTCAGCAGGGAGCCATCCGGCAAATACTTTGCCAGTCTTGCTGAGAGCTTCGATGCAGTATGCGTGGAAGATCTGAATCTGAAAGGGATGGCAGGAGGACTTCATCTTGGAAAAGGTGTACATGATAATGGATATGGCCTGTTTCTGTCTATGCTGGAATATAAACTGGAGGAAC
>ERZ835080.150-NODE-150-length-80073-cov-3.918718_pt1 | contig 80073 bp, 60 predicted proteins | sample MGYA00519688_ERZ835080 | MGnify/ENA primary metagenome ERZ835080 (study PRJEB31850, sample SAMEA3708770) | human gut metagenome | biome: human gut; feature: human-associated habitat; material: faeces | place: China | collected 2014 ... | reverse complement strand
GGTTACGCCAACACAAACATTGCATCCATAAATTTATTCAGTATCGAATCGGACTCACTGTTAGACTTTTTGTTCGTTCCGATTGTCATTGCAATTCCATTGCTGGCCATTAGCTATCTGCTATTAGCACTCATCTTCAAATGGCCGACACCCAAACGCAAAACATTTTCGATACTGACTGGCATATGGCTGATCCTTGTTGTCTTTGCAACCATATTTTTTATTCGTGCGCAGGTCAACAGTTATAAAGATTCGGATCATCAAGGGTTGCTCGAACTGATCATCGACGACATCCAAAACGAATCTTCAGAGGCTGAATCAGACCCACAAATACCAATTCAATCTAACCAGCCAGTCATTCAGGTCGAACAGATCAAGATCAATGATTCCATTGTCACAGACACGATCCGCACAGAATATTTTTTGAAAGAGTAACAAGAGAATAATTCAACTTACTATTGTTCAATATGCAATAACGAAAACACCATAATATTGTGGCTCAACTATTGCATTTCCCATTCAACATTTGTCAGCACTCAAAGAGTTGCACTGCATTTTTTGTAAAAATTTCCTAAACGATTTTATATCATCCTTTGAGCCAACACAAACCGCACTTTATATTAAAAAATATTAAAATATCAGAGAGGTTACCTGTTTCGTATGCCCAAATATTGCTACCTTTGCGGCATAAAACAAACATAGAAGATTATGGCTGAAATTAAATGTGTTGGTATTTTGACTTCGGGCGGCGATGCTCCGGGCATGAACGCTGCCATTCGTGCGGTCACCCGTACCGCTATTTACAACGGTTTTGAAGTCAAAGGTATCATGAGAGGTTATCGTGGTCTGATCACCAACGAGATCCTACCTTTTAAAACCCAAAATGTCAGCAACATCATTCAGCAAGGGGGGACCATTCTGAAAACAGCCCGTTGCATGGAATTCAAAACACCGGAAGGTCGTAAGCTCGCATACGAAAACATGCAGGCTCATGGAATCGATGCTTTGGTCGTTATCGGAGGTGACGGTTCATTAACCGGTGCACGTGTTTTTGCTTCAGAATACAATTTCCCGATTGTAGGTCTGCCCGGTACGATCGACAATGATCTGTTCGGTACAGATACGACAATCGGTTACGATACGGCTTTGAACACCATCATGGAGGCGGTCGACAAGATCCGCGACACGGCAACTTCACACGAGCGTCTGTTTTTCATTGAGGTGATGGGCCGTGAGGCAGGCTTTTTGGCTTTGAATGGTGCCATCGCATCAGGTGCGGAAGCAGCCATCATCCCAGAGATCGCAACGGAGGTTGACCAGTTGAGTGAATTGATCGGCAATGGTTTCCGCAAATCGAAAAACAGTAGTATCGTTCTGGTTGCAGAGAGTGAATTGACCGGTGGTGCTACTGGTTTGGCAGAACGTGTCAAGAATGAGTTCCCGCAATACGATGTTCGTGTAACCATTTTGGGACACATTCAGCGTGGTGGTTCGCCTACGGCAAGTGACCGTATCCTGGCCAGCCGAATGGGTGAAGCCGCAATCAACGCACTGCTCGAGGGGCAACGTAACATCATGGTCGGCATCCAAAATGACGAACTGGTTTACATTCCATTCAGCAAAGCAATTAAGAATCAGAAGCCGATCAATCGCGATCTGCTCAATACGATTAAGATTCTTTCGATCTAATTTTCCTCAGACAATACTAATGATCATTGAGCGACCTTTTTCAGGTCGCTTTTTTTGTCGATAGGATTCTGCTTTCGATCGAGTGAATCGGCCAGTTCATCGTCAAATCGGCCTTAGAGCGCATTCTACGATTGATTTGCGATCAAAATCTTCCTAAATTTGTTGCCTATTCATAGGTACCGGAGCAGGCTTGAAAGGATATCTTATCCCAAGCCATCATGAACCGGAAAGGTGGGTAGTAGTGTTTGTAGGAAGGGGCGTTGTAGTCAATGACTGCGACGCCCCATTTTTTATTCCAGATGAGCGACTATCTACATAACAACAGACCATGTGCAACAGAAATCATCTTTGGGGATCGATCCACACAAAAGGCCTCCTTTTCATTACTCACCTGATCACGCCAGAGACATAATATCTCAGATCTATGGCCTACACAAAATCATTTTCTTAGCGTCCAACGCAACTTCTACTTCCGTATTCCAATGCGGCGCTGCAACTTCATAGCTTAGCTTATCAGAGTATTTCGATTATAGCGCCGCATTTATGATATAGAACAATTTTATAAGACAATAGACAGTTTTCATCATCTAAAACATTTAAGAGCGTAAACTTCATAAAACTCCGCACATTCGGCCGTTTTCTGCCGCTCGCATCTTAGCTATGACAACATAACTATTGACAACATCAGAGGAACACACCAGCCAATATTTTACACACAAACTGCCACATTCAACTGACCAATGCGAGTCCCTAAAAGTAATTTCAGTCCTTATATCTTTACAAAATTCAAACAAATTGCCTTCCACAATCTGATTACACTGTTCGACAACACTTTTTCCGACATATCTATCTTAAGAGAAAAAGTTTATTTTTGTATAATAGAAATTAATACCACTCGCCATGCCAACACGTCGCGAACTTTGGGATATGATCCATACAGCCGCCGTATCCCGCTATGAAGGGCACGAAGCACGCGCCGTCACCGCATTGCTATGCGAAGAGCTCTTCGCCATGCGCTTTACCGATGTCATTATTGAACCTAACGCACCCTGTCCCGAAGGGCTCGATTCCAAAATTGAACGTGTTGTACAAGAGGTGAATGCCGGACGTCCGGTTCAATATATCGTCGGATACACAGAATTTGGCAATCTACGTTTCAAAGTACAAGAGGGTGTACTGATTCCCCGCCCAGAAACAGAAGAGTTGGTCGAATGGATTGCATCGGAGGCTGACGCCATTAAAGAGGCTACACATCGCCATTCGGGCTCTCAAGAACCTTTGCGTATTTTGGATATTGGAACCGGTAGCGGCTGTATTGCAGTGTCTTTGGCAGCTCTATTGGATAATGCTGAGGTGGTAGCGATCGACCTATCGGAACAAGCACTCCGGATGGCGGCTGAAAACGCCCGCATGAATCACACTGAAATCACCTTTATTCAACACGACATATTGTCTGATACGCTTCCTGAAGTTCTCGCGTCCCAGAGCTTTGATCTGATTGTCAGCAACCCGCCCTACGTAACCGAATCGGAACGCACTCAGATGCAAGCCAACGTTTTGGAATATGAGCCGGAGATGGCTCTATTTGTCTCGGACGAAGACCCGTTAAAATTCTACCGGGCAATTGCACGACATGGCCGACACTTGCTAAAACAGGGAGGTGCACTCTATTTTGAAATCAATGAGCAATTCGGGACGGAGACTGCCCGGATGCTGCAACAGGAGGGTTATGTTGGCACTAAAGTACGACGCGATATTTTTGAAAAAGAGAGGATGGTACGCACATGGTTAAGATAATTCTGGCACCCGGTCAAAAAAGCGAATATGACGCTCCCGCCGCAACACATGGGTTAGCAACGACAACGATCCTCTCCACCGATACAGTACCTGCATCGACTGAATCGAATGCCAAACCTTCTGAGTCATTTAACGAAGATCTCAGAACAACCGATCCATTCAGTGAGCCCTTCAAGCCTGACGCTCCAAAGACAATAGAGACTGATACACCAGCTGCAACAACAACGACTACGGCCCAGGCTGCCTCTTTGCGTCAGAGAGGTCGATCGACAAAATTGGACTCTCGTTATAACCAAACCGGGACCACAAACATTTTGTCATCCACAACATCTGACCAATCCTCCAAGTCGTCACGCAATAGCCGCACTTCCGCTCCCTACCCTATCGCAGAAACACCCCCGTGCGAAGAGGAACAGATACGTCCACGTACTGCATCCAATCGATCCTCTCGGAGTACCCGATCTAACAAAACTCCAGAACAGGCCCTACAGCTATTAATGAACCGATGTGCCAAAAGTGAGACGTGTACTGCAGATGCCCGGAAGGCTCTGTATCGTTGGCAAATTCCGGCCGAAGCCCATCAAAACATTATCGACCAGCTGACATCACTAAAATTTATCGATGACAGCCGATATGCAACTGCTTATGTACGTGAGAAGGCATTATTGAGCCGATGGGGAGAATATAAGATCCGGGCAGGACTTCGCAACAAACAGATTGACGAAGAGACCATCAACACAGCACTCTCCCAACTCGAAGAGCACGACATGACGGGTAAACTCGAAGAGCAGCTACGTCGCAAGATGCGCACAATAAAAGCCAAAAACACATACGATCTCAGAAACAAGTTGCTCCGCTACGGAGTGGGGCTTGGCTTCGATTTCAGTGATGTCAACGATCTGATCGACCAGCTCACACGCGAGAATGGCATATCAGACGACGAATAAATTTCAGTAAAATCATTCCAATGAATGTTATTGAACTTACGCCTGTCTGCTACTAATTTGCGAATATCATTTGCCACCGTTACACATCAACATCTCATAAAAATAAAACGGCCGAGGTCTTATTCCTCGGCCGTTTTACATCAGATGATTCTCTTTATCGTGATTTGGCAATTGGATGACTCATTACCAAACCGGATACTTCATTTCGGTATGTAAACTATTAATAAAAACGACTGATCAGACTATTCATATCGGATTGCCTCGATCGGATCCAGCATCGCTGCTTTCTGGGCCGGATACCAACCAAAGAAGACACCCGTCAACGTACAGACAGCAAACGACAACAACACACTCCAAGGTTGAATATAAATCGGGAAAGAGGCGACGACTTTAACTACCACGGCAGCCCCAACACCCAAGATGACACCGATCAAACCGCCTGTAACACTAATCAAGATCGACTCGATCAAAAACTGAGCTAAAATATCCCGGCCTTTGGCACCGATACTCATACGCAAACCAATTTCGCGTGTACGCTCCGTCACCGAAACATACATGATGTTCATAATCCCGATACCGCCTACCAACAACGATATCCCGGCCACCGCAGCCAACAGCATCGTCATCATGTCGGTAGTCGAAGTCAACATGGATGAGAGTTCCTGCTGTGAACGGATATCAAAATCATCCTCATCCGTTGCCTTCAGTTTATGGTTAGTTCGCAAAATTTCAGTCAGTTCATCTATTGCCTGATCGGTATAGGACTCACTCAAGGCCGAACATACAATCATCTGAAGATGCGTGATAGCCAGAATACGTTTCTGAACAGTCGTATAGGGAGCCAAAATCAGGTCGTCCTGATCCATACCCATACTGTTGTAACCTTTGCTCACCAGCACCCCGACAATACGGAGCGGAATGGTTCCGAAACGGATCACTTTACCTACCGGATTTTCACCATTAGGGAAAAGTTCATCCACTACGGTCTTACCCACCACACACACCTTGGCGGCTGTTTTAATATCGTGTTCGGAGAAGAAGTCCCCATCTTCCAACTCATAGCGGCGAATATTCAGATAGTCCTGATTCACCCCATAAATAGTAGTCGGAGTATTGTTAGCTCCGAGAACCACCTGTCCCGAACTGTTCACCATCGGCGAGACATAACTGATATATCGGGTCTGTTCCTGAATATCCTGCAAGTCCTCGAGTTTCAACGACTCCATATCGTCTGAACTCTGACGCACACCTCCACGCATATCGCCTCCGGGATGAATCATAATCATATTCGATCCCATCTGACTGATTTCGGCTTGGATACTGCGTTTGGAACCCTGTCCGATCGCCAACATCGTAATCACAGACGCTACGCCGATAATGATACCCAACATGGTCAAAAAACCACGGAGTTTGTTATTACTCAATGCCTTGAGCGCTATTTTAAAAAGATTGGCAAAATTCATGGTTTACTCCTCTGATTTAGGCAATTTCGCCAGAGTTTCTGCGGCGGAAAGCATATTTTCGTTCAATACATCACCCGTAACATGGCCATCACGCAACGTAATATTGCGGCTACTGTACTGAGCTATTTCCGGGTTATGCGTTACAAAGATGATGGTACGCCCCTGGGCATGCAACTGTTGGAAAAGCACCAACACTTCAAAGCTGGTTCGGGTATCCAGGTTACCGGTCGCCTCATCGGCCAAAATAACAGCAGGATTATTGACCAGTGCACGGGCAATCGCCACACGTTGCATCTGACCTCCGGACATTTGGTTGCTTTTGTGCATCAGGCGGTCACCCAAACCGACCGCTTTCAACGCCTCAACCGCCCGGCTATAACGTTCAGCGGCCGACACAGACGAATTGTACATCAATGGCAACTCCACATTCTCAATGGCTGTAGTTTTCGGCAACAGATTATAATTCTGGAACACAAAACCGATCTTGCGATTCCGCAAAGTTGCACGCTGATTTTTATCCATCGTACGAACTGAAATGCCATCAAGATAATATTCACCCGCTGTCGGAGTATCCAAACAACCCAGCGTATTAAGCAGTGTCGATTTTCCGGAGCCGGAGGTTCCCATAATGGTCACAAATTCCCCTTCGCCAATGGTGAACGAGATGCCACGCAATGCATGTACAATCTCATCACCTACTCGAAAATCTCGCCGGATATTATCCAGCCGGATTACCTCCTTCATCACTATTTATCCTTTTTTTTGTCTTTATCTGGAGGTGACGGCATAAATGGGCTGCGTTCGCCCTGCGGTGCAGTAGGTTTACCTCCCTGCAAAACCATATCCACAGCTATCACCTCACCGTCAGAAAGACCCTCAACAATCTCTGTTTTATCACCACTGGCAGCACCCGTAGTCACCCAACGCGGCTGCAATTCGTTGCCGGATTTGATCCACACTTGACGTTTGCCGGGCATAGTCGTTTCAGCATCCGCCTGGAACGAGATCCCTAACGGAGAGAGTTGCTCCGCATCTGGAATAAATCGCAGCGCCTTGGTCGGAATGGCCAATGCATTCTCCTTTTCCAAAGTAAAGATCGTCACGTTGGCAGTCAATCCCGGTTTCAATTTCAAGTCAGGGTTGTGTGCCGTAATTACCACCTCATAGGTAACCACACTCGATTCGGTAGTTGCCTCCAAACGGACCTGTTCAACGGTTCCTTCGAAGGTGTCATCAGGATAGGCATCGACCGAAAATTCGACACGTTGTCCATCAGCGACCTGTCCAATATCGGCCTCATCGACATCAGCAATTACCCGCATTTGTGTCAAATCGTTCGCAATCGTAAACAGGGTCGGCGTCTCAAATCCGGCAGCCACCGTCTGCCCCTCCTCTACGGCTCGGCTAATTACAACACCGTCAATCGGGCTGGTAATGGTAGCATAACCCAAATTCCGTTTCACCTTGACAATCGCAGCCTGACTCTGCTCGTAAGCATTGCGCGCCTTTTCATACAGATAAAAGGCCTCATCGTATTCGGCATCGCTCACCAATTTCTTTTCATACAACGTTTTGGTGCGCGCATAATTTTTCATCTGATATTCATATTCGTTCTTGCAACTGGCCAATTCTGCCTGTGAAGACTCCAACTCCGCCTCAAGGGTCACCTTATCCATCTCGGCGATCAGTTGTCCGGCTTTGACCACATCATTGTAATCCACATACAGTTTATCGATAATACCCGACACCTGGGTACCTACTTCCACTTCAGTCACCGGCTCTACAGTTCCGGTTGCGGTTACAGTATTGCTAATGGTAATACGGCTGGTCGGTGCAGTCTCCAACTCGGCTCCTGTGCTCTTCGACGGCCGCAAAACCAGCCACAGGACGATTGCGATCACAATAAGGATCACCGCAATCAATACACTCCTTTTTTTCATGATTCTATTTTGCTTTTAAGCGTTTTTGTTAATAAGTCGTAACGGGTTGGCCTTGATAGATATTCAATAATTCCATATTGAGCAGAGCCATGTATTTGGCCTGCAGCACCTCCTGCTGGGCAGCCGACCACTCGTTCTGTGCTGTAATCAGTTCAACCGTATTCTTCATGCCCACTCGGAACTGTTCATCGGTCAACTCATAACTTTGACGGGCATATCTCTCCTTTTCGTTGGCAGCCACATATTGCGATTGAGCAGAGACAGCATCCAAATAAGCCGTCTCCACCTCCCGTAACAGCGTCTTGAGCAGATCCTGCTGATCGAGACGACTGCTGGCAGCAGCTATGCGTGCCTTGTTAGTAGCGGTACGATTCTGCCGATTCGAAAAGATCGGAATACTGAGCGACAATCCCACATTTTCATTAAAGCGGTTCCAAATCTGGCTACCACTTTCATAATTGTTTCCGGACATATGCCCCGTACCGACACTGGCCGTTAATCCGAGCGAAGGGTAGAAACCCGCACGCGCCTGACGGATATCAAGATCAGCCGCCTCGACAGCCAACTCACCGCGTTTGATTTCAGGCATATTCTCTGTGGCCGTAGCATAAATTTGGGTCTTGTCAGGAAGGACTCGGGTCACAGCACTCTCATTGATCTCGGGGACTGAGAGTTCGATCTGGTCGGTGATATCCAACTCAAGCAGCTGTTTGAGCTGAAGTTTATAGTTGTCGAGCGAAGTACGGGCTACTACCACTTGATAAGCATCGCTCTGGTACTGACTTTCCAACTGAGCCAAATCTACCTGATTGATCGATCCGGCCTGAAACATTTCACGCGCACGATCGCGTTGAGCTTCGGAGGTTTTGGCCGTATTGATCGCAATCTCTATCGCCTCGCGTGCATAAAGAGCCTGCATGTAGGCCTGAACAATCGCCACACGGATATCATTAGCCGACTCCTCCACCGATAGTGCATCGATCTGGTTTTGTAAATTCTGACGTTTAACCGCCGTCTGGAGTTTACCACCGTTGTAGAGAGTCAATCCGGCATTGATTCCATACGTACCGGTATAACTATTCCGGCTGCTGAAACCATATGATCCCGAATGGCTGTCACTGAATGACGCGCTGGCCGAAGGGTAGTTTGTAAAACCTTGTGATGAGGTGACAGACAGAGAGGGCAGGCGGGCTGCCTTAGCCATTTTGGTGTCCTCGACCCCTGAAAGATAATCGTTACGACTCTTTTGAAGCTGGATATTGTTTTCGAGTGCATAATCGAGACACTCCTGCAACGTCCATTGCTTGACTGAATCCTGTGCCGCTACACTTTGGCATACCAACAAAGCGGCACAATACATCCACAGTTTTCGTTTCATGAGATATTGGGTTATGATACAAACATAGAACACTCTACGTTTCGCTACAATTCAAATAGACGAACCCAACGAAAAAATCGACAAACAGGAATCTCAACAAGACAAAAGGAGCATACCTTCAAACCGGTATGCTCCCAACTATAAAATCATTCAAAATGTAGGCTACACGACAACTACAGACCTTTAAAATTCCGAGGTAAAGTGGAATTTTATATCGGGGAATTTTTCCTGAGCTAATGCCAATGCATAAGAGGTATCGGCCAGAAAGACTTCGCGACCGCGTTTATCCAATGCCAGGTTGGTATATTTCCGTTTGCGGAAATCCTCCAACTGCTCCCGATTATCTGATTCGATCCAGCAGGCTTTGTAGTTCTGGATCGGTTCATAACGACACTTGGCACCATACTCATGCTCAAGGCGGTACTGGATCACCTCGAACTGCAGCGCTCCTACCGTTCCGATAATCTTGCGTCCGTTCATTTTATTAGTAAACAACTGAGCCACACCCTCATCCATCAACTGATCGATACCTTTGGCCAATTGTTTGAATTTCATCGGGTCTGCATTTTCGATATAACGGAACAACTCCGGTGAAAAACTCGGAATGCCGACAAAACGCAACTTCTCTCCCTCGGTAAAGGTATCGCCAATCTTAAAGTTACCTGTATCGTGCAAACCGACAATATCTCCCGGATAAGCCTCATCGATCACCGACTTTTTTTCAGCCATAAAGGCGGTAGGTGCCGCAAATTTCATCCCTTTCCCGGACGGTACATGCAAATAGGTCTTATTCCGCTCGAACACTCCTGAACAGATTTTCAGGAAGGCAATACGGTCCCGATGGTTGGGGTCCATGTTGGCGTGAATCTTGAAGATGAAGCCGGTCATTTTCGGCTCATCGGGCATAATATCCCGCTGTTCGGTGTGACTCGGACGAGGTGACGGCGCAATCCGAATAAAGCAGTCAAGCAATTCGCGTACTCCGAAATTGTTCAACGCACTGCCGAAAAATACCGGAGCCACCTCCCCTTTCAAATAGCTCTCCAAATCGAATTCGGGATAAACCCCTTCGACCAACTCAAGGTCATCACGCAAATGCTGGGTAAATGGAGCTATATACTGATCAATAGCCGGATCATTCAACTTGACATCTACAACCGTACCCTCAGCACGTTGTTTATCTTCGGCAAAGAAGAGCGACAGGCGATCCGCATAAAGGTCATACACCCCTTTAAATGTAGGTCCCGTGCTGATCGGCCAGGCCAACGGACGCACCTTGATCTTCAGTTCGGCCTCAATCTCATCGAGCAGATCAAATGGATCTTTACATGGACGGTCGAGTTTGTTGATGAAGACCATCACCGGCGTTTTACGCATGCGACACACCTCCATCAATTTACGGGTCTGGGTCTCGACACCTTTGGCACCGTCAATCACGATAATCACACTATCGACAGCTGTCAAGGTACGGTACGTATCTTCGGCAAAATCTTCGTGACCGGGAGTGTCGAGAATATTGATCTTGTAATCTTTGTACTCGAAACCCATCACCGAAGTGGCTACCGAAATTCCACGTTGACGCTCAATCTCCATGAAGTCGGAAGTGGCCCCTTTCTTGATCTTGTTCGATTTGACAGCCCCCGCCACATGAATCGCACCTCCAAAAAGCAACAGCTTTTCAGTCAGAGTGGTTTTACCGGCATCCGGGTGACTAATGATGGCGAACGTCCGTCGCCGAGCAATCTCTTGTTGTAAATCCATATTTGTAAACGTGCATTCGGAGCCGTATATGGCGGCTCCGAACTCATATTGTATGTACTATTTATTCTCCTGTTGCTGGTTCGCAGGCGGATAATCGATCGAATAGTGCAAGCCTACACTCTGATGCAAAGCCTCGGCATGTTTGATGATCAGATACCCTACTGCGATCATATTACGCAATTCGCACAGATGCTGACTCAATGTCGATTTGAGGTAAAGCTCTTCGGTCTCCTTGTAGATGATCTCCAGACGCCGTTTGGCCCTTTCCAAACGCAAATTTGAACGGACAATGCCCACATAGTTGCTCATAATCTGCTGCATCTCCTTATAGTTCTGCGTAATGAGAGCCATCTCTTCTGGAGCGGCCGTTCCCTCATCATCCCAATCGGGAATATCATGCTGCAATTCGATTCCATCGATCAAACCGATCGAGTGGCGAGCCGCTGCATCGGCATAAACGGCGGCCTCCATCAACGAGTTCGAAGCCAAACGGTTGCCGCCATGCAGACCGGTCGATGAGGTCTCACCCAATGCATAGAGCCGACGGATAGAGGATTGACCATTGAGATCAACCTTTACACCTCCGCAGCAATAGTGAGCTGCCGGAACCACCGGAATCATATCTTTGGTCAGATCGATCCCCACCGACAGACACTTCTTGTAAATATTGGGGAAGTGGTCGATCACATCACGGGGATTCTTGTGAGTAATGTCGAGATAAACGAACTCTTCACCCGAAATTTTCAGTTCGTGGTCGATTCCACGCGCCACCACATCACGCGGAGCAAGCGATCCCATCGGGTGGTATTTCTGCATGAACTCCTTGCCGTTCTGCAACCGCAGGATGGCTCCGAAACCACGCATCGCCTCACTGATCAGGAACGAGGGGCGCTCTCCGGGATTGTACAGCGAGGTGGGATGGAACTGGATGAACTCCATGTTCTCGATCTTACCTTTGGCCCGGTGCACCATAGCAATACCGTCACCCGTCGCAACAGCCGGGTTGGTCGTAGTATGATAGATATTTCCCACACCGCCGGTTGCCAAAACAGTAATTTTGGACAGGACGGTATAGATTTCATGTTTTTTCAGGTTGAGCACATAAGCACCGAAACAGGTAATATCAGGCGTGCTCTTTTTAACCAGCTTGCCCAAATGGTGCTGCGTGAGAATATCCACCGCAAAATGGTGCTCAAGAATCTCAATATTACGGTGACGTTTCACCTTGCGGATCAACGCCCGTTCGATCTCATGTCCGGTAATATCCTTGTGGTGCAGGATACGGTGTTCGCTGTGGCCTCCTTCGCGAGCCAACTCATAACGTCCCGAACCCTCCTTGTCAAACTTGACGCCATAAGCGATCAACTCCTTGATCACTGACGGTGCATGGGTAACCACCTGCTCTACGGCTGCACGGTCACAAATTCCCGCTCCGCAAACCAGCGTATCCTGAATGTGTTTTTCAAAGGTGTCGGGCTCGTACATCACCGAGGCGATACCTCCCTGGGCATAATCTGTGTTGCATTCATTCATCTCACCTTTGGTGACGATGATCACTTTGCCCACCTCGGCAGCTTTCAGGGCATAGCTCAGACCAGCGATACCACTACCGATGACCAGAAAATCGGTTTCGATGTTCATTATAATATCAACTTTTTAAACTCTTCAGCGCTTCCTGCAAAAACATTGCGATCCACATCTCCCGAAATACCGGGGATGCGATGGGAGTCGGTATGCTGCCACAGCTGCCATTTCAACGGCGGACAAGAGCGGTAATCGGCAATCCACAATACATATTCGTCTTCGGGGAAGGTTTCTGCCAAATATTTTTCGTAAAAATTGGTCGAACAATAAATAATCGGATTTACTCCGTAATAACGTTTGATCTCGCGGCAAAAGTTTTTCGCCTCACGGGCCGAACGCTTGGGATCCTTCATAAACCGGTGCCACTCAATATCGAGTACCGGAATCAAATTTCCGTGTTTGAGTTTCGCAGTCTTAATAAAATTACGGGCCTGCTCCTTGCCGGGGGTACGGTGTCCAAAAAAGTGGTACGCTCCCCACAACACCCCGGTATTTTCTAACTCGGCACGGTGTTTTTCATATGTAGGGTCCACAATCAGCGTCCCTTCGGTCGCTTTGATGAAAACGAAATTAGGCTGTTCATGCTCTAAAACCTTTTCCCAATTCACCTCTTTCTGATGGCGAGAAACATCGAGTCCCCACACCTCAAAATCATCCGCAGTGCGTTCACAAGAGACCATCAACAACGACGCAACCCCTAAACACAGCATCCGCAACCACGAACAACCCGAAATATTCATAATGATTCTACTCTCCTACATTTTACCTGCGCGATACCCCTCATCACTTAAATAAATTGCGACTATATTTACCACGCCTATTTTATTGTCAAATCTTACGCGCACTGGTTAGCCACATCCTCTTTTGTAATCCAAGTATTCCCAACAGAAACCGTTGAATCGATCAGCGTACCCCAAACCAGGACGTACAAAAAAAATTAAACCAAACTTAACACACCAAAATTAGACCTCTATACGATGTTATTTACCAACCTTATCAACCCTAACTATCAAAAAATCGTCACCAGGAGATTTTCACTATTTAAACTGATAGTCAACAAATAGCGACGTCATCCGCATAACAATATACGTCTAACAAATGCTACAAGCAGTAAATCTACACAACAATATGCAGCTATTTGCGTTATTATAGGTTCATAAGGAGCCTAAACTGCGGTTTCATCCAGCCCCGCAAAGTTACAAAAGTGTTCCATTTTTTGAGTGATACGCCCTTAAATTCCACAAAAAAAGTTAGCTTTGCATCCTCACCACCTCAAAGTGCTATTATCATATTTTACCCTAATTTAAAAGAGCAATGAAGAGAGTCGTCCTTTGCATTTTGACACTGGCTCCAACTTTCGGACAAGGCATATGTGCCACGGAAGAGATACCCGATATTCCACCCCATGACACCCTCTCCGTCAACATGGAAGATGTGGTCATCACCGCGACTCGAACTCCATTACCACTCAAAAAGACACCTGTCATTACCCGTGTGATTACAGCCCGCGATCTCGAAAGCCGCGGAGTAGCCACCATCCAGGAGGCACTCGAAAATGAATTGGCTGGCGTTGAATTTCACCAAGCAGGCTACGGAACCTCACTTTCCTTCCAGGGTCTCGATGCCCGTTATGTACTGTTTTTGGTCAACGGTGAGCGCATGGCCGGTGAGACGTATGGTAACATCGATTATGCCCGTATTCCGGTATCCAATATTGAACGCATTGAGATTGTCCGTGGTGCCTCTTCCGTATTGTACGGATCCAATGCGATGGGGGCAGTCGTGAACATCATTACCAAAATGCCTCAAAAACAGGTTGAGGTGAATGCCTCCTTGCGTTACGGCACTCCATACCAGGATAACAGCAACGAGACTCTCGGAGGCACCAACACCGAATCCGACATCAAGACCTATCGCAACAAACTCGATCTGCCTAACCTTAGAGGAGATGTTTCGGTAGGGTTCAACACCGGCAAACTTCAATCACTCACCACCTTATCCTACCGCACAGTCGATGCATACAAATTGGTTGGCACCGAAGATGAAGTACGCCACTATGCAGCCGGTGAATTGAAAAAAATGGGACCGAAAATGATTCCCGTGATCGGCCCTGGAGGCAATGTAGTCGGCATGCGTCCGGAAATGGATCCAACTACCGGAATGCCGGTGTTTGAAGTAAAAAGCACGAATCTCAACGATACGACCGTGATCGTATCGCCTGATTCACGAGGACTAAGTGTCAGTGGATGGCGTGACATCAATGTCGGACAACGTTTCGACTACACGCTGTCCAAAAAATTCCGATTCGAACTTTCGGGCAACTATTTCAACAAACAACGTTACGATTTCAACGGCAGCATTTTGGACGACAACCCCATGTCGAACAACAGCAAGCCTTGGACCTACGAAACATACGAAGGATACAATATCAAAGCGTTGATGGAACACTCTCCCAATGAGAACAACAAGGTATATTTGTCATTCATCCGGGATGAGTATTTCCGTAATTTGGACAGCCTGAGCGGAGTATCCACTCCCAAACAGAACCATGTTTTCAACACTCCACGATTATTATGGACATTGAAAGCCGGTGAAAGCCATCGTCTGACCACTGGTCTGGAACTGGTCAACGAGCAGTTGCACTTCGACATGAATCCGTTAGGTTATGATGATCTGAAGAGCATGAATACCGGATCGCTTTATGTGCAAGACGAGATTCGTTCCCAGAAAGCGTTGAGTTTCACAGCAGGTGTACGTGCCGATTGGAATAACCGTTTCGGATGGCACATGACTCCGAAAGTATCCGTCAAATACAGTGTAGGCAAATTCACGATCCGGGGTAATTATGCCAACGGCTACCGCAACCCGACTCTTAAAGAGTTGTTCATGGAATTTAAAGTTCCTACGCAGGGAGAGAACTATATCATGGGTAACGATGCGCTCAAACCTGAAACGAACCACTATTTATCTTTGGCAGGAGAATTTACCACACAAGACTTCAACATCTCGGCGACCCTCTATAACAGCTATTTCCGCAACAAGATCGATGTACGAGGCCACATGGAGGGTCTCAAGACACTGTTGCAATATGAGAACATTCGACGCAGCCAAATGGGAGGTATTGAGTTGATCGCCCGTTGGAGAATTTGTCGAGGGCTGTTCCTGCGTGGCAACTACAACTATTTGTTCCAGATTGACGATGCGTCGCAAGAGTCTACCCAATACATCTACCCCAGCCCTCACACGGCTACACTGCAAGCCGATTACGGTTTTTCAGCCGGCAATAATTGCTACATCAATTTCAATGCAACGCTGCGGTATGTTGGGGCCAAAACCTATGAAGACTTTATGCCGATCATTGATCTGAGCGGAATGAGTAGCGGATCAATGGCCGATCTGAAATATTGGACAGGATCATACTCGGCACGACAGGAAGGATACGTAATCTGTGATGCTGCGATCAACTTCGATTTCAAAGAGATGGTAGGCATTTCTGTAGGAGTTGACAATATCGGAAACTACCGCCCCAAGATTGTCAACTTCAACTCGGCAACCACTCCACGCCGCAACATGTTTATTCGTGTCAGCTACGCATTTGCCACTAAAAAGTAATTATTGAACACCCAACCACAAATAGCCAGCGGCGAAGTTTTTAATTAAAAACTTCGCCGCTGTTCTTTATCCACCGAAACATCGGGATCTCTTTATTGGATCTTCTCACAACAAAACTGAGCCTCACCCCTCCCTTAACGAATCGAAAATCGGATCAAAAAACTCTCAAAATTTCGATGTAAATTCAAATAGATTGCCTAAATTACTAACCACAGCAGGCATGTTTTTTGCTTTTCCACCTTCCAAACCCATAAATAACTCAGTATGAATCCTAAGCAAACACCCACAGTCTCAGGACAAAACTGTTCCACTTCACCCCAGTCACAAAGTCGCAAACAGGGATCCGCTTCCGCTGACTCTTCCCAGGGGCAACAAGAACCGCGTACATTCAACCACCCACGCCTGATGTTTGGCATCCGCAATGTTTTAAACACCTTAGTATTGTTGGGCAGTTTACTGATCATTGCTGCATTGTCTTTCGAAACCTTCTACGACACACAAGGAGAATACGTCCACCTCTATCTCAAGATTCAACTATGGGTTTGCATTATTTTTATGGCCGATTTCCTCTATCGGTTTTATCTGAGCGAACACAAACGGCGCTTTTTATGGAGAAACTTTATCTTTCTGTTGGTATCGATTCCCTTCCTCAGCATCGCCAAATACAGTCCAGCCACAATTCCTGACGACATTTATTATCTGATCAGGTTGATGCCCTTGGTGCGGGGTGGATATGGCTTGGCCATCATGGTAGGTTGGCTCACCCGGAACCGAATCACCAACCTGATGGTTTCGTATGTGGTCTCTTTGCTGGCGTTGATCTACTTCTCCACTTTGATCTTTTTCCAACTGGAACGGGGCGTCAATCCGGACGTAACCAATTACACAACAGCCATCTGGTGGGCATTTATGAATGTAACGACTGTTGGAGCCAATGTATTTGCCGTTACCTCTTTAGGGAAAATTTTGACCGTTGTATTGGCCTCGGCAGGCATGATGGTTTTCCCAATCTTTACGGTATTCATTACCAATAAATTCCAATCTCATTTCATGGCGCAAACACAACACCATGAACGTATGGGAAATGAAGGTTCTCCGGACCTCTCCGATTCGAATGATCTGAACGATCCTAACAATTAGCATCGTACACCCGGAAACTTTCCATCACCCGTCAAACGGCAGACGACAATTTACTTTGAAAACAACCAATGGAAAGGCAACAACGAGATTCGCTTCCACTGGGTTATTTTCTACTGTACTTGAGCTAAATCACGCATTATCTCTTCTTTCACATTCCTACTAAAGAGAATAAAACATAGATCTTCGAGTCTTAACTCCTAACAATCAGACCATTTATCTATCAGAAAATCAAAAACAGGAGAGCTGTCGGGCTCTCCTGTTTGATTTTTTCTTCAATTTGATTTAACCACGCTCACTACCACCGGGAGGCTTTCTGCTTAATGCATCACCCCAAGCAGCTGAACCAACAACAAACCGGTCACAACGGCAGCAATCGTAGCTATCAGACCTGGAACCATAAACGAATGGTTCAACACATATTTACCGATTCGGGTTGTGCCGGTTCGGTCGAAATTGATTGCCGCCACCACCGTCGGGTAGTTAGGGATAAAGAAATAGCCATTCACAGCCGGCAGCATGGCTATCAACAGCCACGGTGAAATACCCAATCCGATTCCCAGCGGCATCAATGCACGTACCGTTGCGGCTTGACTATACAACAGAATGGACATCACGAACAGTGCAATACCGAACAGCCAAGGCATAGCGGTCACCACCCCTTCAATTGACTCCCGAAGTTGAGCCATATTGCCATGCAGGAAGGTATCCCCCATCCAGGCGATACCGAAAATGGCCACAACAGCCTGCATCCCTGCCGAAAAGACCGAACCTTGAGCCGCTTTAATACCGTCCGTTCGGGTGATCAGCAAAATCAGAGCTGCTGCCGAAAGCATCAGAATTTCAATAACCACCGGCATATTCAGCATTGTATCGCCACATTTGCGCATACTGTCCACTGATCCGAACAGCACGATCAGCACTGTTGCCAGAATGAAAATGCCGACTGAGACTGCAGCTTTCCACGAATGGCTCGCAGTCTGAACCGAAGAGGTCGAAGTGGTAAATTCTCCCGCCTCCAAACGACGCAGGTATTCGGGATCGGACTCAAGCTCTTTTCCCATTTTCAACGAATAGAGAGCGCCAAGCACCACTCCCACCAAAGTGGATGGAATACAGATAATCAAAATATCCAGCAGTGTGATCTGATAATCTGCCAAAAGGCTTAACAGAGCGACCACAGCGGCCGATATAGGGCTGGCTGTGATGGCCTGTTGCGAGGCAATCACCGCAATTGATAATGGACGTTCCGGACGAATTTTAGTTTCGCGGGCTACTTCGGCAATCACCGGCAACACAGAGTAGGCTACGTGGCCGGTTCCAGCTACAAAAGTGAAGAGATAAGTTACCAGCGGACTCAATAAAGTGATCCGTGAGGGGTGCTTACGCAACAGCCGTTCAGCTTGACGTACCATCAAATCCAGACCACCTGCCGCCTGCATACAGCCCGCTGCCGCAATGACAGCAACGATCATCAACATGACATCGACAGGGGGTGAGGTGGGTTCGAGTCCAAAAATGAATACCAGAATGGAGAGTCCGATGCCACCCATTACCCCAAGGCCAATACCTCCCATACGGGCTCCGACCAGAATGGCGACAAGGACAAAAAGAAATTGTAACAACATATTTTCGACAGAAAGCTCAAACGCTGCGGGACGATTCGCACGGCACACCGCCGCTAACCCGCGCACTGTTTACAAAGGTACGCATTTGCGACCTAAAGCTCCAAAATATTCACGCAACCTTTCCGAAAAACGCACACACATTGTACCGTCCCCACCCATTTAATACGGTCAACCATTCCGTCTCCCCCACTAGTGCTTTGCATTTTATGCAATCTGCAATATTTTACAGGCTGGCATTTCAGCAGTTCGACGGGATCATGAGGAGCTGACTCCGATAAAAATCAATGTGTTTTCAGATAATTCGAGCAGAGCGTATGAATCAAACCATCGATAATACCGATCGTGGGGACAAAGATCGAGTCGGCACCGATACGATCCGCAATGGTCAAAAAAATCTCTGCAGCCGGCACAATCACATCGGCTCGGTCCGGGTTGAGTTTGAATCGTTCCATTCGCTGTTCCGGATCGAGGGGACGCAGCAAATCGTACCAACGTCGCAACTCCGAAACTGCGAGACGTGCATTGTCCCTTTTTCCAGCCAAACTGTACAGTTTATTGATATTACCGCCCGATCCGATAATCTGAATGCCAGGATACTCATTTTTCAACTGATCCATATCGTCACGCAACATCTCCCAAGTACGTTCCTTGACTTTTCCGCTGAGCATACGGACCGTTCCCACATCATACGACCGGGAGCTGATCAACGTACCGTCATGAATCAAACTCACCTCCGTACTACCACCGCCCACATCGACATAGATGTAACTGCCCTGACTCTCCAGCAGATCCCCGATGTGGCTGTCATAAACAATACGGGCCTCCTCAACACCATCGATCACCTCGATCCGAATACCGGTCTTGGCATAGATCCGATCAGCGATTCGTCCACCATTGACCGCATCACGCATCGCTGAAGTTGCACAGGCCCGGTAACTCACCACGTTAAAGACTTTCATCAGCAACCGAAAAGCTCGAATCGTTCGCATCAGCTGTTTCTGTTTTTCGGCCGAAATACGACCATCGCTAAAAGAGTCTTCGCCCAACCGCAACGGAATGCGCAACATGACACATTTGGTCAATTCATTCACGGTTTCACCGGGTCGTATTCCCTTGATCAGCAGCCGCACTGCATTCGATCCAATATCGATTGCGGCGAAATTGAGTTTGCTCTCCAACATAAGTTACTGTTTTGTTTCGTTTTGAGACAAGCCGGTATAATATTCGTAAAGCTCTTTTTGGGAGCGGAACGGGGTTTCACCATTCTGATAAATTCGGTTCGAATCCGTTCCGTCGATCACACGAGCCGCCATATTATCCCTAAGACCATATTCAACCACACGACGCAACTCCGCCCGGATCGTCCGGTCATGCACCGGTACATACACCTCGACACGACGATTGAAGTTACGTGTCATCCAGTCTGCCGAACCGAGATAATAACGTTCGTGTCCTCCATTGCAGAAGATGATGATTCGCGAGTGCTCCAGATAGCGATCGATGATTCCCCGCAATTCGATATTTTCACTCTGACCAGCCACACCCGGAATCACCGAACAGTTACCCCGCACCAACATACGGATCTCAACACCCGCTTCGGAGGCTTCGTACAGCTTGCGCACGATACGTTCATCGGTAATATGGTTGATTTTTCCCAGAATATAGGCTTTGCGGCCGGCTCGGGCATTAGCAATCTCGGTGTCAATCCGGGTAAACAGCTGTTGCAACATGTTGTGCGGCGAGACTAACAGCTGTTCAAAGTGCACCTGTTTTTCGGGATGGCGGATGAAATCGAAGACCGCATCAACCTCGCGGGTAATCCGGCGATCGGCTGTCAACAAGGTCACATCGGTGTACAGCTTGGCATTCCCTTCATGGAAGTTTCCGGTACTCACACAGACCACATCCCCTTTAGGTGAACCGATATGGGTCAACTTACCATGCACCTTCAGTCCCTCAACGCCAAAGAGCACGTGAATACCCGCATCCTGCATCTTTTTCGACCAGTTGATGTTCGACGACTCGTCGAAACGAGCCAACAGCTCAACTACCACCGTCACCTCTTTGCCATGACGGGCTGCGCAGATCAACGCTTTGACCACTTTGGAATCTTTAGCTAAACGATAGACGGTCGTTTTGATACTCTTCACATCCCGGCTCAACGCAGCCTCCCGCAACAGCCGGATATAGTTCGAAAAGTTCTGGTAGGGATAGTGCAGGAAACGATCCTGTTTGCGTACCGCCTCCAATGCGCTACCATACGTCTCAAACGGAGAGGTCATTACAGCCAGTTGCGAGGGGAATTTCAAATCGGAACGACCCACCGAAGGGAAGTTCATCAAATCCTTCATGTTGTGATACCGCGATCCGGCATCACTGGTATCGTATCGGTCGATATGGAGTTTGGTGCGGATATGGCGCAACAGATCGCGTGGCATCTGCTTGTCATAGACCAGACGTACCGGCTCCCCTTTTTTGCGATTCTTCACCCCGCGGGCGATCTTCTCGACCAGATCCTCTCCCAGCCCACTGTCAAGTTCGATTTCGGCATCCCGTGTAAACTTGAAGGTGTAAGCCTCGAACGAATCATAATGGAGTCCGGAGAAAATAAATGGAAGACAAAACCGCACCACATCATCCAAAAACATAATACAGGTACGCCCCTCTTCCGGCGGCAAGACAATGAAACGCCCGAACTCTCGTGTCGGCAGCTCGATCAGAGCAAAGTCCCGAATCGGACGCCCACTACGGACACCTTTTCGCATCAGTTTGACCGCCAAATAGATTCCCGAATCCTTCAGATCACTCAACCAGGGTCCCTGCGTCGAAATAAGCGGATAGGTCGAACTATTCAGATATGTCCGATAGACCATCTTGATGTAACGGATCTGCGACGGAGTGAGTTGCGTCTCATCAATCAGATAGATATTCTCCTTTTTGAGATCGTCTTTGATCTGCTCGAATGTGGCCTCAAACTCCTGCAGGTAGGTTTTGGTCAGCTTTTCGATCAGACGCAATTCTCGCAAAGCCATGGCACGGGTCTGCTCGCCATGAGGTCTCTCCTCATATTCTACTACCCGTTTGAGGGTCGAAACCCGAACCCGATAAAATTCATCGAGATTGTTGGAATAGATACCCAGAAAGGTGAGCCGCTCGAGCAACGGCACATTTTCACGCTGGGCCTCCTGCAAAATGCGCCGGTTGAAATACATCCAACTCACATCGCGGTCCAACATCTTTACCACCTTTTTCTTTTCCATATCCTGCCTTTCAAATAACATTCGCTCACTCTGATTGAAACCTCATTCAGTTTCTCCTCCACCTGCAACATCACAAAATCATTTTGATCCTCGCTGCCTTTGCGTACCAACTCTGCCACATGCCTGGAAAGCCCTTACCACAGGGCCCTCACACCTGCAAAAATGGACCGAAAACCCGAATAAGTATAAAGACGTATTTTACACTGGTTCATGGTCTTTCTCCGCGCAATCGGGGCGAAACCCCAAAATTTGTGCTAAATTTGTTCTGCTTTAAAAACGTCAAAACGAATTCATTTGTACTAAGATAATGAAAAATTTCAGCGCTACGAAGTACACGCTTCAAAATGTCACTACAGGCCGCACATTCGAAGATACAGGCTGGCTACTGGACGATCCTCAAGGTGGAGAACCATCTTTGATCCGGGCCAACTATGCCAAACGTCAGATCGAGGTCGGAACAGAAGATATGGGTATTTATCGTTTCGCAGACTGGCTGCCCGTAGGTCGCATGTTGAAGGGATCGTGCGCTCCTATCACGTATAAAAGCAAAAAACTGGCCGAAGTCCTCGGTCTGAAAAACCTTTATATCACCTTCAACGGCTACAATCCAAAGATCGGCGCCAATATGCGCACCTGCTCGTTTAAAGAGACCGAAGCCTATTCGGTTTGTGCACGTCTGCGGGCCAATCAGGAGGATAAAGTATTGGTCGTAGCCTCTGCAGGAAATACAGCACGTGCCTTTGCGCGTGTCTGCTCAGACAACAATATTCCCCTGTTGTTGAGTGTACCCGAAGACAACCTCGATGCACTCTGGTTCGACACTCCGCTCAACGACTGCGTCAAACTGATCGCAGCCCGCAAAGGCGGTGACTATTTCGACGCCATTCACCTGAGCAATTTGGTTCTCAAATCAGATAAATTCCTGGCCGAAGGCGGTGCCAAAAACATTGCCCGCCGTGATGGTATGGCAACCACCGTATTGTCGGCAACCACCTTTATCGGCCGTATTCCTGACTACTATTTCCAAGCAATCGGTAGCGGTACCGGTGCCATTGCAGCCTGGGAGGCCAACCTCCGTCTGATCGAAGATGGCCGTTTCGGTTCCCACAAGATGAAATTGATGGTATCGCAAAATCTGCCGTTCGTGCCGATGTACAAGGCATGGAAAGCCAAGTCTCGTGCACTGCTGCCGTATGATGATGATCAGGCTCGTATCGATGCCGAATCGATCGATGCCAAAGTGCTGTCCAACCGTAAACCACCCTATCCAATCGGAGGTGGCCTGTACGACGCTCTGATTGATACCGACGGTGACATTTTGGCTGCAACCAACGAAGAGGCACGTGCCGCGAAAAAACTGTTTGAAGAGACCGAAGGTGTGGATATCTACTCTGCCCCGGGTATTGCACTTGCCTCGCTGATCAACGCCATCAAAGCCGGCGAAGTAGATCCCGAAAAAATTGTGATGCTGAACGTCACCGGTGGCGGTGAGAAACATTGCCAACAGGGCAAAAAACAGTACAATTTGAAACCCTCGCTGGTATTTGATCTCAATCCAGATGCAAACGAAGTGATCGACAAAGTATCCGCTCTATTTTAAAGATTCTGCTTAACAACCATTGAGAATCGTCGAGCACTGTCTATTGAGGTTGCGCGTCTATTTTCAGCAGATGCGTAACACATGGACAATCACAATACGGAGGTCATGTCAAGCTTATCTTACAGCCATCAAAAATCCACAATTTGATTGTCAATCAAAATCTCGTTGATTCAGCTATAATAAAAACTCTAACCTATAACATGAGAGCCCCGTAGTTTGTACTCCGGAGCTCGCGCTTATTGAACCGTTGTTAACTTCCGTGCGACTCAACAACAAGTAAACGACGGTATAGTATCACTTTTATCAAGCATCTTGCTATAAAGCACCCAATTTAAGCCATTCAACCAATACAAACACTAACGCGCCGGCCAAATAGCCCGCAATAGCCATCAGCGTGATATGTTTCATATACCAGGCGAAATTGATCTTTTCGAGTCCCATTACTACGACACCGGCAGCCGAACCAATAATCAGCAAACTTCCACCGACACCTGCGCAATACGCCAAGAATAACCAGAAAGGACCATCCTGTACAAAATGCTGCATGTAGGCAGGATCGGCCAAAGAGCTCACGGTTGCAGGATCAACAATCGGATACATACCCATAGCACCAGCTACCAACGGCACATTATCGACAATCGATGACATGAAACCGATGATCACGTTGATCAGATAGATGTTGTGCAATTTTTCATTGAGGAATTGCGCTGCAGAGTTCAGGATACCGGTCGATTGGAGGGCTGCCACAGACAAAAGAATACCGAGGAAGAACAGGATCGTCGGAATATCGATATGGCGGATTACTTTGGTCACACGGTGTTTATCACGCTCGGCAATATCGACCTTTTTGCGGTACAGCAGTTCAGTATAGACCCACATAATACCCAGTGCAAGCATGATACCCATAAAGGGAGGGAGACTGGTCAACGATTTGAACACCGGCACAAACAACAGGCAGGCAATACCCAAGATCAGCATGGTCATACGTTCACCGCGAGTCAATACCTGCTCCACATTTGACAAGGCTTTGTCTTCAGAACCATCCGAAGTAATTGTCCCGTGCATCATACGGGAAGCGATCAGCACCGGAACCAATGTAGAGACCAAACTCGGCAGCAACAAAGACTCTACCAATGGCAGTGAGGTTACATTTCCCTTAACCCACAGCATGATGGTTGTCACATCACCGATCGGAGACCACGCACCGCCACTGTTTGCCGCAATGATAATGATACTGGCAAACAGCCATCTATCTTTCTGAGCGGGAATAATCCGACGAATCAACATCACCATTACGATTGCAGTCGTCATATTATCCAACACGGCTGACATAAAGAAGGTCAACAAGGCGATCAACCACAACAGAGACCGTTTATTACGGGTTGAAATCCGGTTGGTGATAATTGAAAATCCCCCGTGGACATCGATCAACTCGACAATGGTCATAGCCCCAATCAGGAAGAAGAGTGTTTCAGAGATTTCTCCCAGATGATCCACGATCTGTACTCCGGAGATAAAACGCACACACTGTTCGATCAATGGGAGGCCTGCAATACTGGGGTTATTGGCCAGAAATTCATTAAACGCCTCACCGTCGATTTGGGGAACGACCAGTGGCGAGGTAACGATGTACAAAGCCCAAAGAATACCACCGGTCAACAACGCCGTTGCAGCTTTGTTCACCTCCAATTTGTGTTCCATGGCGATACAGAAGTATCCGACCAGAAACACCGCAACCATTACGCCTAACATATTGTTGTTTATTTAAATTTATTTTCGAGCGAACAAAAATAACAAAAAACACATATTGGTGATATCGAACAATCCTTATGTCATCAACATTTTCTGCAAAAATTCGGTTTATTTCAACATTGACTCTAACTTAATAGAGCCTAACTTATTATCGTACCTTTTATGAACAAAATCTCCTGGATATTGCTTGCAGGAGTATTATTGGGATATTCCTGCTCCCAACGTGTCCGGATACACATCAGCCAACCGGTTGCACAATCAGGACCTATTGCAGCCTCCTCAGTACAGGTGCTATCGCTCAACGACAGTGTCCCGAATGAAGCCGTATGGATCGGATCCCTAAAAGTCGGGGACAACGGTTTTTCCAAAACCGGCAATTTGGACACTACACTGCGATTGGCTCGTGAAGAGGCTGCCAAAGCCGGCGGAAATCTGATCAAAATCACCAATCACAAGACACCGAGCACATTCGGCAGCAATTGTCACCGAATCGAAGCCGATATCTATCGGATCGACACCCCTGTAGCCATTGCCTCCTCTCTGCTGTTCGATAGCACCCATTATCATAAAGGAGAGTGTGTACTGCATCTTTTCCGCAAAGAGGCAGGAGGAACTGCCCTCCATTACGATATCTCCATCGATGACTCAACCCTGACCCGAACCTCTAACAACTGGATCGAAACAATTACTCACCCGGCTACAGGCGTAACAACACTCTCAGCAAAGACAGAAAGCACCTCCAGCATCACCCTGAATCTACAACCGGGATACCACTATTACATCCGTTGTGGGGTCAACTTTGGTGTTTTGGTCGGAAGAACAACTCTGGAGGTCGTTGAACCGACGGTCGCCAAAGCCGAAATCGAAGCAATACAGCAAACTGCACTGGAAGCTGAATCTGCAAATTAATCAGGCCACAACAAACATGTAGGTTATGGCCAGCCTGAAATTATAAAAAGTCTTCACATCTATCAATCATGAAAAGGCACTATTTCTCATACTTGCATTGGGGTTATTCTCCAATTGTCTTGCCCAAGACTTACTGATAACGGCCAAAGGGAAATTGATACGATGTAAAATTTTGGCTCAGACCGATCAACTCATTTTCATTTCCAAAGTTCAGCCTGACGGAAGTAGCATCAGTTCATATATTTCTAAAGATACGATCCGTCTCATCACTCCCAGTTACTCTCAAGAGATGGGTACATTAGCCAACAAAACGGCCATACCTCAAATAAACGACCCAATCCAAAACGGGAAGCACCCCAAAAATAGACGTCCTTTCTCAGAGGTCGCCCGTTTTGCTTTAAGTGTCGGTTATAGTCATTTATTTGACTCTTCGGATAAATCTGACATAGTTCTCAATGGCAAGGGTGGAATTATCATCAACGGTGACATTGGGGGATTCTTCAATGAGTATATCGGATTGGGGGTATTTGCCAATTACAGCCACTACAACAAATATAACATTCATAATTTGGTAGCTGGCCCCAAACTGCTCGTCCGATACAATCATACTAACACCAATGCTTTTATCGTCGGATGGGGATTAGGCTATAACTATTATCAAACGACTATACAATATGCAACCGCCTATTGTGGCTCTTTTGCACCACTTTGGAGATTGCTTACGAACTTGGTCTAAAAAACAGAGCATTTGCACTCATGTTCAACTTTAATACCCAGTTTTCCTCTGTCGGCAATATGAAAACGCGCCCCCAACAATATGACATTGATAATAACGGACCATTGATTGCGGTCAATCTATCCATCGGTTTTGTCTTTGGACGTTAGGCCTCATAGCAATCCTTGTAAGCTTATCCTCGATGATTCTTACAAAACTAACCGTAACCTACGCCCTCAAAATACTTTTTTCAAAACTAGGACATTCACCTACCACAAACTTGCCAATACAATTCACTACATTCAATGCAGCATAACAGCGAATCCTTAATTGTAAAATTTCACTGAGTGCCGTTCAACCGACAAAGGTGGAATCCGGGGATCAAAGTGGCCCAACACTCCATTATGAAATTAAGAACAACCAATAACACTGATACTAAAGCAAATACATAAACGCATCATTAGCAGGATTCAATATCGACAAATCATGAAAAGGATACTATTTTTGATACTCGCTTTAGGTCTGTTCTCCAACAGCATGGCACAAGACTTACTCTTTACAGCTAAAGGAAATTTAATACGATGCAAAATTTTGGCACAAACCGACAAACTGATTTTTATATCGACGATCCAGCCAGACGGGACCAGCATCAATTCATACGTTTCAAAAGACACTATCCGAACCATCGCTTCCGAATATACCGGAGAGATGAATAGTAGGATCGCAAACAAGACGGCCATAGCACAAATGAACAGACAAATCCGAAAGAGGAACAGGCCCAATGGACGTCCTATAACAGAAGTGGCTCGTTTTGCTTTAACTGCCGGGTATAGCCATCTGTTGGACTTCTCTGATGAATATGATACAGGGTTCAGTGACTATAGCGGCTTTACTGTCAACGGCGACTTGGGAGGCTTCTTCAACGATTACATAGGGTTGGGAGCATTTGCCAATTACAGTCACTACAATAAAAAAACATTCACAATCTAATTGTTGGGCCCAAATTCCTCGTCCGATCCTTCAATCACAAGCGTAGCAATGCATTCATCTTTGGTTGGGGATTTGGTTACAACTATTTACAAATGGACTTGTGGTCCTCAACAGCTCACTGCGGCACATTTGGGACTACAGTCGATTTGGCTTATGAGGTTGGTCTAACTAGCAAATTAGCACTGATGTTTAACCTGAACGCAGGATTTACCTCCACATACAAGATGAAAATACATCCTGACAATTATGACCTGATCAATCAGAAGTATTTAGTTACGGTTAATCTGAATATCGGCATTGTGTTCGGACGTTAAGTGCCAGTACAAGTCATCGGCAAACTATCTCACAAAAACAGCGCACCTAACAAACCACAGGGTTCACTGTACTCAAATATTCCCTTCAAAATCTTCCTTTCTTTCTCACGTACCTCTAAGCCTCAAATTTCATTCACCGTAACATCAAATTAAGCATTGTAATCGAAAAAACTTCATACATATCATTAATCCGATATTGACAAAAACCGTAATAAAATGACACAACAAGCTGTATCTGATAAACTGGGTAACCTTGGCACTCAATAGCACATTGGACATTCTAACCCCTAAAACTACAAACCTATGAAACACCTCCTATTCATTGCCTTTGCATTAGGGCTATTCACCAACAGTTTCGGACAAGATCTGCTCGTCACCGCCAAAGGGGATACGTTGCGATGCAAAATTTTATCGCAAACGGACCAACAGATTTTCATTTCCACTCTTCAACCGGATGGCACCTCAGTCAGTTCCTACGTTTCAAAAGACACCATTCAAACCATTACCCCCGGCTATTTTGGAAATGGCGATTTAGTAGGCACTAGTCTCGATTCTCCCCAAACCAACATTCAATCCCCAAAGAAAAAAAAGCGTGCAAAAGATGGCGTACGGTTTGCCATTTCTGGTGGTTACAGCTCACGTTTGGGGAAATTGGCAGAGGGTGCAACCAGCAGCTACAGACACGGATTTACCATTAATGGTGATCTGGCTGGTTTCTTTAACGACTACATCGGTCTGGGAGCGTTCGCCAATTACAGACAATACAGCGAAGCTGATGTTAGCAGTTGGATTATGGGGCCCAAACTACTCATTCGCTTTTACAATCGCTCCAAAAACAGTGCTTTGATACTCGGAGTGGGACTGGGATACACTACCTACAAAGGGCAGGTGTGGACCTCCAGGCTCAATACCGCCACAGGAGGTTCATTCGGATCCACCACAGAGATCGGATACGAAATCGGTATCAGCAAAGCTGCCGCACTCATGTTCAATCTTAACGTATCCACCGCTACAATCGGCACTTTGAAAGCTGGCGGAAAGACCTACGACTTGGAGCATAGGGAAAGTTTAAATGCGATCAATTTGATCATCGGTATTGTTTTCGGACGTTAACCCACTATAAAAAAACCATCCAATCTGAAAGTTATATAATCTATTGAATAGCCATATCCTATTGACACCTATCAACTAAGGTGCAGGATTGATAACCGATTCTCACGATAGCTGTATATCCAGACCGTCAACTCATTAAAACGAACCAACCCGAAGAGTTTGCACCTTCGGGTTGGTTCATTTATTATAACAGTATTAATATGCCTTGAGATTTTCTTGAGCCATCATATCCGGAGTCACAACACACTACTCCACCGGCAACATACTCATCACTTCAGATGAGAGTTCGCGCAACTGGGGTGATTGGGAATCCGCATATCGTTTAGCGATATCGGTCACAACATTTTGCATCTCATCCGAAAGCATTGCACACCGACTGAAAGCATTTACTGCCCCACGAATCAACAACGGCTCGAGCTTATGCTCCGACAACATTTGATCAGCTCGTTGCAGCAACATCTTGGTTCGAGTCTCATCACACAACGGGCCACACGCCACACGTAACAGCATCAACAGTCCCGCATATTGCAAATAGAGGTCGTTTGAAGCCAGCCAATCCGCAATCTTATCAACAGCGGCTGTAGCACGCGAAAAGAGATACATCACTGTCAACTCGACGATCTCCGGATTGGTAAAATCCCGACTCCACTCCTCAACCTGCCCTACGGTGACACTGGCCGGATCATCCACAAACAGCGCAGCCAATTTCAATTCACGCACCTGCTGCTGATACAAAAGCAATGCAAGAGAGTGGTTGGGACCATACTCTCTTGCAATATCACGGATGGTCGGTACCGAAACTCCATAATTGAGCGGATAGACAATCCCCCGCTCCTGCATGGCTCCGGTTACCGCACCGTTCATTTCGACCTTCAGACGCTTCAACAGCTGAAGCATCAAAGCCGTATTATCCATACTTTACCAAATTAATTATTTCAATGCCGGAACCGGAATCTGCATCACCTCACCAAATTGATAAACCGGCACACGACTCTGTGCAATTTCACGGTTACCATCCAGCAAGCGGCAATTGGCAATATCCGCTACACGATAATAGATCATGCTTTTCCCTTTGGCTTCGCTCATTGAACTGCCCTGTACCTTCATTTCTGGAGTCATCTCGACCAAAATAGGACGACCCGAGAGATCCGATGATGGGAGCAGCCCTCCAAACTCAGTGAAACGACATACGACAGCAGAAGTTTTACCGGCTTCGGGAACTACGTCATACTCACGAACGATAGTCTGTTTGAACTGTTTGCCAAGGAAAAGGGCCAAATACTCCTCTTCCAGACGATTCAATTCATCCAAAGCAGCTTTGAGCCCTTGTCCGAATACATTCTCGCCCGCATTACCGCTGATCAACTCCATCCGATTTTTACGAATCATAAAAATCATGTTGGCTGCATCGAGCGCTGCTGATTCGGGGCTCTGCTCAACTGTACTGCGACGATCGACCTGTACTTTGACAAAGCTGGTATCGCTATCGATTTGTGACAAAACTTTTACTTTACCTTTGCCCATAGCTTTATGCGCAGGTGCAGCGGGGCCTACGGGTGCAGCAGGTTTAAAGGCCGATGGCATCAGCGCTGCCCCATCCAAAGGTGCCGCCAAAAATCCCTCAACCGAAGGAGTATAAAGCTGCATCGGACTTTTGTCGGGATTTTCCAACGTGTAAACCTCATTGGGGTCGGCCTCCTGAGCATAACCAATCTTTCCACCTACAATCGTATAGATATCCTTATCGGCCAGCGGTGCCATCACACCAAGATATTTTTGTGCATAACGCGCATAAGGGCCTTTGCGAATACTCTCTTTTTCAACCACCACGATTACCTTCAGCGTCGTACGGGGTAAAGCATAAACTACGGAGTTGCTACTGCCCACCACTACCCCTTTGGTAGCCTTGACCTGAGCCTGCACGCCGACTGCCGTCATTGCCAGCAGACACAATGGAATCAGAATCTGTTTCATATGATCACAATATTATGATAAGCTTGTAAGTTGAACAACTGAAAACTCAATAACAAAGCTAATTAAAATTTAAAACACTTGCTTAGAATTTCAGGTAAAAATCACGAGTCAACCTCCGATACTCTTCAGTAAATTCCTGTTGCCGTTCGGTCTCCATGATCAGCAAATCGCTACGCAAAGGCACAGATTTACGCCCAAACTCCATCATTACCCGTTTAGGAGGCACTCCTGGTTTAGTCTGTACCAAACATTTCCGTACACAATGCAAACTACGCTCCAAAGCCAACTTTTCCAATAACACACCTTCTGTTACCGGCAAAATCACTGCGAAACGTCCATGTTCGGCCAATAATGCCTTCACTCCATCCAATAACTCCTCAAAGGGCAAAGAAACGGCATGTCTAACCGCATTTCGGACTGGATCGGGAGCCTTCAACGAATCGACAAAATAGGGAGGATTGGACACGATAAGATCATATTGCACCTTTTCTGCATAACGGGATACATACTCCTGTAACGTTACATCATGTAAATGCAACCGATCGGCCCATGGGGATTCGGCAAAATTGCGCAAGGCATCCTCACAACTCCCTGAATCTGGCTCCACGGCATCAATTTGTGCGTTAGATGTACGTTGGGCTACCATTAATGCAATTACCCCTGTGCCACTTCCAATATCCAATACCCGACCAACCTTTTTTGTCTCTGCTTCTGCCCCATTTTGTGCTCCGCAGACCGACTCCTCCTCTTCATCTCGCATCTGATCATTCCATACGGTCTGATCAATCTTGGGCCTCTCTAAAACCTGAGAAGGATCGGCAGGGCAAACATTTTCAGGCTGTCTCCTGTCAGTAGATGCATCCGGTATGACGACAGATACACCTGAAGCCACATTACACCAAGCACCTAACAACACGCCATCGGTACCTACACGCATAGCGGCATGCTCCTGCCACACCGTAAATTGTTTGAATGAAAAATAGGGATTCGCCATAATTTTATAACATTGCGCCACTATCCAATTTCATGAAACTATGATAATCAGACATTCATCTTAATTCATTACATAGTCGCATTCACAAAATTCGTAGGGTAAGATACACAATTTAACATCATTTGATCTCTACATGTATATTCAATAATCTATTTCAAATTACACAAACACATTACTTTCAATAAAAAAACGGAGACGAAAAAATCTGCGTCTCCGTTTTTACGACAAAGTATTGTATAAAATCTATTCAAAAGAATAATCTGTAATATCAACGATACCATACGTGCCTAGATATTGACGGAGGTTACCATATAGTTTAACCTTTTGCCGGAAAACAGTTCCCTCATTATCAGGCACATTAAGTGCATCCCTAATTTCTCCTTCTGGGAGTTTGACCGTAAAACACTCTTCTGGCTTCACTTCATAAGTTCCATCACTTAGCATAAGGTTAGTTTTTACTCCTGATTCTACAATGGTGGTCAATGTATCACATAATGATGTATAATCATCACCCAAAGCGACACCAGCAACGTAACCTTCTACCCATACACCATCAATTTCACCCAAACGCTCTGTAATTGCATGAAATGTGTATGGGAATTGTTTCGTGCCATCACCATATTTAGGCGCAACTGTCACATCAAATATTAACGGAGTATAAGGGGGAATAACCGGTGAAGCTACTACAGTACCGCTTGAATTGGAATAAGTGGGAAATTGACCCGACTCGCCATAACCGTAAGTCGAAGTGAAAATAATCTGAGATGATTCACCATACAACATCTTCAACAAAGCTGCATCCAATCCAACTACAACTGAATTTTCATCTGATGAAGAAGATGCATCTTCATTCTCATCTTCTTCTGACGTGCCTACGTCAACTGTCATTACCTCATAATGATCATCTTCATAATACTGGGCCAAATTATATTTCTCAGCGGTATCTTTAATATTGGTATCAAAAACGAAACCGTCCATAAAACGTCCTACATAATAGATAGAGATCGTTTCATCTTTTTTAACGGTATCTCGCAACTCCTTACCATACGAAATATGCTTACAATACAAATTGGTACGAATCGTATCTGAAAGATTCAATTTCATTTGCGTAACCGCATAGTTTTGCACTAACGAAGCCTCATATTTACTGGGATCTTTAACCACTTTAACCAACTCCAAATCCATAATAACCGGCAAATCACCGCCTAATGCATTTTGTCCTTCATAGCCCGAACTTTCATAACTATATCCTGAAGATCCGTACGCTAATGATGACGGGATATATACACGGTATTTATCACCTTCTTTCATCTGACCAAGAGCCAAAAAATTGCCCATGATCATATCTACATTTGAGGAATAATAAAGCGCATTATAAGGAGTATACGGAACATATTCCGCAGTATAGTGGGTATAATTGGTAAAAGTTCCTTGGTGCTTTGCGATATCCGGGTCACGAGTCACGAAGACATTCCCCGTAGTCATCTCTCGTCCCGTATAGTTAATCATCACCCATTCAAAATCATCTTCGCCATCACCACTGGGGGTCAAAGCACCGGCCTGGGTAGATTCATACAGTTTTTCGATATATACCCCTCCCTCGATTTTTTCTGCATTGGGAGCATTTTTTGCCACCCACGCTTCGAAAGAGCGCTCGCGCTTATCTTCAATCGTCTCCTCCTCTACTTTGGCACAAGAGGTGGCAAACATACTTACTACTGTCGCAATAGCACAAGCGAAAAATCCTTTTCTCATATTGGTTATTTAACAACTTGTTTCACAACGATATCCCACACCAATGGGGTATTTGCAGGCACCACTCCCCACGGTTTATCGCCATAACCAAGTGACGAAACCAAAAAGAGTTGTACCGAATCTCCTTCATGACAACCTGCCAATCCGAGCCGAACCCCTTTAATCAGGCGCGAATCACCTAATGATACCTCTTGAGGGGCAAAAGGCCAATACTGCTCCAAATCAGGCAAATACTCCTCATCGACCAAATCTTTGCGATTCGTGTAATACAACTGACCCAAACCCGTTGAAAACGAATAGACTGCAAAATCAATAATTGCAGTTCCGGAGGATTCCAATACTGGAGACGAAGCGTAATCTGCACGATCCGCATTGATCACATAACGATACACACCGGACACTTCCGTGTAGGGGTACTGCTGTCCCTGGAGATAGTTTACGATAGAGGTACGTTGTGTAGTCTCTTCGTTATCATCTTCCTGAGAACAACCGACAGTCATCAATACCGCCGCCATCAACAGTGCAAAAAAACGCCACTTAGTCAAAATCATAGTGTCATATCAATAGCTCACAAAAGTATACTTTTTTTACCCAAAAGCAAAAGTAAGCTACATCATATAGAACTCTCAAAAACGGGAAATATTGCTCTGGTCTTATGTTTTTTCACAATTTTAGGGCAAAAAAAGGAGAGGCTGCAAATGTCAGCCTCTCCTTTATATTAAAAATCATTCTTAAAAGAGAATTTCATTAGTCTCCCGTAATAAAGTAACGCTGAGATTTCAACAGGTTACGAGTTTGGAGTACCATCGTCTTCGTCTCATTGATAATGGTCAGGTACAGAATGCTACTGCGTGTTGTCGAAGCTTTTGCTTTCACACGTTTAATCTGACTCTTGATAGCGGCGGCCAAGGTATCGAACAACTTATCGCGCATCTGCAAAATTTCATCGAGTTGTGAGAAATCGTTATTCTCCAGCATCGCATTGATCTTCTGGTAAATCTCTCCAACTTTCTCATTCACCAACTCCAGATCAGCCACCTGCTCTTTATTCAACCCTTCATGGTTGTTATTGATATGGTCGAAACTGGGGCGCGTAATATGAACCAACGCTTTGGTCACCTCATTGATATAATCGACAACCTGGACGTAATAGTGACCGGTCTCGATATAGTTCTCTTGCAATTTAAGCAAGGTTGGAAGCATTTCATGTTTACGCTCATGTGCCACTCTGTACAACTCCTCAGATTCACGCACCATCTGTTTGAGCAGTTTACGATCCTCATTAAAGAGTCCGACCAGTGTCTGACGATAAAGCGTAGTCACCTGAAGCATTGTCTCAGCAACTTCGCGCACACAACGCTGAATAACGGTCTGCTCCGGAGCTTCAGTCTGCTCTTCAGCTTCACGCTCTGCCTCTTTTTTAACTTTGCGGTTGTGAATAATAGAGCTTTGAATCAGCATATAACCGCAGACCACAGCAAAGATCACCACAGCAATCATTCCACCCCACATCAAGCCCAGTGCGATTAAGAAGGCAATTGTAAAGGCAATCAACGCGGTCAGGAACCAACCGGCAATCACTGTCAACACACCCGTAATGCGATAAACGGCACTCTCACGCCCCCATGCACGGTCTGCCAACGATGAACCCATAGCTACCATGAAGGTAACGTAGGTGGTCGAAAGCGGCAGTTGCAACGAAGTTGCCATTGAGATCAAAATCGACGCTACCGTCAAGTTTACCGTTGCACGGATCAAGTCAAAAGGAGCTTTATTGGCTCCCTCCGGCACGTAAACCGGCACGAACCGACTGGCAACGAAACGTTGAATGCGTTTCGGCGTATATTTTTCGTAAGTTTTATTGCAGTTCAGAGCGCAACGTACCATGGCACGTGACACTGAAGTAGATCCGAACCGCTCTGCACCGGCATCTTGACGAGCCAGATTGATCTCGGTATCCGCCACTGTTTGCGACTTTTTCGAGAACCACAGCGTCAATACCATAATTACACCCGAAATAATCAGGATAAGCGGATGAGTAGTTACTGCACCGTTCAAACTTCCCATCATGGTATTGACATCCCCCGAACCGTTGATCATTACATTTTCGTATGAATCGCAACCGGCAACAAATACACCGATAAAGTTCACCAGGTCATTACCTGCAAAAGCCAATGCCAAAGAGAGTGTACCTGCCAATACCGTAATCTTCAAGATATTGATCTTGAACATGGCTAAAATTGCCATGACAATACTCCAACCGACGAACAGTATGAGCAGCAGTGTCAAAATATGGGTATCCATCCAGGCCATTACTTCCGGATCCATCAACGATGAACCTTTCAGGCCCTTGAAGATTGCAAAATAAGAGATTGCCGTAACCGCAATACCGCACCAGATCGCGCCTACTGACTTAATTTTCCGTTGATAGCGATACGAGAAGATCAAACGGGTCACGTACATGACCACCGTGCCGCACACAAATGCAATCGCTACAGATAACAGGATTCCGGAGATAATCGCCATAGCTTTACCCGTATTGATATACGAGGCCAAGTCGGCAATCGTGTGCAGATCGCTGTTGGCGATTTTGAATACGGATACACTTACCGCAGCACCCAACAGACCGAATACGAGCGACACAGTAGTCGAAGTGGGCAGACCCAACGTATTGAACACGTCGAGCAAGATCACATTCATAAACATCACCGAGAGGAATAGCATCATCACGTCGGCAAACGTGAACATCTCCGGGTGAAACACACCGCTACGTGCCACCTCCATCATACCGCTTGAGGTGATTGCACCGACCAGGATACCGACCGATGCAACGATCATGATTACATAACGTGGAGCCACTTTCGAACCCAACGCCGAATTCAGGAAATTCACCGCGTCATTGGCGACGCCCACTACCAATCCGGCAATGGCCAACACCATCATAATGCCCACGATGATTAAGTACATACTGTCCATACAGTCTTTTTTGATTGTTTCAGTTTGGGGGCAAAATTATAATAAATTGACAGAACTTCAAGGACGACAAGCAGGGCTTAACAATTTGTTCATCCTCCCCTAACAATGTTCTAAAGACGTTTGAGCGCCATTCGAATCAGCTCTTCAACGTGGGCTTGTGGCTGCTCTTTGACCAGCGCCCGCAACACCTTTTCAGATGCAGGTTTGGTAAAACCCAACATCACCAAAGCCGAGAGGGCCTCTGAATAGGTTTCATTGGCTGCAGCACGTATGGGCAATGCGACCTCTTCCGTTGCTGAAACGCCCAATTTATCCCGCAACTCGACAATAATTTTTTGTGCGGTTTTGATACCAAGCCCTTTCACGCTTTTCAAGACATCGGCCTGACCGGTGGCAATAATCGAACGCACCTCATCCGACGAAAAAGTGGAAAGAATCATACGGGCCGTATTACCGCCCACACCCGAAACACCTATCAAAGCCCGAAACACTTCACGCTCCTCCAGGGTATAAAAGCCATACAGGACCTGTGCATCCTCCCGAACAATAAAGTGGGTGTACAGTTTGACCTCAGTCGCTGACTCGATACTCGAAAAGGTCTGCAAAGAGATATTGATGTAATACCCTACCCCTCCGGCTTCAACTACCGCAGCAGCAGGCGTCAATCGATCCAGTTGACCTTTGATATAATCATACATGACGGGAATCCAATTTTGAAACAAATTTAATGAACAAATACAAAATTATTATATATTTGCGTTACAATTAACTTCTAATAACCCTCTATTACGCAAATATGAAAAAGATTCTGTTGGCCGCCTCGGCCGTTGCGCTGTTGGCCGCTGCCGGCTGCGCAGACAAAAAAGGAACCAGCACTGCTGTTTCAGGTGCAGACACCGTAACTGTTGCCGCAAGCGCCAGCGTTGCCTATTTTAACCTCGACACGCTGCTGACCAAATATGACATGTATATCGACATGCGTGCCTCTTACGAAGAGAAGGTTCAAAAAGCCGATGCTGAACTGACTTCAAAAGGCCGTGCTTTGGAACGTAACGTTCGCGATTACCAGGAAAAAGTTCAAAATGGTTTGGTTACCCGTGCTCAAGCACAAACCATCGAGGAGAACCTCAACAAACAACAGCAGGCATTCGTCAGCCATCGTGACAAAGTTATGGGTGAGATGGCCGAAGAGGAGCAAGTTATGCTGAACCAAATTCAATACAGCATCACCGAATACCTCAAAGAGTTCAACAAAGATTATCAATATGGTGTAATTCTGAGCACCACGACCGCGGGTCCGATTTTCAATGCAGATCCTAAATTGGATATCACCACCGTACTGCTCGAAGGTCTGAATAAAAAATACGCTTCAGAAAAAGGTAAAAACAAAAATTCGCTGCCAGCAACTCCAAAAGCTGACGCTGAAGCAACCAAATAATTGGTAACAATCTGTTTTGAGACAGCGAATGACCTACGCTCACATCTGTTCCGAACCGAACAATAAGTAAAAAAATTTGCAAGACTCGGAATAAATAAAAGGTTAGCGTAAGAAAATCAAATCGTCACAAAAAAGAATCAATCAATAAAAGCGCACAAAATTGTGCGCTTTTTATTTTTATGAAAATTTATTTACTTTGCTTCTATCAAAGTGATCGATTCACCATGCACAAGATTCTGTTGTATGCCAAAATTACAGCCCGGAGGTTCAGCAACCCCGTCTTTATCGGGCTGTTGGGATTATCTCTGCTTTTGTGGTATGTAACCAAGCTGAGTTACACCTATACCACAGATCTCACTGTACCGGTACGCATCGACAGCACACAATACACAGTTCGTTGCAACGTTGAAGGGGTCGGTTACCAAATTCTCCTCCATAAATGGAGCCCCAAGAAAAATACGATTATCCTGTCGGCAGATAATATTGCAGTCAACCCTTCGGCTCTGGTTCCGGGGGCATACGACATCTCCACATTTGCACTGCAAAATATCATCTCAGCCAAAATCACCGATCTGAAGATCAAATCGGTCGAGGCTCCTGTCGAAGTGGAACGCTCCAAAAACAACAAATGAAAAAAATCGGAATAACCGGCGGTATCGGAAGCGGGAAAAGCACCGTCTGCCGGGTGTTTGCTATGCTGGGCATCGCTATTTACGATTCGGATCGTGAAGCCAAACGATTGATGAACAGCGATCCTTGCCTGACCGAACAGCTTCGTGCGCTTTTCGGTTCGGAAGCCTACATAAACGGGCAACTCAACCGCCCATTTTTAGCCTCTGTCGTTTTCAACCATCCCGAGCGTTTGGCCCAACTCAATGCACTGGTCCATCCGGCCGTTGCAGCCGATTTCGCGCAATGGGCAGAAATGCAGTCCTCACCGTATGTGATCGAAGAGAGCGCGATCCTGTTCGAAGCGGGAGCTGACCGCAATATGGACGAAACGGTGGCCGTTGTTGCCCCCGAAGCGTTACGGATCCAACGCACCTGCCTACGGGACCATAGCGACGAAGCAGCTGTCCGTGCCCGCATGGCTCGACAGATGAGCGATCAGGAGCGTATGGCCCGTGCCAACCACATCCTGGTAGCCGATGAAAAACAGCTGCTCATCCCTCAGATTATCGAACTGCACAAACGCTTTATTCAATGACAATAGCTCCCTATCCGACAATGCTCCGGGTCGGTTCGCAAACCGTTGATCTCACCACCCCCGTGGTGATGACCATTATCAACGTCACGCCGGACTCTTTCTATGCCGGAAGTCGCACCGCATCAGCCAGTGCAATTGCGGAGCGGGTTCGTCAAGCGGCCGAAGAGGGTGCCGCCATATTGGATGTGGGCGGTTATTCGTCCCGTCCCGGAGCCGACGATGTCCCTCCGGAGGAGGAGACCCGACGGCTGGCCTTAGCGTTGGAGGTGATCCGCCGTGAAACGCCTCAGCTCCCCGTCTCATTAGATACCTTCCGGAGCGCAGTAGCGGAACGGATTATCCGAGATTACGGCCCCTGCATCATCAACGATATTACCGGCGGAGAGGCCGATCCCAAAATGTTTGAAACCACAGCCCGTTTAGGCGTTCCTTATATTGTCATGCACATGCGCGGCATGCCCGACAACATGCAGCAATTGACCGACTATCGCGATATCACGGCCGAAATCTACGCCTATCTGGAAAAACGGATCGCGCTGCTCCATCGGGCCGGAGTCAAACAGGTCATTCTCGACCCCGGGTTCGGCTTCGCCAAAACACTCGATCAGAACTATGAACTGCTGGCACATCTACATACCCTGACCGATTTGGGCTGCCCGATACTGGCGGGAATTTCACGCAAAAGCATGATATATAAAGCGCTGGATACTGATCCGGCCGATGCGCTGACGGGAACCATCGCCCTGCATTGGGAGTGTTTGCGCCAAGGGGCCTCGATCCTGCGGGTTCATGATACCCGAGAGGCATCGCAGGTGATCCGCCTTTGGGAGAAATTGCGCAAAAATTCGTAACTTCACCCCGATACGGCAACCGTCCGACAGCTATGCTATCCCCCCAAGGTACACCGCAGTTTTCATGCGTTTGAATGCCGGGTCGCACGCTTCCCCAGCAAAATGCACTGTCACGTAAGCCGTAACACCGTACCGAAAATAACGTACACACCATGATCGACACCAAAGATATTCACAAAAGTTTCGGAAAACTCGAAGTACTCAAAGGCATCGACCTACATATTGACAAAGGAGAGGTGGTCTCCATTGTCGGTCCGAGCGGTGCAGGCAAAACCACCCTGCTGCAAATTTTGGGCACCCTGAGCCGTCCCACTTCGGGCGAAGTGATTATTGACGAAACCCCCGTGCAGATGCTGTCGGACAAACAGATCTCCAAATTCCGAAACACGAAAATCGGCTTTGTATTCCAGTTCCACCACCTGCTGCCGGAGTTCACCGCCTTTGAGAATGTCTGCATTCCCGGCTATATCGCCAAACGTGAACGCAACGACGTCGAACGCAAAGCACGTGAACTGCTCGAGATGCTCGGCATGGAGCATCGCATCAACCACAAACCGGCCGAACTCTCTGGAGGTGAACAACAACGCGTGGCCATTGCCCGTGCCCTGATCAACTCACCGGCCGTTCTGCTGGCCGACGAGCCTTCGGGAAATCTCGACTCCAAAAACCGCGAGGAGATTCACCAGCTCTTCTTCACGTTACGGGATACCTTGGGGCAAACCGTCGTGATCGTCACCCACGACGAACAGTTGGCCCGGATGTCCGACCGGGAGATCGTCATGATCGACGGCATGATTCGACCCTAACCATGTCTCCAGTAAAACTACCCTATGCTTCCGACGACTTTACCCCTTCGTCCGGTGAAGAGCTGCACCAGTTGCTCGACTACTTGTGGGATCGGTACGACCGCCCAGAATTTATTCCCGATGATCCGATCGCCATTCCGCATCAATATTCACGCCGGGAAGATATTGAGATCAGCGCCTTCTTTGCTGCCACTATCGCCTGGGGAAAACGGTCAATGATTGTTTCCAACGGCCATCGGCTGATGGAACGAATGGATCACGCACCATACGATTTCGTAGTCAACGCATCGGAGCAAGAGTGGAGTGCACTGGTCGGTTTCGTTCACCGTACTTTCAACGACAGCGACTGCATCGATTTTGTCCGGGCCTTACGACCATTTTATTTGTCTGACTACTCCATCAACCCTGCGCACGAAACCGACCAAATTCATCAGCAGAGCCCCAACATTCAATCTGAACATACCGAACCGTCTGGGAAACAATTGCCCCAATCTGTTTTCGCTACCGAGAACGTCTCTTGTGCGGATACCTCACCGCAAAACCTATTCCTTTCCGCACCACAAACTCCATCACAAACCTTATCGGGCGCCTCATCGCCTGCTAAGGTGCCCGTAAACACCCTGTGCCCACACCCTCACATCGATTCACACGACAGTTTCCACAGCGGTGCGTATCAGTCGATCTCCACGCCACTACTTACCACCGGGCTGGGAGGCTTCTTTGAACAGGAGTATGCGGCATGTGGCGATCTAAGCAAAGTTTTATCACGTTTCCGGAGTCGTTTTTGGCAAACTCCACACGCTGCACGGGCCGAAAAACACCTTGCCTCCATCGATCGAGGGGCCAGTTGCAAACGGCTCAATATGTTTCTGCGCTGGATGGTCCGCAGGGATGACCGTGGGGTAGACTTCGGATTGTGGTCGCACATCCCCACTTCTGCACTCTACATTCCGCTTGATCTGCACTCCTCGCGTACTGCTCGCGAATTGGGGCTGCTTACCCGCAAACAGAACGACTGGAAAGCAGTTGAAGAGCTGACCGCCGCCCTGCGAAAGTTCGATCCCGAAGATCCAATCAAATACGACTACGCTCTCTTCGGTGCCGGCATCCACAACGCTAAATAGCATTTCAAATCAGAGAAGATCACCCCCAATGCCTACGGCCTATATGGTAATATTTTATTTACTATCTATGAACAGTTTCTGTTCATGCGTCGATATCACCTCCATTAGCTTCTGCTTCTAACTACAATCTGGTGAGTAATGGCACCCCTGTATCACAACTGATATCGCCAAATGCTCACAGTGCGGGCTGAGGTTCACTACAACAATTGACCTGTTTCCTCACAAAGCACGGCAACCAATTCGTATGAATCAAGAATACATGCTCTTCAACAAACCACAAGTTTATGCCCATACGCAATATAAAAGGCTCAAAAAGCTTCTACCATCATGGAGCATGCAGCACCTTCACTCTATCTCACCAACTACGAGCCTCCACTTCCCCCTCGACATGAACAGTCGCTCCATCACAACACATTAAAATAAAAATATTTTGAAATCAGCCGGATAGTCCGTTATTTTGCGACCAATGTATAAATGAGGTTGATATGGTAGAGGCTTTACACAACGTTCCCGGAAAGATTCTGCAACAATTCAAAAACTGGATGCTCCCCATCGCAATGATAACCGGCGGAATTTACCACTCCTTCTTCGCAAAACTCGCACCCGCTATCCCCTACCTCATCTTCTGCATGCTGCTGGTCCCCTACTGCAAAATATCCCTCAGCAGACTCAAAATCAAACCCTTGCACTGGATCTTAATTCTGATCCAAATTATCGGTGGGCTGTGCGTTTACGGTGCCGTAAGCCTCTATGATCCCATCATCGCTCAAGGAGTCTTTATCTGCGTGCTGGCCCCAACTGCCACATCAGCTGCCGTCATCACCGGAATGCTCGGAGGAAATGTAGCTTCTCTGGCTACCTTCAGTCTAATCAGTAATTTAAGCGTTGCTGTGCTGTCTCCGGTCATCTTCTCTTTTATCGGTGAACATGTCACCATGCCTTTCGGTGAATCATTCGGAATCATCTGCCGACAAATGATTCCCCTGCTGATTCTGCCGTTCGTATTGGCCATTCTGCTACGCCGCTTTCTACCCCGTGTCCACCACGAAATCAAAAAACGACAGGAACTCTCTTTCTACATGTGGTCTGTGGCATTGGCCACGGTAACTGGCAATACCGTATCATTTCTGATCCGACAAGACTCCTCCGACTTTTGGACTGAGATTACTTTAGCTCTGTTAGCCTTAGTGGTTTGCTGCCTGCAATTCTTCGTTGGAAGGCGTATTGGCCGACGCTTCCGCGATAAAGTGGCCGGTACGCAAGGCCTGGGACAAAAAAATACCATCCTTGCGATCTGGATGGCACAAACTTATCTCAACCCGATTGCATCAGTGGCTCCGGGATTTTATGTCGTCTGGCAAAACATTGTCAACTCCTACCAGCTTTGGCGCTACCACAAACAGCATCAGCATTAAACAATTCCCTGTAGGGCCATGCACAACCGCCTCCCCTGCCTTTCTACGGATAGCCTACTATGTCAAGGAGAAAAATTCTTTCCCTTCTGCATGCTATGGTTGCAATTTCCCCTCGGCAGTCTGCTATAAACATCTGTGTACGTACGAATTCAAAGATCTATGCTGTTGACTTTGCAGAAAGGGACTAATAGAAAAGTATTTTTTTAGGGGAGTAGATAGGCGCAGCAGGCCCTCCAATAGATTGAACACAAATTAAATGAAGACACGCTATTGCCAGTTGACCTCAGCTTTTTTTATAATTCCAACTGCCATTCGGTCCTACTCCCGCCAGCAACGGTAATAGACCCCTAACGGCAGAGCCTTCCCAAACGAATCGTTGAAATAGAGCTCCCCGAACTGTTCGCCCGACATCTTACCGACACACTGCAGGACCACTGTACGAGCCAAAAGTGCTGACAGCCCCATCGAATAGAGATTCAACACCAAAAAAGAGTGGCGGGACTCCAACAATTCGCCGCACAGATGCAACAATTCGTTGATGTTCTCCTCCAAAATCCACTTTTCACCCTCAGGGCCTCGACCGTAAGCTGGTGGATCAAGAATGATTCCATGATATTTTCTTCCACGCTTCACCTCCCGGCGGGCAAACTTCAACGCATCGTCCACAATCCAACGCACGCCATCCAGCCCCGAAGCCTCCATATTCTCGCGGGCCCAGGTAACCACCGGTTTGACCGAATCGACATGAGTCACTGCAGCCCCTGCCGCCCTTGCAGCCAACGTCGCACCTCCTGTATAGGCAAACAGATTCAACACCTGCACCCCACTCGCGGCGGCAGCCTGGTTGGCAATATCTGCTGTACGATCCTGTCGGCTCACCAAACAGGCAATTCGCCTCACCTGGTCATCAATAAAAACCCAATTGGCCGCCTGCTCCGGAAAAACGCCCACATGTTTGAATGAGGTGAGCCCCAACCGCAGTTTCAACTCCGACGATCCGATCCGATAACCAATCCACCACTGCTGGGGCATTCCCGGCCGTAGCGTCCACTCACCCCGATCGCCGCTGCGTTCCAATCCTCGGGGATCACGCCGAAAATAGGCATCGGCCCGACGCAACCACTCCCGGTCTCCCAAAGACTTATCCCATACCGCCTGCGGCTCGGGACGTGCCACCAAATAACGACCGAAACGCTCCAACTTCTCAAAGCCTCCGCAATCGACCAATTCGTAATCGCTCCACCCATCGGGTGTCATTAATTCGGAAGTTATCATCATGATTGATTTTTATCGTTTTTTTGTTTTGATAGCAGGATGCCCCTGTTGCCGACGATATTGCGTCGTGTTCTGACAAGTCGGAGTTACACAGGTACGTGCAACCTTAACACCTAAATCAGACCTACGCCCTACCTGCTCAACAACTTTTTTATGAGAATCTGTTCCTGCTTCTCTTTTTATCGATCGGTCAACAGCTCTCTCTGCCGTTGCACCACGCGCTCCTCTCTGCCGGCCATTTTGTTGACCCGGACGATTGGTAGCCATCCCTGAATGTTCCCCATTGCGTCGATGTGCTTCAGGATTCTGCTGCGACATTGTGGGCTCGGGAGTTGAACCACAATAGTGGACTGTCATCATGCACCGTGCACAATCAAAACGCAATTCGTACAAAAAGGTTCCGTGACGCAAGTAGAGTTTTCCCGTATAATCAGGTTTGTCTCGCAGGCACATTCCCAATTCTCGGCGGATACAATAACGCATGCGCATCACATCCACCCCCTTCAGATCAGACCGCAGATCGTAACCCGGTTCAATATGGGTCACCCCATGATCCCGATAAAAACGCTCCGCCAACGAATTGATCACATTCGCGTCACCCTCAAGAATCGCCTGCGGGAAACGTACATTCGGATCTTCAGGCAGCCGTTGCCGACGACGGTAATGCTCCAACCGTTCGATATCAAGCCGTTGGAATGCCTCTCGACGCAGTTCATTCAACACCGAAACCGGCACAAAACGAACCTCATCATCCGAAAACTTCACATCGGTCAGATCGAAAATGGTCTCCCCCGTTTTGGAGAGTTGGGTGCGTATGGTAGCCAATGCTCGATCGGGCTGTTGAGCCAACTCGAAATCTCCGAGTCGAGAGACAATAACTTGCAACGTACCATCCGAAAGGGTCAACTCCATCTCCGAGGCGGTCACTCGAACCAAAGCGGTCACCGGCACCGCCCGACGCAAACGGCTTCGACTCAAAGCCGTCACATAACGGTGATCGTAATTGCGATAGAGCTCTACACCCGGCCGAATCCCCTCCATGCGGTTGGGCCAGATCCAATCCCCCTCAATCCGATTGACGTTGGTCCCGGAAGGTTCTCCCACTGCCGTCACAAAACAGAGCCCGTCTCCAGCGTTCAATTGGGCCCCTTGCCCAGCCGCTCGCTGTATCTGAAAACTATCCCGACGTACCGCTCGCACTTGTCCCAACGGTTCTCCAAAGGCCTTCGGGGTATCAAATGAAGCTACCCCTCTGCGTGCTCCATCCAAAAAATAGGAGATGCCACCCCGCGAGAAACTTTTGGCCGGATTGGGTTCAAATTCAAAGGTCGAAACACCTTCGCTGGCCCGGCACAAATCCGGACGCTGGGCAATGATCTCATCCATCCGGCGACGATACCACCCTACCACATTGCGGACATAGTTCTCATCCTTAAGACGGCCCTCGATTTTGAAAGAGGTCACGCCGGCATCGATCATCGCCTCCAAACGTTCGGTGGCATTCATATCCTGCAACGAAAGTAGATGACGGTTCCGTACCAACGGCTGCATCCGTTCATCGAGCAGGTCATAAGGCAGGCGACAAGCCTGTGAACAGTCTCCCCGATTGCCGCTGCGGGCACTCATCGTCCGGCTCATATAACACCGGCCGCTGTATGAAACACAAAGTGCCCCATGAATAAAGGCTTCGATCTCTACATCCGCTGCCTGAGAGAGCTTCTCAATCTCCTGTAGGGTCAAAGCCCGCTCTAACACCACACGCGAAAACCCGACATCGGCCAAGAAACGCACCTGTTCAGGGGTGGTGGTGCACATTTGCGTAGAGGCATGCAGATCGATCGGAGGCAACCCCATCCGCAAAAAGGCCATATCCTGCACAATCAGAGCATCGGCCCCGATCTGCCACATCCGGGTAGCCATCCGTTCCGCCTCAACCAGCTCCTGTTCGTACAGCAGCGTATTCATCGTAACAAACACCCGCGCCCCGAACCGATGAGCCAACTCACACAAGCGTCCGATCTCTTCGACAGACACTCCGGCCGCTGCCCTCGCTCCGAATTTGGGTGCCCCCACATACAACGCATCAGCACCGCACAGCAAAGCTGCACGTCCCGATTCGAAATTTTTCGCCGGGGCCAACAGTTCAAGAAAACGAGGCTGAGGAGCAGACATTTCCAAAAGATTCAGACAGCTATATGGAAGATTTTGGTATATTTGTGTTCCAAATATCGGCAAAGATATAGAGAAAGGGAGAGGAAAGCGAAAAAAATCATGTTTTTCACCTGCTATTCCCAATCCTCCTGCAACAAAATTAACAAGATAAATACAACTTACACTTCCACTCAAGGAGTGTGGGGTAGCATCCAATAAAACAGATGAGTAACCGGGGTTCATTTACCAGTCGTTTCGGAGTTATTGCCGCCGTAAGCGGATCAGTCATCGGACTGGGCAATATATGGCGTTTCCCTTACGTAGCGGGCGAAAATGGCGGAGCTGCTTTTATCCTGATTTACATAGCCTGCAGCTGCCTGATCTCCATCCCATTGATGCTCTCGGAATTCAGCCTTGGCCGCAGCACCCAATGTAATACCAAACGGGCCTTTCAAAAACTGGCACCGGGAACCCCTTGGAAATATGTAGGGTACATGGGTATCTTCTGTGCCTTTGTTCTGCTCTCGTTCTATTGCGTCATTGCCGGTTGGGCTCTCGAATTTATCAAAGAATCCATCGGCAACGAATTCGCCGGCAAAACTGCAGCAGAAATCCAAACCAACTTCAACACATTCATCGACAGTGGCTGGCGCCCAATTCTGTGGATGGGGATCTTCATGTTAGCCACCGCCTTTATCGTATGGTCTGGTATAGAAAAGGGTATCGAACGGTTTACAAAAATCTTCATGCCACTCTTTATTTTGCTGTTGGCAACGCTGGCCGTCAACTCGCTGATGCTTCCCGGAGCCCGTGAAGGAGTCACGTTCCTGTTACGTCCCGATTTCAGCAAAATCACAGCCGGGACGCTGCTTCAAGCAATGGGACAATCCTTCTTCTCGATGAGTCTCGGACTGGGGTGTATGCTCACCTACGGTTCTTACATCCGCAAAGATGAAAACCTGCCCCGAATCGGTGGCTTTGTCGCCATATCCGATGTTACCGTCGCCATTCTGTCGGGCATTGCCATATTTCCAGCTGTTTTTTCATTCGGCATCAGCCCGACATCAGGGCCAGAACTGGTCTTCTTGACCTTACCCAACATCTTCGCCCAAATGCCCGGTGGATATTACATCGCTATCGCATTTTTCACGCTGCTGTTTTTGGCGGCAATCACCTCTTCCATTTCCATGTTCGAAGTGATCGCCGCTTACTTGACCGAAGAGCTGCACATCAGCCGTCCCAAAGCCGTTATCGGTGTCCTGATCACCATTCTCTGCACTGGCTCGTTTTGCGCGCTTTCCCAACGCTCAGGTTCAACCCTGCTGATCGGTAACACCAACCTGTTCGACGCCTGTGATCACCTCAGCTCCAATATTTTGATGCCGCTGGGCGGACTGTTGATCGTCATCTTTACCGGCTGGTTCTTCTCGCCTCAAAAGCTACGGGATGAACTAACCAACCACCTGACTACCAATCGGTGGAGTTATCCCGTCATCCGACTGCTGATCAAATTCGTCGTACCGGTAGTCATCGCCCTGCTCTTCCTGACCCAAATTGGTTTGCTATAAACTTTTGTGGTCGGTCAAACTCGTCATTCCAGCCTCAACATATTCCAATAACTTTTGACTATTCAATTCATTCGCTTCCAATAAATTTTCCAATAAAATTTTCGAAATAAACCACCACCATGATTACCTTTTCGATCTGTTTCATTCTGTTGATCGTCGCCTATTTCCTCTATGGGAAATACCTCGAACGGGTTATCGGTGTCGACCCTAATCGCCCCACTCCGGCTAAAACAAATTATGACGGCGTAGACTATCTACCGCTACCCAAATGGAAAACGTTTCTGATTCAACTGTTGAATATTGCCGGATTAGGCCCCATTTTCGGAGCTCTTTTAGGAGCGATGTACGGTCCTGTAGCCTTTTTATGGATTACTTTCGGAGGTATTTTGATCGGAGGCCTGCACGACTACGTTTCTGGAATGATCTCGATGAAAAAAGAGGGACAAAGTCTGCCCGAATTGGTTGGCCACTATTTGGGAAATGTCATGAAACAGTCGATGCGAGGCATCACCCTATTGCTAATGGTATTGGTAGGCGCAGTATTTTTGGTCGGTCCGGCTGGTATTCTCGAAGGCATGACCTCGTGGAGTCAATCCATTTGGGTCTGGATCATCCTGATATATTACATCTTGGCGACCCTGCTGCCGATCGACAAAATTATCGGACGTATCTACCCCATCTTCGGTGCAGCCCTCTTCTTTATGGCGCTGGGAATTCTCTATGTCCTGATCTTTGGAGACTATGCCATCCCGGAATTGAGTGCCGATAACTGGCGTAATTTCAAAAGCGATGCAGCCGAATTTCCCATCTTTCCTACGCTGTTCATCACCATCGCCTGCGGAGCCATCTCCGGTTTCCATGCCACTCAATCCCCTCTTATGGCCCGCTGCCTGACCAATGAGAAACAGGGCAAACCGGTCTTTTTCGGAGCCATGATCGCCGAATCGCTGATCGCCCTGATCTGGACAGCTGTCGGTATGGCCTTCTGGGGAGGACCGACTGAACTCAACACCACCCTCGCCGCACACGGTAACAACGCAGCTTGGGCGGTCAACGAAATTACCCGCACCACATTAGGCAAGGTGGGAGCCATTTTGGCACTGCTCGGCGTGGTGGTTGCTCCAATCACCAGCGGAGACTCTGCATTCCGTAGTGCCCGACTGATTGCTGCCGATTTCCTGCATGTCGAACAGCGATCTATCCGCAAAAGACTCTATATCAGTATTCCGCTTTTTGTAGTCGGTTTTGCTATCACCATGATGAATTTCGGAGTGATTTGGCAATATTTTGCCTGGATCAATCAAATGTTGGCTGCCGTTACGCTATGGACCATAACCTCTTATTTAATCGTAAACCGTAAAAACTATTGGATTGCCCTGTTGCCGGCAATTTTCATGACGCTTGTTGTCTCGCTCTATATCCTAATCGCACCCGAAGGATTGTTGATGCCTTATTGGAGCGGATTTGCCATCGCCAGTGTCATTACGGTTGCCGTCACGATTCTCTTTTTACGTTACGCCTTTTACCGTCAGAAGAACCTGATGGTCTAATAACCCGACCCCTTGTGTACCAAGGTCTCGAATGCCCCTGCCTCCACTCGATGGGCACAGCCATGAACGGGTGTGCACATCAACAAACCGTTAAGAGTTTTTATTTAACTCTACTTCTCGTTTAAATCACGGTTGAGAAAGAGACGGGAAAGGGAGAACAATCTCCCCAGATGCGGAGGGAACAAGTAATCCTGACAATCAAGGTAATTCCATACGCTCAAAACGTTTCTCATGTATCATCAATAAAAATCCCGAGGAGATAGCTCTTCGGGATTTTTATTGAATAGTCCTCTATAGTGCCACTGGTCCGAATCATTAATGATAATAGCGATACTCCGGTTCGAAATCCACATGACGTCGGCCGATCGGAATATTGAGGCCCATGCAGAAACTGGCCGAAGCTTTGCCGGTTGGAATCCACTGCGGAGTCACCCGGGTGATCATATAGTCCGATCCCAAGAAAAGATTGATACCTTTGGGACAGAAATTCAACAACCATCCCCAACCCAAACCGTAATTGGTCGCAGAACCCGAAAAGGTCACATTAAACCAACGGCAAGGACGGAAATTGGTTGTCAACATTCCTTCGGTCCAGACTCCCGGCTGATAAAACCGTGTTGTAGAGAGCAATCCGAACGATATTTTGCGGTTGAGAATGGCATACTCCAAACCGACACGAACCGTCGGGTGCAGCATTCTCATCAGATTGCCCGGCGCAGGTGTATCATAAAGGCGGAACAGGTCCTGCAAATCATCCTTGAGTCCGTTCCACTGCTCTTTGAATGAAGAGGGATTATCCGGATCATCCACTACGATATTGTCGAATCCATCGAAATAATAGGGATCATTCTGCAAGGTTCCCCGCAAATTTTGTGACCAAGCGAGAAAACCTAAATCAGTTAAAGCCGCCGAAAGGGTCAGATGATCTTCGACCAATTCATAACTCATTCCCAAGTCGATGGCCAATCCCCATCCAGCCACACCGGGAGAGGCATAATTTAAGCCATTGATTTCCCCTCCGTTTTTTTGTTCAAACGAGGCACCGGCCACCGACACATCGGCATAGCCCTGAGCATCCACCACCCAACGATCCTGCGACATCTCCACTCGCATTTGATCGATATGGGTACGAACACTTCCTGCCCCCAAAAGTACCTTGAACTTACCTCCCAGCACCAATCTATCGTTCACCGGATGGGCATGTCCCAACCCAATCTCCACATAATTGTCAGTCTGAACAGAAAGGTCACGCAGTTGATACATATTGCCTGCCGGATTATCCATCCCCAATTTCATAAACTTGAACAGGCTGCCTGGCAGATTCACCTCACTGGTTGAACGCACCGAAATATCAATCGTATTAAAACCGTTCCAGGCATAAAATCCGGATGAAAGCAACGTCACATTCACATCAGCATTGATCTGATTCCGATTTTTGATCCGGTTCAGAAAAGCGTCTGCCGCAATATCGGGGTTCATAAAGGTGGTCAAACCTCCTTTGGAGATCGGATAAAACAGCGTGGTCATCGAAAGATTCGACTGCGTTCCCACACTGATATTGCCCAACCCCGGAAAAGAGACATATCCCCGCGTACTGACCAATGCAGGGTTGAGTCGGTGCCGCATCGGCATACTCTCCAAAAAATAGGAGTTACTCAAAGTTTGAGCCACAGCTGAACCCGAAACTGAGAGCAACGCAATCGCCGCTAAACAACCTCTCCACAAACCCGATCTTTTTTGCATATTTACTCTATGTATCGTAATCATTCCTATTCTTCCAATCAAATATTATCCAAATCAGCCGTCAAACCGCCCGGCACTCGCAACGTCATCCGGAGCTGCACATATTGCTGAGGTGTAGCCGCAATACCGGATGTCTCTTCGGTATTTCCAGCCCGAATCTCCAGGATCAATCCATCCAATTGGGCCAAAGCACCGGCCTGGGTCTCCCGAATTACCACATTAAAAGAAGAAACCACAGGTTCGTTGCCCTTTCCCGGTGCGATCACCTCCGGAGCTGAAACCTCAACGCCTGACAACGGTTGCATATTCTTATCCACAGCTACTGCCGAAGCCTGCAATTCGATCGGCACCGTGTTATCCACGGTCGCCTCCACTTTCACTTCGTGCACCTTGTCCACAAAGTCTCCGATATCCTCCAACAGATTATCTACCGTGTCCCGATAAAGGATCGAAAGTTGTGGTCCGAAGCTCATGGGCACACACAATGCATATTTCATATCCATCCGGTAGGAGGGAATGCTCAAATCGAACACCTGACGCCGATCAGGAACCATAGACGGAACCACCCCAATCTGAACAGCATCGGGAATCGTTCTTACCAAAGCCGGCAAATTCTCGGACTCTACAAACGTATAACCTTCGGGTAATTCGGTCTCGACACTTGCCACCCGGAAATGAGCCACCTGAAATGTTCCCGACACCTCTGTTCCCGGAATCTGGAATTGAATGTCACTGCGACCTGCATCATTAGGCGTATTATCTATTATCGGCAACAACCCTACAGCCAAATCCATCGAAACGCCCAATGGATTCGAGGTCGTTAAGTCAATGTAGGGATTCACATCCAATACGATTCCATCCTCACGCAAGAACTCGGGCATATCATCCAGCAACAACAATTCACTGACCTGAGGCAGATCGGGTTCAATCCGTCCCTCAACAATCTGTACCTCCATGGTCCCAATTGTCAGCAAAGGTTTCAGTACCACGGGGCCAAAATCACCTGTCGCCGTTCCCAAACCCGTAATTCGCAAATTACCTGCAATGCGTACCTCATCCTCCAGATGGATCGCTCCATCCGTCTGCAGAGCCGGATCAAAATGCAAAGCAACCACACCCGCATCGATTACAGTCCCCTCTTCGACCTCAAACTCCTGATTGACGATCAATTCGTGCCCACCAGATGCCAACTGTACATAATCAGGGAAGGTCAGTTTCAAATTCTCGAAACGCATCCGACTGATTGCACCACCCGTTCCTGAAATGGCAAAGGAGAGTCGCAACGGAACCTCATTCCGAAAGGTCAAACGATCGATCTGTTTTACCTCTGAAGGTATCTTCTCAGAGCTGGTCATCGTTCCTGTACTGGAGATCGGAACCACCGGGAGCTCCGAGACCGGAATGGTTCCGCCAGAGGCAATCACCCGATTGATCAACTCCAATTGACTCTCTGAAAAGCTGGGGCGTATGTCAGCCAAAGCACACGGTGCAACCGTAACGGAAATCGGATCCACTCCCTTAACATCTAAATACAAAGAATCTTCTTTATATAAAGCGTATGTACCGTCGGGCATCACCTTCAACTCATCATCTTTGGCACCGATCAATTTTTCCAGTGTAATCCGTTCGGTCTGTCCAATCGGAATGGCCAACTCCTGTCCGCCAACCCCGATTGTCCAATCCAGATCACCTGTCAAATCATACCGTTGATCTACGCATCCGCTTGCTACCAGCAAACAGGCCACAGCCCCACCCTGCCAAAACAATCTGAGACCGGTCTTTTGTTTGAATATATGAAACATGTCAAGATACTTCTTTTAACTTTATAACGACCTGATATTGGTCAAATTGTCGCATTGATTCATCTATCGGGTGCAAAAATAGGTAAAAAACTGATATTGCATAGGTTCCGGAAAATTCTCACACAAAATTTAACATTCTCTTTACCTTCGGCAACCAGCCAAGCAAGAATATGTGTAACAGAGCTAAAAATCCAATCATTTCATAGAAAATTCATATCTTTGTATTTGGAAAACTTAACATCCCAACATATGGCTTTACAATGTGGCATCGTAGGACTGCCCAATGTCGGTAAATCGACGCTGTTCAACTCTTTATCGAACGCGAAAGCCCAAGCGGCCAACTTCCCGTTCTGTACCATCGAACCCAATGTGGGGGTGATCACCGTTCCCGATGACCGGTTGATCAACCTCGCCAAAATAGATAACCCCAAAAAGGTGATCCCGACCACTATCGAGATCGTCGATATCGCCGGACTGGTCAAAGGTGCTTCACGAGGCGAAGGTCTCGGCAACAAGTTCCTGGCCAATATCCGCGAAACAGATGCTATCATCCATGTACTGCGCTGCTTCGAAAATCCCAACATTACCCACGTGGACGGTTCGATCGATCCGGTACGTGACAAGGAGATTATCGACACCGAGTTGCAGCTCAAAGATCTCGAAACCATCGAGAGCCGCATCAGCAAGGTGCAGAAACAAGCCGTTACCGGCGAAAAAAGTGCCAAACGTCTCTTTGAGATATACCAACAGTACAAAAATGTACTCGAACAGGGAAAAAGCGCCCGCACCGTCGAACTCGACAAAGAGGATCGCAAACTGGTACGTGACCTGCACCTGTTGACAGACAAACCGGTACTCTATGTTTGCAACGTCGATGAAAAGAGTGCTGTAAACGGCAACGCCTATGTGGAGGCTGTACGTGAAGCGATCAAAGAGGAGCACGCCGAACTGCTGATTGTAGCCGCCGCTACCGAAGCCGACATTGCCGAATTGGAGACCTACGAAGAGCGCCAGATGTTCCTCGAAGAGGTGGGTCTGACGGAATCGGGAGTCAGTCGTCTGATTCGTTCTGCATACAAGTTGCTGAATTTGGAGACCTATTTCACCACTGGTCCCGATGAAACTCGCGCATGGACCTATACAAAAGGAACAAAAGCCCCGCAGGCTGCCGGTATTATCCACACCGATTTCGAAAAGGGATTTATCCGGGCCGAAGTGATCAAATACGACGACTACGTATCGCTCGGATCCGAAAAGGCATGTCGTGAAGCGGGCAAAATCTCGATCGAAGGCAAAGAGTATGTGGTACAGGATGGTGATATCATGCACTTCCTGTTCAACGTCTGATTGTGACTGATTGAGGCAGGACAAAAGGCCGGTTTGAAAACGGAGACGACACGAGGCTGCAACGGCAACATAGCCAGGCAAGGATTGACCTATACAACAATTCAGCCCTCGCAAAGATTGTCCATCAAGCAGATGCCTTTCTTGGAGACTAACAACTTGGGCTCGTTCCTGAGAATCACGTTTCACCTGGACAAAGGAAGACAGCGAACGTCAGACTTGTCGCAAAAAGTCCTATTTACATATACGGGAGGTGCCTGTGTTATGAAGGAAGGCATGACAGCTACCCCACCCTTACACAATCAAGCCTTGGAGGTTCGTTCAATACTTCGAGCCAGAACAAAAAAGCACGCATTACCATGCGCATCGAATACAGAATCAAATAACTATATCACGAAAAACTATGGACAGACGCGTTAGAGTACGCTTTGCTCCCAGCCCGACAGGCCCCCTGCACATGGGTGGCGTTCGTACGGCGCTGTACAATTATCTGTTTGCACGCCAGCACGGCGGCGATTTTATCCTGCGTATCGAGGATACAGATTCACACCGTTTCGTTCCCGGCGCCGAAGCCTACATTCTGGAATCTCTCAAATGGTGCGGCATCACCATTGACGAAGGGATCAACGAAGGAGGTCCGCATGCCCCTTATCGACAGAGCGAACGTCGCGAGATCTATTTGAAATATGCTTTGCGACTGGTCGAAGATGGATACGCCTATTACGCATTCGACACCCCGGAAGAGTTGAATGCGATCCGCACAGAGGCAGAAGCAGCAGGCAAAACTTTCGCTTACAACTACGAAGTGCGTGAAAAACTGGCCACCTCACTGGCCCTGTCGGCTGATGAAGTGAAAAGTCGGATCGACCGTGGAGACCAATGGGTGATTCGTTTCAAAATGCCCGAAAACGAAGAGGTCCACATGCATGACCTGATCCGAGGCGATGTCACCGTCAACACCTCCACGTTGGACGATAAAGTGCTGTATAAATCGGCAGACAGCCTGCCCACCTATCACCTGGCCAATATCGTGGATGACCACCTGATGGAGATTACCCACGTGATCCGCGGTGAAGAGTGGCTGCCATCGCTGCCGCTGCACTACCTGCTTTACCGTGCCTTCGGCTGGAGCGACACTCAACCCGAATTTGCCCACCTGCCTCTGCTGCTAAAACCCACTGGCAAAGGCAAATTGAGCAAACGTGACGGTGATAAAATGGGATTCCCGGTATTCCCCCTGCGTTGGGTCTCACCCGACGGAGAGGTTTCACACGGTTACCGCGAAGACGGATACTTCCCCGAAGCATTTATCAACATGTTGGCACTGCTGGGGTGGAATCCAGGAACCGAGCAGGAGCTCTTCACCATGGATGAGTTGATTGCCGCCTTCTCTTTGGAACGTGTCAGCAAGAGCGGAGCCCGTTTCAACCCCGAAAAAGCCCACTGGTTCAATGCCCAATATCTCAAACACAAATCTGACAAAGAGTTGGCCGGATTGTTCCGTCCCGTATTGGACGAACAGGGTGTAACCGCTTCAGATGAAAAAGTTGAAAAGATCATGGGGCTGATGAAAGAGCGTGCGACTTTCGTCAGCGATCTTTGGGGATTGACCTCTTTCTTCTTCGTCGCTCCCGAAGAGTACGAAGCCAAAGCTGTTGCCAAATTCTGGAAAGGAGAGAACCCGGCTCGTATCCGTGGTCTGCGTGAGCTGTTGGCCGCTCAGGAAAATTTCGACAAAGAGAGCACCGAAAAGTGTGTTATGGATTGGATCGCAGCCCATGAATATCCAACCGGACAAGTGATGAACTCATTCCGTCTGGCCATTATCGGTCAAAGCTCCGGCCCGAGCATGTTCGAAGTGTGCGAAATTCTGGGACGTGAAGAGACCCTGCGTCGTTTGGATGCCATCCTGACCAAATTGGGTGAAAACACTGAGGCCTAATCATTTTTAGCCTGCTTGCGTATAAATTTGTTCGGAACAAAGAAGCTCAGAAGGTTACACACACCCCAACTTGATTATAATTGTTTGATTTGAAAGCGATTTCAATCAAACAACAGGTTGGGAATAACTGTCGGATCAGACATATCGGATATAGCCCTCAAGACCACTAAGACTGTATCGATTCCAGACAACAGTTCCTTAAATTGGTGCTATATCAAAAATGGAGAGTAGCCGTAATGTGCTTCATCAGAGCAGTACACTGCATAAGACAAATACAAGCAAAATCTTTTACGAAAAAGAGCCATCATGACTGATGGCTCTTTTTCTGTTCCATTGGGGAGAACTCCTCAAATATTCCCTACTACAAATTCTCCTTTTCAATGGTTTTTATTAATTTTAAGGCACTGTTATTGTCTATGCGAAAATCGGATCACAACCGAAGTCATTGAACATGAAATCTATTTCTGCACGACTCATTTTACTGTGCCTATTTACGATTGCAGCGTCACACTCTACCTTGGCACAAGACTCTCAACGTTTTAACGGCTGGCCAACCAACATCACCGGAGAGGAGCTTTCTAACGGTTTTGCGACTCCACCTGCAGGATATGGTAACGTTCCTTTTTTCTGGTTGAACGGTGACTCACTGCGTCGGGATCGCATGAGCGCCATTCTCGATACCCTGGCAAAATCAGCCACCTCCGGATTTTCAGCAAGCTATATCCACCGCAGCCCCGAAGTCGATTCGATAGACCACAAAAAAGGATATGCCATGTACGGCAAAACCGACCCGGGCAAACCCGAACTTTTCTCTGATACCTGGTGGGAGTTCTGGAACTGGTTTTCGGAAGCCTGTGCCGAACGGGGTCTCGGATTGGGAATGGATGACTATACCCTCGGCTGGTACGGAAACGGATACTATCCCGACGAACTTTTCAACCAACAAAAATACCGGACCTATCCCGGAAAACTTGAAATTACTTCTTACACCGTATCCGGTGGCGAAACATTCACATTGGAATTGCCTGATTCAACAGTCAGCGTCGTCGCTCTGCCCCAAAACGATCGGGACAACAAACCGATTGACCTTGCCCCATCCGTTGCCAATGACACACTGACCTGGTCAGCTCCCACCGATGCCCAAAGATATACGGTGTATGTAACCAACACACAACCGGCCTATCTGCTCCACCCCGATAGCGGCAAGGAGCTGGTCGAAGTCTATTTTGACCGCTTCGAACAAAACATGAACGCCAAAGGTCGGGACGGAATGAACTACTTTTTTCAAGATGAACTCTTCTATCCACTTACCATTCTCTCTTGGTCAGCCGATATGCCGGAACAGTTCCTTGCCCGGAAAGGTTATGATATTCGTCCCTATTTGCCTGCGTTAAAATATGATCTCGGTTCCATCACCACAAAGATTCGTTTGGATTATTGCGATGTGGTGATGACATTAGCCGAAGAACGCTATTTCAAACCTCAATTCGACTGGAACGATTCACACGGGCTGATCTACGGTTGCGACAATCTAGGCCGCGGGCTTCAACCATTACAATATCTGGATTATTTCCGGGCTATGAGTTGGCACACCGCTCCCGGCAACGACGCCCCGGCACGTGGATCGAGCTTTATCCAAACCAAAGTTTCCAGCTCAATCGCACACCTGTACAATCGTCCACGCACATGGCTCGAAGCCTTTCACAGCATGGGTTGGGGCAGCAAAACCGAGTGGCTCACCGAACAGATCGATCACCATTTCATGGCCGGAGGGAACCTTGTCTGCCTGCATGGTCTCTACTACTCGACACATGGAGGTTGGTGGGAATGGGCTCCTCCCAGCTTCCATTTTCGGATGCCCTACTGGCCCCATATGAAAAAATGGCTCGAATATTCTCAACGTCTCAGCTTCGTTCTCAGCCAGGGTTACCACGTTTGTGATATTGCCATTCTCTACCCTACTGAAACTTTGCAGGCTTTTTCTCCTGCAAAAATCGACCAAAATTACGATTTTTCATACACTACACCCCTGACTAACGCTGGGCTCGACTATGACTTCATCGACAGTCGCTCTTTGCTCCAGTGCGAAATCGGCAACAACGCTCTCAACATAAACGGCGAAAGTTATAAAATACTTTTGCTGAAAGACATTCGTGCGATTCGCTACGACGTCTTGCTCAAAATACGCGACTTCTATCGTAATGGAGGAATTGTGATTGCCATCGGTCAGCTGCCTGAGGCCAGTGATTTGAACGGAAGTAATGACCCGGAGGTGGATAAGGTGGTCAAAGAGATTTTCGGTATGACTGCTCCTCAAACCGAAACAATCACCACCAAAGCTCAAAAAAATCCACAAGGAGGGTTGGGTATGTATATGTATGATACCAAAAACCTCATACCTCTGATCCATCGCACAGTCAACGTGGATTTCAAACCGGCAAACGGCGCTGGAAAGATCTTGCATCGCCGTACTCCGGATCGAGACATCTATATGGCCATGAACGTCAAACCAGGAACCGAGTGTTTTTTCCGCAGCTTTGGCAAAGTGGAATTATGGGATGCCTTCAACGGTTCGATCCAAGAGCTGCCAGTAACCAAAATGACAGATAAAGGCACCTATATCCGTCTCAATGCACCATATAACCGCTCCTCGCTGATTGTCTTTTCTCCTGGTGAACCCACGCTGGATACAACTCCCCGCACTACCCCAATCATGCAGGATACTCTGCCCATTGAGGGAGAATGGGAGGTTGAGATGGTTCCAACACTGAACAACAAGTGGGGAGATTTCCGGTTACCGGCATCGGACGAAATGATCGGCCCCGAAGTACGGCAATTCCGTTACATGCCACAAAAAACGCTTGGCAAGATCAAAAACTGGATGCAACCCACCTTCAATGACGAAAGCTGGCCGCAAGCCACCTACGGATTCGGCACCCCGATGGAGGTGCTGATCGACTCGTCGATGCAAAAGGTCGATGGATTAGCGGCTGCCGTCGCCAACGGTTCTTTAAAAGGGTGGCAACCCTACAGCTATTCGTGGCAGTATGGTGTCGAAAACGCCCCCGGATCACAAGGATACCATGGGTTGAAGGGACGCCTCGAAAACAACTTCCTGATCCTTGACAAAAGTCGGAACATGCTCTTCCGCACCCATTTTTACGTACCGGAGACCGGTGAATATGTTCTATTTACGGGCAATACAGAACCGAACGGAATCTACATTGATAACGCGCCTCTGCAATCCGAAGAGATTACTCCGGTACGGACATCCGACGGACAATCCGAGACACGCAGGGTACTCCAACTGCATAAAGGATGGCACACTTTATTGCTGATCTTTACCAATACCACTGATCGCCCCGACTCACAACAGCCCAACAAAATGGTCGATCTGCGTCCTCGCAGTGCAGCCGTATTGGTGCCGCTTACCGATAGCGCTTTGCGCAGCCATACACCCTACGATTCGGTCATCGGGATGAAATGGGCCGGACATCTGTTATTCACGACTCAGGAAGGACGACCACAAAAGACCGTTTATCGCTTTAAAACAGCCCCCGGACTTATGGCTATGGAGTTGCACATTGCAGGGAAACTCGACAAAGCATGGGTCAACGGCACAGAAATCGAAGCGAAAACCAATATCGAAGAGATAGACAATGCCGGTCATTATCGTATCGTAATGCCTACAGTGCTACCTCAAACCAGTAGTGTCACGTTGCTTATAACTCCTGAAATCGGTTTTGATGGAGCGGCCGCCTTCATCGAACCAATACGCTTAATCTGCAGCACCGGTCTTATGGAAGCTGGAGACTGGAGCAAAAACGGTGCACTGCTCTACTATTCTGGAGGCATGTATTACCGACGCAACATCAACCTGACCGAAACCGATATTGCACGTGGTGTGGAACTGGATTTAGGCAAAGTGGTTTCCAGTTGTGAAATCAAAGTCAACGGGCAATCGGCTGGCATTTTGATTCACTCTCCTTTTAAAACCGACATCACCCCTTATCTGCATCCGGGAGAAAACAGAATCGAAATATTGGTATATAGCACATTAGCCAACCATTATCAGACCATTCCCTCTCTCTATAAGGGAGATCCCGAAGCTGGGCTGATCGGGCCGGTTCAACTTTTATTGAATCGCCCATCATCCACACTCATGCCAGCACCCTCCTCTTCAACAGAGAGCACAACACAATCATCAAACACGACAGTCCTCTCTTCCAAGAAAGGGCAAAACAGCAGTTCCGTTGAGCGAAAACAATCCGGCCGACGAGGCGCTCCGAGTTCAACATCTCCCGGCAATTAAATAGTACCGATAAAACAAGCGGGAAAGAGTGTTTATGACTCTTTCCCGCTTTGATTTTTTGCAACACCAGTTACAATCAACCCAACTTCAATACATCGTTTTTCTTTCCATGAATGGATGGACAAATCTTGAATTGTTTTGCAGGATTATAAAGGCATCAGTCCGAGCCCAACCATAACAAAACATAAATATTAAAAGATTCTATCCTGAATATCAAAACTTTTCAAAACCCGAGTAGAGATCCATTCTAAACCCAAACGTGTAGGAGGGGATTTTCTCACAGGTATTACGTTTCCGACACAATACTTCAAACGCTACGAATAAAAATCAGGCTTCGGCATCTCGCTGTATTCTGCGCATTCCAAACGCTACGGTCAAACCTGCAAAACCGAGGAACAGGAAAATAGCAGCCAATAGATAGGCAACAGGGATCAAACCGAACCGGTCGTCAATCACCATCAAAAAGCCCAGCACCATCAACAACACGCCAATCACAGCATATCCGCTCCACTCACGAGCACGAGAGCGGCGCCATTTCAAAGCATCGATCAAATACATTAACCCTCGAATGAACACCCAAATTCCAACAATAACCGGGATTAACGATGCCGACAGCAACGGATGAGCTAACATGACCACTCCGAAAAGCAGATCGACAGCTCCTTCAATCAATCTCCAACCCCAACCGACAGCCGCCGTATTCGAAAAGACAAAAATCAACGTAAACAGTCCGCTGACCACTGCCGCAATGCCAACATAAATGATCACAGAAAGAAGAGCCGCCATCGGATGAGCCATGGATACAAAGCCCAGGATCAAAAACAGCAAGCCCCCTATCAGCAACAGCCACCATTTTTTAAAAACATTTTCCATAACCAATAAATTTTCAGAGTTATACTATCGGAGCCTCCTTGCAAGAACATTGCCAAAAAACAGGAATTTTCAAGAACATAATTTTTTATTATGAAGAATAAATCGTACTTTTGCGGACTGTTTAACTTTTTTAAAACATTAGTAGAATGCCAAAGATGAAAACGAATTCGGGCGCTAAGAAGCGTTTCGATTTCACAGGAACCGGCAAAATCAAGCGTAAACACGCCTACAAAAGCCACATCCTGACCAAGAAAACCACTAAACAAAAACGCAATCTGACCTATTCAGGTCTGGTAGCACCGGCTAACGAAGCTGCCGTTAAATTGCTTCTGGTAAAATAGTTCGCTAATTTACCACTCGTTAAACCAAGAGTGTTTGTGCCCCAAAGAGTGTGGGAGAACCACGCCGCCTACCACTCGTAAAACTTTCAAATTATGCCAAGGTCTGTCAATGCTGTTGCATCAAGAGCCAGAAGAAAAAAAGTTTTAAAGCTTGCCAAAGGTAACTTTGGTTCAAGGGGAAATGTCTGGACGGTCGCCAAAAATACCGTCGAAAAAGGTCTTACCTACGCTTACCGCGATCGTAAGAACAAAAAACGTCAATTCCGCAGCTTGTGGATTCAGCGTATCAATGCTGCCGCTCGTATGTACGGAATGACTTATTCGGAATTTATGGGTAAAGTGAATGCCAAAGGTATCAGCCTCAACCGTAAAGTGTTGGCTGATCTGGCCATGAACAACCCCAAAGCATTCGAAAAAGTTGTAAAAACAGTTAAATAGCAATAAAGCCGCCACCCTCGTGTGGGTGACTTTTTTGTCTGTACAATTTGTACGAAACGCTCCGCAGTCTCTGTGGAGCGTTTTTATTGATAAGGAACCGTACGATGGAATTTTAAGGTTAGACCCAAAACCGTCCTAAGAACATCCGCAGACCGTCCAACGATCGTCCAATGATCGCTATCTAACTGAAACTCCACCCCCACAATCTCAAACTACGGAATAAATAAGCGAGGGCTCTTCATGTAGGGGATTCCAACTCATGCTATCCTCCACATTCATATCGTTTCAAATTATATTCTTGCTATTGATCACACTCAAGGTAACACGAACAAATTCTGCGCATACCATACAATCCGACACCTGAACTGACCCAAATTGTGGGAACGCACGTCCAGCCTGACTTCCAATCGTCCCGCCCACTAATACCATCTCCCCCCTACCGAACTTTTATCTCCTTCCCTATCTTTGGCAATCTCTACGGCAGCACCTATATGTCAAAAAATCCCCGAAGGACCTCTTAAATGCCCTTCGGGGAGAAGACAACAATGTGTTGTGGATTTATGAAGCAGTCAATATAACTATCCAAGATAGAGAATGGCAAGCAGTGAACCGACCGATACTACAATCCAGAGCAAAATCCCTAAAACTAACGGGCGGAAACCTACTGAACGAATCTTTTCAACCGAGAGGCTCGATCCAATCAAGAACAGCGTTACAACCAGCGCAGCTTTTGAAATGGCCACCACCTGCGTATTGAATACACTCACAAAGGGCAGATAGCTGTTCATCAACATAGCGATGATAAAGAAGCCAATAAACCATGGAATCGAGATCTTCTTACCTGAACTGCGGAACAGCAGTGCAGACAACAGCGATACCGGAATGATCCACAATGCACGGGCCAACTTGACGGTAGTTGCGACATTCAATGCCTCAGCGCCGTAAGCGGACGATGCACCGACCACCGAACTGGTATCATGAATGGCAATTGCACTCCACAAACCGAACTGATGCTGTGTCAGCCCCAACCAGTGTCCCAAAATCGGGAAAAGCAGCAGAGCTAACGAGTTGAGCAAAAAGACCACTCCGAGCGATACGGAGGTCTCCTTTTCATTTGCCTTGACGGCAGGAGCCACAGCTGCAATCGCACTACCGCCACAAATAGCCGTACCCGAAGCAACCAGATGAGACATTTTACGACGCATGTGCAACCAGCGTCCGATGACATAACCCAAAATCAATACGGTACTGATCGAGGCGATAGTCAACCACAGCCCCTCACGTCCTACCTGTAAGGCACTGTGGACATTCATACCGAAACCAAGCCCAACCACCGAAGCCTTTAAAAGCAAACCGGTAGCTTTACCGCTCAATTTTGGGAAAGGATGTCCCAACAGGAATGTAAAAAGAAATCCACCCAACAGGGCAATCGGTGCAGATAAATATGGAGTTGCACACAGAACGACACACAAGACAAAAAGCGCTTTACGTGCCGCTGGAGGCAAAATAGTCTGTTTAGAAGTTTGACGATTGGAACGTCTAATCGATTTGGCCCGAAGGGCAGCAACATCAAAAGGGTGTACGGCAGAACTTGCTGACATAGGATTTTCGTTTGATTTGACGGCGCAAAAATATGTGCCGAAATCACTCCATGCCAATCACTAAAAGTTGTGCACTATAACTTTTGGTTATAATGGTTCAGACAAAACTGTTTAAGCAGGTCGGTCAAACGGCTGCGCTGTCCATGAGCCGTCACAAAACTGAAGCGACGGATCAGCTCCATATCACTTACCTCCACCACACGCAACCGGTTCGAGGCCAATTCATCCAATACCGCCTGCACCGAAACAAACGCAAACATATCAGGATGGAAGAGATAGTGTTTGATGCTTTCCGTACTGCCCAACTGCATCTCAATATGCAACTGACGCAACGATAACCCATGACGGGTCAACTCGCGGGAGAGCACCTCAAGGGTTCCCGATCCGTTTTCCCGAATTAATAACGGCAATTTCGGCAAATCTGCAGCAGAGATCTCCTCATCGGGGAATGCACGGTTGGCCATGGAGGTTACCAACACCAACTCGTCATCCATAAAGGGTTCGTAATGTAAGGCCGGATTGGAAGCTGTGCCCTCGATCACCCCGAAATCCAATTTACCATCGGCAATCTGACGTTCGATCTGCTCGGTATTGCCACTAAAGAGCGTCACCCGAATATCGGGATACTGTTTACGGAATCGGGCCAACAATCCCGGCAAGACATATTGCGACAAGGTCGTACTTGCTCCCAAGCGAATCTCGCCGGCCAGCATTCCCTGTTCATCCAGAAAGGCATCCCGCAATTCGCCATACAATGCCAGAATACGATTGGCATAGCCAAGCAACCGCACACCATCATCGGTCAACGAAATCCGGTTCCCATGCCGCAAAAAGAGCGGACGCCCCAACAGACGTTCCAACTCATTGATCTGCTTGGTGACAGCTGGCTGCGAGATCAACAACTCGGCTGCAGCCTTCGTGAAGCTCAGCCGATCCGCCACCGTCTTGAATACTTTGAGTCGGAAGTCCGTCAACATATATCCTGATTTAACTAAATCCGAACCGTATTGATTGTAATCTTTTTCAGACTGATATTGAAAGGAGGTCAAGCTGCTTGGGAGCCTTATCACTCCATCCCTTCATCACTTCACCACACCCTGCTTCATCACGACCTCACAGCTTCGTCTGCTTCGAGGCCTAAGCTCTGGAATAGGATACAAGATTGGCCTCTCTCGATTAGGAGATCAGTTCTCCGTGAAGTGTCGCCGAAGAACAATCTGTAACCCGCACCCGAACGTAATCTCCGATCTGTACATTACCCCGATCGAAGACAACCACCTTATTCTGAGAGGTGCGACCAAAGAGCTGAGCATCACTCCGCTTCGATTCTCCCTCAACCAGCACCTCGAACTCGTGCCCCACATCCTGACGGTTACTTTCCAATGACAACTCGTTCTGCAGTGCAATAATTTCGTTCAACCGAGCCGTTTTTACCTCATCCGGCACATCATCCTTCATATGACGGGCCGCTTTGGTATTGGGGCGTTCCGAATACTTGAACATGAAGGCCGAAGCGTACCCCACCTCACGCATCAACGACAGAGTCAACTGATGATCCTCCTCTGTCTCGGTGCAGAAGCCAGCAATCAGGTCGGTCGAGATGGCACAATCGGGCAGAATGCGCCGAATCGCTTCGATGCGTCCCAAGTACCACTCCCGGGTATATTTCCGGTTCATCAACTCGAGCATCCGGCTACTTCCCGATTGAGCCGGCAGATGGATCGCCCGGCAAAGATTCGGGAAACGGGCCATCGTATGCAACACCTCGTCACTGAGGTCTTTGGGATGGGAGGTCGAGAAACGGACCCGCAATAGAGGATCAATCGATGCAACCGCCGCCAACAGATCAGCGAACGTGGTGACACCCGACTCATCTTCCCACCGATAGGAGTTGACATTCTGCCCCAGCAGCGTCACCTCCCGGTAACCGCCATCGAACAATTCACGAGCCTCGCGCAAGATAGTCTTGGGATCACGGCTGCGCTCGGCACCGCGCGTATAAGGGACCACACAGTACGAACACATGTTGTTGCAACCCCGCATGATCGAGACAAAAGCGCTAACCCCATTTTTATCTAAACGGACCGGAGAGATCTCCGCATAGGTCTCCTCTCGCGAGAGCAGGACATTCACCGCTTTGGCTCCCCCCTCTGCCTCGCGCAGCAATCGGGGCAGATCCCGGTAAGAGTCCGGACCGGCAACCACACTGACCAGATCCTCCTGCGTGATCAATTGCTCCCGCAAACGCTCCGCCATGCAACCGATCACTCCGACCAACAGGCCTCGGTTTTTCTTCTTATACTGGCGCAATTCGCGCAATCGTCCCCAGATGCGCTGTTCGGCGTTATCCCGAATCGAACAGGTATTGATCAAAATTACATCTGCCTCTGCCGGATCGGTCGTATAACGCAACCCCTCGCGCTGAAGGATCGACAATACCACCTCACTGTCACCGGCATTCATCTGGCAACCGTAAGTCTCAATATAGAGTTTGCGGCCATCCCCCACAATCGGGCGCAGGCTGCTAAGATTTGCTTTGTTAAATTCCATTTGCTAATGTTTAACTAATCGGGAAAGGGCTTGAATCCGTCACCATAGGTACGATAAGCATTGACTACCACCACAAACGACCCCGGATCGATATGTTTGATCATCCCCTCAATGGTCGCAACCTCATTACGGGAAACAACCAAAAAGATCATTTCGCGAGGTTGCCCCGTATACATACCGGTCGTTTTAATACTGGTACCTCCTCGGTCCATCTCACTGAGGATAAATTCCCGGATCTCCTCTTTACGATCAGAGATGATAAACAGCAATTTGTCATAACTGGCACCATCGACCACAAAGTCTATCATCCGAGTGGCGACAAAGATAGTGACTAAAGAATAAAGCGGCAAACGCCAATCTCCTAAAACGATAATACCGAAAATCACTACGCAGGAGTCAACCATCAAAACACCACGCGAAAAGGGAATACGTGCATATTTGACCAGCAACATCGACACAATATCGGTTCCGCCGGAGGTGGCTCCCGATTTGAGAATCATACCCAATCCTCCACCCAAAAAGACACCGCCAAAGACGCAGACCAAGAACAGATCATTGGACAAATCCATTTTCCCGCCAAACATGGTTGTTGGATCTTCGCCAAATGCCCAAGTCATGATATTCATGATAATCGGAATGATCATGGCCGAAACAAAGGTCTTACCGCCAAACTTTCGTCCGAAAACTCTTAACGCGATCAACAGCAACGGGATATCGAACATCAAACCGAATGTACCGACCTGGATCGACGGAAAAAGTTCATGCAATACAATACCCAAACCATAAACTCCGCCTGGAACGACCCGATACGGGTTCATAAAAAAAGCAAAGGCCACCGCAACAAAGATCGAACCGATAATCAACCACAACGCTGAACGGATCCGTCTCTGCGATAAATAACGGCCATATTTTTCTGTAAAAGAGAGCTCCATAAGCTTGAACTTCTGTGATTCTACAAAAATAACAAAATTAATTAGCCTCCATTTTATTCAATGAAAGGTTTTTCGCATTTTTATTGAGGTTATACAGTATTCATCTTTTTCCAGAGATTAAGAACAGATCACTAGAATTAAAGTTCTCGCAAATTCCGTCAAAAATTTCATATTCTCCTACATAGTAATAGACTAAGAAAGAACCCAAGACCGTCACATCCTCCTCATTATAAGTCTATATTTAAATGGACTCTTTGAAGCTATACATAATACACGCTGAAACTGAAAACCGTTTTTTTCATTTGCCACTCCTCTCGACTTTCATTATATTTGTCTTATATTTTGGGGGCTGAAATCCAGTCTCGACACATAAAAATATTGCAAAATGGCACTCAACATCTTACTGATCATCGTTGCCTACCTGCTCGGATCAATTCCCAGTGCGGTCTGGATCGGAAAACACTTCTACGGTATTGACGTACGTGAACACGGCAGCCATAACGCCGGAGCCACCAATACGCTCCGAGTCCTCGGCAAAAAAGCGGCATTGGCCGTCTTTGCCATCGACATTCTAAAAGGTTTTGTAGCTGTTATGCTGGCCCATTTTTCCAGCTACGCAAGCGGCAGCGATGCCCTGTTCAACTTCAAAATTGCGCTGGTCGCTGCGGCCGTCATCGGCCACATCTTCCCAGTTTTCGCCGGCTTCCGAGGCGGTAAGGGTGTCGCCACACTGGCTGGGGCAGTAGCAGGCGTATATCCTCCGGCAGTCGGACTGTGTCTGTTGGTGTTTATCATCGTACTGATGTTGACCCACTATGTCTCGCTGAGCTCCATGACGGCAGGCATCGCCTTCCCCATCTTCATCATCTTCCTGTTCGGAGAACGTTCCACCTCATTGGTGATTTTCAGCTGTGTTATTGCAGTACTACTGCTCATCACACACCGCAAAAATATCGGCCGTTTGATCCATCATACCGAATCGAAAACCTACCTCGGCAAACGCAAACCGGAATAAACCACAATAAAAACGACACGCCATCCATACAAAGGTGAACACTGATAACCAATCAAAAAGGTGAGGAGACACATCGGTTCTCCTCACCTTTTTTTAGTCTGTACATGGCGACAATCCCATCAGTTTGTAAGAATAAATAGTGACACTGACGTTTACTGATCTCCACAGTGTCCCTCTATGATTGCCTTCACATACGTGTCGGCCAATTCCTCCACTGACATTTTCTGCTCCTTCGGTATTCCAAAATAGGCTTTCGCTTTCCATGTCGCAGCTCCCGAAAAATGAGGCAGATATTTTAGTTTGGCCTGATCGCCTAACAACTCTTTACAATATGCATAGGCCTCATTTCCCATGGCCAGGATCAAGGTCGGACGGATAATCTCGATCTCTTTTTCCAATACCCTTTTGTAAAGTTCCCTCTTTTTTGCAGTATATGCCGCTGACTCTTTATGATCGTAAACAAAATATTTCCGACAATCGGTCAGATAGACCCCATAACCATGGACGATAAGCTTTTCGACAAGTAATTTTATCCTGCCTCCACCCCGCTTATTCTCCCGCCAACTTCTTCCATGCAAACCAAAAGGTGAAGCCAACAAAGCATCAGTACAGATATACGCCTCCCCTTTGGTTGGATCCGCATCCGAATACCACCAATTGTTTCGAAGCGGATCCTGAGCAATCAGCATGACCCGTTTGTCATTCCCTTTCAAATTAAACCAAGTAGGTAAATCAAGACCAATGGCACCCCTCTTTTCGGTGCGTTCCGTCAAATCCTTGAAGTCCGGGTGAGTAATTGGAACAGGCACCGTGATAGTATCTTCATAGTAGCGATCCCATCCTTTAGGTTTGAACGGTTCGACTCCCTTACTAAACTCCAACACTTCTGTTGGACAGCCATATTTAATGGACTCCTCTTTGCTGTACTTGAAAAAATTGCGATACATATCGTAATATCGCAGTCTGATCTTTTCAGCCTGTTCCGGGCCCAACAGACAATCCACTACCAAAGCATAGATCCGTTCTGCAACATCCTGATCATCCAGAAATGTTGAATAGAGTATATGATCCATCTGTTTTAAGTTCATGATCGTGATTCGATATCAGATTAGCGTGCTGATATAAATATAGCAACATTCACACAATCCTTCCATATCTCCGGATTGCATAATCATTGCTCAGTCATATACTTTTAGCAATTATACCCGAGAACAAGAAATTATTATCATTTTATTGAAACAAACAAACGTGTACAATACTCAATATTTTCGGGAAGACAAATCTAAAGCCAAACTCTTTACACACATTACCTCTGTGTTATACCCAAGAAAAACAATGTTACATTCAAACTTGTCTTACTGCTCTTCCCCATCTGGATCGTGTTTTTTTGTGGATTTTCGTGTAATTTTGTAAAGAACGCTATCATAAAACTAAGAACCATGAAAATCACATTGACCTGTCTGTGCTCATTGCTATTGACCTTTTGCGCCATGTCGCAAAACAAGGAGATGAAACTTCCTGCACCTCAAAAAACAGGTGGAAAACCACTGATGGAAGCCCTCGCAGCACGGGCAACGAATCGAGCGCTCGATCCTGACAAATCACTCTCGCAACAACAACTCTCCAACATGCTGTGGGCTGCCTGGGGTATCAATCGTCCCGATGGCCGCCGCACCGCAGCTTCAGCCATGAACTGCCAGGAGATTGACCTCTATCTGATCGGCAAACAGGGAGCCTATCTCTACAACGCTACGGAACATGCTCTTGAACCGGTTGCAGAGGGTGATTTCCGCAGCCAGGTAAGTGCTCAAGAGTTTGCAAAAAACGGTGATTGGATCGTCATCTTCGTAGCCGATCACAACAAAATGAAACACCCCAATGAAGTGACAGCAGGCATCGATGCCGGATTGATCGCCCAAAACATCTATCTGTATGGCGCATCTGAAAATTTAGGCGTTGTCGTACATGCCTCAATCGATCGCAACACCATCGCCAAAACCCTTAAATTAAAACCTAACCAGCATATCGTTATTGCCCAGACGGTCGGTATCCCGGCCAACTAACCTCACCGCCATCCGTATGTCTGAACCGGTCGAAGCGCGCTATCAAGCCATTCTGAAACGATACTGGGGGTATGACTCGTTTCGCCCTCTGCAACTCGACGCAATCAAATCCATTGCGTCGGGACAGGATACGCTTGTGCTGATGCCAACCGGTGGCGGCAAATCAATCATCTACCAGGTCCCGACACTGGCCTCAACCGGTGTATGTATTGTAATCACACCGTTGATAGCCTTGATGAAGGACCAGGTGGACCGATTGCGTAAACATCGTATTTTGGCCGAAGCCATCCATGCAGGCCGCAGCCATCGCGAAATCGACCGGATTCTCGACAACTGCATCTATGGCGATGTCAAGTTCCTTTACATCTCTCCGGAGCGCATCGATAGCGAAATGTTCCGAATGCGTTGCGCCCGAATGGATGTTGCTCTAATCGCCGTAGATGAAGCGCACTGCATTTCACAATGGGGGTATGATTTTCGTCCCTCTTATCTACAAATCGCACGTCTGCGGGATCTGTGCCCCAATACCCCCATATTGGCCCTAACCGCCTCCGCCACTCCGAAGGTGGCTGAAGACATCATGTATCGGTTACGATTTGACAAACCGAACATCAAACGAATGAGCTTCGCCCGCTCCAATCTCTCGTATGTGGTCCGTCACACCGAAGATAAACGCGAACACCTGTTACGCATTGTCAATAATGTATCCGGATCAGGAATCGTCTATGTCCGCACACGGGAAAAGAGCGAAACGATTGCCCAATTCTTACAACAGAATGGCATCACTGCCGATTTTTATCATGGCGGATTGGGATTTCTGAGCCGTAATCTCAAACAAGAACAATGGATTAACGGACAGAACCGAATTATGGTGGCAACCAATGCATTCGGGATGGGCATCGACAAAGCCGATGTACGTTTTGTCATCCATTACGATATTTGTGACTCATTGGAGGCCTACTACCAGGAGGCAGGACGTGCCGGACGTGACGGCAAACCGGCATATGCTGTCCTGCTGGTATCGGACGATGATCCGTCGCGAGCAGGCCAACGGTTGCGACTCGAATTTCCTCCGCTTGATACCATCCGGGCCGTATACGAAAAACTCTTCAACTACCTGCAAGTGGCTATCGGCGAGGGGAAAAACCGCTCCTTCTCGTTCAATATCCATGACTTCGCATCACGGATGAAGCTATACCCGCCCACCGCTGTCAATGCTCTCAAGATTTTACAACAAAACGGTTATCTGATCCTGACCGACGAAACCGACAATCCGCCTCGCATTCGCTTTATTGTACAGAGGGACGATCTGTATCGCATGCGCGTCATCCGACGCGAATTGGATCACATTATCACGGTATTGTTACGCCAGTACTCCGGGCTGTTCAGCGACTTCATCCCCATCGACGAACAGAAGATCGCCCACCTTTCGGGCTACCAGATCGAACATGTCCGTGAACTGTTCAAACAGCTCTGGCAACTACACATCATTCGCTATATTCCAGGTAACCGCAGCCCCATACTGATGCTGACCGAAGAGCGTCTGCCCGAAGAAAACGTACGCATCGCTCCGGAAAGTTACAAACTGCGGGAAGAGATTGCCCGGGAACATGTCGATGCCATTTTCCGATACGCCAACAATCAAGACGAATGTCGCAGCCTGGTGATCCAACGCTATTTCGGAGAACAGAGCACCACACCCTGTGGACGATGCGATCTCTGTCTCGAACGCCGGAAACATCGAACAGCAGCCCCGGAGACTACTAATCGAAACCGGATTCGCACCCTGCTGTTGGAACGTCTGAAAGAAGCCGATCTCGGAGTCAAACAGCTTGCCGAAAACATTCCGTTTCCGATCGATACAATTTTGGCGGAGGTCTCCGCGCTGATCGAAGAAGATAAAATAATCGAAGATCTGAATGGAAAACTGCGGATAAATCGGTAACTTTGACCCGCAATGCCAAAATTTCAAGAGAGTATAACCAGCGAAGAGGTCAATGAACTTCCAGTCGGCGCATTCCACGGCGAAATCGTTGTGGTGGATACTCCTCAGGCCATTGTCGAAGCGTGTGAATACCTCAGTTCGCAACCCTTGATCGGATTCGATACCGAAACCCGCCCCTCATTTTCAAAAGGTGTCTCCAACAAAATCTCATTGTTGCAACTCTCATCCGGCGAACGGGCTTTCCTGTTCCGCCTCAATAAGGTGGCTCTCGAACGTCCTTTGCTGCGACTACTGGAAAACCCCCAAACCATCAAAATCGGAGCAGCCATCCGGGATGATATCCGTGGGCTGCAAAAATTACGCTGTTTTACCCCCAAAGGCTTTATTGATCTGCAAAGCATTGTCGGCGAATATGGAATCTGTGAATTGAGCCTCCGTAAAATGGCCGCCATCACCCTGCAAATCAAAATTTCGAAAGCCCAACGGCTGAGTAACTGGGAAGCGGCCAATCTGACTCCAGCCCAACAGCTCTATGCCGCTACTGACGCTTGGGTAAGTCGGGAGATATACGTCCGACTGACCGAACAACAGTGACCTCTTACGGAACGGAGAGTAATGTAATAAATAGCTCAAATTCCTTTTCTTCAACTGCTACTGCATAACATAAGCCTCCCTGACACAGGTGTTTGCTTCAGAAACGATAGATTATGTCAAAAGCTAAATCAGCACAGTCCAAAATAGATGCAACCATGCACAACGTCTCAGCTGATCATTCACAAGACCAACACCGCAACAAAACCGTTTTGGTACCAACTGCTGCAACATCCATAACAGAAACCTCGTCCACCCCGACAGCTCGCTGTATATTACGTCGTGGGAAAGAAGAGTCTCTGCTGCGTTTCCATCCCTGGATCTTCTCCGGAGCCATATACAGAATGGAGGGTACTCCTGCTGAGGGTGATCTTGTGGATGTGTACACCTCACAGGGAGATTTCATCGCACGGGGCCATTATCAGATCGGATCGATTACAATACGTGTGCTGTCATTTATCGACGAAACGATCGATCAATCGTGGTGGAACGAGCGCATCGAACTGGCCTACCACATGCGAGAAGCTCTCGGACTCACCAATAATCCACAAACCACCTGCTATCGGTTGGTTCACGGTGAAGGCGACTCTCTACCGGGTCTCGTCATCGACATCTATGGCACAACAGCTGTCGTACAATGCCACAGCGTAGGAATGTATCGCAGCCGGAAAGCGATCTGCACAGCTCTTCGAAACGTGTACAGAGATCGCGTAAAATCCATTTTCGACAAAAGTGGCGGCACCCTTCCCTACAACGCCGGGCTCAACGCACAAGACGGCTACTTTTGGGGAGAAGCCAATGCCAGTTCGGAACCTGTATTGGAAAACGGCAACCGATTTATGGTCAACTGGGAACAGGGGCAAAAAACCGGATTTTTCATCGACCAACGTGAAAACCGTGAACTGGTGAGACGTTATGCCAAAGGCCGCACTGTCCTCAACACGTTCTGTTATACCGGTGGCTTCTCGGTTTACGCACTGGCAGGAGGAGCTCTGCAGGTAGATTCGGTCGACAGTTCGGAACTGGCTGTCCAATTGGCGGCACAAAACGTTACTCTGAACTTCGGCGAAGAAGCCCCACACCAAGCTATCGCTCAAGACGCCTTTGACTACCTTCGCAAAATGGATGATCGCTACGATTTGATTATCCTTGACCCGCCGGCATTTGCCAAACATCACAAAGTGTTGGGCAATGCTCTGCAAGGCTACAAACGGCTCAATGCCCAAGCCTTCCGCCAGATCAAACCGGGTGGTATTCTCTTCACCTTCAGCTGCTCACAAGCGGTCAATCGGGAACAGTTCCGCATGGCTGTATTCTCGGCGGCTGCCATTGCCGGTCGCAATGTCCGCATCCTGCACCAGCTCACCCAACCGGCCGACCATCCGGTCAACATCTACCATCCGGAAGGAGAATATCTCAAAGGTCTCGTCCTTTACGTCGAATAAAACGTATTGGACAAAACACGTTTAACACAATCGGAACAATTAGGGATCAGCACCAATGTACCACGCTGGTTTACACTAACCGGTTCACGCCCCAATCGAATACCCCCGATTGCTCAATATTTCCAACAGCCCCGGAACAGAACCGGCCAGAGAGAACAAACAGAACTAACAGGACAGAACAAAATAGGATCCGTAAAATAGAAAGAAAAAGAAGGAAAAGGAGAAGAATAAGAGACCGCATCAGTCTTCTTACTCCTGACTCAATACAAAATCCCCCTGCATCTTAACGATACAGGGGGCTTTCTTTGATATTCTTTAAAGTTCCGTGATCAAACCATTACCATTGTTCATGAGCATCTACTTTCGCTGACTCACCAACATCCCTTGCAAAATACAATTCCTCAAAGTAGTAAGGTTCAATCACACAACCCGCCTTAATTACAATAAACCTTTGGCCTTTTTCTCGCGGATTTTTTCGAGCATATCAACCGACATCGAAGCCAAATCCCATTTCGGAGCCCAACCCCACTCTTCACGAGCGCAAGTATCGTCCAACGAATTGGGCCAACTGCGAGCGATGCTCTCCTTAACCGGATCGACATTGTAATCCATCGTAAAGCCAGGAACCAATTTCTTAACCTGCTCGCAGATAATCTCCGGAGTAAAACTCATTGATGCAATATTGAAGCTGTTGCGGTGGATCAATTTCGAAGGATCAGCCTCCATCAATTCAACGCAAGCACGCAATGCATCCGGCATATACATCATGTCCATATAGACATCCGATGGAACCGGACAGGTGAATTTGCCATTCTTAACCGCCTCATAGAAGATCTCCACAGCATAATCTGTCGTTCCGCCACCCGGAAGCGTTACATTTGAAATCAGGCCTGGGAAACGGACACTGCGGGCATCCACACCAAAACGAGTATAATAGTAATCACCAAGCAGCTCTCCTGTCACCTTGCAGACACCATACATGGTGGTCGGACGCATCAAAGTATCCTGCGGGGTTTTATCCTTAGGAGTCGAGGGACCAAAAGCTCCAATTGAACTGGGGGTGAAAACGGCACATTTATATTCACGGGCAATCTCGAGCGAATTCATCAAAGCCCCGATGTTGATCTGCCATGCTTTCTGAGGAATCTTCTCTCCAGTTGCACTCAACAAAGCAACCAAGTTGAAAATCGCATCAATCTTGTATTTGCTTACAATCTCTGCAAAAGCCTTTGTATCCAAAGCATCCAGATGTTCGAAAGGACCTGACTCTCCAAGTGCGGGACACTCGCGCATATCCGATGCAACAACATTGGACTCCCCATAAATGCTTCTCAGATAAACAGTCAATTCGGAACCAATCTGTCCGCCAGCTCCTACGATCAATATTCTCTTCATGATTCGGTATAGTTTTTTTTTACAGTTTTTAGGTTCTATACGGTTCTCAACCTTTTGCTGGCGCAAAAATACGCTTTTTTAATCAAACTATAACTGATTATTACAATTCTATTAAAATTTACTGTTACTCTCAAACCTTGAATCTTTCTGAAAATCTTCAGGCGTTCGGTTAAAAATTTCTCGAATTAACTGCATGTTAAACTTTGGAGTACGATCATAATTATAAATACCATTTTGCTCCTGCTCCACATCGGTTAATTGAGTATAACAATACCCTCCTACTTTATCTCCATGCACCAATACCGCATCTACTTGTCCTTTTAGTCGAGCATAAAACTCAGCCATTGTCTGCGGCGCATTACCATATCCCCATGACATAGTATTATCATTACCTACTTGCTGTGATTGATCCGATGACCATTTAATGCCACCAAATTCGTCTACAATAAATGGCTTCTGACCATCATATTCGGGAAATTCATATCGGACTTTGTCAGGCAATTGGTTACAACCCGTATTATACATAGGAACTTGCGGCCAATATTGGTGCTTATAAAACTCATCTCGTTGTCTATCATAAATTTTAACCCTTAGTAAATCAGGATCTTGTTCATAACAATGTATCGTCCACAAATCAGTCTTCACATGCACGGCCCCGCTAACATCATTGACTGGCCGAGTTGGGTCAAGCTGTTTGGTTAAATCATACACATCTGCAACCAAACGAGGATAATGATAACGATCGGGCCAAAATTGTTCATTTAACGGCGTCCATATCACTATTGACGGATGATTCCGATCACGGATAATCAGATCTCTCCACTCGGATAAAAAATTACGTCCTGCTACAGGATTATTCAAATCCATCCCCCAACAAGCCATTTCTCCCCATGTCAAATAACCTAATTTATCTGCCCAATAATGATAACGTTCTTCAAAAGCTTTCTGATGCAACCGAGCTCCATTGAAACCCGCTTGTTTACCCAATTCAATATCCCTTTTCAGAGCTTCGTCTGTAGGTGCCGTCCAAATACCATCCGGATAAAAACCTTGATCCAATACCAGCCTTTGGTAATAAGGCTTGTTATTAAGGTAGATCTTATTGTCCTCGATATGTATCTTACGCATACCCACATATGATCGCACTTCATCGATTACCTCACCATGGGAGTTGATTACACTATAATGTATGTCATATAAAAACGGTGATTCGGGACTCCATAACTTAACATTACGAATAGGTAGAACAGCCACAGAACTATTCGATGCTGCGACATCAGCTTTACTTACGATTTTCGAACCATCGTAAACCTCTATCTGCAACCGATTCTCCGATTCATGTCGGAATCGCGGATAAATTACCAGCTGCTGTTGATCAATATCCGTCACTGTATGCACAGACATCAAACCAGCAGGATCCACAGCCTCCATCCAAACAGTTTGCCATATACCAGTAGTTCGAGTATAATTACAATCTTTGGAAGCATAACACAAACTCTGTTTACCCGCCCCCTGCAATACAGAACGGACATCACTGGATACATAAACGACAAGATGATGCGTAGAACCCTGTTGTACATAAGGAGTCAAATCGACACTGAATGAAGTGCTTCCCCCAAAGTGCCGCCCGACAAACTGACCATCAATATAAATTTCAGCTTCATTATAAACCGCTCCAAAATTGAGCAATATATCTTTATTCTGCCATGCTAATGGAATATCCAGTACACGATGATACCACATGTATGGAATAAAATCAGTGTAACCAATTCCCGATAGTTGGCTTTCTGGACAAAAAGGAACCGTAATTTTCCCCTCAAACGAAGTAGCAGCCTCGTATCCCCGTTCAATACCCGAACCAACCAAATCAAAAACATAATCCCAAGTACCGTTCAGATTTATCCAAGTCTCACGTTCAAACTGGGGACGTGGATATTCCGGGCGAGGAATAGCAGCCATGATGTTATTGTCAAAAATAGACATAATAACCAACAACAATATGCCTACATTAACTTGTTTTATCCTCCGTTTTAACATTTCAATTAATTTTAATGTTTAAGTCCTACAAACATAAACTAATTCTCATTGGATTACAAATCTTCAATATTACCCTACCAATATAGCTCTGTCATTATAAAAACGCCTATTTTTGAATACTTCTCACAAACACGAAACAACACATAAGCAATTTTAAGATCTTTCAACTATTTTGATGCATAAAATTTCAGCATTGCGCGCAAATCAATTTAGTACTCATCAGCAGGTGTTTAAGCAATCAAAATGTTCTTCATCCAATACGCAACTATAAATATTTACTAAAAAAACGCCCAAGAGTTTTGCAGAATAAAAAAAGATGCTTACTTTTGTGCCGCTGAAAGGGTAAAACCTGCCGATGTAGCTCAGTTGGCCAGAGCAGCTGATTTGTAATCAGCTGGTCGGGGGTTCGAATCCCTCCATCGGCTCAAAGTTCTTCGATTGTTTTATTAGGGCGGATACCAGAGTGGCCAAATGGGGCAGACTGTAAATCTGCTGTCTTCGACTTCGGTGGTTCGAATCCATCTCCGCCCACAATACTCTGCGGAAGTAGCTCAGTTGGTAGAGCATTAGCCTTCCAAGCTAATGGTCGCGGGTTCGAATCTCGTCTTCCGCTCCAACCGTAGCGATTCACTCGCACGGATTTTTTTTACCATGCTGTTGTAGCTCAGTGGTAGAGCACTTCCTTGGTAAGGAAGAGGTCACGAGTTCAATCCTCGTCAACAGCTCTCAGAATCAAGCGACTATGAAAAATCATGGTCGCTTTTTTTTGTGCTGTTTCGGGAGTAAACAGGGCTGAAAAGCGTTTCTTGAAGCGAAATGTTGGACATAATGTTGGACATAAAATCGTTACTCGAGATCACTTGCGCAATACGCAAGTAAATGAAAATCAAAATCATTCTTCGAACCAACATCGTTTATAAAAACGGAAAGTCTCCTTTGATGTTACGGTTCATTCACAAACGTACTGGAAAAAACGGTAAAATTGACCCCTAAAAAACGGAGGAAGTTGACCCCCTAAAGTTGTTGAGCAA